>JAEEGL013031718.1_pt1 | contig 64109 bp, 48 predicted proteins | sample 9134231 | NCBI WGS metagenome assembly JAEEGL01 (sample SAMN16246548, study PRJNA631951) | gut metagenome | biome: gut microbiome; feature: rumen; material: fiber-attached | host: Bos | place: Iran: Karaj | collected 2018-10
CAACCCACTCCAGGGCCTTATCATATCTTCCCGTCCTGAAAAAACATACAGCACGGTCCACAGCCCCGATCAGTTCCTTATTCGTCTCAAATATCTTCCTGATATCCACCTGCCAAACACACCCCGCTTTCTTACAGATATGCTATAGTACTAGTTTTTATAACATATCTTCAAAACGAACTTTATCCCAATACTTTATTCATCGGCTTTAGATATAACTGAAACCACTCTCTTCTATCCATATATCTTTATAATGTCTTATCATTCTTTTCTCTTACATATCCCATACCAAGGAACATGAAAAAATACATTGCGATACTGAATACCGTAACTCCGAAAAACGAACTGACAAGATATCCAAATGCCGCCGTAAGACAGGCCAATGTAGCCCCATCCATTATTTCTTTCTTTTTAAGAGCTCTTATAAAAACTCCCAGGCACCCGGCGAAATACAAAATTCCTACCGGAATACCGTAAAACAACGTATATTCAATAAATTCGTTATGAGGGCGGAAATTATAAATCATTACATCGTCTCTGTAAGCAGCGCCTTCAAATCCTACTCCAAATAACTTATTTTCATTTATATATTCAAGAGAAGCATTCCATTCGGCCCATCTTTTTGACCCTGCGTTTCCTGCGTTCTCATCTCCAGACACTATTTTGCCCACGTCTGAAGCGAGTGATGTAACATTTTTTTCAAACATCCCGGTAAACAGTCCGGGAATAACCAAACATATAATAAACACCGGAATCAAGATAATTGCCTTCCAGTTTATTTTCTTTTCAATAATGTAATGAACAACAGCAATAAAAATTACCGCAAATGCAGCTCCGATCCATGATCCCATAGTATCATTCAGCGAAAGAGCTACAGTATTTGCGGCAAATGCAATAATTGCAACTATTTTCCATGATTTCTGTTTTTCGTAAATGAACTCGGAACCGGCTAAAGGAATGGATATAGCAAGATAGTACCCATAATAATTCGTATTTCCAAAAATAGAAACAAAGCCGTCAGGTCTGATATGTACAAGTTCAAAATCAAAAACATTTTTCCATAATACAAAACCCGCAACTACCAGGAGCATACTCACTAGTAAATGTACTCTCAGCAGAAATGTTTTATGTTTTTCCAGTTTAACCTGTGTACCGCAAAACAGAACAAAAATGAAATAAGACAGCTCCATATCGAATGTTTCACCGAGCTGCATTATAAAGTATTCTCCAAAAGCATATCCCAATCCATTGTATGCCTGACTTATAAACATCATGATCACCAGAAGGGAAAACACGATAATAAGCGGATTTTTCCTAATCATGAGTTTCAGACTTGCATTTTCAATTTTAGCCCTCGAAAATACCAATATGTATATGATAAAGGAGATAATACAGATCACAGGCAATATATAGCTTTGTGTAAACAGCATATGCCAGGCCAAAGAAAAATCAGTCGTTTTAATAAGCATAGCCAACATCGCCATAACAGCTTGAAAAATCAAAGCTATAGTTACTGCAATAGTTGCCAGTCGGCTCACAGCAGTTTCAGATACACTCCCCAGCTTTTCCAAAATATTTTTTTTGTTATTTGTTTCAGTCTCCATTTTAGTCCTCTATTAACTTTACCGATTTTCCATCATGATAAACTTTGGTCTTTCGCTGAATAATGTGGGTAACTATTTGCCATTATTATTTTGTCAATTCTCTCACATGCATGCCCGTCACCATATGGGTTCACGGCTCTGGCCATTCGGTTATAAACTGTATTATCATCTAATAAAAGCTTTGCCTCACTATAAATCTTTTCTTCATCTACTCCCACAACTTTAACGGTTCCGGCTTCAACTGCTTCAGGGCGCTCGGTCTCGGTACGCATTACAAGGACGGGTTTACCAAAATGAGGTGCCTCTTCCTGCAGTCCGCCCGAATCTGTCATCACCATATAGCACCGCGATAGCAGGTTATGCATATCAAGAACATCAACAGGGTCTATCAACCTAATATTTGCTACGTCAGATAAGGCTGTAAATACCGTATTTCTTACCGCAGGATTCAGGTGTACCGGATATACGAACATTACATCCGAGTATTTTTCTGACAGTCTTCTGACAGCACTGCATATGTGTTCCAGCGGTTTCCCAAGATTTTCTCTTCTGTGTGCCGTGATCAGTACCACTCTATGGTTGTCAAAATCGAGCTCATTCAAAATGTTCGAAGAAAATGTATAATCATTCCTGACAGTATACTGAAATGAATCAATAACCGTATTTCCCGTAACATATACATTCCCGGTTATTCCTTCTTTTCGCAGGTTTTCACGGTTCAGTTCCGTGGGAGCAAAATAATATGTGCTGATTCTGTCCGTAAGCAGCCTGTTCATCTCTTCAGGGAACGGTGAATAAATATCTCCAGTCCTCAACCCTGCCTCAACATGCCCCACAGGTATCTGTTGGTAAAAAGCTGCCAATGCCGCAGCATAAGAAGTTGTGGTATCTCCATGAACAAGAACAAGATCAGGCTTCTCTTCTTTCAATATAGGCTCCATGCCATTAAGAACCGAACTGGTGATAGTAGTCAGGGATTGCTTATCTTTCATCACATCAAGGTTATAGTCTTCTATAATCCTAAAAGCATCCATAACCTGACGAAGCATCTCCTTGTGCTGCCCGGTAAGACAGACAAGACAATTCAGGTCTTTATTCTCTTTTAGTTTTAAGACCAGAGGGCACATCTTGATTGCCTCAGGTCTGGTCCCGAAAACGAGTAATACTTTCATAGTATTTTATTGTCATTCCTTCTTAATAGTGTTAAAGTTTTTCTCAGAATCTGTAAGGATGCTATAATAGTCTTTTATGATTCAAGCTTTTCCTTTAATGCCAAAGCATCTAGAAAATACTTAACCGCCCAGCTTATTTCTGAATCTGGAAAATAATAAGGCTTCTTTCTGCCTCTATAAAATCCGGCAATCAAGCCCGGAGCCGGATAGCTCCCATACCACCCTCCAGACTCATTTTGTAAATCCAAAGCGTAATAAAACAGGGAATTTCCTTTCTCAAGTTCACCAAGCTTATACCATACGATAGCGAGCTGAAACAATCCAGTTGAACATACCCAAGGAACATCATTAAGCCCAGGAATTGCTCCTTTTCGTGTGCGATACTTCTCAAGTCTGTTCATTGACTCTCTGCACAGATCAATTTCTCCAAGGTCAAAAAGCCCTTCCATAACATATGCATAAAAGTGAGAAAGAAGACTGAAATTCCTAATCTTATCAAGTTTGTTAATCTTATAGTAGTTAAGAATTTTATTAACCGCTTCCAGATACTCTGGTTTGTTAAAAATACGACCCGCTTCTCTGATCGGCGATAAACAGTATATATGAATCAGTTCAGAACAAAAACTCTCATCTTCACCCCAAGCGTCTTTGCTGGGAGTGGTAAGCCTTCCGTCCGGTTGCATGTTAGATAGTATCCAATCACAACCACAAATTATATGCTCGTTTACCTCCGGTAAAACATCTCTAATTGCCACAAGTCCCTTTAAAATCTGTGCAGAATCAAACACATATGGAGCAACATCTTGACTATCATACCAAGAACCATCCTCTTTCTGAATAGAACATAAGTATTTAGCATATGCTACGGCCAAATCACGCTCCCCCCATTTAAGGAGCGAAGGAATATAGTAGCCTGTTACTTCCGGATAAATTACTTGGTCTTTGGACGTAACAGCGATACCCTTATGTTCAATAGTATTATTTCTTATCCATGTTAATGCTTTATGTAAATGATCTTTCTCATTCTGTAACATAATATATGCTCCCAAACTATTTGATAAGTTCCACCACTTATTCGATTTGTTTTTGTCTATAATATCTTCATATATTCCATAAAATTCTGTTTATTCTCCAATGCTGTTGTTGTAGGTCTTCCAAGGTCTTTTCGTGCTCCAATTGCGCATTTCACTTCTACCAGACTCAACTCATTTTTATTCTTTACGGCTTCCAAAACTTCATCCAGCTCATCGAATGAATCAACACAAACAGCATTCAGATAACCGCATGCGAGAGCGATCTTAACTATATCAATGCTTCCGGCTACAGTCGGCATTCCACCAACAGTTTCGTGAGCACCGTTATTTATCACAATATGAATAAGGTTTGACGGTTTATTCGCTCCGATTACCGCCATAGAACCCATATGCATTAAAACGGCTCCGTCACCGTCAATACACCAGATCCGTTGTTCAGGTTTGTTTAGAGCTACTCCAAGCGCAATCGACGAACTGTGTCCCATTGAGCCGACGGTGAGAAAATCATATTTATGACTCTGTCCATTAGCGGCACGTGTTTCAAACAATTCTCTGGATGCCTTGCCAGTCGTGCTAATAATAAGATCTTCACCCGATACTTTTACAATATGCTGGATAATTTCTTCCCGTAACATCTTATTATCATTACTGTACTTGACTTCAGGCGCATCGGTAAGGGCGCCTTTACGTATCACAAATGCGACATCCTTACCGGAGTCAAGAACAGTGCGGAACCGCTCCATTGTTTTAGCAACTTCCTCATCAGTAGTTTCCGTCCCGATTACAAATGTAGCTATATCCATATCTTTCAACAGTTTCAGAGTCACTTCGCCCTGATAAATATGCTGCGGTTCATCATGTATTCCAGGTTCTCCACGCCAACCTATGATAAAAATCACAGGAATAGCATAGACTTTATCGTTCAGCAGGGATGTGACCGGATTAATAATGTTGCCCTCACCGCTGTTCTGCATATATACAACCGGCACTTTCCCTGTAGCAAGATGATAGCCTGCTGCAAGAGCTGTACAATTTCCTTCATTTGCGGCAATGATATGATGCTGCGGATCAATGCCGTATTTGTCCATGAGGAAATTGCAGAGTGCTTTAAGCTGTGAATCAGGAACACCTGTATAAAAATCTGCACCTATGATATTTACAAGATTTTCTACCTTCATCTCAATGCCTCACGATATAATATATCAATATTTCTTATGTTCAATGATATCGGATGATTTTTAAGTCGCTCTGTATTTACACTTGTTTTTAGTTCTTCAAATTGAGTTTCAGTTGCCACAGGTATATCCAATTCGAGTTTCTTAAAGATACTTCTTAGTATTTCTGCTCCCGAACGTGAATCTTTTCCGCCCATTACTATACCTATTTCATTCAAAGTTTCCCTTAGGTATTCTTCACCTCTGGGATCAATACATTTATCAATATTATCTATCATCCATGGGAAAAGAACACGATTACACAAAATGGCTGCATGACCGTGTGCCACACCAAAAAGGCTCGTAATCTTGTAGCACATAGCATGTCCAGCCGTAGTTTGAGTTATATTTATAGCTTTTCCCGCAGTATTGGCCGCAAGAAGCATCCCATATCTACCTACCTCAGTATTGTTCAGATATCCATCCATATGTTCCAGAATATCCTTAATTGCTTGTCTACTAAAAGCTTTACTCTCTTCAGTACTGTTAATGGACCAGAAGGACTCTATCGCATGGCAGAGTGCATCGCACATGGTTGCTTTTTTCTGGTATAAAGGTAATGTTTTCAAGACAGAGGGATCCAAAAGAACCGTTTCCGGAATAATACTGTCGCTGGTAATGCTTTGTTTTCTGCCTTCATAATAAATGACTGCGTAGCGGGTCGCTTCAGATCCGGTACCTGCAGTTGTTGGCATTGCCATGAATGGTATATTATTCGGAATAATGATTTCGTTCAACCACTCTCCTCTTGTGCCATCACTAGAAAGATTGTAATATAGCTTAATACATTTTGCTACATCAATTGCTGATCCTCCCCCAACCGCTATAATACTGTCACATCTTTCCATACGAAAAGCATTAACTCCCTTAACAACACTTTCATAAAGCGGATTCGGATAAAAATCAGAGAAACGAACCATCGGTACTTTTATGTCATTAAGTTTTTTATTCAGATCATCTAAAAAACAGATAGATCCATCACAGACCAACAACACCTTTTGCTTGTCTTTCAGCCATTCTTCAAGCTGTCTATAATTATCATGAGAAGTTATGATCATTACTTAAACCTCTGCCGGTATAAGCCGGATAATATCTTTAAACGGCATTAACATCGCATCACACTCTTCAGCTCTATGGTTAGTCAGTATCATCTCCGCTGCCTTCTGCATCGCAGGAACTTCAGCCCTCATAAGTTGATTCGCATAAATAATGATATTAGCTCCGCATTCCTTCCACTCTTCTTCTTTGATCGAATTGAAAGAAGTAGGAACAAGCACTATCGGAGTTGTCCTGTCCTTCGAGCGAAATTTTTCAATAAACTCCTGTATTTCAGAAGGATCTTTCTTACGACTATGGATCATGATGGCATCAGCACCGGCTTCAACAAATGCAAACGCACGCATCAGTGCGTCGTCCATTCCCTGTTCCAAAATCAAGCTTTCAATTCTGGCACAGATCATAAACTCCTGTGTACGTTGGGCTTTTTTGCCTGCGCGGATTTTTTTACTAAAGTGTTCAATGGAATCCTGTGTCTGAACGACTTCTGTACCAAAAAGAGAGTTCTTTTTCAAACCAGTCTTATCTTCGATAATGACCATTGATACTCCAAGCCGTTCCAGACTTCGAACAGTATATACAAAATGTTCTGTCTTTCCTCCCGTATCACCATCAAATATGATAGGTTTTGTGGTTACTTCCGTTATATCCTCTATAGTTCTGAAGCGACTTGTCATATCAACCAGTTCAATGTCTGGCTTTCCTTTTGCCGTACTATCACAAAGGCTGGATATCCACATAGCATCAAACTGATGCGCTCCCCCATCCTGATGAACAACTGTATTTTCAACGATCAGACCGGTAAGCCCATCGTGCGCTTCCATTGCTGTTATAAGCCTTTTTGCTTCAAGAACTCTCTTTAATCTTCCTCGTCTTATGTCGGGCATAGCCAGATCGGCACGTGTACGAGCTTGAATGTCAGCATATTTCTGATCACTTGCATAAGGATATTCTACAAGTTTACCACCATATGACGCTAATACTGATGCTACTTCATCTCGTATTGGTTTTTGAAATCCCTGGCACCAATCATCTCCATGAACAACAATGGAAGGCTTATATTTCTCAAGATTTTCCTTATAGCTCAGTGTATTCTGATATACAACCTTATATACTCCGGATATGTTCTCAAACATTACTCTACGTTCGGATTCCGGAACCAGTGGAAGACGCTTGTAAGAAGCTACCGCTTCATCAGAAAGAACTCCGATGATCAGTTTTCCAAGCTTCTGTGCCTTCTTTATAATCGCTATATGCCCACCATGAATAATGTCGGTTGAAAAGCACATATATACTGTTCTGGATTCAATTTCTTTCATTTTTGAACTTACTACAGCCAAATCTTCAGAGTTATCGATTTCCGCACAAAGAAGGTTGCATACATCCATCGCATAAATATTGGCAGCCCCATTCAATTCGTTCAAGGCATTTTCTGCATAGACTTTTGTATTCCCCAAATCACAAAATTCTACGATTTTGTCAAGCCATTTTTTCCAATCCGCTCTATTCAGCTTATAAAGAGCCTGTGCTTCCATCGCATTATTGAAGATGTCCACTCCTACCTTCATGACCTTACCATCAACAATTTGAGCTTTAAAGTCTTTTTCGGGAAGTGGAAGTGTTGAAGAGACAGTCATACAAGAAGTCTGAGAAGAAATCACCCGATCAAGAACTTCTGCCTCAAAGACAAGATCACCATGCATAAGAATGATATCATCATCCAAGTATTCTCTCGCGCAGTAAATAGAATAGATATAATTAGTCTGGTCATATATCGGATTCTTTACAAATGTATAATGAATCGAAAGATCAAGGCTCTCACAATAATTAATTAACACACCGTCATAATACCCGGTTGTCATAATGATTTCTTCTATCCCTGCATCAGATAGAAACCTCAGTTGACGCGACAGAATGGTCTCCTTAGCAGAGATTTCTGTCATACATTTAGGTTGTACGGAAGTCAGCACCCCCATACGTGAACCAAGGCCGGAATTAAGAATTAATGCTTTCATTTGAATTCTCCATCAGGTTTTCGCTTGTTTATCGCTTCGCAACCCATCTAATAAATTCCAATATTATAGGTAAATAATTATATTTTTTATTTCCATAACATCTTTCTATTTTACTATTTCTGCTTTGAATCAGTAAATCTTCTTTCATTAGTTCATCAACTTTTCCTGGTAAATCTAACATATTATCAACAACACTAAAATAATCCCACATTTCATCCTTGTACTTTTTCCCATCCTCTTTAGATTTTAACACCAGTACTATAGGAATATTGGTATTAACATAGGCTATTTCAAAAGATGCCCCTGATTTTGCATCTGCCACGGCAATATCACCGATTAAAGCTGCCTTACCAAAATCATAATTCCCCTCCAAAACCAGATCTGAAATATCAACTAAAGTCTTATAATCATCAGGGTTTTTCTCAAGACTTGTACAATGATGTGCCTTCGAAACAACAAAATATCGATCCTTTAATGATTTTATAACATTAGCATATGTTTTTATTGAATTATCTTCATCCCAAGTAGGAAAATACACTAATATAGGTTTTTCTGTCGCGACTTTCAGTTCATTCAATATTTCTTTCTTGCTTGGATAACTGTCCAGTTTATTTGAGTATTTAGGATAGCCAACCTTAAGTATTTTACTTTTATCAATATACTCTGATAAAATCTCTTTTTGCTCATCACCATGAACAAATCTATAATCAAACCCCTTTGTAGTCCGTGAACTATGAATAAAATAATCCCTTTTATAACTGAATCCATATGACAGATTGATCTTTGTGGTTTTACTCTTGTACTTACCCAAAAGATATGCGTCCTGCGTTGTAAAGGCAATATCAGCATTAGCCCTATAATGTGTCAGATATAAAAGTGAATTATCATTAAGTATATTAATTGCATTGTTATAATCAAACCATGTTTTTGCAGTATTTTTATTACATGGTTCTGCTATGAATCTAGCATCAATTCCAGCCTCTATAAATGCTTTATATAAGGGTTTAAAATGGAAAATTTCGAATGAGTCAATCAGATAAAAATCAACAATAATCTTTTTTTCTGAACGTCTTAATAACCTTTTTAGAATATTGTGCTCACTTATCGCATCGTACTCCCTTATACTGACTGTTTCTTTTTCCAGATGCCTCCGGTTTTTAAAAAACTGTTTCGAAACAGCAAATCCAGTATTAAAAACTAATAGCATTGCTTCATCTCTTTCGGCAAACAAAATCTCTAAATCCGATAGTAAATACTCAGAGTATTCACATTCACTTTCTAGTACAACTATCCTTTTACCTTTAATAAAATCTAACGAAATAGAATCTAATCCACCTTCAAATGATCTAACATTAAATCTATTGAACGAATTAGTACTATTCAAAACAATTATCTCATAATACGGTCCCGCCAGATCAATTAAGCTGTCATATACTTTTTTAGTCAAATACTTTGAATCAATTATCACTGAAATACGTATCGGCTGATCATTCTTGGAAAAAAATGATCCATTATCTTTATAGATTTTTTGAACAGTATTATTGCTAAAAAAAGTATTCTCTATCAGATTCCTAAAATACCTGACCTTCTCCTTGTCCTCTTTATGATTTACTTTATAATCACCTTCATCTAAATTAATAAGCCATTCGCAGCGTTCATCTTCAACACTGTAAACATATTTCCAGTTGTCCTGACGAACATAAAAAACGTCGGATGTCAGCGAATTTCTATATGATTCAGTACAATATGTTCCTTTCTCTCTATATACTATTGGCGAAGAATACTCAACGTTACGAATCGTAGAAACACGGCTACGACCTTGTCCGGACATTTGAATCCCTAATACTAAATCAGTTATGGTTGGTGCTTCATCTATAGAAGAGATTAATCCTTCAAAAATACCGCTATCTATTCCACCACCAAGAATACAGAAGAAGGTCTTTACAGATTGCTCATAATGACGTTCACCATTTGCATCACCGTCTTCGATCCAATTAGAGTCTAAAATTACACCGTGATCCGAAGATATTATTACAATATCATTTTTATTAATACTATATGATTTATAGATTTTACGGAAAACCTCAGCCGAATGTATAATGTTTTTTTCATAATCGTTACTTGACCACTTATTTCCCAGTAAACTATTCAGTTCGTGCAGAATAAGACTATGATGATAAACAAATTTATACTGATTACATTCGTTAACCCTGCTAATAAACTTCCGTCTTCTCTCATTATCTGTAAAATCTGTTTTTTCAAGTAACTCACTTATTGGCACACCGCTTGATTCCCAGACATCGAATCCTGATTTCGGGACATCTCTTTCTTTAATTGCATCCCCATATCGAAAAGTTGAATATCCCTTTAACTTGAAATAGTCCGTGAGAGTAAAGATGCATTGGTTAAATTTACGCTGTGCCTCAATGCTCCACCCGGTTGCTCCATTTACGGAAGGATACATTGAAGAGAACACCGAATGCATCGCTGTGTGTGTTCCGGCTGCCGTAGATGCTACATTTGTAAACACATAGCCTTTTTCAATCAATTCATCGAAGAAATTATGCTCAACTTTATTGTTTCCACAAGACCTTAAATGAGCAGGAGATAATCCATCTATCAAAAACCAAAATACATTTCTTTTTGAATCTTTCATAATCCTTGTTCCTCAATAATCTGTATCGGGTTAACAACAAGATTTCCCCAATACTGTTTTTGCCAGATAATAGATTTCTTTCCATCATCAACAATTTCAACAGCTATTTTGTTAGTTTGGTCAAGACTATGTAAGTCACCGCTCTCTCCACTTTTAAAAATGTTAAAATACAAATAGTAAATTCCAGATGTCAAATTAGATAAATCAATCTTAAAAATTGCTTTATTATTTCCTTTTACTGATTCAAAAAAACCTTCTGTATACCCAAAACCAATATTTGATTCATCCGAACCTTTTAGGGAAAAACCTAGTCTAATCTGTTCTATTCTTTCAAAACCTTCCCATCTCATCTTGACGCGGATGTTCTTGGCATCAGTAAAGCTTGGAGCTTCTTCGTCTAAAAAATCCACATCTGTCAAGTATAACTCTTTTCCCAAATCATATGAATGACGTTTGAATAACGTGTTATCAATATGTTTCTGCAAATCAGCACTATTTGACTCAATATATATTCCTATCGCTTTTTCGACCTCACCGTCAAAGATTATTCTTCCTTTTTCAAGAACAATACATCTATTACACAGATTCCTAATTGTAGCCATATTATGACTTACATACAAAACAGTCCTTCCACTCTTTGCCTCATCACCCATCTTCCCCAAACATTTCTTCTGGAATTTCATGTCGCCGACCGCTAACACCTCATCCATAACCATTATCTCCGCATCAAGATGTGATGCGACAGCAAATGCAAGTTTTACATACATTCCTGAGGAATATCGTTTCACAGGTGTATCTATAAACTGACGACATTCGGAGAAATCAATAATAGACTCTATTTTTGCATCTACTTCCTTTTTCGTCATACCAAGGATAGCGCCGTTCATATAGATATTTTCCCTGCCGGTCAGTTCACCGTGAAATCCGGTTCCGACTTCAAGCATTGAGGCTATCCTGCCGTTAATCCATATATCACCTTCCGTTGGCGCAGTAACTCTTGAAAGGATTTTCAGCAACGTCGATTTTCCGGCTCCGTTGGCTCCGATAATGCCAACTGCTTCACCCTTCTTTATTTCCAGATCGATGCCTTTCAATGCCCAAAAGGTTTCACCATAATTCGAACTATCCTGACCAATCTTAAGGTTCGGATCTTCCTTGCCTCGTTTTCTAGCCCACCATGACTGAAGTTCGGCATTAAGAGTCCGGCCGCCAATAGCGCCAAGCTTATATTGCTTTTTTAGGTTTTCAATTTTAATAGCTATATCCGACATATATTGTTTACCCCGTTCTAGAAAATCTTCCATTTTTCTCTCAAGATTCTCTGGTTCTATACAGTATTTCGTTGGAATAGTATTTTCATAAATACCACATATTAAACAGTATCCATAAATGTCTTTTCAACTTTACTGAATAACAGAACTCCAAATAAAAAAATTACCAATGTTATGCCCCAGCTGATCCCCCAATATCCATACATAAACTCACCTGACCCTATCGTAGCATTTCTCCAGCACTCCATGATGGGTGCCATAGGATTAAGCATATATATAAATTGTAAATTCTCCGGGATCAATGAACTTGTATAAACTACGGGAGAAGCATACATCCATAATTGTACTCCAAATCCTACAAGAATGGCTAAGTCTCTATATTTTGTAGTCAGAGAAGCAATAATTATCCCGCATCCAAGGCCAAGTATACCAGCCTGAAAAACGATAAAAGGAACAGTGAGCAGAGTCAGTCCAAGATCAAATCGAACACCAGAAATCATATAACCTATCATAACAACAATAAGCATTCCGACTTGTATTACAAAATCCAGCATTCCGGTAAGCACTGATGAAATAGGCATGACCAATCTCGGAAAATAAACCTTACCCATAACAGCGGCGTTTGCGGTAAATGTGTTTGCAGTCTGAGTCAGACTTGTTGAAAAAAAAGTCCAAAGTGCGTTGCTACAAAGGTAGAAAACGAAGGAAGGAGTCCCTTCTGCTGAAAGACCGGCAAGTCTTCCAAATACAAATGCATATAGTGTAACTGTAATCAAAGGATTTAGTACTAACCATGCCGGTCCGAGTATAGTCTGCTTATATCTGGTAGTATAATTTCTTTTAAAGAAAAGGTAAATCAAGTCCCTATATCTGAATAATTCTTTTAAATCTATGTCAAACCAGCCGGTTTTTGCTTTGATGTGGGTAGTGTAATCCATCATAATTCGTTTATTATCCTTTTTAGTTTTCTTAGGTAATTATATAAATAACAACCTTTCAACTTGTATTTAACCCAATGTAAAATAATAAGAGCTCTATGTTTAGCAACTATCCTGTTCATAATATGTATAAATCTTCGAAAACTATATTGTGATAAATACAAAACATAATCACAAAACTCTGTTACCAAATTTCTATTTATAGCCAGCTTATATAAAAAGTCAAAGTGTTCTAATAAAACTTTATATGTTTGTTGGCAAATATACTTTTTTCTTGTTTCTGTTAATGAAGCATCATGTAACCTATAGTAATACAAATCTTGATCAATATGTTTTATTTTCCCATTTTTTAAAATTCTAATCCAATAATCATAGTCTTCTGCCAAAAACATATTTGTATCATAATCACCTACTGTCTTTGCTATTCTAGATGTGTACAAAAAACAAGCCCCACACGGATTATCCATAACCAGATGTTCTGGTGGAGGATTTTTTACGCTTCCTATTAGTTTTCCATCTGAATTAATTGTCGAGAAATCACAATATACCATTGATAATGATCGTTTAGATTTTAATTCGTTTACCATTATCTTTAATGCATCACTTTTATATATATTATCATCAGAAGTCCAAGTATAATACTCTCCCAAAGTGTTTTTAAACCCTACATTAAGGGCTCCCGGCAATTTTTTGTTTACTGAATTATTTATAATTTTGATTCTATTATCTTTCAAAGCATACTCTGAAACTATACTCAAAGTATTATCTGTTGAACAATCATTCACTACTATCAATTCAAAATACGGGTACGACTGCATTAAAATACTCTGTATCGAAGATGCTATATACTTTTCACCGTTAAATACAGGCAGAACAATTGAAACTAGTCCTTTATCCATAAATAATTAACACTCTCCTAAAAAACTATACACTTATTTCATTATTGCTATAAATAAAATTTTTAAATGTCCATTCAAATAAACCATCATAATTAATTCTTTTTTGTTTTAACTGCCCTCCAAATTCTTAGAGCAAACCCAATCGGTCGATATGCACTGGCATATACTAATAAGTAGCCTTTTCTTGAATGTATACACCTCCAGCCTTCCTTTTTACTGCTCTTTAATATATTTCTCATTCTACGCCTAATACTATCAAGACATTTCTTTTTCATTTTTCTTGTTAACAGTATACTATTTAATATTCTATCCTGTGAAACTATAGAATAATTAATTAAACTACCAAAACTCATTTTCGCTATATTTTCAAATCCCTTTTTGTAAAAAAATTCAATTTGTTCCCTAATTGCATCAATCCCATCCAAAATCCCTCTATAACCAATAAGTGAAGTTTCTTTTGCCATTATTCCATTTTCATTTTGAAAATATGCATATACTACTTCATTTATTACAGCTATTTTTTTATACATAAATAGCAATTTATATGTAGTAAATTCATCTTCATGAATTTTTCCTATAGGAAATCTTATTGTTTTAAAGCAATCTTTTCTATACAGTTTTCCAACCGCCACAATAGAATTAACCTGGTTTACCATATAAAAATCTTTGGTATTCCAAATTGTACTGGAATACTTTGTAGGTTCATTCCATCCTTTTCCATGTGTTTCTTGATATAAACCTACTGAAATATCTACTTTTTTAGTCTTTACCGCATTTAATAGAACTTCAAGATACTTTGATACAACCCAATCATCGCTATCAATAAAGGTAATCCATTTACTATTACTATTATTAAAAGCCCAATCTATTCCCGCATTTCTTGCAGCCGATAGTCCCCCATTTTTTTGATGAATTACAACTATTCGATTATCATCTTTTGCATATTGATCACATATTTCTCCACAACTATCAGGTGAACCATCATCTACAAGAATTAATTCAAAACCCGAGAAAGATTGTACCAAAATACTGTCTATGCAACGATGTAAATATTTTTCAACATTATATACAGGAACAATGACGCTTATTTCAGCCATATATTTTTACCTTTTTTCTACAAATGCTTTTTTCTAATACTGTTTCTGATAATTCTTAATCTTTCTAATAACTCTATATAAAAGATAAAAAATATACTTACGTTTAATAATGTAGCAATCTTAGTATTTTTATAGCCAAATTTATGAGCATTTTTTATGTATTGATATACAATTCTAAATCTTTCCAAGCCTTTATATGCTTTTATTTTTATTCTTGTAGTATATGTATAACCATAAAATGAATTTACCTCATAATTTTCATTACTCACTTTATAGCTTAATCCATCATCGCGATACTCACATACCATTAAAGGATAATCATACCATCTTATCATATACCCATCAGTAGCAATAGCATCACCAACAGCACATTCGCTGAGGAACTTTTCTCCTTTAAAAACCGGAAATGGATATTTTCTTAATATATCTGTTCTATATATTTCTGCTTTATCACCACATAACCCGTATTTTTTTCTTTCAGTATTTTTAGCATCAATATATGTTCCATTCTTTTTTGCAAAGCTTCCGCCAATAGTCTTACCATTGCTAAATGTTTTTGTCCCGGATATTGCTGCAAATTTCTTTTTATTCTTTAAATCTTCAATCCAGGATATTGCGCTTTGAATAGCATCTTCTTTCAAGTAATCATCATCATCAACAATAAAAAACCAATTATATTTTGCTATTCTGGTTCCAATATTAATAGCGGTATGTTTTCCTCCATTTTTTTTATATACATATATTATTTTAAATCCATTATTTTTTTTAATCCACTTTTTTATAAGATTAGAAGTGTTATCTTTTGAACCATCATCTACAATAATCCATTCAAATTGTTTTGAAGTTTGGCGGCAAAGAGAATTATATAATTGTGGTAATAATTGCGCCCTATTATAGGTCGGTGTAAATATAGTTATCATTCTTATTCCTTCTATTTATTTACGATAATTGTCATCTCTCATTACATTTTCATATTGTATCTCTATCACAGATTATCCCAGCTTTAACTTTTTTAATATCCATTTGAACAGATTTTTCGTTGCAGAAATAAAGCCATGAAACCTGATCATACTTATATATTTTGCAACACGTCTTGCCAGCTTTAGCGGTAGTATTCTATTTAATTGTCTTATCTTTTCATAAAAGAACCTTTCTTCCGGACTCTTCCATGAAGAATTAAAATGGTGAATCGTAAGTGTATTCTTTGAAATATGTATTTTCCCAGTTTCAAAATCTTTTGGGCATAAATAATCCCTAGGTAGTAATGTGAATCCGCCAAAAGTCTGCAAGCGATTGTTTGGTTTAAATCCATATCTACGACATATTTTTGTAATTCTTAAAACATTTGTGGTTGTATCGAAAGTACCATTTCCCAACTTAAAATGCCGCTTATCATAATCATGAAGTAGTTTTAAAAAAAACTTCTGTCCCTTAATGCAAGCCATTAATCCTGTCGGAATTTGTTTATCATTCTCAAATCCTGAAACTGCATCATACTTCAGAAGACTGTCAAGAGGTTTTATTACCTCTACATCAGTATCCATGTATATTCCGCCGTAGTTAACCAAGGCATATAAACGTGCCACATCCGATACAAAAGCCCATTTTTTTTCTTCATAAGCTTCCCGTACATATGGACAACAGTCTATATTAAAGTTCTTCTCATTCCATTCGATAATCTTATAATCCGGACAGTATTTCTTCCAACTGTTTATACATTTCAGAGCTGACTTTGGAAGTGTTTTACCACCAAACCAGCAGTAGTGTATTACCTTAGGTATCATCTGGTATTTCCCTTTTTTAGCTTTTACTTTAGTTATTTCTACCTCATAACCGACAAATAAAATGTCTAACTTTTTTAATACTCTTATATTTTACATATAAATCACTAAATAAATACTGAAAAAAGATTCTTCGACTTCCAAAAAATTTATAGCTATGCAATGTTTTTGCTATCTTTATAATATATGGTTTGGCAATAACTCTATTCTTTTTGCTAAGATCTGAATATTTGGATATCACTGATCGCGACATATCTTTAATACGAATTCTTAAAACAGAACTTTCCATACTATTAGAAAAATATTTTTTTTCTTCCTTAACGCATCCCCAAATACAACGATACATACCCATTATACTCTTTACAGAAATTCTATCTGACATAATAGAATTCGCACGAAATCTTCTTATATAAGCTATGTCTCTCAATTGTGAAACTTTATCTGCTTTAACATATGCAAGGATTGTAAACAATTCATCCTCATGCATTATACCTTTTACAAAACTTAATTTGTTCTTCTCTATCAGTTCTCTTTTAAAAAAATGTAATGGCACACAAGAATAATATTCACGGTTTTTTATCAGTTTCCGAAGTACAAGAGTCCCTTTGGAAGTTTGATAGCAATTACTTCTTATGAAATTTTCTCTATAATTCGAATCTGGGAAAATCTCATAAAGCGTTTCAGCATCAAAGAAAACAATATCAGAGTTTTCTTTTTTTATACACGTAACCATTTTAGCAATTGCGTCTACCTTTATATAATCATCACTATCAAGGAAATATATATATTCTCCATGAGATTTTGAATATCCAACATTTCTTGCATCCGATAGTCCACCATTTTTTTTATGAATAACTTTTATTCTTTTGTCTTTTAATGCATAACAATCACATATTTTTCCGCAATTATCTTGAGAACCATCATCAACTAATATTATCTCTAAATCTTTATATGACTGTTTTATAACACTATCTATGCATTCACACAAATACTTTTCAACATTGTAAATCGGAATTATAACTGAAACCATCAATACCACCCTTGTAATTTTATAACAGTTTTATTATATAAATTAATTATATTTTCTGCATTATGAGTAATAGAATACATTTTTTCTGCTTTTTTCTTTCCAGCTATAGCCAGCTTTCTCATTAGAAATCGATCATTATAAAGACTTCTGATATATTTTGCTAATTCCCGGTAATTTTCTCGACTAAAAAGCAACCCATTTATCCCATCACTAATCAATTCAGGATTTGCCCCAGAGTTACTTGCAATTACACAAAGCCCGGCTGACATATACTCCGCAGTAACCAATCCAAACCCTTCCGATTTAGATGCCATAATTCCTATGTCGTAATTGTGTAAAAGATTGCCTACTCCATCTTTTACACCTAAAAATCTAACTTTATCTTGCAAGCCATATTTAGTAATTAGTGAATCCAAATACTTTCTATATACCGGGTCTTCCCAACCTATTATATCAAGTGTTACCTTCTTTCTAATGCTTTTCTGTAACGCACGCAACGCTTTGATACAGATATGTTGTCCTTTAGTTTTAAGTATACCTCCAACAATAACAATTTTTAAGCAATCATCACTATAGGACGTCTTTGGAATTATTTCTGTTAAGTCTATTCCATCATATATAGTAGTAATTTTTTTCCCTTCAATTCTTTTATTTATCCAACTGCTTTTTACAGCATCGGAAACAGCAATAAAAGCATCCGCATTTCTATTAAGATAACTAAAATAGTTTCTTCTCAGGAACATACAGTCATAGTCTTCTATACCAAATTCTCTTAAATGAACGACATGTGGAATCAAATATCTTTTTGCAATCAGACAACCCAGATCACTTCTTGCAGAATTGGTATGAATAATATCAACCGTTGTTAAGTCGATAGACTTCTCGACCCTCTTTATTGCTCGTGGAAGTATATATATTTTTCTTAACCAAGAAAACAAAAACTGCTTAACTAGTCTTTTTACTTTATTTCGAGATTTAGTAATCATTGCCGGAATGTGTCCGGTTTCAATTGTCATAGCACCTATTTCATTCAATCTTTTTTTTACTTCAGGAGTATTGCTAACACATACAATTATTTCATTTTTTCTCTCTACCAATTCACGCGTAAGCATTATCAGAGCATGTGTTGCTCCTCCAACCGTAACGGGGTCTGTAATAAAAAGAATCTTCATTTTGATTTCCTTATATCCCTCATTTTTTATATCCGATAAAAATACTGTATTCTTAATCCTTATCCTAATAACTCTTTCACTTTTCTCAACATTTCATTAAGCTGATGCGGATTTTTAACCCACGGTAATACCTGTTTTATAACTCCTTCTTTCCACCTTGAAACTTTATAATCTCTTATAAAATCAACAGGATGAAAAATATAATGTTGAAGAGATTCTGCTTCAATCATGTTTTCAATAATACCTTCCTCATACTGCAGTCTTGAAAAAGCTTTAACTTGTTCTATTCCCGGTTCAAATGCCAATCGGATAAATGCTCTTACTGCTTCCGAACTTCTGATATTGATTTCTTTTCCAAAAAAAGAAATATAATCTAGTACAAAACGCCTGGCTCCATTTTGAAACTGTTTAATAGGAGTATAATCTATAACTTCTTTTTCTTCATAAACAGGACAATATCTTCCTTCTTTAAGTTCATAATCTGTTGTTGTCCCCAAATGAGGGAATAATATGGTCTCAAATATATATGTGACTGATAAAAGCATGTTTTGATCCACTTCGTTCTTCAGTCTAAACCAATACCCGTAAACATCCATGTCATCAAAGGTATTTCTTTTACTGATCCCCATATACAGACCCGTCATTTTCTTACCACAGATTGTCTCCATCATGTTCTGGATAGTTCCATGCCAGCCAATATCTATCACAGCATTTTTTCCTGCTCCAACTACCCCCATCTGTTCAAGATATCTGTATGTATTATTTTCTTTTCTTTTTAGTGCAGGGATTATCAGTCTATCAAGTTCTTCAAACCATTCAATATTTTGATCATCAAAACGTACTTTATCATTCCTATTGAGATGACTCTTTATACCTTCAGATAAGCTCGGTAATTCATTGGATGAGATATCCATGGCTTCCAATAATTCATCTATAGTATACGCTTTTCTGGTCATTGTGTCAAAAATTGCTTTCAACGTTCCTTTTTTTAGTATATAAGCATTTCGAAGGCTCTTTCTGGACACCTCTAAATATACTACATTCTTTCCTTCTGATCCATAAAGCTGACGATAAATATCAACAAATATATACATATCTCTTGACAAGAAAAGAAGTGTATCTATCTGATGTTTCTCAACCATTTTATGTATCCAGGAGCAAAAGCCAATAATTATTGGCCCTAAGGTTTCATATCCCCATCTGAATACCTCACTCTTCCGTCTATACTTAGGCAATTGATTATTTACGTATGGGAATAAGGAACTCTTTGTTTCTTTTAAATCAGTTTGTGTTAGAAATGTTGTATATCTATAAAAATGGGGGACATATATACTACCCATTCCTTTAAATCTTGGAATCAAGTTGTCAGTTTTCTTTCTATCCCCAATGTGAAAGATTGAACTGCTTTTTACTCCCAAATCTTGTATGACAAAATCATATAATCGTCCATCTTTCTTCTGTACACCTATCTCAGATGACAAATACAACTTTTCATATCCCGCTATTCCGCACTTATAGAGCATATTCTCAATAACTACCTGCGGGAGGTACATATCTGATACCAATATTACACGTTTTTTAAGACTACGGCATTTTCTGTATATGTAAACTATGTCATGATTAGGCTCACAAAACTTAACTTCCAGAGTTTTTTCTAATTTCTGTAATTCTGTTTTTATGTGTTTCGGAAGACTCAGGAAAGAATAAATTTCATCAAATGTTACTTCTTCTAATGGATGTGAATTCCTTGCTTCTCTCTCTGCTTCACTTCTTAATGTCCGAAATTCAGAGACTTTTTTTGCCGGATGGATCCTGTTATACTCTTTTTCGACATAATCATATAAGGACTTTGGTTCGGATAGGTTTCTCTTAATAAGTGTATCAAATATGTCAAAAGATATAACCTCATATTTACTAATTTTCTTTATTGTTCTTCTTAAATTTATCCGTTCCATAACTATATACTCTTTTTTAGACTACCTTAAGTTTAATTGCTTAAGTATCCTTATCGTGTGTTCGAACCCGGTCTCTGCATCAAAACAGCCTTTCCATCCCAATTCTTCCAGACTTTTACTGTTTAGTGAAGAGTTGCTCATAGGATTAAATCCTTTTTTTTCTTCTTCTGTTGCTTGATCTATTTTAATCTGTACGTTGGCACTTCTGGTAATAATCTCTGCCATTCTCTTAATACTGATGATTGAATTCGGATTTGATATATTATATGCTTTACCCTTTTTTCCTACCAAAAGCACTTTAAGTATGGCCGAAGCACAATCAAGTGAATAGCAATAACTTCTGATCTGTGCTCCGTCACTTTTCATAAAAATATCTTTTCCTTCTGCTGCAGTATGTGCCCAAAGAGATGATACTCTATTGTCATTTTTCGACGCATTCGGACCATATATGTGCCCCGGACGAACTATAACCGAATCTATACCATATTCGTATGCATAAGATGCACACAGTGTCTCTGCAGCCCGCTTTGCAACCGAATATGAGTTTCTTGAATTCAGTAGATCAATATATCCATATTGTCCTTCCTCATATGGTTTATTGTCTTCTTTTATCCCGTAAACCTCGCTGGAACTAATATATAATAACCGTTTTGTGCCTTTTATCCTTGCTTGATCCAGAAGATATTTAAGCCCCCAAAAATGTGCTGTCATCGTTTCGACAGGTTCTCTTGTTATCACATCAGGTGAAGCATTACCTGCACCATGTATTATATAATCCGCCTTAACCTCCAAACTATTATCTGTTTTTAAAGCATCATATTGAACATAAGCGAAATCAGGTCTGTCAGTCATTTTGTCAAAGCGTGATCTAACACTTTCAAATCTACGGCCAGCTGCTATGATATATATCTTGTTTTCATGAGTTTCGTTATATCTTAGCAAAACATCCGCAATAGCAGAACATACCAATCCGGAAATCCCGGTAATCAACACAGACTTTCCTTCAAGCATTTCCATTTCCGGTATTATTTCCAATACCTTATCAATATCTTCCATCCAGAGCCTGCTGTCATAAATACTCATGTTACCCCTTCAACCAATCTGATCTTTTTGCAATAAGAAGTGCCTTAAAAATATCGATATCCTCAACAGTAGTTAGTTTTACATTTTTCTCGGATCCGACAGAAAAGAATACTTTTTCTCCCATCTCAGTCATAAGCGTACATGACGCTATAGAATTAGTTATTCCCGATTCAAGTGCTTTCCTATGCAGTTTACAAATGTTTCCTAAATAAAAGGTCTGCGGCGTCTGTGTTCTTTTCAGCCTGTCTCGGGGATACGCCTTGGAAGCTTCAACTCCATCCTCAGTTTGCAGCATTGCTTCTGCACAGGGAATGGCAGTAATAGCGTTTCCTTTTTCTGATGCTACCCTTAAATTATCGGAGATAATATCTGCGCTTACCATCGGTCTGATCGCATCATGAATCATGACCATATCTGACTTATCATAATGCTTTTCCAATTCAGTTATTCCGTTATAGATTGATTCCTGACCGTTTTTCCCACCGGAAATAACATATTTCAATTTGGTGATATTAAACTGCTTTGCATACGCTTTAAGTACCTGTTCCCAGCCTTCCAAACAGACAACGGCAATATCATCTATCTCCGGATGATTCTCAAATGCAGTCAAAGTATATATAATTACGGGCTTTTCGTTAACCGTTAAAAACTGCTTTGGAATATCCTGCTGCATTCTGTTTCCTGTGCCACCGGCTATTATCAATGCGATATTCATAAACTATTCTCCGTCTTTTTTGATGATAGGAGCAAAATTCAGGTTTTGTCAACTGCTTTTTGTACAAGTCATCTTTTTTGCTTTAGTCATCTCTTTCCTACAATCTCATTTTTGCAGGCATCTCATGTTTATCTTTACTTTCACATATTATCAGGAAATTTTAGCTCCAGCAAAATATGCTTTTCTCTTTTTTCTTCCGGAGGTGGTGTCATATAATCAGACCCATACAGCTTTCTTAAATAATCATCGTAATCTTTTGGGATACGCCACATATGTCCCTCAAACAATCTTCTGACCGTATGTAACATCCCTTTGCGCATATATGTTTCTCCAAAATAATGTCCTCTGCCTGATGGAATCCCAACACATTTAGTTCTTTTATTCTTACATAACCCATAGCACCAGTTAGTAAAAATTGCAAAATGACGAACACTAATTATGGATAATATAGCTCCGATAAAGATCTTCGTTTCAAAGGCTTTCTTTATTTCGGGATTCTCTTTCTCAAATTTTCTATAAATTTCTCTGTCATTATAGAACCTTCGACATGAAAGTAATAAACCGGCTCCCATGCAGAGCAGTCCATGAAGCTTGTATAACAAAGGATTATCAAAATAATTCTCTATAAAAAACAGATCTATAGCAAATCCACATTCTTTCTTGCCAAAATCCTCACGGCCACGAGCTATACTGCCTCTTAGCCGTATTTTGCCAAACACGATACCATATTCCTTATCATAACAAGTCAGGACAAAATATTTTTCACCATATTTTTCTTTTAATGCTTTGGTGAGTTTCCCTATATCTTTAAAGAGTATATTCAGATCGATATCATCATCCCATGGAATAAACCCTTTATGCCGTACAGCTCCTAAAACAGATCCGCCTGAGAGTTGATAAAAGATTTTATTATCTTCGCATACGGATATAATATCCTCTGCCATATGGAGCAGCACCTTTTGGTACTGTTTCAATACTTCTCCTTCAATATGGATATAGTCTTTCGAATTTAGCTGAAGCTTCTTAAATGTCTCATGTGTTGATAAATTCATAGTTCTCCCGCAATATCCCAATTTATATTTCATCATCTATAGGCATATCATCAGTGAAATATTGATTTACTTAACCTTTTAAATGCCTTCAACGATCTCTTCAAATCCTCAAAATCAGTTAACCCCTTAACTATCCTATGCCATATATACCATGGTCTCAGATAATATTTCTTTCTGGCATATGCACAAAACTCAACCAGCTCTCTTGCACTTAAATCCGGCGTATTAACTATACAATTTAAGGTGCCATCCTCCTGACAGTATTCGTCATACTTTCCATTTATATATCCATTTTCATGTGCCCATGTATATGCTTCCGTTCCGGGATACGGAATCAGAGGGAAAAACTGAGCTGTATCAGTATTAAACCTTAGTGCTGCTTGGAGTGTCCTTCCCATTGTTTCGCGGGTCTCGCCTTTATTTCCGACCATATAACAGGCATGGATCATAAGTTTGGCCTTCTTTGCATCGCTAATATATCTTTCTATCTGTTCTATAGTGGTACCCTTGTGAATATTATTGAGAATCTGCTGATCCATGCTTTCTATTCCTGGGATTATCAAATGACAACCGGCTTTTTTCATGATACACATAGTCTCATAATCTAGATTCACACGAGCATTACATAACCACCTGATTTTTATTCTCTTAGATATTATAAGATTACAGATTTCAATAACTCTCTGTTTATTGATTGTAAATGTATCATCTTCAAACACCAGTTCCTTAATGTCCGGGAAATTCTTTTTTATATAGATTATTTCTTTTATCACGTTCTCAGGAGTACGCAAACGATATTTGTGCCCATGCAGAGTCTGAGGATAAACACAGAAGTTACATCTCGCCGGACATCCTCTTCCGGTAAATATCTGTATAGCCGGATATGCAGCCGCCGGAAAAACATAATTCTTAATACATAAATGCTTTTTTATAAATTCCGATGCAAATGGGATCTCATCCAGATTCTCGATATGCACCGCATCCTTATTATGGATTATTTTACCATCTTTTCTCCATGTTAATCCGTCTACATCATCAAACTCTGAACCATTTCTGATAGCTATAGCCGTGTCCCTGACTATATAGTCATATTCATGTCTTGCAAGGCAATCAACTCCTGTACTGATAGCCATTGTTTCATCCGGTGTTGCTGAAGGATGAGTACCCACTAACATAGTAATGGCTTCAGGGAAATTTTTCTTTATCCTCGCCGCAAAAGCTACATCGCTGTAAATTGACGGTGTACTGGTATCAAATACAAATAACTTCGCATCTGAAGCCTTTTCCAATACTTGCTGCAAAGCACGCTTTCTTGTCATTTGTTTAGCCGGAGCATCAATAAATACAACTTCAAATCCATTTTTCTCTGCTACACAGGCTGCATATATCAGCCACAAAGGATAGTATAATACACCGCTGTGCCCTATAGAGGGACTTCTTGATTCCCTGGAAAACTTCCCATATTTAGCCTTAAATGGAGGATTAATAAAACATATCTTCATTTAATTTTTTCTCCGTTATTATCTTTTGTACAAATTCCTGTATTTCAAAATCCCTTTTACTGTATACCACGCCATATAATAGAATGCCTGAACCGGATTCAAACCCACATATCTATATGCGTTCCAATTCATCCGTGCTGCTTTCCTTTTGTTTCCTGATTTTGATTTTCTCGAAATTCTATATATGAGCAATGTTTTATCAATCCCATATGCAACAATTCCGGTTCTAAGTATCTGTAGCCATATTGCAAAATCTTCATGCATATTGTCCCCAACAGCATAGTATTTTTCATACAAGTCCTTATTTACCAAAACAGATGAATTCGATATAAGATTCTGCTTAAGAAGGTTCCTGTATGTAATAGTTTTAGGAACATGTAATTGCCAGTTTAACATTTCATCATTTTCATCAATAAATGCTGATCCGGTAAACACCAATTTAGCATCCATCTTATGAGCAACATATAGCTGTCTTCTAAGCTTGTCTCTGTCCCAGAGATCATCACTATCAAGTATGGCTATCCATTCACCTTTTGAAACATCTAAGGCAATCTTTCTGCTTAACGAGGCTCCTGAATTATATTTATTATTTATAGCTTTAATCCTGTGGTCCGTTAATGAATATTCTTTTATTATTTCACCGGTTTTATCAATGGAACAGTCATTAACTATTATAAGTTCCCAATCATGAAACGTTTGAGTAATAACGGAATCTATGGCTTGCTTTATTGTTTTTTCAGCATTATATGCCGCCATTATTATACTGACCATATTTTCCCCCTCAAAACCCCTCGCTGCTCTCTTTCTTAAAGAACACCAGAATCGTCTGCATCAACAACTTTAAATCAAGCCATATACTGTAATTCTGGATATACATCAGGTCAAGTATCAGTTTGTCTTTATTTGTTGTATTATACCTTCCTTCTATCTGGGCATAGCCGGTTATACCGGCCTTAACCTTTAAGCGATACTCATATTCTTCGTAATTCTCATCAAAGCCATGTATATACTTTATTTGTTCCGGTCTCGGACCTACCAGACTCATATCGCCTTTTAATACATTCAGCAGTTGCGGAAGTTCATCCATCCTTGTCTTACGGATACGTCTGCCGACTTTCGTTACACGATCATCATCCTTCGACATTGGAAGCGTTTTTTCACTGTCACTCATTGTACGAAACTTATATATCATAAAAGGCTTTCCACCCTTGGTCGCTCTTTCTTGTTTAAAAAAAATGCGTCCATGATCATCTGCTTTGATCATAATTGAGCAAATAAGCCATATAGGACTGGAAATTATCATCAAAATGAGTGATGATATAATATCTATACATCTTTTTATCACTCTTTGAGAAATCGTAAGTTCAACTCCCGAAGAATAAAACATAAGACTGTCTTCAAACATATGATGTTCCGAAGAAACTTCTATAATATCACATATTTCAGGACTAAAGTATATGTTTTTATCATATTTATATGCATATTCCATCACTTTTTTTCTGTAATCAAGCGGAATATCATATATTACAACATAGTCATTTTTTTTAACATCTGTCTTCCAAGTCTCTTCTTCTTTGTAATCCGTCACGGAAGAAACCGACAGATTTTTAGATTTCATAGCATTCCTAATATTTTTAATATCTTTATCTGCCGTAGTTATCACGCAGCATGTTCTTCCGGCCTGAAGTCTAAAATAAACTTTATTGGCCATGGTTGTACTTATCATTATTTCAATAATCTGTAAAGCAACGCAGAAGAGCATCACCTTTTTGGCAGAAAATCTGAACAAGTTATCCGAGTGTTGATTAGTGTTCATGAACATCAGGATCATGTATGTGATAAAATCTGTCATGAACTGTGATAAGAGTAATGAGTTTGTTATGTCCCTTACCTTTCGTCTCCCAACATCAAATCCCCCGAACACATATCTTGATGCAAAAGAAGATATCACATATGTAGCCAGCGTGACTACGGAGGTTCGGTTCAACTTAAAAATCTGAGGATTATCCAGCCCCATAAAAAACCAGAAAGTGATCAGTAGAAATAAATAAATTCCATATTTAATCACAACCAATAATATTGAATTTTTCTTCCCTTTCACCATTTTAGTTAATCCTCACAAAGCTTTATTTATATTTTCATACTCTTTATCATCTTATCAAGTAATATAACGACTTTATTTTCTTATAAGGAACATTAAAGCCAAACAGTTTATACAAAAAACCCACCTTCCACATCGAACTGTAAAAATCAGATCTAAAATATCTCGGATGTAAAAGATATTCAAAGAGAGTCATCTTAGGTTTAGCTAAATATTCAGCTTGTCCACGAGTAAAAAACCTAAAGTTATAAAAATGCCTTATAACATCCTCTGTTGGATGAGAAAGTGTTCTGTCTAAATAGCCGAACGATATATCCTTATCGATATGTTTCAAACACTTAATAATGCTATTCTTTGTATTCTTTATAAAATATAAAGCCCCTTCTTGTATCATAGAAACCATCTTGGTTTCATTTACTTCTCCGTCAGAACAATCATATTCATATTCATATCTTTCAATATTTATTGTATTATTGTTGTTAATCACATATTTTTTTACAGAACCCACCTGCTCCAAAAACAGCGTTTCAAACAAACCGACATATTGATATCTATCTACAGAATTCCAATTATTTTTCAAATCAGACCAGATATAACCTTCAATATTTAACCTCTTACCATCAGTATTCTCCATAAGTCTTTCTTTGTCAAAAATCATATAATACCCATAGATATTGGACTTGATATTTCTCTTACTAAACTCTTTTAGTATTTCTTTTTGAATTGTTCCTCCATAACCAATATCTACAAGCGCAGTTTTTTTGTTAAAATTATATCTCTCCAAATATCTTTCTAGCGCGATATTTTCGTCTTTGGCATTTTTTAAAATGTCATTTTTTATAAGTTCATATAACATCTTTAAATCTCTATTATGAATCAACTCTTTTTTCCAGAAATAAGAGTTTTCATCTAATCCTGATTTCTTTATCTGTTCTATATAATCATTGCTATTTAACCCCCATGTGTCAAATACTTGTTTTAATGTAATCTTTTTTATTGCATTAAATTGTTTTATACTTTCATCATATTTAATAGGTTCAGACAGCGATGCCGGAACTCGTATACTTCTCCTTGATATTTCCAAATAATAGGCCGGTATTCTTTTAGAAAACCCCATTAATTCATAGGCTTTTTTAATTATGTAACCATCTCTTGCTATAAACAGTACTTGTTCTATGCCCTGTTTCTCCATTCTGTCAATAAGCCATTTATTATATCCCCAAAGAAATATCCCAAAATTCTCATATCCAAACCTGAAATAAAAATTCTTAAATCTTGGATTGCTACATGTTGTATTATTTATATAATTATACACTACTGACGAAGCTATAGAAATATTCGTATTATCAGCAGATATACCCTTAACCATTAAATTCCGAGTATTTGTCACAAGCTTTATAGACCGAATACCTACTTTTTTCGCTCTTAGTTTATCGGAAATATAGTCGTTTCCAATATGAATTATTTGGTTTGCCTTGATGCTTAAATCAGATAAAATGTATTTATATAAACCACTATCACGTTTTGATGTTTCTGTCTCACAGGAAATATAGAGTTTCTCATAACCATATACACCACATTTTCTAAGTATTTTTTCCATCATATGTGTAGGAAAATACATGTCGCTAACAAGGATAACTCTTTTATTACCTAAGCATTTCTTATAAAAATCAAAGACTCTATAATTAATCCTACATACATTTAGTTCAAAATCCAATTCTCTTTTACAATAAATATCTATTTCATTTTTTGAAATACCTTCAAAATTTTCATAAATCTCTTTTATTGTAACTTCTCTGCTCTCCTTCTTTTCTCTTGCTTTTATTTCTGCTGCAATCCTTTTTTTATAAAAACCAGGTTTCTTCAATATTTTTTCCATTAACCAAAAAACATCTGTCGGTTTTTGGACATCTCTTACAATGAGGGTATCAAAGATATCAAAAGAAACATATTCTTCTTTAATAGCAATCTGATCATAATCAATGTTCTTATTTCCTATTTTATGATCTAAATACGATTTCATTTTCTTTTTTATTTTACCCATTTATATGTAACCTCATTGTTTATTAACCTAAACTATTTTTGTTTTTCAGCTATTTAATATTATTTCAATCTTATGATGATCCATATCTGTTTTTGAGGGAAGTATCATATAATCACCATAAAGTTGTCGTAATACAAAATCATAATCTTGTGGTCCCAGAATTTTCATATCTTCAAAATCATAGTATTGTCCAGTTCCATAATGCTTCTTATGAAACATTTCCTTGAAACTCCATGCACCCATAGCGTTTACTAAATACTTTGCTTTGCTATAGTCACAAAATGTAAGTAACCGTTCCATTTTGATTAATGTTTTTTTTGTATCAAACATTCTTTGAACAAACTTAGAATGTCCTACTCGAAGCAAAACCTTTTCCAATAATGTTCTATTTTTCTTTGTAGTATCAATCAGATGATCATAATCAGATATCCTATACTCCGCACGTAGCATGAGCGTTCTGAATTTGAATATGTTTCGCAACAATTTATTACTCGGCATTGCATCCAACGGAAAAATGTCTATCCAAGCATTCGTTAATTCAGGGATATTCTTATCATGTCTGATTACCTTGACCTTCGATGATTCTATCCTTGCAAAATATCTATAGTATGTAGGATCATTATGATATGATCTGTACCTGAGATACTCATATTTTTTTAAACTCAAGATACGTTCAAGCTTATTATAATATGGTCGTGGAATTCCTATATCTATATCATCATCCCATGGAATAAACCCTTTATGTCTAATTGCTCCAAGCAATGTCCCTCCCATGGCAAAATATGGAATTTTGTATTTCCTGCAAACATGATCTAACTCTTTTAATAAGTCAAATTCAACCAGTTGAAGTTTTCTCAATGAATTATCCATATAAAAATATTCCTCAGAAAAAACTATATATTGTTACTTGTTTATAAACTCAGTTGCATGTGCATTTCTGTTTTGAGGCGGAGTCATATAATCTCCATACTGCTGAGTCAAAATCTTGTCAAACTCTTTCGGCCCAATTAGTCTTGAATCCTCAAATTTATAATACCGTCCTTTACCATACCATTTCTTAGGGAACATTTCTTTAAACTTATATTGTCCCATAAAATTACATACCCAATTAGAATCCTTGATTGAATACTTTTTCAATAAAGAGTCTATTTTTTTAAGCCATTTATTCGGATCTGAATTAGTTCCGATTTTGGTATACTTAACAAAATATATAACCAAACGTTCCGACAATGGTCTATTGGGTCTTTTTATATTAACTTTTTCAAAACTTGCAATATGATATCTCATTCTGGCATATAGCAATCTTAACATATGAATTCTGCGAACAATTGCATTATTAGGCATACCGTCTAACGGGAAGATATCTATCCAAACATTTTCTTCTCGATTTTCAATACTCCCTAAGCGCTTCATTTTATATCGGGTATCAATTATTCGGGAGAAATAATAATGATGCTTTGAATCATCCCAATACGTATTCAGTTTAAGATACGATGGTAACTTACTTGGTATAATCTCAAGAAATCGTTCATAGTGATTTCTAGGTATGCCTATATCAATATCATCATCCCAAGGAATGAATCCTTTATGTCTTATTGCTCCAAGAAGTGTGCCTCCAAGCATATAATACTTTATTCTATTCTCGGATATAATGGGCATAACATCTCTCATTATATTCCATATTATTTCTTGAACTTTGTTTCTGTTTTTTGAAGACATAATAATTTTCACTTTCAAAGAATATCATAAGTAAACATATGACATGAACTATCGCTTGACTGTCGCCTCTTATAATGGTCTAAAAACTATTTTACACACTTCTTACACGGAGAGTAGCTCTTTTTTGCCATTTCCAAGTCAATGGGCTTATAAGTTCCATTTCCACAATTACTTTTGTAATGATAGCATTTACCTGTTTCGGTGATATAAACTGTTTGACTACTTCCGAAACATGGTACCGTGTACTGTTAAGAAATTGTTACGAAATCAGGTGCCGGACGTTAGTAAACCTTATTACCGTGTACCATTAATGTATTAGTCTGATCAGTACATCGAAAGATTGCTGACCTTTGTATATAATCATTTTTCCTTAAACATTATCTTCTTCATAATATTCTTTTTCCCACAAATACTCAATTGCGTCTTTAAAAGATTCTAACCTATTATTAATTGGTGATAGAAACCAATTTCTAACCAAATCCTTGCTATGATAATCTGAGCAAGTTTTAATCTGGGCTTTTCGTGCCCTTTGCAACCTATAACAGTTAAGTCCCAAAAGATTTATCATATAAATCCCTTTTTCTGTTATGCCATCTATCTCACCATTTGGAAAAAACCTAAAATGTTTATTGCACCCCTCTTCCAAAGGAGATACAAAAAGATTTTCTTCGTAATTATCTCCTTTTTTTGCACTACATGATAACTCTGTCCCCTCTGATCTGCAATTTGCCACCATATTCTCATAGTCCATAGTCTGATTGGGATATTGAGCCTGAGGACGTAAATGCTCAATTAATGATTCATCTATATCTATTCTGCAGCAACAGTATGCACAAAGACCATTTTGAGAATCGATTAGAAAATTCCGCATTGTTTTAATAGTTTCTAACCCATTTTTCACTTTACTGCAATCAGAATATTTTATTTTAGGATTTTTTCTCTTGAAATCTGTCCAAAAATCAGGTTCCTCCATTCTTTTGATCTCTAACATAAATTCTCCTCTGTCTATCTAAAAAGCCTTTCGCTAAAATATACTCTTCGTCCATTTCCCCCGAAATTTCCTTTAAAACTTCGAGATCATTTTCAGCGTTTTCATATAAACCATCCGATATCGCTACATTTATTCTTTTAATTAGATTCTTTTTCTTTAAATTACTCGAAGATGTTCCCATAAACTCTTCAAGAATATAATTACTGTCATATCCGTCAAACCTTCTCATCTTTATCGTATTGGCTGTATTACTATCGTTAGTCTTTACTGCAAAAAGATTGTAAGAATCATCAACCTCACCAAGCACCTGAGGAGAATGTGTTGTTATGATGAATTGTATATTTGGAAATGCTTTTTTCAACACATTCAGAATATTTCTTTGCCATGAAGGGTGCATATGAAGCTCAATTTCATCGATAAGAGCCACGCCTGAGCCTTCCAGCGGATTTTCCATTTTAGGATTTGCAATAGCAAGTCTTCTTGCCAGGTCACCCAACAGAGCAATAATACATTTTTCTCCATCTGATAATTGGGCAATATTCAAACGCATTCCATTTTTTTCAATTACCATTGCTAATTTAGGTCGTCTGGCAATATGCAAATTTCTCATCTCCGGTAGCATAATATATATAGCGGTCCTGACAGCCTTTAACAGTTTATCTTCATAATCAAGATCAGCCTCATTTACTTTTATGGAATTTTCCTCATCTTCCTGATTCCTATACCATTCAAAAAATGTTCTGAAATCTATACGATTCTCTATAGCTTTTTCATATGCTGAAAATATATCAAATTCATGATGACTGCGTATCCTTAAAGGTATATCCCAAACTAACCTGTTTGTCCCATAGTTCACAAATATGGGTACTGATGGTAACTCAGAACTATCTGATTGTTTCTTTAAGGTTGATACAATTTTCTCCAATTCAATTTTTGATAGAATTTTCTTTCCCCCAGTTCTTGATACTTGCCTGGAAAATCTATAAATCTGTTCGTCTACGCCTTCATTTATACTATACTCTGCTTCTATAAAAGTTTCCTGGGAACCATATCTGATATCTGATATCTCAGGATTATACTGTCTAAACCCCTTTTTGTTAACTAGCCCACTTAAGATTGGCGAATAAAGTAAACTTATAATCCTTAACAGCGTCGATTTTCCAGTACCATTTATACCAAAAAAAACGGTACTTTTTCCATAGAGATCAATTTTTTCTTCTACAAACGCTCCAAAATTTTTTATTGTAATACTTTTTAACTTCATTTTCACCTCAACTAATCTTTTCCTTAATTATTTAAAGCATACTCCAGATCATAATCCTTACAATGTGCTATATGATTGCCTGTTTCTATAAACGAGTGTTGGTAACATGTATTGTTAAGAAAATACTACAAAACATATATATCATCCAAATAGTTTTCCTTTGCAATCTTCAAATCAGCCAGAATTAAGGATTTATACAGCTTCTGCTCTTTTGTCATATATTAATACCCCATCTTTCTCAATCTGCTTCCATATAGAACTTTTCCTGATAGTAGAGATATCTTTTTTGCCTCCATAAGAAAGGAAATCAAAATTCTTGGAAAAAGTTTCATATAGTGTGTATTTGAAATCTTTAAAACGCTTTTTCTTCCCAAACTGTGTCGTTGTCAGAGTCTTCTCTCTTGGTTCTACATAAAGATCAATATCCGAGTTGTCTGTGGCTTCGTTTCTTGAATACGATCCAAAAAGTATTACCATCCCAATAATGTCGGAGTAGTTCTCGCATATATCTTGTAAAGTCTTTATTAATTCTTCCTTTTCCAACAATGTGTTCCCCCTCCTTTCGAAAAATGTTGATATTGTGTACTTTTCATTTTAAACCTTCTCTATCAAAAAAGCATAGCTTCGCCGTCCCCTTGTACCCTGTTTTCGTCACAAGGAGCTTACGAAAAGCTATGTCCTTCGGTCATGAAGTCCGCGGCCCAGCCGTCAGATCGTCAGATTCCGAATTCTTGTTTAAAAATGCACCATTATATCTTTATTATTTTACCACATTTCCTGTTGTAAATCAACATTATCTTGCGCCTTTGCCTTTGAGAACCGCGCCTATGGTCTTAACCAGGATCCTCAAGTCCATACCGATGCTCCAGTTATAGATATATTCGGTATCGAGCCTTACAACTTCCTCAAAATCCTTTATGTCGCTCCTGCCGCTTACCTGCCACATACCGGTTATGCCGGGACGGACTGCGAGGCGGGCACGATGATGAAGATCGTACTTCTCCCATTCATCAACTGTGGGCGGGCGAGTACCCACAAGGCTCATGTCTCCTATCAGGACATTAAAGAACTGCGGGAATTCATCTATACTTGTACGTCTTATAAACTCGCCGATACCGGTCTTCTTTTTCCCATCCTTTGTTATCCTGTTCCCTATAATCCTCGGATCCCAGTCAAGCTTGAACATCATGTTGTCTGATACCGTATTTTGGGCAAGAAGCTCTGCTTTTTTTGCATCCGCGTTCTTTACCATACTACGGAATTTCAGCATCTTAAACTTCTTGCCGTTCATGCCGACGCGGGTCTGTCTGAAAAAGAGGTTTCCGGGTGACCTTAACAGTATGAACGGAGCGATGATTATTCCGATAATTATCGTAAAAATGCATCCGATAAGACCGCCGACCACATCAAGAAAGCGTTTTAAAAGAAGCTGCCCCGCGGTTGCAGTCCTGATACTGGATGTGACCACCGTCATCCCCGCAACGGTCTCAACTACCTGACGTCCCTCGGTACTTCCAAATCCGTTCATGGTCGTGTGTACCGTAACTCCCATTTCCACAAACTTTCGGGTAATGATCGCTATCTTTTCTTTCACAGTATCATCAACGGCTTCGGGGAGTTTTATAAATACTTCGTCAACCCACTCTCGGCAAACATATTCTACAGCTGTATCCATGCTTGTTATGGGATTGGCAAGTAGTTCTGCGTGGCTGCGCTTCTTTTTGCGCGAACGGTTTTTTTGAGCCCCTGTTTCTGAATTTTGCAATTCTGTGTCTTCTGATTCTGTCTTTTTTAATCCTTTATCTTTTAATCCAGTATTTCCTATTCTTATACCTTTTGAACCTGGATCAATAACATTACGATCTGTGTTATTTACATGCGACTCTTGATTTGCAATAATATTACCTATAAGATTCCTCTCTTCTATCTCACCCATGTTAACCGAATTAACCGGATCCACATATCCGCAGATAAATACTCCATTGTCATTATCCTTGTCAAATCCTGCAAGTATGTCTCCCAGCTCCGGCTTCTTGGCTATGATCAAGACTGAACGTTGGTGGGTTGTCCTTGCCTGGCGGGTATGCTTATATATCATTCTCATGGCATATCCGAGACCGCAATCAAACCCGAACATCAAAAACAGTGAAATACGTGAGTAAACAGCACTCTCCTGAAGTGCAAACAGATATAAAGTCACCGCTGCGAAAACCATCAGTACATGCTTCAGACTCGACATGAACTCTTTATAATACCCTTTTTTCAGCACTTCACCGAAGGAATTGAAGAAAATTGATATCAGAAGGTCAAATAAAGTGGTCAAAAGTATCAGTTTCAAGTAATCATATCTTGCATACGGCAGCTCGCTCCAGCCATGTCTTATGCAGTATGCCACAACAAACGAGATGTTCAGGCACAGGAGTTCCAATAAAATGAAATCCGCATATTCATGCCAGGTATTATTATGTTTTTTATACACGGATGTTCCCTCCTGTTCTGATGGTTCGGTAAATTTAATCTGAGCAACGCTATCAATTTTACCTCATCCGGCTGCTTCGCAGCCACCTTCCCCTAAAAGGGGAAGGCTTAGTCTGTTATCTCATTTTCGTAAGTATCATAGTACTTTGTAGAAACCAATTTGCCATGATCATCATACTCATATCTGCATATCGAATATCCGTTATCATTCAGTACCGGCTCTCCGTCTATAGAATAAAACTTCTCTTCGATCAGATTCATGTTTTTATCAAATTTCTTGTGAATGTCATATTTCGGAGCCGGAACTATAGTAATAGAGTTGACCGTAATCTCGGAACCGCCGAAACCGTTCACTTTAACCCTTACATTCGGAGTATCCGAAGGCAGGGTAAAATGGATTGTAACCACCGATTCACCGGACTTATCAATATCACCGGTCAGTATTTCTTTTTTCTCTATTAAAACATTATTCTTCTCGCCTTCAACGATTATACCGCCAACAGTTCCTGTTTCCGGGATATTACCACCAACATCCAGTTTTATTACAGCATCATATTCACAGGCTCTAAGATCATTCCCGGTGGCTTTATCCCCGACGCCCTGTGTCTTTGTCCTGGGATAGTATCCCTTAGGCGTATAACCATGCTCGGACAGGCTCTTTATTACTGCATCATCATTTGTATATACTGCAGAATTCTGTGAAATCTGAGCATATAAAAATCCTCTTCGAGTAAAAACATACAGTTCATCGTCCTTATCCACCAACACAGTAGCATTGCTCTTTCTTGCAAGATCTTCACTGTACATAATAGAACGTGTCATAGATGGATAATCCGATTTATAAAGACTCGGGTATTTCACCGAGTATACATCCCCGGTCCTGCTCTCTTCAATCAATCCTAATGCATATTTATCTCCAAGTCTTTCAGCTTCTGTAGCCTCACCTATATGAGATATATAAACCTTAGAAATAATGACCATGGCGAGTATCAAGCCCGAACATATGCTTAAGACTATTACATTTTGTTTCCTGCCGTCACCTTTTTGTACGAGTTTAAAACAGCTTTTCAACATAAAGAAGAAAATACCGCAAACAACTGCGAAAAAAGATAAGAATACTATGGTCATATCTAGCTTTGTATTATCTTTTAAATAATCTGCAATCGTCCTCAGATCATTAAGCCAGAATACTGAAGTAAGCAATATGACTGCGGTAAATATAATGATTACTGCAGATATTTTCAAATAAAATCTATTCCGTACAGCCCTATTTTCACATAAATCCTTTCCGCCAATATTCTTCTTGTTTTCTTTATCGCTAACAACTGCGTCACCATTATTTTCTTCAATTACCGCCTTGCTGCCAAAATATGCGTACGGTATAAACAAAAGAATATTGTAATTTATCTCCGTAAAATGATGTTCTGCAAGCGAATGGAACGCTATCAGCACCATCCCCAAGACCAGGCGATAGTCAGAGTTTTTTATGGCTTTTCTCACTACTCTTACCCACAGTATACATGCAACCAAATAAAAAACGATTCCATATCGTATCAAAATAAGAAAATACGAGCTGTCAACAAAATCATATCCGCTGTTAGGTAAAAATGTGGTACTTCCGTTTCCGACCTGTAAAAGCACAGTACCAAATAATGATATGCCATGTTTCGTCAATGCGCTCCATGAAAGTCCCAATCGGCTGGTCAGTAATTCATTAAGTTTGATTCCTATTCCTGTCTCCCCTGCGTATAAAAACACCAGAATGAACATTACGACCGTAAAAGCAGGGAACGAAATCGTCAGCAGAAAATCGAACGGTTTTTTAAGTTTCTTAAGAATACTCCATTTATCATATCTTGAACCTATGATATTGTAACCGATCAGGATCACAATAAACAGTGCCGAACATATCATGCATGTATCACTTAAGGTCAATTTCATGGATATCAGGAAAAGTAAAACTCCAAATATGGCAAAGTACAGCTGAGGAAGCTTCTTCCATGCTATCCAGGAAAGGATGATCAAAAAGAAAATAAAGGATGCACAGTCCGTAGGATAACATATCCCGAATGAATCCCTTACAAACTTTCCTTTATCAAGATAAACAAGGTTTGGTATGGCTCCGATAAAAGAAGCCGTAACTGCTGCAATCATACCTATGGCAATGATAACCGTATGTCTTTTTAAGATATCTTCATAGTTAAAACCATAAGTGGCCAATGCAAAGAATCCGAATACGATAAACAGATCTGTATGTGTAAAAAAGTAGATAACGTAAAACAATATGGCTGTGCCAATAGCTGCAAGTGTATTTTTCCCAAGGTCAAAGCCAAGCAGAACCCTGATTAGCCCCGTAATAAAGGTAAAGGTTAGAAAGAGTCCCTTTATTAAATCCATATTTGAAACCGAAAAAGTGGACATTCTCAGGAATTCCAGTATTATATATCCCAGAAAGAAAAACCAGTTCAGATATGTACACGGTTTTAGCATTGATGAATATTTATTTCTCGTCTTATTAAAATTCTCTAATGTTTTATTCATAACCTATACCGACAAACCTTATCTCATTAATATTTTTTATAAAAACTATCTGCATCTTCATTTACAAGATAATACTCTATCCAGGTATCTTTCAGCTTATCACGCAATGCCGGCAAATTTGTTTACGGAATAGCCATCAAACCTTTTTCTTCAGCTATACTATTCAGTACATAAATCTTTGAAATTGCTATACCAAGAACTCCCTTTCTGACACCCATTCTGCCTTCAAATACCTTTGTGTAATCAGTTAAACTGATATTCTGCAAGCCGTAGATATCTCCCAGATCCGGAACTCCAAGTAAAATCTCCGGAATCGGCATAGAACCAAGCTTCTTTTTTTCCTCAGTTGTTTCATCAACCGTAGGAACACGGTTAATATACGTGAAATTATATCCGAAATTTTGGGGAGAATTCATAATATTATCACCGGTAATATATGGTGCTATTCCTATTCCTTCTGCCGAAAATATCATCTGTTGCGTCGATAAATCCCCCCGATTTTCACCATCAACCCTGACCTGCTCCCATTCAGCAAGGATACTGCAATCTTCAAGTCCATGATCTTTTAAATATCTGTATTCTCTTCCACCAAATCCGAATTCATATATGATATCGCAAACACACGACGAAATACACCAATACAACGGGATCACAAGCATCATTGCGAGAAGAATTGTCTTAAAGCCTTTAAGAATACCATTTTCCTGCCATTTCTTTTGTCCGGTCACGGGATTTTCCTTTTCGGATACAGGTCTCTCATATGCAATCCACAAAATATATCCTATAAACAAAAGATATATACCTATATGATGATTGTAAAAATATACAACAGATGTAAACACAGCGAATAAAGAGTATGGAATCAAGAAACTGAGTAAAATCCCTTTTCTCTTCATCACTGTAATTATCATCCCCAATATAAATAATCCAATAAGTGCCGCCACAAGCATTTCCGGAAGCGCCAAAGATACACTCTGGATAGTTCCAACCTGCGAATAAACATTAGTAATAAATGTATCTGATAATACAACAAATGAAGTATAAGCCAGTCTTATCAGGAGATTTTCAAACGTCACCTCTGATCTGTTCACTACCGCATGTGCATTCTCAGCCGGTAATATACGCCAAAATATGAACAAAACATAAGCTAAGAGTCCGGCTAACCAGAATATTTTTCCTTTCTTTATCAGATGGTCTTCTATAAAGATCCTAAAAGCACTTCTGGATTCTCCGTTATTTGAATTTTTCCTTTTTGAAGACTCACCGGCCTTTATCAGCATTACTATTAGCCACTCCATACATATCCCGCCAGCTATGACTATACCATATGCACTTGTCAGACATAGAAAAAAATTCGATAAAACAAACCTTCCGGGATGTTCATCCCTCTTTCCGTAAGTCATTGCAAGAAGCACAAATGCAAGCATCATCATTGAATATGGACGACTTATAACACTGTATTGAAAAAACAGATAATAAGTAAAAGGCATCACAAGCCTGAAAATCCTCTTAAAAGGCGACTTAAATACAAATAAGAACATAGCCGTTCCGGTAAATGCAAGGCTTATCAAACATAAAGACAGTTCATACGGTGCGCCGGTTTTTGCAAACGGAACAAGAATAAGATGCCATAATGAAGGGTGCCCCTCATAATGAGGTGCAGTAAACAGTATTTCATACAAAGAGGAATCTCTGGCTATAAGCCAAGCGACAGCTTCATCAAACCAGGGTTCATGCACCAAGAGCATCAACATATGTGCAATAAAATATAATGCTACGGTTATCTTTTCCGGAAGCTTTCCCGGTATGTTCTCTACCTTTTCTGAAAAAGAGGAGATTCTGTCCGCAAGCTTATTTATTGCCTCAGTTACAGCTCCGTCTTTTTTAGACTTATTGGAGTTTCTACTATTCTCAGCGCTCACTATTTTTCCCCTTTACCTTTTATTATCAAATTAAAGTTCTCCCGTACTATCCTATCCGTTCTACAATGTTTTTTTCTTTTACTAAGTCATTTCTTACATAGATAACCGATGTATCCGGTCCCTGTACCCCTTTAAAAATAACCGAAGCTCTTTTTTCATAGACTTTCGTATAGTTTGCTAAGTTTATTTCCCTATTATGATATACCGTTTCAAGATCCGGAATTCCAAGAAGTACATCCGGTTCTCCGCAATTTCTCATTTTCTCAAGCTGACCTGCCAACTGTTCCTCTTTTACAAATCTATGTGTATAAGCATATGAATCTCCGGTTATCTCCGAAGAATTAAGAGGATACCTATTTTCCAGGTAAGGAGCAATACTAATACCATATTTAGACATTAACAGACTTTCCCTGCTTACCCAGTCAATGCTGTCGTCTATATTTGTATCTGAAAGTATATTCCATTCCGGAAGAATATTGCTCTTTTCAAGACCATACTCTTCCAAAAATTCATACTCATTCCTGCCGCATCCATATTCACATAATATGTCACATACACATGAGCTTATATTCCAATATATAAGAAGCACAAACGATGCTGCAGTCAATATCTTTGCCATATGTGTAAGTATCTGTATATTGTCACTCAGTTTTTTCTCTTTTGTCGCAGTGTTTTTTGTACTATCCGGAACAATAATATTCTCTCCTGCATTTCCTGTTTTTAATTCACAGTCTTTTAACACCCATGCCCAAAATCCCAAGAACATGAACATGACACCTATATGTGTATTGTACAAATATACTACTGCCATAAAAACAGAAAGCATAACATATGGGATTAAAAATTCCAAAAGCAATTTTTTCTTTTTTGATGAGTATATTATCGCTCCTATTATAATCATGCCCACTACTACAGATACTATCAGCCCTGTTATAGGCAACGCCGTTGTTTTTAAAGTATCCGTTCGGCTGTATGTATCGGTAAAGAAAGAGTCCCCGACTATCCCAAAGAACGTGTACAAAAGTCTCATAAAAATACTTGTCTGTTCTTCCGGATTCCTGCTGATTATTGCATATGCATCCTCTGCCGGAACAATACGTATTATTATAAATATGGCATATGCCAAAATCCCTGTGAACCAGAATACTTTGCCTTTTTTCAAAAGTCCGTCTTTGAAGGTAGTGAGAATCCAAGCAATACAAATCCCTCCGGCTATAACAATCCCATAAGCACTTGATGAACACAGAAAACACAACGAGAGCACAAAACACCCTGGCTTTTTATCTCTTTCTTTATATGTCAAAGCAGCAAGGACAAATGCCAGCATCATCATTGAGTAAGGGCGGCTTATTATACTATATTGATAAAAAATAAAGTATGTGAATGGTATAAGCAACCTTATCAAACGTTTAAAGGGAGACTTGAAAATAAAAACAATTACAGCAATTCCACTAAAAATCAAACTTATCAGATTTAATGACAGCTCATAAGATGCTCCGGCTTTTGCAAACGGTGCCAGTACCAAATGCCATAATGAAGGATGTCCCTCATAACGAGGGGCAACAAACAGTATCTCGTACAAACTGGAATCTCTGGCGATAAGCCATGCGAGAGCCTCATCGAACCAAGGCTCATGAACCAGCATCATAAGAAGATGTCCTATAAAATACAATGCTATAGCTATATGTTCGGGCATTTTCCCGGAAATACGCTCTATCTTCTCCGAAAAAGATGCTATTCCTCCCGCTATTCTGCATAAAGCACCGGTAACAGCACTTTCGTTACTGTTACCGGAATTATTGTTTGTTTTTGCTCCCCCACTACTTTTCATTATACTATACTCTCACATATGATCTTAAATAACTCTGTTCATGACAATAGTCAAAGTTAAATGCCTATGAATCTATTTTAGCGCTTTCTATCAAGAATTGTTCAACAGCGTTTCTTAAAGCTTCCTCGCTTAAATTCGGTTTTTTTTCTTTAATTTTTTCCAAAACCGCTATTTCGTCCAGCGCAAGCTGACATTTTACTTCAAACTCAGCTTCTTCTTCAAGCGTACTTTGATACTCTTCCAAACTCATCCCGAACAAATACGCATAGTACATAGCTCCGTCACTAAATCCGTATTCTGCAGCCATAGCGTTTTTTTCCTGTAGCTTTTGAACATACGCTTTTTTTATCTCATAATCAATTTCTTCACTATAACTGCAGATACTGATCAACGTATGCTTAATACTGTCAAGCATCTCATTTCGCGCTCTTTGATCTTCCTCCGCCTGCATTTTTTCTTTCATTTTAGTCTTATATTCTTCTACAGAAGTATATTCAGAGTTTTCCTGAATAAAATCATCTGTTATTTCAGGAATAACTCTTTCAAATCCATCTACCAACTCTAAATTATACAAGATTTTTTTCCCCGCAAATCCGGGATATTCCGGATAATCCTCAGGAAGTAAATATTCAACATCAACAAAGTCACCTATTTTCTTCCCGATTATTGCATTCTCCATAAAATCCGGAATATTATTTTCCCCTACAATAACCTGAAACCAGTTTACAGAAAAGTCCCCAACATAACCATCATCTATAAAAGCATTTATGGTAACGATAACCATATCATCTTCCTTTATTCCCCTGTCCGGAAGATTTACGTAATATGAATTCTCAAGCTGAAGATTTTTTAATTTCTCATCAACATCCTCGTCAGTTATCTCTTTTCGGGTATTACTTACCTTTATACCCTTATAATCGCCTAATATTACCTTAACCCCTTGTTTTTGATTGAGATCCTGTTTTTCATCAGGGTCTTGTTTTTCATCAGCGTCTTGTTTTTCATCAGAATCCTGAACAACCGGAGTCGGTTCTTCTGTTACTACCGGAGACACTAAAGATGGCTTGTCTTTACTTTCCTGTCCTGATTCATTTTCAGTTACTGTCAGATTATTTTTTCCGGTCTGCTGTTCAGTATTCTCTTTTTCATCAGCTGTTTGACTGTTAAAAATCAAAACACAAACAACTATAGCGACAACAATCATTCCGGCAATAACAATCATAAAAATCTTGTTTTTTGATTTTTCCAAAATAATGCTCCTCTTTTATAAAACTACGATTTTTTTACCGTAACGTAACTACTCAGACCTGCATCTTTTAAAAGTTTTTTGTATTTTGAAAGTACTTTTTTCGGGACATAAACCTGAATTTTTTTATCATTTTTCGAAAGAGCTTTTGTTCCGATACCGGTTAATTTAGTACCTGAAAAAGCTATCTCATTTAGTGACTTGCATCCATAGAACGCTTTTTTGCCAATAGAAATTATGTTCTTCCCAATACTTACAATTTCCAGTTTTGTACATTTAGAGAATGCCCCGGCAGCAATCTTTGTAATCTTGTAAGTTTTCCCCGATTTCTTTACCACATCCGGGATTGCGACTGCTGTTGTCTTCTTTGAAGTCAATCCCGATACTGAAACAGTTTCTGAAGAAAGGACTGTATATTTAATCCCATTATCCTTAAAACTGTCACCAACTTTTAAAGTATCCGAAGAAGGATCGGGAGTAGCTGTAGGAACGGGCGTTACAGTAGGATTTACCGTGGGAGTGGGTGTTTTTGTGGGTGCTACCGTAGGTGTGGGTGTCGTAGTGGGTGCTACCGTAGGTGTGGGTGTCGTAGTGGGTGCTACCGTGGGTGTGGGTGTCGTAGTGGGTACTACTGTAGGCGCAGGCGTTACCGTGGGTGTAACTGATGGAGTAGGCGTTACATAATTTCCGTTTCCCGGTAAAACAGTGATATCATAAGAATATGTTCTTCCAAGAAGATTCGCTGAAATAGTGCCTGTTCCTTCCTTTAAGCCTGTCATGGTTCCATTTGAAGCCTGCACATATGCATCAACTGATTCAAAAGCGAGAGGAGTCAGTTCAAGTTCTTCTTTTAACTCCGATCCTTTAAACTTTACTTTAGGGATGTATACAGGAACCGCTGTCGTTTCTCCAACACTGACATTCTGTTTTCCCGAAATATAATCAACCTTAATACTTTCTAACAGGTCATTTGAGACCTTTACTTTAACCTCCCGTACTCCATCAACAGGCGCAGTGTATTCTACATTTTTTGTTTTACTTGCGTATACCTGTACCCAGAAGTCTACTTTATCTTCCATCTGAACATGTGCTACGCCAACAGCCGAATAGTAACCGCGCATGACCTCCGCAAGCCCTGAGTCCTCACAGAATTTACTGAATGCCTTATCCAAAGGCATAGTGTTGTCGGTGCCAAAAAGAATATTCTCTCCATACATAATACCCCTTGGAGATATATTAAATCCAAATTCTTCAAATGCTTTAAGATATTTCCCGCCATCAGGCCGAATATGATCATAATCAAATTTGACCACAAGTTCAGCCGCTCTCTGCATAGCTACTTTTTCCAGATCATAGTCATACACAAGTGCTTTACGGCTGTCCGCATAGTTCCCGTTTTCCGCACGATATGTATTTATCAGCTCTAGCATCTTTCTTGCGTCTGACTGCATATACTTGACTTCAAAAGAAACAACTGTGCTATCTGCTGCGGATACTCTCTCCGTTGTTACAGCAATAAATGACAATACTAAAGTCAAAAACAAAACTAACATAGTGCCTATAAACTTTTTCATAGTCTTGCTCCCCTTTTTTATATTTTTTCTTTTATCAGTTTTCTTTCTGTATTTTACCACAATCTACTTTATAGTTCAACGGTAAAATCCTCAAAAACCCGCATCCTTTATCAGGATGCGGGTCAAAACCGGAATTTTTACAATCAATCTGTATGATATAGGACACGTCTAACCATAACCATAGTATGCCTCTCCAACAGATGGGTCTTATCAGGTTTGTACAGATTAAGCCTGATAGCAAACATATCAACACTCTTAGAAGGATTTTCTTTGTCAATTACAAACCCAAGCTTGACACTAGTTATACCTGAATACTCTCCGGCATTTCCATCTAACGGAACCCCAATATAATACAAGCCGTTCTGAGTTACCTGATACTTTCCGTCAACCGGCGTTACATAATTATTTGAAGCCATTGAATAAACCTTAAGATTCAAAACTTTACTATTGTCGGTTGTCTTAAACTGAATATATCCACCCTCTTCTGTAGGAAGACTGGCTTGATACGGTATCCATCTGATTCGTCCCACCGTATTTACTCCGGGAATCTTTAACCCTGAACTCTGTATAGCATCATAGAACTTCTTATTACTGTTGGTAGGTTTATTGAAATATGCAATATCATAAGCGTCATAATCAGTATACACAGAATCTTTAAAGCAGTAGATTTCATTACCATCAGTTTCTTCAAGAATAAAATCATCCTCAAGACCGGTTACATCAAGGATACTGCAATCATCGTCTACACAATCAATATACATGTCCGTAGTAATCGGACTGGAGCCGAATCTTGATGATGCAACCAGGGCATTAACCAACATAAGTGTTTCTGCCATAGGAAGCACCGCACCCTGTTGCTTCATATCCGCATCATTGAAGGTACAGCCAAAACCACAGAAAACAATATGGTTTTTCTTATAAACATAGTAATTGTCTACTACATCGCCCCATTGAGTATAATTGTCAAGAGTTTTATTATACTTTGCAAATGCGACTATGGGATCTTCCGCCGCATTTCCTGTCACCGTAAGCTTATATGGCTGTTTTCCATCACCCGAAGCTTTCATCATACCATTTACTGTATAAGGATAATGCGAGAAAATGGTGTCATTTGTTGTAATCACAGGAATAGCCTGATTTATCGCATAATCATATCCTGATGTACCTTGTGTAGAAATACCTATCAGACTCCTTATAACCGGATCCGACCCAAATGTATTGCAAGTACCTGTCTGCGAAACAGCTCCGTTTCCAATGAATGCAGGTCCTCCATTACTAAGATAAGTCCTAAGCATAGTAACCGCACTGGGTGCCATCCAGTCTAACGTGGATCCAAAGCCTATCATGACCAGGTCGAACTCACAATTAGTATTTACACCTGTAATTGGTTCACCTTTATTATCCACATTTTTATAATACTCTTTATAATATGTTACTTCTCCGTCCTTCTCTCCACGCTCACCATAAATCAATTCCGTTCCTTCAACAACAAGATATTTGTTAAGTTTACCCTCGATCCAGTATACGTATTCAGTCTTCCATGAATCGTTTGTTTTTCCCAACTGCTTAGCCTCATAACCATACCTTGGCGATCCATCAAGATTATATACTGTGCCTCCTCCTGATTTAGCTATTCTACCTGTATCTTTATCAAGCATTATTTGTTTTTTTGTAACAGCATTATTAAATCCATTTACAGAATACCTTGTTACATCAACATCAAAATCATTTAACTTGTTTAAGAAATAATACAGGAAGGAAGCATTATATATAATACTTTTTTCTTTCCCGGTAAATTTACTAGTAGTACCAAGTCCCGTTACCTTTCCATCCGAGGTGCTATAGGTACTTGCAGTATCTAACGTGATAAAACCATCAAAATAATTGCTTAACGAAGTTATTCCTTTAACGCCGTTACTATCATTTATTGAATTTATACTGTATCCGCTAAATATAGCATTATCAGGATTATGTTTCTTTTTTGCATTTTCTATCTCACTCTTTGTAGGCAATATAAGCAAAGGATGAGGAGAATCTTTCTGATCGTAACTAGAAGTGTAATTTGTAGGATAAATCTGGAGTATTCTTATCGGATTCTTTGTTGTTTCTTCATTCCGTATAGCGCTATATCCTACCTTGGATACGGAATCTGAACTATTCTCTACAACAAGCTTCCATGCAAAACCGCCAACGTAATCATCTCCTCCATCACCAAATAAATTTTCATCGCTCAGAGGAATACTATTCAAATTATTATCGTCCTTAGAAAGAGTTACTTTTTCATCCTCACCGAACTTAAAATCCCCGTCAACATCCACATATAAATAAGCGTCATATGATGAAGTTCCGGTAACCTTGAATTGAAAATCAAGTTTACGGTATCCTCTATGATCATTATCATTAATATAATTCTTATTGCCATCGACAGAAGCAGATCCGGCTCCCTGATAACTGCCCCATCCATTTTCACCGTAGAAGGATGCTATAAACTCCGTATAGTATTCCCTGGGAGAAGTAATAAAATTGATACCTATTTTCTTACCAAGAATACTCTTTTTAAACTCATCTTTAATTCTAGTAATTGAACTATTATCACCGGAATTAAGTGAAAGTTTAGAGCCGCTAAATCCATTCCATCTAGATGATCCTATTGAAGATAAGTCACAGGTCTTACAGATCATGTCATATGTCTGATTCAGATCTTTTGACCAGTCATCAAACTGAGTTTTGCTTACACACTCAACTATAATTCCCCCGGCAAGGCTTACCCCAGCCAGATTTGCTTCATGAACCAAATCTGCTATAACGGTTCTGTTTGCATATTGATCCGGTGTATTTCCACTGATCATCAATATCCTATAAGTATGATAATCAACATTAATTGTTCTATTAAAAACACTCAACGTTTTTGTAAGCGGAGCAACACTATCAGGAGATCCTAATTCAAGAGTACCGTTTTTTATGGCATTTTCAATAACACTATCTGAAGCAAACGGTGCATTAACAAAAAGCGAAAAACCATGTACGTTATTCCCTTTATTTATATCTTGCCCGGTAATAGTAATTGTATCTCCAACTAATGTACCTTGATCAACCCTTATAACACCAGGCAAAGTAAACGAGAACCTCCATGTTCCTTTTATCGGATTGTCACCCTCTTTTTTATTTATATTTATCTGTACGTTATTATATTTCTTTTCACCACTAATATAATTTCCTTTGCCTTCGCATTTAACTTCTATTGTCGGATCATTAACTTCTCCCCACTCCATTCCACTATATATTGAAGGATCCAATAACGCATGAAATAAACCTTCATTTTTGGAATTATATGCTATACCTCGTTTATTATTTTCTCCAATTACTTTCACAAAGCCTAGAGCGATCGTATTTGTTTTATTTACTGCTTCAAACCATCTCATCGTAGTCATAATACTACTTACATCCCTGCTTGAAGTAGTTAAATAATTAGGTCTAAAAAGTACATCCGGCCAAGCATATAATTTAGTATTTAACCTGTATATAGATCCGTTTACCTGATTAGTTCCCTTATCAGTACCATCGGGTCCAAGACCAATAATATTTAATTTGTCATCAATACCATAGCCACCATCATTCTCTGTAAAATATAATCCATAAAGTGTTGAAGGATCTATAGAAGCTAACAATTTGTAAAGTTTATATGAATTGGAATTTGAGCCTAAAAAATCGTCACTTTTCCCTGATGTGGAAATCGAATGCGAAGTACCTTGTCCTACTCCAATGCCCTGCGCACCATTATATAGATCGTCAGCGTTTGTATAGCCAAAACTACCTGAGTGTCCGCCGCTTGTATCTTTAAATGCGTCTTCATATTGACGTATATCAAATAAACCTGACCAATTCATAAGACTATAATCTATAATATAAGGAACAGGATTCTGTCCTCCTATACCTGCAATCTTTTTAAATATCTTAAGAACCTGGTCCTCTGTAAACTGGATATTTACAGTCTCTCCACCAACTACATTCGCTCCGAATTTCCTCATTCTCACTCCGGAAATCCTAAGGCTCGATGGAACGCTTTCGTTAATGATTATAAAATCCGCCTGACTTATTAAAGACTCAATATCTGAATCTTTGGGCGTAGCCGCATTGTACCTTATCCTGACATCGGTTTTCCCTGCCGGAACAAGAACTTTGTTATAAAAATAATCCGAACTAACATAATGATTGGATGCATCTATCGTCCCGCATAAATGGTTAACAAGAAAATCCCTGACCGTACCTGCAGCGGCATTTTCGGCAATAGTTTTTCCCCCGATCCTTGGATAATTGGTGATTCCATATTTTTCAACGTCAATAAAATAGAAAAATGTGGCCATGGACTCATCGGGTACTATTTCCAATATCCTAAAATCACTCGTCGCACTTACTTCCGTTTCAGGTGAACTCACGTAACCTATGCCCAGAAAAAGCCCTGTGATTAAAGTAAAAACAAGCAAATAGGCCGTCAACCTTCTCACTTTTTTCATGTTCTTTCCTTCCTTTCATAAACATAAATATCAAAAAACCAAATATCAAAAGCTCTTATTATACCGGTATTGTCATGATCAGCCACCGGTCGGCTCTCCGCTTATAGAACCACCGCTTTCCGAGGATTCTTCGGTATACTCTTTGTTTCTGGTCGCAGCAGTAATAGTGCTTTTATATTCTTTTCCCATATAATTGTAGGTTACATCCAGACATATAAGTTCCGATCCGTCCGAACGCATATATTTCTTAGGCTTCATATAGGAAACATGGTTTCCCAGCAGACAGTACTTAGCTTTTTCTCCTGTACATTCATCAGCAATAGTTGTTTTTCCTGCACTGGTGATCTTTCCTGAGCCGTCTATCATGGAGACTTCGCCCTTATAATACAGCATTTTTTCATTAGCCTTATCTAGCACAAAAAAGTACACCGAATCCGGTCTGACGGTCAGTTCCGTACCTGTTAACTCATTCTCCCTGGCTTTTATCCAGAATACATCAAGATTAGCGCTAATATTCTCCTCATATCCACATTCCTTTGCTTCCCTGATGAATTCGGTAAGGACTCTTTCTACGGATATAGCTTCTTCCTGCAAGGTAGCACTCGTATTGACTGTCTGGTATGCGCTTCTGGATGTTGAAATGAACGCCACAACCGCCAGCATAAGAATCCCTGTTATGAGAACTACTACGATCAGTTCAACGAACGAAAAGCCTCTGTTATCGGGAACAATTCTCTTCTTTTTCATAGATCAACCCCCACTTCCGCTTTCGCTTCCACTTCCGCCGCTTTCAGCAGAAGTTCTGTCAATATAACACCTTCCTGTTAACTTAACAAGAATCAGATCCTGATAATCATATCCTGTAGAATCCGTGACTTTCATTGCTACTTTTTCAATCGGTTTAGCCAATCCCAAAACACCCGGTGTGGCTACACGCACACCCGCAACCCCGCCTGTAGACTTCAGAAAGTAAATATACACAATACTTCCTGTATCTTTTCCGACTATATAACTGTCGGACGTCGAACCATAATTGATGTCTACCTGAATCTGATAAGAATCACTGGATATAATCTCATTATGTAGAACCGATTCTGTTTCATCTGTATCGCCTTCATTAGAACATATATCAACATATATATTTCCATCAGCTGAATATACCTTGGCATACACATCAGTTCTGGACAGACTGGCATTATATTCATTTTTTCGTCCTAATGCCACCGTTCTTGCCTGTTTCATCGCATCAGTCACATTACGCGCCGCGGCTTCTGCTTTCATTCCCCATGCGGAACCGAATGCCACAATAGCACCACTAGAGATTATTGCTATAATAAGAATTGCAACGATTAACTCAACAAGGCTAAAACCCATATTGTCCAACGATTTTTTTCTCATAAATAGTCTTCCCCCTTTTCTTTATGAAAAGCAAATCAGTTTTCTTTAAATTCGTCTATTTCAACAGAAACAAATTCTTTTCCGGAACCGCCTGCCGAACCGCTGTTGTTAAATACATTGAATATTGCTTCAAGCCTGTTATTGGCGTTTAATGGAACCATAGGATTGTCTTCTTTTACACCTGTTATAACGCTTAGAAGAGCCTGAAATTCAGAAGGATTCTCTATGCTTCCTGTATTTGAAGGTATACGTGAAACCATACCAAGACATTCCATATCAAGATCGCCCTGAATAGTGATATCTCCGCCTGCAAGGATCATTCCTCTAAAGCTTCCCGTGTACGCAATATCAACATCTCCCGGAGTAATGATAATATATGTTTCTTTAAGTCCGGGTTTTCTTACTTCAACCCAGGTTTTATCGTTAGCATCAGTCACAACATTATAAACATCACCTGTATACGTTGAAGATATCCTGACATTCTTCCCGGTAACAAGATAATAATTCATATCACCTAACTTTTTGGAAGTCGATTTATCTTCATAGGTTACTTGTGCACCGTTCAATTTATATGAAGTGAGCGGTCCAAAGCCAAGTTTTCCGAAATATGGTTTTGCGGGTAGGAAATTAGTGCTGTTTACCTTAGTTTTGCCACCAAATATAGTATAGAAGAGTTTACTGCTATCTTTTTCCTCTTCCGTAATAGTTCCGGCATTAGTTATGCTCTTTGAAGGATTTAGTTCAAAAAGCATACCAAAATACTTCTCAAGATAATTCGTTCCGATGTTAAGGGTATGATCCAAAGGTACGGTCGAAAACGTTGAGGAAGAATAACTTATTGCATTACCCTTTGCTTTAATATCTGAATCGTCCGGTAATATGATCTCGCCTTCGTTTAGTCCAAGGATGTCCAGCTGTTTCACCGCAAAGCTCATATATTTATCATTTAGTAAAAGGTTGTTAAAATACTTTGTGGCGTCAGCAGTGGATTTAAAGTTCCAAAACAGATATACATACGAGTCAGTACCATCCAGATATTGCACTTCATGATGTTTATAGATCGGATCGCCAAGAAGACCATCAACATATTCTTTAGCTGAATCCATATCTATAGAACCTGCTGTCAACGAATCAAATTCCGATTTTTTCATCGGGTTATGTCCAACGCCCTTTATAAATTCACCGGGAATAAGGTACAATGCCTGAAGAGCACGATATGTTATGGATTCACCCTGTGAATAATATGCAAGTTTTGACAGATACGGTGTCATATTCCCGCCATTATTGTAATAATCATACAAGATGTCTATACCTGATATCTCAGGAAGAACTGAAAACGCCGTCCCGGCAAGCTGAAGGTCTGATACATTAGCAAGGTTAAGTTTGGCGCCAAGTCCATTTAAGATAATAGCGCTGCTGGCGAGATCAAACGGCTTTTCTGTTCCAAATTCATCAGATGCCGCCTTGGTTTTATCATAATATGATTCAGCCGAATCTCCTGAGTACCCATATAATATGTCGGCAGAAGCGGTAAAAGCTGATGACTTTCCATTAAGCTCCAGATTTTTCCTGAGATAAAGCTCTGTGTATAAATCTGAAGTCTTATTTACAGTCACAATCGAGTCGGATCCCAAAACTTTAATATTTTCGCACCACAACTCCGTGCCCACGTTCCTTGTGCCGGAATCATCGGTTTTACTCCTTACAATAGATATCTCGGCATCGTTTAACGGAGAAACATTAAGTACACCATCTACATTTATATCGCCGCCTACTATGATCCTGTCTGCTGTGATATTTACAGGATTTACATCATCACTGTATCCCGTATCTTTCGGGCTTTTGGTCTTGATATCAAGATTACCGTATGAGTAGATACTGCCAACGATACTGCCCGACATATTCATGGCGGTCTCCGGTTTTATATCTCCACCTGCAATCATAACAAAGTGATCTATATCTTCATTGAACTCTCCTGACGTATCCTCCCAATCGGTTTTCGGCATATTTACTCTTAACGTCACATCCGCAGTAACCTTATTCTCATATCCGTATTCATCAATAAAAGACACCTCGACGTTCTTTAACTTAACCGGATTCTTATTTTCCATATTTACATCGTCGGTCTTTGTAGGATCGTAATTCCACTCAATATCTTCAATCTTGATACTGATAGAGTTTGCCCTTCCATACGAGATCTGATTCTTAACGAAATCCGAATCTATTACATAACTTTCCCCGACTTTTTCAATGTACTTGTTCTGACTTGGATCCGTAACCGACGCAGTTTTGATATTATCCTGCATCACAGAATAAAACTGTTTCTTAAAATTATAAGAGAAATTATCATCAGTCAGCGATGAATTTTCAATAGTTTCTTCAAAAGCCTGAGTAGCCGCCGAAGTTGCTACCTTTTTCATATACATCTTAAAATCGTCAAGAACGCTTTCCGAGCTGTAAAAAGCTTCAGAATCTTCAATAGTCGTCTTTGTGCTTTTACTGTTGCCAACTGTGATAGTAAGGACAATCCCTCCTATAATGCCAACAAAAAGCATGGCTACAAGAATCAGAACAAGTGAAGCTCCTTTGTTGTTACCCATTAATCTTCTTCCGCTCATTTTTTCCTCCTGTTATCCAACTTCAATCAATGTAGAAGTCTTCTGTTGCAAAACATTTCCACTACTGTCCCTTACTGTTACCGTGACATTTTTCATCTTGCTCTTCTTTCCGGTTATCCCGGTTCCAAACGTATCAAGCAGTGTGCATCCAACCGGAGGAGTCGTGTTCAGATTTGTATATACTTTAAGATTCGCGCCAGATGGTTCAGTAGAATCCTGCCCTTTGAAATCTACCTTGAATCCCCAGTTCTTTAATGAGTTTCCATTTTCGCAAAGCGCATAAACAGAAACTAAACCGTCAACACTCTTTTCTATTGTAATGAAATCATTTCCTTCTCCAAGCTGTACATTTTCACCTTTGTTCTTTAATTGCTTAAAGGTAAGTATATAATTCGGTTTTAAAGTATCATACGCTTTTATCTGGTCCTGCTGAGTAGGGTCCAGAGAATTCGGTACCTCACTGATTTCCTTAAACACTCTCTTTTCATCTACAGTCCAGTTAGTACTATCCTTAACAGAATACTCTACCCGTTTTTCCACGGAAATCTTCTCTTTTGCCTCTTCGCCTTCACCAACGGTCACTGTTCTTAAGGTAAGTACCGTATTCCTTACCAGCCACTTATCAGCCTTCGCCACCAGAGTATCGACAGGATTTGCGCCATCATAAGACAATGCCGGGTTCAGCTCCTTGTCTTTAATGAGCTGTTTCACTATCCATTCAATATTATCCTCAGAATAATTAACAAACACTACTTTCTCTAAACCTCCGGCCTGAGGATACCCTGAAAAGTCATTCTGAATATCAAGCGGATTCTCAGCATTTCCCTCATCAAACTCAACAGTAGCATTAAACACTTTACCGGTACCGGAAATTATATTGTTTATAGTATAACTCTTCTTTGCTACATTCTCATTAATAGTAGCATCGGTACCAAATAAATCGGAAATTTTCTCCGAAATGGCAATACTGCTACCGCTTCCGGACGACCCTCCGCTTCCGGAAGACCCTCCACTTCCGGATAACTCTCCGCTTCCGGATAGTTCTCCGCTTCCGGACAATGAGCCACTGCCTGAAGAGTTGTGAGAATTTTTGTACAAAAGCGCAAGACCTTGTGTTCCATAAGATTTTGCTACTTCCATTACATTCGAGGCTACTTTTTCAGCATACAACTTAGTCTCATTCTGTTTATTCACATTCAAAGCCGTATTCAGCCCTATCATCAGTGGAACAAAAGCTATCCCCACTATAAGGACGCTGACTATGACCTCTATAAGGGTGGAACCTTTCGAGTCTACAAAAAAACCTTTATGCTCATTCCTATTCATTCCACTTACACTCCTTTCATCAAAGCTTATTCAACTAACACCATAATCTCCTCCCTTTATGCTGTTAGTTAAATAAGATAAGCTTTTTCAAAAATCCTCTACCTGCACGTCATTTGCTTATCTCTGTATGACGTGCAGGTATGGATTGATCATTGATTATTATTCCTCAGTCAATGTCGGAATTATTGGCTGTCCGTTCTCATCAAGCTCAGGTTCTTCCTCCGGAACATATTCGGGTGCCTTGAAAATATTTTCGTTTCCAATTTCAATATCTTCAAGAACCGGAGGCTCGTACTTATGATTCTCATCAGATACACCGTACAAGTTCACCGTCATAGATGTTGAAATCAGGCCGGTCTCAGAATTATACTTCGAACTGAAGTTCTCTATATTCATTCTCTCATAATGTGAATTCGAATAATATGAGTTTATGAAATCCACGATCTTCTTAAGTGCTGTATATCCGCTCGTTATGCTGATGGACATACCTGACTTATAAACCTTTATTTCCGGCGATGCGCTTTCATAAATAACTCTGTTGTCCTGGAATGCTATGCTTGAAATCGAACATCCTGTCATCTGGCATAACTTAACTACAGTCATAATAGTTTTTTCAGGTGTGTTTCCAGGACCGTACAGTGAAAGCACCGTATCGATGATGTCCTTTGAGCTCTCGATGCCCTGTTCATATTCAGCTTTCTTCTCGTTTTTTGCATTCAGATCATTAAGTCTTGTCTGAAGTGAATTGATCTGGTTCTGTACTTTTTTTGTTTCATCCTGATCAGCAGAATAAAAGAATTTCCACGAACCTGCTACAAGGAGGAGTGCTATGAGTACCGAACCGACAAGTACATATTTTCCATTTACTTTCATGGCTGCATTCCCTCCTTCTGTGCTGCTTCAATTTCATCCAGTATTCTTAAATACTCAATGCCGTCAAGAATATCTACAACATCGTCCTTATTCAGATCACCAATAAAGGCTAAATCAAGATTTTCAAGTCTTGCGTACAAGGTTCTGTCATCTTCATTAACCTCGCCATCCTTGTTTATGTCATCATCGTCATTAACAATTCCGTCGTTATTGATATCTTTTTCAATAAGTTCCCAGGTCTTTGCCCTTACCTTGTTCTCCGCCTCAATGATATCACGTATATCATACAAATTGTCAGAGTTTACATCACCGTATACATCCAGCTTGTCGACAATGCCGTCACCGTTTTTATCATCGTTCTCATCAACAGTGCCATCCTCGTTTACATCTCTGTCATAGTATACCTGATACTTACATGTTACGGTAAAGCTCACTATAGTCTGTCCTGTGCTTTCCGAATGTCCCTCTTTAATTGAGGTAACATATACAGAACTGAAGTAAGGTACCTGTTGCAGCTGTAAGAGCAGCTTAGCGGCTTCTTCTTTTGAAGCAACTACCAGGTTTAATACAAGGTTGTTATTATCCGAAGATAATCCGGATACTATCATGGAGCTAACAGCCTTTTCCTCCAACTGTTTCAAAACATCATTCCACTGCTCGTTTTTCCTGTAAGTCCCATTATGGAAATCGATAACAGCGTTCTTGGAAACTATTGCAGCATTATAATCAGCTTCCAATTGTTCTATACCTGATGCTTCAAGATCCTTTATCAATGTTTCTACTTTTTCTTTTTCATTTACTTTCTTGTTGTACTGTCCTTTACCAAGGAAGAAAAGCACAGCTGCGCCCGCAAGACCTGCTACTAAAACAAGTGCTCCAAGGAATACGAGTTTATTCGCTTTGCTTTCTTTTGATATTGTTACAAATGTAAGCGAACCTTCAGCCGCACCAAGACATGCGATAAGCTCTGAAGTGTTTATGCCCGCCTTACTTACAGAAGAACTGATTTTTACGTCAGGGAGTTGTTCAAGTGTTACTATCTCAACTCCTGAGAATTCGTTCTCCAAGAAACTCTTGATGCCTTTTATCTTTGCGCCGCATCCGCCGATGTAGATGGTATTAAGTTCTGCGTTTTGATTTTTGGAGTGGTAATACTCCATGACACGTGAGAGGTTACCAAGGAGCTGCCTCATACCTTCGGTTACCTGCTCTTTAGCTACATGCAGACGTTCTGCAGCCTCCGAATCCGGCTCGCTAAGTCTGATTGCGGCAAAGCTAGGAAACATAAGTTCCTCTTCAGTCAGCTTTTTTAAAGCTTCTGTTCTGGTAATGCCCTGACCCATATCTTCACTGTCATAATATCCGCTCTGGATAAGTCGGTCACAGAGCACATATGCACCAAAGTTTATATTTCTCTGAATGGCATACTTTCTCTTTTCAAGAACGGTGAATAATGTACTGCGTTCATTTATCTGCAGATACATATCCATCTCTTTATGAGCCTCGTTAGAAAGCCACTGATAGATAGCGTTTCCGTTATAGTCTATGCTGACAATACGAAGTCCTGCAAGTGAAGCAAACGACTGGTAATTCATTATAAGCTTCTGAGGTACAGCATATACGATAATACGTATCTGCTTAGCATCCTTATTTCTGTCAAGAACCCTGTAAACAAGATTATGCCCCGACGTATCCATAGGGAAATACTCGCTCCTCTGATTCTCAACAAAGTCATTGATCTGATCATCCTTCATTTCAGGAATAGCTACTTCCCTGCTGATGACCTTGTTTGTTGCAAGTGCGATAACAACATTTTTGGTACCGAAGCCGTGAGTCTGTCTCTGGAACTCCTTTGTGAACGTCTCTACGCCTTCTATAACGCCGTCACTAACGGTCTTGTCCGGGGTGGGAAAAACCACCGCTTTGTGGACTACCGGATCTTTTTTACCATAGTCTACTTCGACCACTCTGGTAACAATATCCGTAACTTCAATACTTAGTACTTTTGTTACAGCCATTATGCTCCTCCAAATCCCCAAATAAGTATTGGGTTAATATTTTGGTTCTGAAATTGCGCTTCTTCCCCAATACTCATATTTTATCATTTATAGTTTAACATAAAACTATTAAAATTACTAGTTTTTTTTTAATAAAAGATGTGGTATTATATATAATTTTAATTAAAATTGAATGATAGTTTAAATTCGTCGGGTGAATTTTATGTTTATAAAGTTTATCCGGCGATTTTTTCAGTTTTCGGTCGTCTTTTTGTTTTAATTTCTTTTTATTCGGAATATTGTGAATTTTTACTTCTCGAACTTTTTTTCAATCAAAAAAAGGCGGACAGAAACAACTCTGTCCAACCTCTTGATCCATCTTTTTTAGAAAAAGCTTCCGTACCACTTTACTATTGCATCGCCAAACCACAGTGCCGTTACGATACCGGCCGATAGATACGGTCCCATCGCGAGCTGTTTGCCTTCACCGGATACCTTCATGCGTATGATATGGATGATACTTCCGTACAGACATCCTGCTATAAGAGCGACGATTGCCAGTTTCCATCCAAGAAACAGTCCTGCAACAGCCATCAGCTTTACATCTCCGCCACCCATGGCTCTTCCCTTAGAGGCATAATAAATGATAGCTAACGGTATACTTACAGCAAAGAAGCCTATCAGAAGCTCCAAAAAACGACCACGTGCATACAGCAATTCGAAGAATCCGGGATTCTTTCCTATAGCATCACAATAAAACTTAAAATATCTGATATCCTGGTACCAATATGAAACGAATTTTATGATTCCCAACACAAGTATAACAATATTGGCGCTTAACGGTATCTCAAAGGTCCTCCAGTCGATGACTGATATTACTATCAGTACCGAACATAAGATACATGCAAGAATTATAGCTTCAATATCATATACGGATGCAAACCAGTCTTCTATAATTATGTCCGCGTTTGTTGTAGGATCAACTCCGACTTTTATATATATACTTATATTACTTAAAATATCTGCTGTAAAACCCGAGAATACGAAGCACAATACAGCCAATGCCCCGTTTATAAACTCAACTATCGGGTATTGTTTGCTGATCTTCGCTTTACAGTAACGGCATTTTCCGCCAAGAAAAAGGTAACTGAATAAAGGAAACAGATCATACCATGCAAGCTGATGCCCGCAGCTCATACAATGTGAGCGTTTCTTAACAATCGTTTCTTTAAGCGGTATCCTCAAGATACAGACATTTAAAAAGCTGCCAATGATAATACCGTATATAAATATAATTGTATATATAAGTATATTAACAAGCATTTATAATCCTCTTTTTCTATCAAGATCCACTTAACTCTCTACTCGAAAAACCGGAAAGAGTGCTGAAAGTATGTCCATCAATATATACATAAACTCTTAATTCTATCTGAGGTGCATTATCCGGAGTACTCTTTAACTCAATGGAGTTTTTAAACTCTTCCCAATCATTTACACCATAAACCTGAGCGACTCTGTCCCAGAAAATACCGCTCTCATCAGGTATTGCCTGTACATGAGTACCCGATGAATCTTTAGTTATATATATCTGGTGATCACCACTTTCTACTTCAGAAAAAACGTCTTCATTTCCTATGGCAAATTGGCAGGCTTTCTCTATATTTGTTCTGATTTCAAGGTCCGAAGATATACGTGAATTCTCGACCCACTTTACTACTTGTGGAGCAAGTGCAACTGCCACTATCGCCATGATAAGAACTACAACTATAAGCTCAACTAATGAAAAACCCTTGTTGTCCCTGCGTATGCCTTCCATTCCTTTCTTCCCCCCGTCTAATCTATACACTAAAATTTTTAATAAAATATTAATCATTATAAAGCATATCATACTTTTTCGACGATTGCAAGAGAAAATTCATAATTTATTCATAAATTGTTCAATATAGTATTCTTCTATCATTTTGTTATGAAATTGAATTTAGCGAAAAATATAAACCTTTGCGAATAGGCTGAGTGCCTTTAGTAACGCAAAGGTTTTTCGTATGCAGTTTTATGCATTTCGTTTATTTCGTTGTTTCACGACACATTCCATGGCTTTTATCATCGCATGAGAAAGTTCAGGGCAATCTTCATCATAGACTATAGGCATTTTCATAGCTTCTTCAATTTCTTTTTTTTGTTCATCTGTAGGTTTTTGTCCCGGTTTAGTAGTATAATATTTGATCATCATACAACCTCCTTTCAACTGCATTTGCTAATCTGGCAGAAATAATTCTCAAATTATCTTTACGTTCCGTAAAAACAACAAATAACAGGGCGTCAACCATACCTATTGCAATATATCTGTCTTCATCAATACTATGCTCAAAATCATACATTTCCAGGTAATGTGGATCCTCAAAAACAAGAGCTGCGTATTCAAACGAAATCCTGTGTTTCTCTATATTTGCTTTGTTTTTATCCTCGTCCCATTCAAATTTCAAAATTATTAAGCCTCCATATAAAAATATTATACCTTTTTATTATAATATTATGTTTTTTCTGATCTGTCAACAGAAATATAAAAACACCTTCTGTAGACAATTAAGGGATACAGAAGATGTTTATTAATTCATATCAAATTTTTGTACTACGTAACTACAAAAATCTTTACCGGTATACTTACCGTAAATCTCCCGGCTCAGGTCTCCCCACCCGAGCCGGAGATGATTTTAGTTGTTATTCAAAATCGATTAACTGTTTATTACGAGAAATCCTTAGAAGGAGCACTTGTTCTATCAACCTTTATACCATCACCAGATGAAAAACTTAAAGTAATTTTGAATGTTTTATCTTTCCAGTCACTTGATGTAACCTTAATTGCATCATTGCTATCGTTCAACTCAGGTAATGTACGCTTAACATTTGTTGCAAGAGCACCACTAAGACCACCAACACCGGATGCTGAGAATGTAACTACGATATTTCCACTCTTAACCTGTGAAACTACTGCTTCATCAGTACTTGCTGTGTTACAAGCGGTAACTAATGAATTATAAGACTCGATATCGTTTGACTTTCTTGAGTTCTCAACCCATCTCATAACCTGAGGTGCAAGAGCTACAGCGATGATTGCCATGATAAGAACTACGACGATAAGTTCTACCAGTGAAAAACCTTTGTTGTTCATTTTTTTCATAACATATTCTCCTTTGTTTTAATAAAATTTTGTTATTATTTCTTAAACCCCTCCGATCCGCTCCCTTGTCCCGGACCGAACGGAATCTAATACAATTATAAGTTTCCGATATCTCCGTACATATTGATCATAGGAGAGTACATTGCAAGTACCATCCATCCTACGATACCACCAAGCACTACTATGATGATAGGCTGCATCATTTCTGACATAGACTGGGTTGCAAGCTCCGCTTCTTCCTCGTAGTACTCTGCAACCTTATCAAGCATCTGCTCAATATTACCGGTTTCTTCTCCAATAGCTATCATATTAGGAACCAGTGTAGGATAAACCTTGGCACGTCTGATAGGTACCGAAAGGTTGATACCTTGCTCAACATCCTGTTTCGCTTTAATAAGAGCATTCCTAAACAAAACATTCTTCATGGCTTTAGCACATATCTCAAGTGACTGAGATATACCCATACCTGATGAAACGAGTGTGCTCATTGTACGAGCAAATGATGCCGACTGCGTTTTTATATTTACCGAACCAATAATTGGTATCTTTATGGCTATAGTACCAAAGACTTCTTTACCCTTGTCAGTCTTGCCAAACATCTTTAGACCTATAATCGTACATACAACTATGATGATAAGTAACCACCACTTGTTCATAAGGAAATCTGCCAAGGCCATAACCGCCTTCGTAGCACCCGGAAGTTCAGAACCCATGTCTGCAAACATCTCTGCGAACTTAGGAACTACCGCAACAGACATTATAATCATAACACCCAAAGCGACTACAATAACCGCTATAGGATAGATCATAGCCTTTTTTATAATACCAGCCAGCTTTGCACTCTTTTCAAACTGAGTACCCATACGGGAAACAGCCTCTTCCAAGCTGCCTGAAACCTCACCGGCTTCAACCATATTTACGAACATTTCCGGAAATATCTTCGGATGTTTCGCCATAGATACTGCAAGAGTTTCACCTTGTTGAACCGACTCAGAAGTCTTTCTCAATGCCTTAACCAAGGTTTTGTTCTGTGTCTGGTCTGCCAGCATATTCAGTGCCTCTACAACGGTAACTCCGGCATTTAATATTGAAGTAAACTGTCTACAGAAAACAGAAAGATCTCTCTTTGTAACCTTCTTTTCTCCACCAATGTTAAGGTCTTTAGAGAAAATACTCTGCGCCTTTACTGATATAGGCGTGAGTCCATTCGTCTGAAGCATCAGTTTTGCGGCTTCAACATTTTTCGCTTCAATATTGCCTTTTGTCTGATCACCCATCTTGGTGACCGCTACATAACTGTATGTTGCCACGGCTTCTCTCCTTCAGTAATCATAATATAACACATGATGTACAAGATGTCAAGTGTTTTATTCAAAAAATATTCACATTTTGTTCATTTTTAACAAAATTAGAATGATAACCTATTCGCCAGCGTTCCTGCGTCCTGAGCGAAGCTCAGTGCAGTCTCTCTGTCTATTATGTGCTGGTTGTAGATGTCATAGATATCGTCATCCAGGGTTTTCATTCCGAGCTTTCTGGAAGTCTGCATCGTACCTGCTATCTGGAAAGTCTTGTTTTCACGGATCAGGTTTCTTATAGCGGGAGTTGCGAGCATGACCTCAAATGCTGCCTTTCGTCCGTTACCGCCTATGACAGGAAGCAGTGCCTGTGAGATAACGCCTTCAAGAACCATTGCGAGCTGTGAACGTATCTGTGTCTGCTGATAAGGCGGGAATACGTCGATGATACGGTCGATGGTAGCTGCCGCACCGATGGTATGCAGGGTACTGAATACCAGGTGGCCCGTTTCTGCTGCAGTAATGGCTGTCGCTATGGTATCAAGGTCACGCATCTCACCTACGAGGATAACGTCGGGGTCTTCACGAAGTGCAGATGTAAGCGCCTGTGAGAAGCTCTTTGTATCAAGTCCTACTTCACGCTGGTTAACGATAGAACGCTTGTGAGGGTGAAGGTACTCGATAGGATCCTCCAGAGTTATTACATGGAAGGGTGACCTGTCATTTATCAGGTTGATAAGTGATGCCAGTGTTGTTGACTTACCCGATCCTGTAGGTCCGGTAACGAGCACCAGTCCTCTCTTTTTGAACGTAAGGTCTACAACCGCATTCGGTATTCCGAGCTGTCCGGGTGAAGGTATGTTCATACCGATCAGACGAAGTACAGCTGCGATAGTTCCTCGCTGATGGAATACGTTTGCTCTGTATCGTCCTTCTCCCATGATCGCATAAGAGAAGTCGAGCTCGCCCTGCTCTTCAAATCTCTGTACCAGCTGCGGAGGTATGATGGAATATCCGAGTTCCGCAGTATCGGCAGGTGTAAGTATCGAACAGCCTTCGATATCGACTAGATCACCGAAAACTCTTACCTTAGGCGGTACGCCTACTGAAAGGTGTAAGTCCGACGCGTGCATCTGGTTTGCTATGATAAGCATTTCATTGATTGAGAGCATAGGTTGGTCTCCTTTGTATTTGATTTTTATGATGTAACCGCATCAACATCATCAACATCCTCGCCTGCGTATACGATACGCTTCAGCTCGTTGATGGATGTAACGCCGTTCTTGACATGCTTAGCGCATGCCATCTGCAGGGTATACATACCGTCTGCAAGTGCTGCATTTTCTATCTGTTCGGTGGTGCCCTTTGCAGCAATAATACTCTTTCTACGCTGTGATACCGGCATGAGCTCATATACGCCGATACGTCCGCGGTATCCGTTGTAGCTGCACTGAGGACAGCCCTTGGGCTCCCAAATCTTTACTTCATCCTCGCCTTCCATGCCGAGCAGTCTCTTCTCACGGTCGTTGGCAAGTCTTTCCTGACGGCAGGCTGTACAAAGACGTCTTACCAGACGCTGTGCGATAACGCCCACTACAGAGTCGGCGATGAGGTAATACTCAAGTCCCATATCCGCAAGACGGGTGATGGATGCTGCGGATGAGTTGGTATGCAGTGTGGATACGACCAAGTGACCTGTGATAGATGCCGTAACGGCTATACTCGCGGTCTCCTGGTCACGGATCTCACCGATCATGATGATGTCCGGGTCCTGACGTAAGATAGAACGAAGGGCCGATGCGAAGGTAAGACCTGCTTTTACATTGGTCTGTACCTGATTGATGCCCTCGATATTAGCTTCGACAGGGTCTTCTACCGTGATGATGTTAACATCTTCTTTGTTCAGCTCTGAAAGAGCGGTGTACAGTGTTGTTGATTTACCTGATCCGG
>JAEEGL011532029.1_pt1 | contig 64051 bp, 64 predicted proteins | sample 9134231 | NCBI WGS metagenome assembly JAEEGL01 (sample SAMN16246548, study PRJNA631951) | gut metagenome | biome: gut microbiome; feature: rumen; material: fiber-attached | host: Bos | place: Iran: Karaj | collected 2018-10
ATGTGGCCGTTTTCCTGGAAGTAATCCAAAAACATTCTTCTGATCTGATCACTGCTTAACTGTTTCATTTTCTTCTCTCCTTACAAATAAAAAATCGTCCTGTTCAGGAACGATTTCATCGCGGTACCATCCTGTTTCAGGCCCTGAAAGACCTGCACCTTAATTACTCCCGTTAACGCCGGGTTACGTCAATGTTTGCATTGCACAATGCGAATAGCTTCAATCGCTTCCCCTGACAGTTTTCACCGTCCACTGTCTCTCTGCAAGGTTATCACGGTTTACTGGTTCCGCATATCGCTTTCCGCTGAAAATTATAGCACAAAGATTTTTCTTTTGTATAGCATTATTTCTCCGCAGGCAGAACAGCTTCATCATCAAGGATGATGATTCCGTCTTCGTCCCATCTTCCGGCAACGAGAGTCATTTCTATGCTGAAATCATCCGACGTTCCTTCATGGCATATCCTGACATCACGGATTTCTCCTGTTCCCGGGTAAGTCTCATGCATGTAATCAGATAATTCAGAAAGAACATCATCAGTTTCCAGCTTGAAGTACCTGTCTTTTCGGTAGTATTTCGGTGCTCTTCGGATCAGAGTGCTTTTATTCTTTCTGTTTGCCATTTTATCTAAAAACTGCCAGAACCCATTTATCATCGCCCGATCAAAAATCTTTTGTATTTTTTCTTCATGATCGTCACCGTTCCTGCAGAATACACTAACATACATTAACCCGGTTTCATAAGAACATCTCGCATCTGTTCAAGGGTGAAAATCCGGCTGTACAGTTCAAGATGTCTGGCCTTATTTCTGCGACTGGTATGGTATCCGATCTGTTTTCGGCACCAGTCATCCATGATTTTCTGTACTTCCGGTTTCTTCAGAGAAATCGTTCTTGTCTTTTCAGATTTCATACGCTTTACCATGGGCTCTCCTTATCAGATCAGGCTTATGTTCCGGTAAACGGCATCCTCGGTTATCACCTTGTTCATCCGGATGTCCTGATCAGTCGTCTCGATCCGTTCCAGTCTCTGAGCCTCAAAGGCCACGGCCACTCTGTCGGCATCCATACCGGCCAGAAAACGGTCGTAATAACCCTTGCCATGGCCCAGCCGATTCATCTTAGCGTCAAAGCCCACACAGGGTACGATCACCAGGTCGATGGCTTCCCGGTCAATCAGGATGCTGGATGATCTTTCCGGTTCCCGGATGCCAAAACCATTAAGTACGTATCTCTCCTGCGGGCAGTAGTAAGCCTCCATGCTTTCTCCTCTGACCACCGGGTAACAGATCACCGCTCCCTTCTGAGCCATGAGCTGATTGAACTCATCGACATTGACTTCCCGCTCATCAGCCAGATAGGAAAGGATCACTTTGGTTCCCTGCAGTTCCGGCTGGCTTACCAGCCGCTGGCAGATGCGGTGGGAAAAGGCGGCCTTTTCACTTCCGGTGAGCATCTCCACTCTTTCCCGGATGATCTGGCGCTGCTGGGATTTACTCATGGTCAAAGGCCTCCTGAATTCTTTCCTTGAGAGTTGTTCTTCTTACATAATGATCAACGGTGGTGATGCCCTTGTAGAAGGCTGCCTTTTCACCGATGATGATCAGGCTGCGGTAAGCCCGGCTTACCGCCGTATAGATCAGCCGCTTCTGCAGCATGATGCCGTAATCCAGGTCCATTGGCAGAATGACGATTGGGTACTCACTGCCCTGAGCCTTGTGAACGGAGATGCAGTAGGCGTGGGTAATGTTGCCGAAGGTCTCCCGGGTATATTCCACGATCCTACCGTCAAAGTCGCAGATCAGCCGGTCCTGGCCATTGACATCTTCCTTAGCGTAGATGATCTCCTCCAGGATGCCGATGTCGCCGTTGAAGACGTCGTCATCCGGCTGATTCTTGAGCTGGATGATCTTGTCCTGCTCTCTGAAGGTCCGGTAGCCGGCCTTCAGTTCCCGCTTGTCTTTGCCCGGCGGGTTGAAGCGCTTCTGCAGGGCGACATTGAGATTGTTGATGCCGTTCAGTCCCATGTGCTTGGGGGAAAGCACCTGAACATTCATGAAGCCGTCCTTCAGGGTGTCGTAATTATTCAGAGCGTGCTCAACGACCTGCAGGGTCAGAGGGGTTATGTCCCGGCGGTCAGTTTCAAAGAAGCGCACGTCGTTTTCGTTGGGTATGCTGTCGCAGGCGTCATTGCGGATGTCGGAAGCCAGGGAGATGATGTCGCTGCCTTCCTGCTGGCGGTAGATCTTTTCCAGTTTGATGCACTCAAAACAATCGCTTTCGATCATGTCCCTTAAGACCGCTCCCATGGCTACCGAGGGCAGCTGATCGGCATCACCGATCAGGATCAGCTTCTTCAGCGAACCGCAGGCCTTCAGCAGGTTATGGAAGAGGTAGATGTCAACCATCGAGAACTCATCGATGATTAGAATGTCCACAGTCAGGGGATCATCCTGGTCCTTGGCGAACCTGCCGGTCTCCTTGTCCCACAATAACAGCGAGTGGATGGTCTTGGCCGGGGCACTGGTCAGTTCGTTGAGCCGCTTGGCCGCCCGGCCGGTCGGGGCCAGCAGGTTGAGGCTGCACATCGGATAGATGCGCCGGCACAGTTCGATCATGCCCTTGACAATGGTGCTCTTTCCGGTACCGGGGCCGCCGGTCAGAATGAGCAGGTCATTTTCAAAGAAGGACATGATGGCCTCCAGCTGCTTTTCCTGATACTCGATGCCCAGCTGCTGTTGGACTTCCTCCAGATTGCTTTTTAACAGTTTTTCATCCGGTCTCTGCAGGGGAATGGCGGGAAACCAGGAAAGATAGGAGGCAACAAAGCGTTCGGCATCATACTGGGTAATGGGATAGATGCGCTCGTTTTCAATCTGCACGCGCCGGTTAATCATCAGCTGGTCAATGATGTCGTCGCAGTTGATCTCGCAACGTCTGGTCAGTTCATCAGTAAATTCATCCAGACCGATGTAACTGTCGCCGTTGCGCATGCACAGATCCATTAACAGATTCTCCGCCAGAGCGCACTGACGGTTAAGATCCTGTGGGTCAATCCCGATGGAAAGGGCAAAACGGTCAATGGTCGCAAAACCGATGCCGCCGACTTCCGGTATTACCTGATAGGGATTGGTGGTCAGAATGCCCATCATCTCTTCGCCATAGTGGTTTCTGATCCGGATGATGCTCTTCATGGTCAGATGATGGCTCATCAGAAAGATGTTGTCGCTGTCCTGCTCGCTTCTGATCCCTTCCAGAATCCCCTGGCGACGCTTTTCGGTCATCCGGGGGACCTCGTCGAGGACGGAACTGTCGCTTCTGATCCTTTCGATCAGATTCAGTCCCAGAGCATCAACCAATTCGGTCGCGTATTTGCGGCCGATACCTCTGAACTGGCTGGAAGATAGATAACTGATCAGATCCTCGCGGTTATCGGCGATCTGCTTCTGACAGGATTCAATCTGAAACTGGATGCCGTAGCGGGGATGCTCGACATAGTCGCCTTCCAGGATGTATAGCTTATCCCTGTCCGGCTTGTCCAGATAGCCCCGGACCACGACTTCCTCATCGGTACGGGAATCCTGTAAGGCAAAAACGGCTACGGTGTAGCCATTGTCTTCTCTGTAGTAGATTACCTTTTCAAAGTGTCCCTTAATTTCCATGGATATGCCTGTAAACCAGTTGGCTGTGTTCTTCGCCATTGATGAAGGTCTGTTCGATGACCGAACCGCCGATGCACTTGTCACCGTCATAGAAGACCGCCTGCTGGCCTGGTGTTACTGCCTTTACCAGCTGGGGGTAGCGGACCAATAGATGATCCTCATCAAGATATTCCAGAGAGACCGGGTTGTCCTGCTGGCGGTAGCGGAACTTAGCCGCCCCGTTAAAGGGCAAGCTGACATCATCCAGCCAGTTGAGGTGGGAAACGATGCAGCTGTCGGAATAAAGCCACTGTTCTTCATTCTGACAGGCTACATAAAGCTCATTGGTCGTTACGTCCTTGCCGACCACAAACCAGCGTCCGTGATCGCCGCCGATGCCCAGACCCTTGCGCTGACCGATGGTGTAGTACATGACGCCCATGTGGCTGCCGACCTTCTGGCCGCTGGCCACATCAATGATGTCGCCGTCCTTAGCCGGCAGATAGTTATTGAGAAACTGACGGAAGTTGCGTTCACCGATGAAGCAGATGCCGGTGGAATCCTTCTTGGCCGCCACGGAGATATTCAGTTCAGCTGCTATACGTCTTACCTCCGGCTTGTCGATGTCAGCCAGTGGAAATAATGTATGGGCAAAGCAGTCCCGGTTGACCTGAGCCAGGAAGTAAGACTGGTCCTTGTTAAGGTCATGGGCCTTATAGAGAAAGCCATTCTCGCTTCTGGCATAGTGGCCGGTCGCAAAGGTGTCAAAGCCCAGCTGCTGGCCATGGCGGAAGAAAGCGTCAAACTTGATGTACTTGTTGCACAGGATGTCGGGATTGGGGGTCCTTCCTGCCTTGTATTCCTCAATGAAATTGGTAAAGACGTCATCCCAGTATTCCTTGATGAAATCCACCCGGTACAGGGGAATGTCCAGGGTTTCGGCAACGCTCTTGGCGTCCAGGTAGTCCTGCTCCTGGGGACAGATGTCGTTGGTGATGGTGTCATTTCCCATGATGTCGTTATTGGCAAAGGCATCCCAGTTGCGCATGAAACAGCCGGACACTTCATGGCCCTGCTGTTTCAGTAAGTATGCCGCTACGGCGGAATCGACACCGCCGGATAATCCAATTAAGACCTTCATTTATAGACCTCTTGGTTTGGTATTCTAATAACCGTTGAGATGATTCTCCCGGCTGTAGCTGGGATAGTCAAACAGGGCCAGATCCATGTCAATGCGGCCTCTTAAGCCGGCAACCTTGCCGTCAGAGGTATACTGCCAGATCGTATAAGTGCCCTTGTAGTGCAGATTGGCATTCAGGGTCGACCACTGGGCCAGGGCTACCCCGGCCAGGTCAGTGCCCTTGGGGCCGTACTGCTTCAGAAATTCCTTATCCAGTTTGCGGAGATTGGAGGCGGGGCTGTAGAGGACCACGTCATAGCCAGCCTGACGCAGGGTATCGCAGTATTTCTTGATGATCAGCTGTTGGGTGTCAGCCGGCAGGGAAGTCTGCGAATAATGTTCAAAGTCCATCATGATCGGGTATTCAAACTGATAGTTGTCCCGGGAAAGATGGTAAAGAAGTGACATCGCTTCTTCCAGCGCCGATTCTTCATCCGTGCACATGACATAATGGTAGATGCCGACATCAAGCCCGGCGGCCTTGGCATTGCGGTAATTGGCCTTGAAGTACTGGTCCTGATAGCCCTTGGTCAGGGTCGAATAGGCCATGCGCAGATAGGCGAAGTCAAAGCCCTGAGACTTGACCTTCTGCCAGTCGGACAGGGAGATGCCGCCCTGCCACTTGGAGACATCCAGGCCGTTGGCCACAAAGCGGTTGGAAACCTCGACCCTGATGTCTACCTTGTCCTTACCGTCGGAAGAATAGGCGGTGATGACGGTATTTCCGTAACCGTTGGCCGTAATCAGGCCATCAGCGGAAACGGAAGCGATTTTTTCATCAGCCGATTTATAGAGAACATGGGCATCAGCGTTGATCGACTGGAAGGCAGTGTTGCACTGGAAAATGTGATCCTTCATCATCGGTACGCAGACGACCGGGATCTGAATGTCACTGATCTTGACTTCCACCTTATAGCTGCAGCGCAGCCCATTGGCGGAATTGGCCCAGATGGTGGTCTTGCCGACACTTAGGGCCGAAACCCGGCCATCCTGGCCGACGCTGGCTACCTTGGGGTTGGTGGATGAGTAGGTTACCGCTCCGACCTGTTCCTCATTGCCGATGGTTACCTTCTGGGTGTTGTCCCGGCCCAGCAGGATGACCAGCGAAGACTTGGCGAAGCTCATTCTGGCGGCTTCACTCTCCACTTCAAAACTGACGGTCTGCTTCAGACCGTTGCCGGTCATTACCTCTACCGTGGTGCTGCCTTCCTTAAGCGCTCTGACCATACCCTGCTCATCAACGGACAGGATCTCCTCATCACCGATAGTAAAACTGACTTTCTGGAAACTCTCTTCCGGCGTTACCTCATATTCGATCTGATAGCGGTCCTTGACCCGGATAGTGGCTTCATTTCTGTCCAGACTTAATTGCTGGGGCTTTTCAAAGATGTTGATCTTCATGACCCGCACGATCTTGCGGGAGGTCAGGGTTATTTCGCAATAACCCGGTTTCAAGGCCGTCAGCAGGCCGTTCTTGTCCACGGTGGCAATGGTCTCATCGCTGCTCTGGTATTTTACCTTGGCGCTGCCGCAGCCGTGCCCCATCTTAATGGGATTGATCTGGTACTGCTGACTTTCCATCAGGTCGGCTTCCTTTTCCCTTAGCAGCATGTTATAGGGTTCCTGGTAATTATAGGTTGGATCGATCAGCGCCAAAAAAGTATCCCTGTGCGTCCAGATCAGAACGGAAAGGATACTCACAAGGACAAACAGGGTCAATGCCAGAATGATCTTGATTCTGATCTTAGCCTTCAAACTGATAATCCTCCCTCAGCTTACCGCAGGTGTCAAAACTCGGGCACTGATTGCCTTCGCATTCACTCTGAAGGTGGCGACGGATCTCCCGGACGTTGAACGCCTCAATTTCCTCTTCGTCATAACCGACCATGAAGTTGCGCTCATCGATCATGATCGGCCGCTTCATGGCTGAAGGGTTATTGCGGACAAAGCTGATCAGCTCGCTGGTAGACATCGAATCGATGTCGATGTTCTGCTCGCGGATGATCTTGCTGCGCTTGGAGATGATGTCATCAATGCCGTTTTCCGAGCGGCTTAAAATGTATTTCAGTTCGTTTTCCCTGAGGAGTGAATTGAAAATGTTCTTTTCCACATATGCGACTCCCTTTTCCTTGAGCCAATGCTTGGCCTTCCGGCAGGAAGCACAACCCGGTGAAGTATAGATAACCAGCATGACTTCGCCTCCTGTTCTGTTAATATCACTGGCGGTGTGAACCGCTCTTGCATAAATGATTCCTGTGAAGGAAAGCCTATTTCCCTTCGATTATATTTTACACTCTCAAATGCCCTTAATTCTACAGTGATTTCCCGTTTTTTTCAGGTTGGAAAGACTTTCAGGACATAATAAAGCCTCCCTTAAGCGGAAGGCTGTATTATCCTTTTTTACCTTAATTAGGCAGCTGCCTTTTCCAGAGCCTTCTTGGCCTTCTTGGTCAGATCAGTGAAGCCCTTGGGATCGTGAATGGCAATCTCGCTGAGCATCTTTCTGTTGATCTCGATCTTGGCCAGCTTCAGGCCGTGCATCAGGTTGGAGTAGTTGATTTCGTTGTTATGGGCGGCGGCGTTGATACGGGCGATCCATAATCTTCTCATTTCTCTCTTGAGCTGTCTTCTGTCTCTGTAAGCGTACTTCAGTGAATGCATTACCTGCTCATGAGCGGTACGGTACAGCGCATGCTTGGAGCCGAAGTAGCCCTTAGCCAGCTTTAAGGTTTTCTTATGACGTCTGTGGGTAACAGGACCAGTCTTAACTCTTGCCATGTTTCAATTCCTCCTACATCTGGATCAGCGTCTTTACACGTCTGTAATCGCTGTCGGATACAAGTGCCTGTTTTCTTAAATGCACTTTCTGCTTGTGGGTCTTTCTCGGAGCCAGGTGTGAAGTATAAGCGTGGCTTCTCTTCAGCTTGCCACTGCCGGTTACTTTAATTCTCTTAGCCAGAGCTCTTTTGGTTTTCATTTTCGGCATAACTCTTTTCCTCCTATTTCTTGATCGGTGACAACGTACAGCTCATTGTATTGCCTTCTAACAACGGCTGCTTTTCCACGTTTGCCACATCGCGCAGTTCAGCAATGAAATCATTCATGATCTTTTTGCCAACTTCCTGACGAGTAATCATTCGGGCCCGGAAGCGCATGTCGATCTTGACCTTATTGCCTTCAGCCAGCCACTTGCCGGCCTGCTTGACCTTGGTATTGAAGTCATTGACATCGATGACCGGAGACAGTCTCATGGCCTTGAGTTCCGTCGTCCGCTGATTCTTCTTGGCTTCCTTCGCCTTCTTCTGCATTTCGAAGCGATATCTGCCGTAGTCCAGTATCTTGCATACCGGAGGCGTAGCCTTGGGGGCTACACAGACCAGATCGAGATCGTAACCGTAAGCCTTGTCCAAAGCTTCATTACGAGTCAAAATTCCTAATGAATCGCCATTAGGGGCAATAACCAATACTTCCTTGAAACGAATACTCTCATTGACTAAATCGTCATTCTGATTTTTCTTGCTGATACGCAACACCTCTTTCTTTAAAAGAAAAGTGGGCTTGCACCCACCAAAAATCACTCCAAAGATGATTAGCGGCATTTACCTATGACCCTAAGGGCCATCAGGTGAGAAGGGGTGCTTCTTCTTTCCACATTTCTTTACCCGTATATACTAGCAGACCAACAGGGCAGTGTCAACAGACATTTTTAAATTACTCTGTTCTCCTATTATCCTACCAATGATACCCCTGCTGGCCAAACTTCCACAGCAGTTCCTTATCTGCGTTTTTCTCCTTTTTCAATACGGAATATGCTATTCGGCTACGATAAAACTCATCATTTCTTTGCTCCCTGACCATGGCCATATTAGCCGCTTTTGCTGTTTTTTCAGCAAAACGTAAGTCAGGCTTATTAACGGAAACAGAATAGATTTTTTCTTTAACTGCATTGAACCTATTAATTGTCTGAATATCATCAGAGAACGAATTGATCGCCTTTGCGAACTCATCATCATACTGGTGTCGTAATGTACATTTTATGAGTTTTCCAACTGCTTTTCTTATTCTTTCTTCTTTTTCTACAGACCCGTAAAACAACAACTGATGGATAATGCATTCTTTGGAATAAATAATCTCTGTCATGGGAAGAATTTCCATGATAGCGTCTTGTTTTTCCCTGTCAAGTTCATAATTTATCATAATACGCCGAATCTCAGTTCTGCCTTCAAGATCTCTGAGAACGGTCTCTTCATTCCATCCGTCTTCAACCAGCCAGATTCCTATGACTTCATCCTTATCTGACACAACCAGGAAAGCATCGAATTCATTTACCCTGACTCTTGTCATTATCAGAAGGTCATAACATTTTGCCAGTGTTCTCGAATTCCAATCTCCAAAATAATCATGCATGTAGTCATAGGTGGGTTCAACTCCCCATTCATTCATAGCCTGACGCCATTCCTGTTCATCCCCTGAAAAGAACTCAAAATATGGGGGACCATACCGCCCATTGCGAAAACTGAACTGAAAATGAGGGCGAGGGTCCTGTTTCCCATCAAAAAATATGGAAACCATATTCAGGCGATTATTGTTTACAGCTGCAGGATGCCATGATCGTTTTCTCAGAAGCTTTTCCGGGGAAAGGATAAGCACGCGGCCATAATGAGTGTCCGAATACGAATACTCGAAAAATGTATCTCTGACATCCTCAAATGAAACGGTCTTAATCTCTTTCCACGAATAATGATCGGGGTCCAGAGGCTTTATCTTCAAACCATTTTCGTTGATCATGATTTCCCTTGATAACAGAAGATCATCTTTTCTCGCGACTATGAACACCAGAATAAAGATAACGCAAATGCTGATTACACATTCCAAAAGCCACACTAAATCTCCATTATCCAAGTATTCCTTAAATACATAGCCAATAAAGAAAGCACTGCATATAATGGCAATTATTAGAAATACTATGTTTTCTTTACGATTTGGCCTGTGGTTCGGATCGGTGCTGTACTCAAATTGTTTCATTCGTGATTCTCTTCATTATTTGACTTAATCACATTATACACAAAACGTTCACATTCATTTTCCTGTTTTTTCAATTTTACTTCAGAGAATAATAACCTCCCTGGCCCATAATGGAGCCATCCAAAGGAGGTAAGAACGATGGCATATCAGCAGATCTTCGAACGTGTTGAATCCAAATACCTGATCAGTCAAGTACAGTATGATGAACTGATGAAAAAGCTTGCTGATCACATCCAAGAAGATGGCTATCCCCACAGCGACATCAGCAGCGTCTACTTCGATTCCGATGACTTCCGTCTGATCAGAACATCGCTGCTCAAGCCGGCTTACAGAGAAAAGCTCAGGCTGCGCTGCTATGGCGAAGTCAGTGAGCAGTCCAACGTCTTCTTTGAGATCAAGAAGAAATTCAAGGGTGTCTGTTACAAGCGCCGTCAGGACATGAACTTCCGCCAGGCTGAGCGCTATACCGTCTTTGACATCCTGCCCTTAGAAAGTCAGATCATGAAGGAGATCGACTACCTGCGCAATAAAGGCAGCCAGCTCAACCCCAAGGTCATGATCAGATACCAGCGCGATTCCTTTGTCGGATCAGATCAGCCTGAGCTGCGGATCACCTTCGACCGCGACATCCGCTTCAGCACCAGTAACATCACCCTGACCAACCGCCATCCGGAAGGAAGACTGCTGGATGATCAGACGCGCATCATGGAGATTAAGACCCTGGGCGCCATGCCGATGTGGCTGAGCCAGGCGCTGAGCGATCTTCAGATCTACCCAACGAATTTTTCCAAATACGCAGCTGTTTACCAGAATTACCTGATGAAAGGAGTAACCAGAAAATGTTCGCATTATTATTCACCGCAATCTTCACCGATTCATTTACCGCTCTCGACTATCTTCTCTGCACACTGACTGCCCTGATCTTAGGAGCCCTGCTGGCTCTGGTCTACAGCCGGCTGGTCAAGAGCGATCCCTCATACGGGCTGACCCTGGTATTAATGCCGGCGGTTACCCAGACCGTGATCATGATGGTCAATGGCAATATCGGTACCGGACTGGCCGTTGCCGGAGCCTTCAGCTTCGTACGCTTCCGCTCCCAGCAGTATAAGGCTGAGGACATCTTACTGATCTTTGTAGCCGTGGCCATCGGCCTGGCCTGTTCAATCGGCTATCTCGGATTTGCCGCTCTGTTTACCCTGATCGTCCTTGCCGTGCTGGCCCTCTTCCATTCGCTCTTCTCTTCTTCCCTGTCTTCAGCACATAAGGAATTAAGAATTACCGTACCGGAAGGAATGGATTATGAAAGTGAGCTGGGTGAGGTCCTGGCAGCCCATGCCAGTTACTGCGAACTGTTATCAGTCAAGACCACCAACATGGGTTCACTGTTCAGGTTGACCTATGACATCGTCCTGCGCGATCCGGCCAACAGCCGGGGCTTCATAAATGAGCTGCGCGTGCGCAATTCCAACCTGGAAATCTCTCTGGGCATTCTACCCGAGAACATCCAGTAACCCTTACTTTGGTGTATACTGTCAATAATGAAGACAGTAGAAACCAACCATATATAAAGTTTAACCGCATCACTGTCTGATGCCAGGAGGTAAAAAATGAACACGAAAGTTAAAAGAGCTTTAATCATATCATTATCACTCGTTCTGACCGCTTCCCTGATGGGCTGCAGCGCTCAGAACAGTGCCAATAACCAGCCGCAGTTTCCCGGCGGCCAGAACTTCACCGATCCGATGAGCAGTCCGCAGACATCTAGCGAAACCGTTAATCTGGATGTCAGCGATCAGTTCTCCGAGCGCGATCTGAGCCAGAGCGCCGATCTCAGTGAAGCCGGCCATTATACAGTCACTGATGATCAGGACATCACCATTAACGCCGCCGGCGTCTATGTGATCTCCGGCAAAGCTGAAAACGTCACTGTATTCGTCGAAACCGGCGATGATGACAAGGTCCAGCTGGTTCTCGATAACCTGACCATCACCAACGAAAACAAGCCCTGCGTTTATGTCAAGAACGCTGACAAGGTCTTTGTGACGACAACTGATTCTTCCAGCAGCCTGACGGTAACCGGTCAGTTCAGCTACAGCGAAGATGAAAAGGCTGATGCCGTCATCTACTCCAAGGATGATCTGACCCTCAACGGTACCGGCTTATTGAAAGTATCCTCCAGCGACAACGCCATCAAGAGCAAGGATGACCTGAAGGTCACCGGCGGCAGCTACGAAATCAGCTGCGACAATAACGCCCTCAGAGCCAATGACTCCATCAGAGTCTGTGGCGGCAGTTTCGCCATCAGCTCAGGCGATGACGGCCTGCATGCCGAGGATGATGATGACGATACCGTCGGCTACATCTACATTAATGGCGGCAGCTTCGCCATCAGCGCCAAGGATGATGCCATCCACGCCACTACGCTTCTGCAGATCGATGGCGGTGAAATCACCATTACCGCCGCTGAAGGCCTGGAAGCAACCGAGATCCTCGTCAATGGCGGTACGCTCAACATCACGGCCAGCGATGACGGCATCAACGGGGCCCGCAAGAGCGACGACTACTACTGCTTTGTCCGCTTCACTTCCGGAAATGTTACCGTGACCATGGGACAGGGTGATACTGACGGCATTGACGTCAATGGCGACCTCTTCATTGAAGGCGGAACCATCAGCGTCAGTGGCCAGTCAGCCTTCGACTATGACGGCTCCTGCAGTTTTACCGGAGGTACCGTCTACGTCAATGGTCAGCAGGTTACCTCCATCAGCAATCAGATGATGGGCGGCGGACATGGTCAGGGTGGCAATAACCAGCCCGGCGGAGGCAGACACCACTAGAAAAAAGCACCGGACAGTTCAATTGAACTGTCCGGTTTTCCTTTACTTGCTAATTGGCAACGATGTTGATCAGCTTGCCGGCCACATAGATGACCTTGCGGATCGTCTTGCCGCTGATCTGACCTTCCACCGCGGGAACCTTGACGGCCTCAGCCTGGACTTCATCCTGGCTGGCATCCTTACTGACGATGACCTTGCCGCGCATCTTGCCGTTGACCTGAACGGCAACTTCGATCTCAGCGACGACCAGTTTCCTCTCATCATAGCTAGGCCAGCTTTCGTAGGCCAGCGTTTCCTTACCGGTGTAATGGCTGTACATCTCCTCGCAGACATGCGGAGCGATCGGTGACAGCAGCTTGATGAAGTTGATGATCATATCCCGGTTGACCTTCTCAGCCTTGTAGCACTCATTGATGAAGATCATCATCTGCGAGATGGCGGTGTTGAAGTTCAGGGTGTCAATGTCCTCAGAGACCTTCTTAACGGTGTAGTTATAGACATAATCCAGTTCAGGAGTCGGCTGCTCGGTAATCTTCTCCGGGCTTTCCATGATCAGACGCCAGACTCTTTCGATCCATCTTCTGGCACCCTCAACACCCTGTTCGCTCCAGGGCTTGGAAGCTTCCAACGGTCCCATGAACATCTCATAGAGCCTTAAGGTATCAGCGCCATAGTCTCTGACGATGTCATTGGGGTCTACGATGAATTCCGGATAGCGCTTGCCCATCTTGATGCCGTTAGCACCCAGGATCATGCCCTGATGGACCAGCTTCTTGAACGGCTCCTTTACCGGGACCAGGCCCTTGTCGTAGAGATAGTTATTCCACATGCGGGCGTATAGCAGATGGCCGACCGCGTGTTCCGGACCGCCGACATACAGGTCGACCGGCATCCAGTGCTTCAGCAGATCATAGTCGGCGAAGCAGTTGTCATTGTGGGGGTCGATGTAGCGCAGGAAGTACCAGCTGCTGCCGGCGGAACCCGGCATCGTTGAGGTTTCCCTTCTGCCCTTCTTGCCGTCAACGGTGACGTTGACCCAGTCAGTGGCTCTGTCCAAAGGTGAGGCACCGCCCTTGCCCGGGGCATAGTTGTCCAGATCAGGCAGTAACAGCGGCAGCTGATCCTCACTCAGGGAGATCAGATTACCGTCTTCCATGTGGATGACCGGGATCGGCTCACCCCAGTAGCGCTGACGGGCGAAGATCCATTCTCTTAAGCGGTAGTTGACCTTGGCTTCGCCAATGCCCTGCTGTTTCAGCCAGGCGATCATGGCATTGATGGCATCTTCCTTGTTCATGCCGTCCATGAAGCCGGAGTTGATGTGCAGACCGTCTTCCGTCCAGGCTTCCTTGCTGATGTCGCCGCCCTGCAGTACCGGGATGATCTCCAGACCAAACTTGGTCGCAAATTCCCAGTCTCTCTGGTCATGGGCGGGTACGGCCATGATGGCACCGGTACCGTAACTGGCTAAGACATAGTCGGAGATCCAGATTGGGATCTTCTTGTTATTGACCGGGTTGATGGCATAAGCACCGGTAAAGACGCCGGTCTTATCCTTGTTCAGTTCCGTGCGTTCCAAATCGCTCTTGGAGGCGCAGACCTTCTTGTATTCTTCAACCAGCTGACGCTGAGCTTCCGTAGTGATCTTATCGACCAGCTGATGCTCTGGAGCCAGCACGCAGTAGGTGGCACCAAAGAGAGTGTCGCAGCGGGTAGTAAAGACAGTGAACTTCTCATCATGGCCATCGACTTTGAAGTCAACCAGGGCACCGGTGGAACGGCCGATCCAGTTGCGCTGGATCTCCTTGGTGCTTTCCGGCCAGTCGATCTCGTCCAAGCCTTCCAGTAAGCGGTCGGCATACTTGACGATGTCAATGACCCACTGCTTCATGTTCTTGCGCACGACCGGATAGCCGCCTCTTTCACTCTTGCCGTCGATGACTTCATCATTGGCCAGAACGGTACCCAGTTCCTCGCACCAGTTGACCGGCATGTCGACCAGCCTGGCCAGACCGTCGTCAAACAGCAGCTTGAAGATGTATTGGGTCCACTTATAGTAAGACGGGTCACAGGTGGAAACTACGCGGTCCCAGTCATAGGAAATGCCGATGTTCTTGAGCTGGGCGGTAAAGGTCTCGATGTTCTTCTTGGTAAAGCCGTCGGGATGGTTGCCCGTGGAAATGGCATACTGCTCCGCCGGTAAGCCGAAAGAGTCAAAGCCGATCGGATGCAGGACGTTGTAGCCTTCCATCCGCTTCTTGCGGCAGACGATGTCGGTAGCGGTGTAGCCTTCCGGATGTCCGACATGCAGACCCTGGCCGCTGGGGTAGGGGAACATGTCCAGAACGTAGTACTTCGGCTTGGAGAAATCGCGGATGTCGGTTTTGAAGGTCTTGTTTTCTTCCCAGTACTTACGCCATTTTCTCTCGGTAGCTTCATGATTGTAACTCATACTCTCTCACTCCTTAAACAAAAATAAAAGGTGCTACTCTAAGGACCCTTTACGGGCGGTACCACCTTAGTTGACATTGATCGTCCACTCAAACTGACCTTAAAGCGGTCATGACTGTCAGCTCCCAGGCTGAGTTTCAGCATTCGGCCCACCGGTTTGCACCAACCACCGGCTCTCTGAAGCAGCCTTACTGCCTACTTGTCCTGTTCAACGCTATTTCTATCTTATCAATTTATAAACAAAAGTCAATCATTCACGGCTTCATCAGCCAGGCCGAGTTCCCTGTCCAGCTTTTCCTTAAGATAAAGGTAACGCTGATGGCGTTCCGGTCTTTCCATGAGTTCTGCAGCGCTTCTTTCAATGGCGCAGTCATAGACCAGCTTCCGGCCCCGCATCTGCTCGCTGGCCAGATCAAAGATGTGGCCGTCAACCTCGTTGTAGTGGTGAAAACCGCCCTCTTCCAGAGCCATGGCGTAGATCCTGCCGCCGAAGATCTTCTGGACCAGAACGGCGGTAATGGTGCACTGACCTACGGATGGGTCTTCCTCGCTCCACTTTTCCCTTAACCGGGGCGTACAGCTGTGGCGGTCCCACAGTTTTTTCAGAAGATCATATAAATGCCGGGGATTGACAACATCCCGGTAGCGCTCATTCTTAACCGGAACCAGAGCTTCACTGCTGCCGTAGAAATGGTAGTCTCTGACCTGCCAGTAATAGACGCGGTCGGGGGAATACTTCATGCTGGTACCCTGCTGGATGTACTTGCAGCAGCTGCGTACCTTTTGGCCCTGAATCTCCATGATCTTTGTCTCATCCGAGTTTTCCGGGTCATTCAGGATCCTTTCGGTCGCCTGATACTGATATCTGACCATTACCGGCGTCTGGTCCAGCATGCCATGTCCCGGAAAGACACCGCTGACTTCATCCAGCCGCTGACACAGCTTTTCCAGGTCATCATGGAGACGCTCGACGCAGTTGTTTTCCAGCTTGTTCTTTACATAGTTTATCGGGTTGACACCGGTGGTATCGCCCAGAAACAGACAGCCGTTCTGGCGGTCCAGATAGCCGCAATGCCCGACGGTATGACCGCGCAGGGGAATGCACTCGATCAGATAGCCATCACCCAGATCAACGCACTCATTGTCATCCAGTAAGCGCAGCTGGTAGTCGTGATACTCAATGATGTCATCAACATCAAAGTCAGAATAGATGCCTTCTCTGGTCTGGGGGTCATAGAGGTAATCCCAGATGTGCTCATTCATGGTCCGGCGCATTGATTCCTCTTCGTCCCGGTGGCAGTAACAGATCTCAAATTGCCCATTTCCATAGGCATGGTCAAAGTGGCTGTGGGTATTGAGGACGATGATCTCATCCTGACCGGTCAGCTTGCGGACCAGACCCTTCAGATTCCCAACACCAAAGCCGGTATCGATGACCGCGGTCTTCCGCGGGCCCCTGATAGCGTAGATCCAGGGATCCCCCATGCCGTCCAGCGACTCACTGTAGATGGCCCACATGTTTTCCCGCATCTGATAGGCTTCCGCGTAGGGATCGATATCCGGGTAAAACTGCCGCAGGGTCGAATACTCCCTGAGGATCTTCATGTAGCTCCAGCGGATCGGATACTCCGCCTCCCAGACCTTCTTGTGGGATTTCAGCTCTGATTTTATGTAGCGGTGCGGTGCTCCCTTGTTTCCCTTTGCCGGCATGATGATACCTCCTGTTTATGCCTTTATCTTAGCATGTTTTGCCTTTTTTCCGTCAGCAGGGAAAGTGAGTTTTTCTGTTAGTAAGGCAGAAAAAGGCTTACTGGATTATAATAAGGTCATGATCAATCCTTTCCCTTATTCGCTGGATAACAAGCGCTATCTGACCTGGAACTACTATTCCCTGAAGAACTACGGCCGCAAGATCTACAAGGTCCCGCTGGACGGACCGTTTTCCTGTCCCAACCGCGACGGTACGGTCTCCGCAAAGGGCTGTCTGTACTGCGCCGGGGGCTCCAATGCCTTCCCCGAGCTTTCCGCAGCCGATCTGCGCCTGCAGTACCGCCAGCGTCTGGCTCTTTTTCAGAAGAAGTGGCCGGATGGTTTACCGCTGGCTTACTTTCAGTCCTATTCCAACACCTACGACAGCCTGGCTAACCTGAAGAAGATCTACCAGCCTTTCATTGACGATCCTGATATCCATGGATTAGTGATCGCTACCAGGTGCGATTGCCTGGATGAGGAAAAGATCGGCTATCTTAACTCGCTTAGCCAGCTCAAGCCGGTCTGGGTGGAACTGGGCCTGCAGTCGGTGCATGACCAGACCCTAAAAGAAATGAACCGCGGCCACAGCTATCAGGATTTTCTGAACTGCGTTGAACAGCTGGCCAAAACCAACCTGAAGATCTCCGTCCATCTGATCAACGGTTGGATGAGTGAAAGCGAGGAAATGATGCTGGAAACCGCCCGCAAAGTGGGAAGACTGCCGATCCAGGCCGTCAAGCTGCACATGCTCCATGTTCTGCGCGATACTCCTCTGGGAGATCAATATGAAAGCCAGGCCTTTGAGCTGCTCAGCAAGGCACAGTACACCCGCCTCGTTGCCCGCCAGCTGACGCTGTTAAGGCCGGACATCATCATCGAGCGGCTGACCGGTGACGGGCTGAAAGACCAGCTATTGGCTCCGGAGTGGACCATTAAGAAGGTCAGCGTCATTAACGACATCGACAAGATCATGGCTGGGGAAGACTGGTGGCAGGGAAAGTATTATGAAGAAGATTAAGAAATTTTTCCGGGGTTTCAGATACGCCTGGCAGGGCATCACAGACGCCGTAAGGCCGGAAATGAACCTGAAGGTTCATCTGTCCATGATGACCTGCGTTATCATCGCCGGCTTTCTGTTTCATATCAGTGCTTATGAATGGCTGGCGTGCCTTTTATGCTTCGCTCTGGTGGTCAGTGGGGAACTGTTCAACTGTGCCATTGAACGGCTGGCTGACCGCATAACCAGAGAAAGGGATGAGGACATTCGCTTCGTCAAGGACGTCAGCGCCGGTGCCGTGCTTTTTGCGGCCATCATGGCTGCCATCTGCGGCCTGGTGATCTTTCTGCCCAAACTGATGGCACTGCTAAACTGATTTTAATCTAAGACAACAAAGGAGGATTACTGGTCCTCCTCAATTTTTCTCAAGACTTCCAGGGCAGCGCTCTGTCCTTCTTTGGTATGCAGAAACAGCAGCCCTTCAAAGCCGGAAGCGATGGCATTGACGATCACCTCGTCGACATCTTCCAGAAAGGTCAGCTGAACGGCCGTGCGTTCGCCGATGGTGCTGGCAAAGCGCTGGATCATCCTGATGGAGACGCGCTTGCCCTCCAGACAGTAATCAGCCTGCTCGCTGATGCTGAAACCGGTCCGGCTCTTCAGCAGTTTTTCACAGACCATTTCCCGGACCTGTTCGAATTCGCCCTTCAGGCGTATCTGCTGCATCATGGCTTTAGCCTACCGCTCCTTCCATGTCGATCTTCAGCAGCTGATTGAGCTCAACGGCATATTCGACCGGCAGTTCCTTGGTAAAGGGTTCCAGAAAGCCCATGACGATCATCTGCATGGCCTGGGCTTCACTTAAGCCCCGGCTCATCAGATAGAACAGTTCCTCATCGGAGACCTTGGAGACCGTGGCCTCGTGTTCCAGGGCACAGCGGTCATTCTGGACGATGTTCTTGGGAATGGTATCTGAGCGGGAAATTTCATCCAGGATCAGGGTATCGCACTCGATTCGGGTACGGGCATTGGTGGCCTTGGGAGAGATCCTCACCCAGTCGCGGAAGTTGGCTTCCCCGCCCAGCCGGGCTACTGATTTGGAGATGATGGTGCTGGAGGTATTCTCCGCCAGATGGATCATCTTGGCCCCGGTATCCTGGATCTGCTTACGGGAAGCTACGGCTATGGTAACGGTATTGCCCTTGGCTCCCTTTTCCGCCAGCAGGCAGCAGGGATATTTCATGGTGACGGACGAACCGATGTTGCCGTCGACCCATTCCATTAAGGCGTTTTCACCGACCCAGGCGCGCTGGGTGGTCAGATTTAGAATGTTGGTTGACCAGTTCTGAATGGTATTGTATCTGGCCTTGCCGTTTTTCTTGACAACGATCTCGACAACAGCGGCATGCAGGGAATCCTTCTGATAGATTGGGGCTGTGCAGCCTTCCACGTAGTTGACGCTGGCACCCTCATCAACGATGATCAGGGTCCTTTCAAACTGTCCGCTTCTTTCCGAGTTGATGCGGAAGTAGGACTGCAGCGGCTTTTCCAGATGTACTCCCGGCGGTACGTAGATGAATGAGCCGCCGGAGAAGCAACAGCTGTTCAGCGCCGCGAACTTGTTGTCGGAATATGGTACGACAGTGCCGAAGTATTCCTTCACCAGATCGGGATACAGCTGAATGGCGGTATCGATGTCCAGGAAGATGACGCCCTTGTCATTGACTTCATGGAGCATGTTGTGATAGACGACCTCGGAGTCATACTGGGAAGTGACACCGGCAAAGAACTTGCGCTCGCTTTCCGGAATGCCCAGCTTCTCGAAGGTGTTCTTGATGTTTTCCGGCACTTCATCCCAGTCATTGGTCTTCTTGTCGGTCGGCCGGATGTAGTAGGTATAATCGTCAAAGTCCAGATCGCTCATGTCGGGTCCGAAATCGGGCATCGGCATTTTCTCAAAGGCCTCAAAGGCCTTCAGGCGGAACTCACGGAACCATTGCGGCTCATTTTTGATCTTCGAGATGGCCTCAACGGTCTCCCTTCTCAAGCCCTTGCCGGTGGTAAAGACATTCTCATTGACATCAGAGAAGCCATACTGGTATTCATCAGCGGTCTTGAAAAGGTCCTTGTTTCTCTCTTCACTCACTGCTTCTCACCTTCTTCCAGCAGCTGCTTCAGTCCATTCCAGCCGATGGTGGCGCACTTGATGCGATTGGCCTGCTTGCCGACGTTCTTCATGCAGACAGCTTCGTCCAGCAGTTCCTCATCGTAATCCTGCCCGTCGATCATCCGGAAGTAGTTGTCCAGGATGACTCTGGCTTCTTCCACACTTTTTCCCTTGACCAGCTGGGTCATGATGGAAGTGGAAGCGGTGGAAATGGTACAGGCGACCCCGTCAAAACGGACATCCTTAACGATGCCGTCTTCAATGTCAGCCTGAACGTGAATGTCATCAATGCATGACTCGGAAGCCATGTGAATTCTCTTGTATTTCGGATCGTCAACCAGACTGTGGTTGCGCGGATATTCATAATGATCCATGATCACTTCCCGTAAGACGATCGGATCTTCCAATAGCTTATTCATGCCTGCCTCCCTTCTACAGGAATATGTCAATGCAGTTTTCCAGCGTGCAGCCCTGCAGGGCTTGGGCAAACCGGTCTGCCTCTTCTAAGGTGTTATAGAAATACATCGATGCCCGGATGGTAGCGTCGGTACCGAGGAATTCCACCAGCATCTTGGCGCAGTGATTGCCGCTGCGCACGGCGATGTTGCGGCTGGACAGATAGGAAGCGGCGTCCTGGGCAAAAATGCCTTTGACATTGAAACTGCAGATGGCGCTGTCGCTTTCCGGGTTATAGAACTCAATGTTGTCCATCGCCTTCAGTTTCTCAGCCAGATGCTTCTGCAGCATCTGTTCCTGCTTCTCGATGGCATCAAAACCGATACGCTGCAGGTATTCTGCCGCCTTGGCCAGACCGACGGCCTGACCGATCGGTACGGTACCGGCCTCAAAGCGGTCGGGCACCCTGGAAAGGATCAGATCGCCATGGGAATTGAAGCGCTTGTTGGCCCCGCCACCCAGCATCATCGGCTCCATCTTCTCCAGCAGTTCATACTTGCCGTACAGCACGCCGATGCCGGTCGGCCCGCACATCTTGTGGCCCGAGAAGGCCAAAAGATCGCAATCCAAAGCCCGGACATCGACCTTTCTATGAGGAACGCTCTGAGCGCCGTCAACGACTACGATGGCCCCGGCCTGATGGGCTAAGGCGCAGATGGTCTTAATGTCCGCCAGATAGCCCAGCACATTGGTGACCTGGGCAACGGCAACGATCCTGACTCTTTCATGCAGGGCCTTTTTGAAGTTTTCGACCGTTAAGCGTCCCTGCTCATCCAGCGGGATGAACTCCACCTTGGCGCCGGTCTGTTCAGCCAGACGGAACCAGGGCAGGATGTTGGAGGCGTGCTCAGCCAGAGTGGAAAGGATGACGTCCCCTTCTTTCAGCATGGACTTCAGCCCATAGGCGGCCATGTTAAGACCCTGAGTGGTACCGGAGGTAAAGACGATCTCCCGCTCATCAGCGTTGATGAAGCGGGCCAGCGTCTGCCGGGCACTGTCATAGGCCTGATCAGCCTCATAACTCAGGGCATAATCGCCGCGGTGGATGTTGGCGCTGAAACGGGTATAGTAAGCCATCTCCGCTTCAATTACCTCTCTGGGTTTGAAGGAAGTGGCGCTGTTATCAAAATAAACCAGTTCTCTTTCCCGGCCGCTTTCGTCCAGCAGCATCGGGAAGTCCTGACGGATCTTGCTTACATCAAACATTGGCTGACCTTCGTTTCTATTTCCTGCTTCAGCAGATTGTTGAGATCGGCGTCATCGATGACCTTGCTGATGGGCATCAGATAGCCGATGGTGATCAGCTTCATGGCATCCTGACGGCTCAGGCCGCGGGTCTGCATGTAGAATACCTGTTCGGCATCCGGCTGGCCCATTGTCGCGGCATGGGAAGCCTTGACATCATTGTCATCAATGTAAAGTACCGGCATGATCCGGCCCTTGGATTGGGCATCAAAGGTCAGAATTCGGGAGGTCTGATGGGTCTCGCAGCCCCTGCAGCCCTTATCGATGCGGTTGCGGACATCGAAATCGCAATAACCGCCGTTCATGGCGATGCCGTAGTTAAAGATGTCAGCGCTGGTGTGAGGCTGATTGTGAGCGGTATTCTGGCTGAAATACTTCTGCTTCGCCGTCAAGGCGGCGTTCTGTACTCTTAACTGAGCGCCCTGACCATCCAGCTGGTAGCTGCTCTGGCAGTGCAGCGGCTGGTCATTGAGCTGGCAATAGGCGATCACGCTGTCGCTGTCGTCCAGCAGATGATAACTGTCCAGCAGGGTAACTTCCGCTTCGTTGTGATTGATCAAAAGGAAAGTGAAGACAGCCCGGGGGCCAACCTCAACATCCAGCTGCAGCTGCAGCGGCTGTTTTCCTTCGATGCGGACGACCAGAGAGGTCTTTCCCTCGATGCGGTACTGAACTCTGGCATCGCCGTTCTCGTCAGAATTAATGATGACTGTCGTTGGTCTTTTAACCGTTTCCATTCTTTCTGCCCTTCTGATTTACCGCGCAGGAACCCAGAGAGACGCGCACCGGTGCTTCTTCCTTCTTAAACTGCACATTCTGTGCCTTCAGCCACTCGTAGCCTTCGGCATCGATCTTTTCCACCAGTTCATAACCGCCGTCAGCGACGATACGGCCATCCACCAGGATGTGGACGAACTGCGGCTTGACATATTCGAGAAATCTCTCATAGTGAGAGACGATGACGGCTGCCATGTTGTTGGCGTCATGCATTTCGTTGATGTTGTCGGCAACGATCTTCAGCGCGTCGATGTCCAGACCGGAGTCAATCTCGTCCAGCATGGCCAGCTGCGGCTTGAGGAGTTTCATCTGAACGATCTCATTTCTCTTCTTCTCGCCGCCCGAGAAACCTTCATTCATGTATCGGTGAGCCAGATCATCCTTCATTCCCAGATCGCTGAAAGCCTTGTCCATCTGTCTGATGAAGGTAAACAGGGAGATCGGCTCTTCCCGGTGGGCATTTACCGCGGCCTTCAAAAAGTCGGAATTGGTGACCCCGTCAATGGTCTGGGGATATTGCATTCCTAAGAAAAGGCCGGCCTTGGAGCGCTCATCAACGCTCATGGCCAGAACATCCTGACCATCCAGTTCAATGGAACCGGAAGTAACCTTGTAAGAGGGATGACCCATGACGGTCATTAACAGCGTGCTCTTGCCGTTGCCGTTAGGGCCCATCAGGGCATGCGTTTCACCGGCATTGACGGTGAGACTGACACCCTTGAGTATTTCTTTATCTTCAACACTGACGTGCAGATTCTTGATTTCCAGACACTTCATGTTAAAACCTCCTAAGACAATATATTATAGCATATCGTTCAATCATGATGGAGAAAAAGCCCGTTTTTGGCCGAACAATCATGAATTATTCACATTGAATTGTATAGACATATTTATTATAATAAGTAAGCGTTTGGAGGTTTTCTATGAAAAAGTTTTTAAAGGAAAATTGGTTTGTCGCTGTCATAGCCGTTTTCTTTGTTGCCATCTCCCTCTACTTCGCCTACGATCAGCACAAGGATGATCTGCCGGGCAAGTCAGTTGGCGGCAAGGATGTGGCCTTCGGCATCGGTGACCAGTACACAACCATGGATGACCTGTATGATGGTCTCTACAAGAATTACGGAAAAAGCATGATCGTTCAGCAGTTCTCGGATGCCGTTCTGGATAATGCCGTGGCAACCACTGATGAGCTGCTTGCTGAAGCACAGAACTATACTGATTACTATGCGGAAATGTATTCATCATATGGCGGACTGAGCTATCTTAATCAGATTGCCAAGTCATATTACGGCTATGATGATTTCAAGACCTATATGCTCTACTCCCTGAAATCCAGGGAAATGTCCACCAAGTATGTCTCCGACCACGCCGAGGACTATGTCAACGATGAGTTCATCAAGAAGTACAATCCCCGCGTCATCAGCTACTGCCTGATCAAGTTTGAAAAGCCTGATACTCCGACCGCTGATGAACTGGAAAGACTGAAGAAGGCTCAGGATGCCTGGACTTCCGAAAAGTACAGCGCCGAAAACTTCGCTGACTTTGCCAAGGACTTCTCTGAAGACGCCTCAACCGCTTCCAGCGGCGGCAAGCTTGGCTACGTTGATTCCGCCACCACTTCACTGGTCGAGGAATTCACCAAGGCGGCCCTGCAGCTTGAAGCCGGTCAGGTAAGCGACTGGGTATTCTCCAAGGACTACGGCTACTTTTTACTGAAGTGCGATTCCACTTCTCTGGCTGACTACCGCAGCGAGACGGATTTCGTGTCCCGCATCCTGTCTGATTTTGAAAACGCCGCCAATGAGATCATGTGGTCTGCCGCTAAGGAAGCCGGCGTCAGCTTCAATGATGCTGACATCGAGGCCTACATCAAGAGCGAGCTCGGCGTAGAAAGCGAGGACTAGTAACATGAAGAAGATCGCATTATTACTCATCTCTGTCCTGATGGTCTGCCTGCTGGCCGGCTGCGGCGACGCCTCCGGCAAGCTCTCAGACGGCAATAAGGTACTCTTCCAGGTCGGCAAGAACAAGGTTACCAAAAACGATTTCTATAAGGTCATGCGCGACTACGATGCCGGTGACTTCATCGTCAAGCAGGCTGCCAAGTTCATCGTCAACCAGGAGATCGAAACCACCGACCAGATCAAGGCCGATGCCAAGAAGCAGTTTGAAGAAACCATCGCTGAATATGACGATCTGAAGACCGCTCTGGAGAAGCTTGGCTATGAAAGCGAAGAGGAACTGATGGAAGACGTCATCGACTCCGTCAAATCTGATCTGCTGATCGACAAGTACATTGAGGATAACTGGGACAATCTGGTAAGCCAGTATGCTCCCCTGAAGATCAGAGTCATGACCTTCACCCAGGCTGATAACGGCGACGATTTCAAGACAACGGCTGCCAATGCTCTCAATGAGATCAAGGCCGGCGAAACCTTCAGTGCTGTCGCTGACAAGTACATGAAGAAGGATTCCGATGCCTACAAGCTGACCGCGGAAAGCCTGTATGTCACTACCTCTTCAGGTTATGATACCGTCGTAAAGGATTATCTGAAGGAAGTCACTACTCCGGGTCTCTCGGAAGTGCTGACCAACAGCGCCGGTACGGTTGCCTACATCGTTCAGGTCACCAACAACAACATCTCCCAGCTCAGAGATGACTTCATAACTCATCTGAAGGGCATCAGCACCATCTCCACCGAGATGTACGGTTTCTATCTCAAGAAGCACAACTTCACCCTTTATGATATTGACTTATACAATATCATTAAGGAAAACTACCAGTCATATCTGGTACAGGACTAGAAAACAACCGACAGACCAAAAGCACCGCCAGTTCAAAGAGGCGGTGTTTTTTTTGGCATAATGAATGGCTGTCAGCAATCATTCACTCATGAGAAACGGTTCAATGTACTGCTGAATGAAGTCAACGCGGTCAAAGACCGTCGGCTTGAAGTAGCTGGCCACGGCAATGACGGTCTGACTTCCCGGGTTCACGTAGATAACATTGCCGCTGTTGCCGATGGCGGCATAGATTCCCCTGTCGCGGTCAATGATCCACCACAGATAACCGTAATCCATTCCCCGGAAACGATCGCTTTCAACCTTACGCGGTGCCAGCATTTCCCTGATCCAGTCGGAAGAAACCACCTGCCGGCCATCACAGTTTCCTTCATTCAGACACAGCAAGCCAATTCTGGCCATCTCATCAGCCGACAGGCACAGCCCATAGCCCGGTGTTCCCAGTCCCTGAGGGTCAGCGAACCACACCCGGCCCTTAGGCGTCTTTTCAACGGTAAACTGCCGGTGTTCTTCAGCGCTTCTGGCAAAATAGTTGACATGAGGACTGATGCCCAGGGGGGCGAACAGATATTCATTGGCATAATCCACGGTCAGCATGCCCGTGGCCTGATAGAGGATACCCGAAAGAATGTGCAGGCAGACGGTCCGATAGCTGAACTCATCGCTCACACCGCCGCGGCCGCCGAGAAAATCCAAAGAGGCATAGGTCCAGTTCTCACTGATGCAGACCTTGCTCCAGGGATCGCCCTTGCCCTTATAGGGAGCCCGCATTGTCAGCAAGTGCCTTATGGTGACGTCATAAATCGTCTTCTCCCCTCTTTTGACCTGATAGTCGGGGAAATAATCCAGCACCTTATCATCAACGCTCCTGATCTGTCCCCGGTCGATGGCAATGCCCACCAGTAAAGCCATGACGCTCTTGGTTACTGACATGACATGCAGGCAGTCATCATCCTGATAGCCGTTCCAGTTGTCCCGGTAAACAGTCTTACCATCCTTAACGGCGACGATCTGGCAGATGTTGGGCTGACTGTTTTCAATCAGCTGATGCACTTGTTCTCTGTTCATGGTTTCCGGCCTCTCTTTCATATACTTGGTTTCTGACATCATAATCAGGATAAATTGATTAAAAATTGATTTCAAGGCCAAAAAAATCCCGGCTTTTAGCCGGGATCTCAGTTCAGTTTTCCTGTTGCTGAGAGCGCTTGAGGATGCGGTATTCAAACAGCCGCTTGACGTCTTTGGAGTCCATGAACGGGTAGAGTTCATCAAGCTGCAGATCAGGGTAGCGGCCGCTGATGTAGTCGTCAACCAGCTTGGAAAGACATTTCTCGCTGACAAAGGGAGCCATGGCGATCAGCCTGCCCTTACCGACCGTCCCGTCTTCGCTGACGCATTTGAGAAACAGCCGGTCGCAGTCATCATCTTCCAGAAACGGCATCATGGCTACCAGCGGAAGATCCTTTATGCCTTCCTGGCCGGATAGTACACGGTTGACCAGTTCGTGGATGTCCTCATCTTCCATGAACGGCAGCATCGCCACCAGCTTGCCATGCTCCTTCAGCTTGCGCGGGAGGTTGATGTTGATGTGCAGGTGCCGGCCGTTTTTCTGAAAACTGAAGGCCTTATCCTGTTTTATTCCTTCCCCTGCGATGTATTCATACTCCCGCTTATCATCTTCATCCGTAAAGACCAGAGCATCAGGATCGCTTGCCAACGCTTCATCCAAAGAGATCCTTTCAAAGGTCTCCTTGCCGTTTTCCATCATTTTTCTGAGAATCATTTACTCATCATCCTTCCTTTCGTCGTTGAGACAGAGCAGTTCTTCAAAACCGACACCTAAGATCGTACAGAGATCAATGACGTGATCGATCTTGGGTACGCCGGTGCCGTTTTCCCACTTGGAGACCAGCTGGCGGGAAACGTACATTCTTTCCGCCAGGTCATCCTGGGAGAGAGCCTGCCGACGTCTCAGTTCAGAGATCTTCTTTCCTACTTTTCTGAAATCAATCACTTCTCTTCTCCTTTCCTGATCCCATTGTCGCATTGAAGAAACGCAATGTCACGCAACCCTTCGTAGCATCCCTATAATGCCTTCCTAAAGGAAAAAGTCCTTGCGGACTCTCATGATCGATGGCAGGGGTGGCAGGAATTGAACCCGCGTCAGCGGTTTTGGAGACCGCTGTACTACCATTGTACGACACCCCTACGGCCCTATAATCATATCATAGTCTGAAAACCGATACAAGAAAAAAATGTTATAATGAGCGGGAGGTGAGATAACATGGATGAACTGATGGCATACCTTAAGAAATTCAATGATGAGCGCGACTGGCACCAGTTTCACACTCCCAACAATCTGGCCAAGTCCATCGTCCTGGAAGCCAATGAATTACTGGAGCACTTCCAGTTTTCGCCGGACGCCTATCAGCGCGACAAGGTTCTGGAAGAACTGGCTGACGTCATGACCTATTGTCTGGACATGTGCGAGGCTCTTGATGCTGACCCTCTGGAGATCATCTACGCCAAGATGAAGAAGAACGAAGAAAAATACCCGGCGGAACTGTGCCGGGGATCTTCGGAAAAGTATACGGCCTACAGGAAAGACTGATCGGCTGAGCCCTGAAATGAAAAACCCGGATGCGTCCGGGTTTGTTTTGTATTGGTCAATTAATCAGCAGGAGTGAACTCACCCTCGCCAAATGGCTGACCCTTATACTGGAAGGTGATGCCGTCATTGGCGTTGTAGCCGACGATCCGGCTGGGATAATCAGCCAGAGTCTTGTCAAAGTTCAGGGTATAGTAGCACTTGGTGTTCTTGACCTTTTCATATGGCAGCATTTCCATCTCAATGGCAACTTCGTCATTCTCTCCTCTGATGAAGGTAACGACTACTCTTACCGTATTTTCATCGGAAGTTGAGCCGAAGAGATAGCACATGTGCTCTTCATCATTGGTCACGCCATAGGAGATGGCATTGACCGGAACGTAATAAGAACTGGTCGGCTTGCAGAAGTAGTTGGCAAAGTAATCCGGCCACTTGCAGTAGAGGGTTCCCACATGGGACTCCAGACCGACACCGTTATTGCTCTTGGCAAAATACAGCAGGGTATGCTTGTCGGAACCGATCTTCTCCTTGTAGATGACGCGGTAGAAGCGGGCTCCGTCATTTCTCTCCATGTTGTCGAGATAACCGATCGGGTATTTATATAAATAGTTATAGGCGAAGGACATTACCACTCCATAACATAACCCAAAGGCCAGTACGATCAGCAGTGCCTTCATCCATGTCTTCATTTTCTTTTTTTTCTTCATCAGTACCCCTCCAGATACTTTTTCATTATATACCCCAGAATGGACCATTTCAACCGAGACGGCACATTATGATCATGCTGAAAGGCTGCGGACAACTGGCGGGATTTTGCTGCTGACTGTCTAATTGACTGATTTCGTTGTATAATGTTTCCGAGGTGAAAACGGATGATCATTCCCAAGGAATTTGAAGGACTGCAGGATCTCGAGGCCATGCTGCTGACCAGCATGCTGGGTACCTTTGAGGCGCTCAAGGAAGACCTGATATCCATCCAGCAGGCGGAAAGCTACTGGCTCAGCGACTTTACCGCCGAGCTGTTTGAGGAGATGAAACTCTCACAGGAGATCATCGCCCTGATTCAGGAGGGAGTCCAGCTGAAGGACCTTCAGCAGTTCTCCCAGCTTTACTATGAAAAGCTTGATAACCTGATCAGCTCTTCCAAGCAGCTGATCGCCCGCTACTACACTGAATATGATGACTTCAGCAAGAACGACATCGAGATCACCTCGATTTTGAATTAGAAAGAGGATGCTTTATGAAAAAGGAAGATGTACTGCCCTATAAGGATCAGATGATCGCTGATCTGGCTACCCTGGTCAGCTACCCAAGTGTTTATTCTGATGACGCTGAACCTTTCGGGCAGGCAAATATCGACTGTCTGAACGCGGCTCTGAAGCTTGCCGAGGGCTACGGCTTCAAGACCGTCAACATGGATAACTATTGCGGATACGTGGAAATGGGTGAGGGTGATGAGATCATCGGCATCCTGGCCCACCTGGATGTCGTGCCGGTAAGCAGCGGCTGGTCCAGCGATCCCTTCGTCATGAGACGGGAAGGCGACAGGCTCTATGGCCGGGGTACCTCCGATGACAAGGGCGCCGGCATTGCCTCGCTGACCGCCATGCGGATGCTCAGGGAAAACAATATCCCCCTCAACAAGCGCATCCGGCTGATCTGGGGCTGCAATGAAGAGACCGGTTCTAAAGGCGTAGCCTATTATGTCAAGAAGGAAGGCTATGTCAACTGCGGCTTTACCCCGGACGGCGAGTTCCCGCTGGTCTTCGGTGAAAAGGGCATGGTATCAGGCTGGCTCAAAGCCCCCAGTACCAAGATCCTGGCCATCGAGGGCAGCAATGCCCGCAACATCGTAGTCGGCAAGTGCGTTCTTACTACCGTTTCTGACTGCTACGACCGGAAGAAACTGGATGACTTCCTGACTGCCCATAACATCAGATATGAACTTGACGGCGATAGACTGACCGTTTATGGTACCGCCGCTCACGCTTCCCTGCCTGAGCAGGGCGTCAACGCTCTCTCCTACGCCATCGAAGGCCTGTACCAGGCCGGCATTGAAGATGAGTTCGTCAATGCCTACCATGATCTGGTCGGACTGGACTACAACGGCAATAACGCCGGTGTCGGTCTGGAAGACGAGTACGGCAAGCTGACCATGAACATGGGCATAGCCAGAAAAGAAGGCGAAGACATCATGGTCTCCATTGACATCCGCTTCCCGGTAACCCTGAAGAAGGAAGATGTCGAAAAGGCCCTGCTGGAAAGAGGCAACGGCTACATCGTTGATACCGCGACCGTTGACCCGTTGTTCTTCCCGTTGGATCACCCGATGATCAAGGCCCTGATGAAGGCTTATGTCGAGGTTACCGGCGACAGCGAAAAGCAGCCGATGGTAATCGGTGGAGGCACTTATGCCAAGGAAATGAAGGGCATCGTGGCCTTTGGCTGTGATGATGGCAAGTTCAACTACCACATCCACGATGACGACGAATTCGTTACCGTCGATTCCCTGCTGATGCAGACAGCCTGCTACTACGAGGCTCTGATCAACCTGCTGAAGATCTGACACTGATCAAAAATTGGGCTGCTTACCGCAGCCCTTTATGATGCTCTGCCACAAGAAAAGCCACCGTTCGGTGGCTTTGACGTTTACTTCAGGATTTCTTCCAGTCCGGGATAAGCCTTGGGAATGGTGATCTTGCGCTGTCTGCCGCTGCCGTCATCATAACTGCACAGATAGCAGTCAGCCTTCTCTTCAAATACCTGGAGGTTGTTGAAGGACTGAGCAAAAGCCGCATTGGCGGCTGAAGTACGCCAGAGCTGACCATCCTTCTGAAAATAGGCAAAGGTCGAAGCGTTGACAAACGGTGCGATCTTAATCAGGCCGACGATGAACAGGGCTACGGAGCCGATCATGGTAATGCCAAACAGAATGTTGCCCAGCGTATTGTTCAGCGCTGCCATCAGAATGATTCCCAGCATGAACAGAGCGATATAGCCGATGATCAGACCGACAAAGGTACCGCCCTTGGCTGCCTTGTGCTGTTTGGCGTACTGCTTGTCGTAAAGGTAAAGTTCCTGTTCCTCATCAAAGACGCGGGACTGCTGCTGCTCGACTTCATTCTCCACTTCCTCAATGTTGCCGTTAAGCTTTCTGGAAGCCAGAATGGCCGATATGAGTTCAAAGAGGATCAGCCCCTGGAAGCCCAGGTTCAGCAGGAATTCCATCGAGAACTTGCTCATCGCCCAGAAGACGATCAGGCCAATGGTGTCCAGAATAAACAGGACCAGGCCGACAATCATCCACTTGGGATCCTTCTTGGACAGGAAGTAACAGATGAAATAAAGAGCAATCGGAATAACCGTCAGCAAGCCGATGCTGACAAACGGCGGAATGCCGTATACCGCGAAAGTATAGCGCAGCGCCAGGCCGATCTGCGGCAGGGTCGCGGCGTAAAGAAGCTGATACTTGACGTTCATGGCCTGAAGCAGGCAGTTGACGGCGGTGAAGATACCGACCAGAAGCAGAACGGAGCGTCCGGATTTGTATCTGTTCAAATCAAAGTACTGAGTATTCATGTAAAAATCCCCCTGTTAGTTATTATACACTTTTTTTGTTCTTCTTCATAAGAAAAGCCTCTGCTGAGGCTTCAATGTTCAAATGGTAGCCTGTACGGGGTTCGAACCCGTGAATGCCGCCTTGAGAGGGCGGTGTGTTGAACCACTTCACCAACAGGCCATGTGCAATCAGTATAGCACATTGTTTGCCGATGTGAAAGAAAAATCTTAATTTTCTCCTTCGCTTTCCAGAATCGCCTTTCCCTTCTCAAAGAAGGAGACATCGTCAAAACCGTCAAGATGCAGATTACCGTCCTGATAGCGGATAATGGTGACCGAGCAATTGCGGATCAGCGTCTGTACGGTCTTTTCCGGAAAGAGGAATTCGATCAGGTCGGCCATCGCGCAGCTGCTGCTGACCAGAAGGACATTGCCGCCTTCCGGGTTTTCCCTGATGATGCGCTGCAGGCCCCGGAACATTCTACGGGCAACTTCGTCAAAATGCTCGGTGGTTCCTTCCGGGTCATTGTTGGCCATCTGCTCAAACAGCTGGGTACAGCTGAGATGTTCATACAGTTCTTCAATCCGGCTGATGTCCAGTCCAAAACTGTCCAGCAGGGGCTGATACATGGTCAGATAGGGGCCGGCTTCATAACTGCCGTAATACATTTCCCGGAAGTCAGGATCGCTGATACGGGGCATGTCAATGTCATTGCCGCTGGAGGCGATGATGACATCAGCGGTCTGCATCTGCCGGCGCAGATCGCCGCAGTAACAGGCCTGGAATTCCGTACCCCTCAGACCGGTTCCGGTACAGGCAGCCTGATAGATGCCCTTTTCAGTCAAATCGGAATCCGACCAGCCCTGAACGACCTGGCGGATGTTGCTGACGGTCTCACCATGGCGGATGATGTAGATGTTTAAGGGATTGCTCATGTCGGTATCCTCACGCCACCTGGAAGATGTAGAACTTCAGGTAATTGGTTTCCTCAACATTAAGCAGGATCGGGTGGTCCTTGCTTTGCTGAGAGAAGGAGACCTGCTTCAGTTCGACGTTCATGTCCCGGGCCGCTTCTCTGAGCATCTGTTCAAAGAGAGCCTGGCTCATGAAATGGGAGCAAGAACAGGTTACCAGATAACCGCCCTTGCCCAGTTTCTTGATGGCCTGCTTGTTGATGTTCAGATAGCCGTTATAGGCATTTCTGACGGTATCCCGGCTCTTGGTAAAGGCCGGCGGGTCAAGGATGATGATGTCATATTCCTTCTTATTGACCTTTTCCAGATAGTCAAAGACATCCGCGATTTCAAAGTCAATCGACAGGCCATTCAGCTGCGCGTTCCGTCTGGCCATTTCGATGGCACTTGCGGAGATGTCGACGGCCGCGACCTTTTCCGCCCCGCCCCGGGCCGCGTTAAGGGCAAAGGAACCGGTGTGAGTGAAGCAGTCCAATACCTTCTTGCCCCTGGCAAGCTGCTGGACCAGCAGGCGGTTAAAGCGCTGGTCAAGGAAGAAACCGGTCTTCTGGCCGTCAAGGTAGTCAACATGATATCTGACCCCGTTTTCGCTGATGATGACCTCTTTTTCTTCAAAGCCTTCCCGTTTCCAGTAGTATTCCTTGTACTCTTCCAGCCCTTCCAGATGACGGATGGCGACGTCATTGCGCTGATAAATGGCATCGATCCTGATGCCGTCTTGTGCAAAGACTTCCCGAAGCGACTGGAAGATGTCATCCTTGATTCTTTCCATGCCGTAGCTGACGATCTGGCTTACCAGCACGCCTTCATACTTATCGACCGTTAATCCCGGTAAGCCGTCGGCTTCCCCGAAGATCACCCGGCAGCTGCCGGTATCATCGAGGACATCCTTGCGGTACTTCCAGGCATATTCGATCCGGCGCTTGAAGAACTCCCGGTTGATCTGGTCAGAAGCGTTGCGGCAGAAAATGCGCACCCTGATGCGGGAGTTTTCCGAAATGAAGCCGCTGCCCAGATAACGGCCCTTGCGGGAAATGACGTCGACGATGTCTCCGTTTTCATATTCACCGTTAATGCTTACTACTTCCCCGTCATAAAGCCAGGGGTGGCTTTCCAGAAATCTGGCCCCTTTATCGGTTACGGTAAGCTGCGGGTATGGTCTGTCTATCTTCATATTTTCTGTCCTTTTCCCTCTCATTATATAACATCCATACCAGCCGGGAAAAGCGACAGGCTGCCCACCAAATGAAAATGCTCGTTCAATCGAGCATTATTCATTAAGTTCAGTTGTTTTCGCTGGCCTCCTTCATCAGCTGACAGATGCGGTTGGAGAATTCCACCGGATCCTCAATGCTGAAGCCTTCGATCAGCAGGGCCTGCTGGTAAAGCAGATCAGCGTATTCATTTACCTTGCCGGGATCCTTTTCATGGACCTTCTGGAGCACCTTGAAGATGTCATGATCAGGGTTGACCTCCAGGATCTTGGTCGCCTTCATGTTCGCTGAACCGTCCGGCATCTTGGACAGGTATTTTTCCATGTCCAGAGAAATGCCGTTGGTGTCGGCAACCAGGCAGACCGGATGGCTCTTGAGCCGGGACGAGATCCTGACTTCCTTGACCTTATCCTTCAGGGCTTCACCCATGTCCTTCAGCAGGCTTTCGTTGTTCTTTACCAGTTCTTCCCGGGCGCTCTTCTCTTCATCACTTTCCACTTCGGTGTCAGCCTGCTGAGCATTCTGGAAGTTCTTGCCGTCATATTCCCGCATCATCATGATGACAAACTCATCGATGTCATCGGTCATGAACAGCACTTCATAGTCTCTGTCCAGCAGCTTCTCGATCTGGGGCAGCTTGCGGATCTGAGCCAGTGAGGAGCCGGTAGCGTAGTAGATCTCCTTCTGATCTTCCTTCATGCGCTCCCTGTATTCCTTCAGAGTTACATACTTGTCATCCTTAGAGGAATAGAACAGCAGAAGGTCCTGCAAATCTTCCTTATGCAGGCCATAGTCCTGATAACAGCCGTATTTCAGGGAGTAGCCGAAGTTCTTGTAGAACTTTTCATATTTCTCCCTATCCTTGACCAGCATGTTGACCAGGGCGCTCTTGACCCGCTTGGTAACTGACTTGCCCAGTTCCTGCAGCTGGGAATCCTTCTGCAGCATCTCCCGGGAGATGTTCAGGGAAACATCATCGGAATCGACCAGACCCTTGACGAAATGGAAGTAGTCCGGCAGAAGTTCCTTGCAGCGGTCCATGATGAAGACACCCTTGGAATAAAGCTGCAGACCGGCTTCATAATCGCGGGAATAATAGTTGTAGGGGATCCGGGAAGGAATGTAAAGCAGTGCCTTGTAGGAAACATTGCCCTCCAGGGTATAGTGGATCACTTCCAGCGGATCTTCATAATCATAGAACTGGGACTTGTAGAAACTGTTGTAGTCCTCGTCCTTGATGTCCTTCTTGTTGCGCCGCCATAACGGTACCATGGTATTAAGGGTCTTCAGGGTCTCAATGGTCTCATATTCACCCTCGCTGCCTTCCTTGGGTACCGACTGCTCGACCATCATCTGGATCGGGTAGCGGATGTAATCGGAATACTTTTTGACCAGCTGCTCAATAGTATATTTGTCCAGATATTCGGAGTATTTTACCTCATCAGTATCTTCCCTGAGCTTCAGGGTGATTCGGGTGCCGACCGAAGCCTTGTCACCCGGTTCAATGGTATAGCCGGACTGACCGTCGGAATGCCAGCGGAAAGCCTCGTCATTGACCTTGCGGCTTTCCACGGTAATGGAATCAGCGACCATGAAGGCCGAATAGAAGCCGACGCCGAACTGGCCGATGATGTCGACCTCCCGGCTGTTTTCCAGCTGCTGGCGGAATTCCTCCGAGCCGGAATGGGCGATGGTGCCCAGATTCTTCTCCATTTCCTCGCCATTCATGCCGATGCCGTTATCCTCAATGGTCAGGGTACGGTTGTCCCTGTCAACAGCCAGCTGGATGGTCAGCGGGTTGGAGCTGGTGTAGGCGCTGTCGGTCAGCGACAGGAAGTGGCGCTTGTCCAAAGCGTCAGAAGCGTTGGAGATCAGTTCCCTTAAGAAGATCTCCCGGTTGGTATAGATGGAATTGATCATCAGATCCAGCAGTTTTCTTGATTCAGTCTTAAACTGTTTCTTGCTCATCCTAATAACATCTCCTTCTTTAGCACTCTATTGTCTTGACTGCTAAATCAATATTACATCACCTTACCGGATAATTCAACTGTTATGTTCATCAATCATCCTTCCGCACATCGCTTTGAACTCCTCGCGGATTTCCCCAGGGGAAAGGATGACGATGCCGCCGGCAAAGGTGAATACCCAGCTGTAAAAGGTTGGGGAAACGGTGGCATTGACATTGCAGATAAAGTGTGTTTCCCCGGTTTCGGTGATCAGCAGATCGCTGCCGAACTGGTCGACCGCCTCCGAATAGAGGTCATTGCGGCACTTAAGGGTAACATTGGTCTTCTTTCCGGAAAACATCCGGAAGGTCTGGTTCATGTAGGCGGATACATCAAAGGCCTTCTGATCATAGCGTTCATCCAGCAGTTCCACCTTTTCCATTCTGTCCAGGCGGTAAGTGACCGGCTGCTGATACTTGATCTGCCAGCCAATCAGATAATAGCGGTCAGAATCCACGATCAGGTCATAGGGAAACATCTTGTAGTCATGCTTCCGGGCCTGTTTCTCACCGCTTACCGTGTAGTCAAAGTAGCGGAAGGTTATGGCATTATGGCCGGCAATGGCCCGGATGATGGCAGAGACATTGTAATAGATCTGCTCGTTGCGGCTCTTGTTGTTTTCGTAATCGCCGCTGACTAACAGCTGACGGTCATACTTATTGGTCTGAGCCAGCAGCTTTTCCATTATCTCGCTGCTCTTGCGCCGGGACAGGAAACTGCCGGCCCGGATCTGATCGATCAGTACCCGTAACTCCGCCGTTTCGAACTGCTGGCCATCATAGTAATAACCCTGACGGCTCGATTCAATGGCGTATCCCATTTCATTGAGTTCATTGACATCATTGTAGATGGTCTTCCTTTCCGCCTGGATACCCCTGGCGGAAAGATGAGAAATGATCTCCTCGGTCTTGATGCTGTGGTCTTCATTGGAATTCTCTCTGAGGTAGCTGAGTACCTCCAGCAAGCGCTGCTTATTTTTCATTTTAATCACCCGTCATCATTATACATCTATACCGTTTTTTTGGACAGTACCTGATGGCAAGTCAGCTAGAATATAGGTGTCTGGAGGTACAGCAACATGAAGAAAACGGATTTATTTATCGCCTCTGAAGGCTTTCTCTTTCTGGCTCTGACCAGTTTCATCAACGAAGACTACCTGATCAGCTCTGTGGGTTTCACCTTATCCGCTCTGCTGGCCGGTCTTCTGATTGCTTCCGGTGACCGGAAGAAGACAGAAGCCAAGGACATGCTGATCGTGTTTCTGGTCCAACTGCTCATAACCCTTTCCACCTTCAGTTTCCATACCCTTGTGCCCTGCCTGATGGTCACCCTGGTTTCAGTCGGCCACATCAGTGCTCTGCAGACGCTCTCCCGGGGTTGCCAATCCCGGATCCGGGCACTGTTGCTGCCGGCAATCGCCCTGGTCTTTACGGCGGTACTGGCATCCCACTTCATCATCAGTGCTGTCTTCCACACCAAAGAAGTGATGGCTCTCTCCTACCTGCCCATGCTGGCCATGCTGTCCGTTCCCTGCCTGTACCAGCTGGCAGCCGGTCTCAGCCTTCATAACCGCCGGTTGATGGAACTTCATTAACGTTTCATTAACCATTCCTCTTGATAACAGCCCGGTCTTATCTGACCGGGCTGTCTTGTTTTCTATTATGGTTTACCCCTGATGGCGGTAAGGGCAGTCCTGTTTATCGCAGCACTGACAGTTGCCAACGCTGTTTTTACGGCGCATGCTGCGCAAAGCGAGGATCACCACAATGGCGATGAGCGCGATGATCAGCAGATCGACCGGTTTCATCTTACAGGCCTCCCGCAAGCAGGATGATGGTCCTGACCAACCAGGCAACCAGATAGGCTACCAAACATTGCCACAGCACCATCGCCGCGGCCGTCTTACCGCCCAGTTCACGCTTTACCGAGGCAACGGCCGCAACGCAGGGCGTATACAGCAATGAGAACACCAGTAAGGCAGCGGCGGACAGAGCCGGCAGAGCGGTGGCAATGTTTTCACCAAAGAGCATGCCCATCATCGATACCACGCTCTCCTTGGCCAGAAAGCCGCTGATCAGCGAAGTAACGATGCGCCAGTCGTTAAGACCCAGCGGGGCAAACAGCGGAGCGATCAGCCCAGCCAGGGATGCCAGAATGCTCGCCGATGACTGTTCAACGATATTCAGATGCAGATCAAAGCTCTGTAGGAACCAGACGCAGATGGTGGAGATCAGAATGATGGAGAAGGCTCTCTGCAGAAAGTCCTTGGCCTTTTCCCAAAGCAGCAGCCCGACGCTCTTGGCGGAAGGCAGACGGTAGTTGGGAAGTTCCATCACGAAGGGAGCGGGATCGCCGCTGAACAGAGTATGGCGGTACAAAAGGGCCGCGAGAATGCCCACGATGATGCCCAGCAGGTAAATGCCTATCATGATCAGTCCGCCTTTACCGGGGAAGAAGGCATTGACGAAGAAACCGTAGATGGGCAGCTTGGCTGAGCAGCTCATGAACGGGGTCAGCAGAATGGTCATCTTTCTATCTCTTTCCGAAGGCAGGGTCCGGGTGGACATGACGGCCGGTACCGAACAGCCAAAGCCGATCAGCAGCGGAACGATGCTGCGGCCGCTTAAGCCGATCTTTCTCAGCAGTTTGTCCATGAAGAAGGCAACCCGGGCAATGTAGCCGCTGTCTTCCAGTAAGGAGAGGAAGAAGAACAGGGTGATGATGATCGGCAGGAAGCTCAAGACGCTTCCCACCCCGGCAAAGATGCCCTCAACGATCAAGCGGTGCAGGAAATCATTTACACCAGCATTAGTAAGCCACTGGTCAGCGGAAGCGGTCAGAATGGTAATGGCTTCTTCCAGCACTTCCTGCAGCCAGGCGCCGATCACATTGAAGGTCAGCCAGAAGACCAGACCCATGATGGCGATGAAGGCGGGAATGGCGGTAAAGCGGCCGGTCAGAAAGCGGTCGATGCGCTCGCTGCGCTTTCTTTCCCGGCTTTCCACCGGTTTGTGAACGGTCTGTGAGCAGATCTTCTTGATGAAGGCAAAACGCATGTCCGCCATGGCGGCGCTGCGGTCCAGTCCTCTTTCCTTTTCCATCTGCACGATGATGTGTTCCAGCATCTCCATTTCGTTTTCTTCCAGTTTCAGCTGGTCGATGACCTTCTGATCGCCTTCAATGACCTTTCCGGCGGCAAAGCGCACCGGCAGGCCGGCGGCCTCAGCATGATCCTGAATCAGATGGATGATGCCGTGCAGGCAGCGGTGTACGGCACCGCCGTGGTCCTTCTCATCGCAGAAGTCCTGTCTTAACGGCTTTTCCTGATAATAGGCCACATGGATGGCATGTTCGACCAGTTCCTCAACGCCCTCATTGCGGGCCGCTGAGATCGGGACGATTGGCACCCCCAGCAGTTCCTCCAGACGGTTGACATCGATAGTACCGCCATTGGAGGTGATCTCGTCCATCATATTCAGGGCTACGACCATCGGCCGGCCCATTTCCAGCAGCTGCATGGTAAGGTAGAGATTTCTTTCGATATTGGTGGCGTCAACGATGTTGATGATGCCATGAGGATGCTCATCCAGAACAAAGCTGCGCGATACCAGTTCTTCAGCCGTATATGGCGACATCGAATAGATGCCAGGCAGGTCGGTGATGACGGTATTGGGATGATTTCTGATGACGCCGTCCTTGCGGCTGACCGTTACGCCGGGAAAGTTGCCGACATGCTGGTTGGAACCGGTCAGCTGATTGAACAGGGTTGTCTTGCCGCTGTTCTGGTTGCCGACCAGAGCAAATGAAAGAACGGTATCCGCCGGCAGCGGATCGCCGCTGCCCTTGGGATGGTACTTGCCGCCTTCGCCAAAGCCCGGATGCGCGGACTTGCCTTTGACGGTCTTTTTTTCTTCAGCACTCTGTCCCTGCTCCAGCCGTTCAATGGTGATCTGAGCGGCATCATCCAGCCTCAAAGTCAGTTCATAACCGTGGATCATCAGTTCCATCGGGTCGCCCAAAGGCGCGAACTTGACCAGGGTGACTTCACTGCCCGGAATGACACCCATGTCCAGGAAGTGCTGGCGAAGAGCCCCCTGGCCTCCTACTTCTTTTATGACGGCGCTTTCGCCGGTTTTCAGCTCATTCAGTTTCATACCCAATCATTCTCTTTTCTGTTTAAATTATAAAGCACATCTACCCTGACCGAAAGAATGAACCGCTGAATTTAAGCAGATAATGTTTTTCCGCGGTTGCCGAAAACAACGATCAGCGGCAGCAAAAAAGCCTTGGTCAAAAGGCTTCTCTGTTTTATTGGTGCTCGAGGACGGACTCGAACCGTCATGAGTTTTACCCCGGTGGATTTTGAGTCCACTGCGTCTACCGATTTCGCCACTCGAGCGTTGCCAGGATATTCTACAATAAATATCCTGTCTTTTCAATTCTCTGCCGATTAATCTGATACCTTCGTCAGCCGGCCGACCAGCAGGTAACGGGCGTTGGTCCATTCATAGGAACAGGTTACGAAGGAAATGATCTGATCATCCGGACTGATGACCGCGTCGCTCTTGAAGGTCGAGCGCTTGCGCAGTCCTTCGATGTAGTTAAGAAATTCCTGATCATTCTGCAGGTTGAAACGGACAAATTCCTTGGCGCCGTTTTCCGTCGTCATGGTGAGCATCTCAATGGTATACCGGCCATCCGGGGTTACCAGATTCAGCATCTTATGCTTCTCATAGTACTCCTGACTGGAATAATTCTTGAATTCGGCAAACATCAGACCCTGCTTGTTGTGGTGGCCGTAGATGATGGTATTCTTGTCCACGAACGGATTCTCACAGCGGTAGTCGATGAACAGCGTGCCGCACTTATTGTATTCACCGGTGATCAGATGACGCAGATAATGAACATTATCATCGCCCTGAACGATCGGATAGTCCAGAACGGTTCCCGGCAGGGTGATCCAGGCCTTGACGTTCTTGTCAATGGACTGCAGAGCATCAAAGTCGATGGTGACCTTGGTGACGTCATCCTCCTGCGTATCACCAGGATGGATCTGCTCCTGAATATCCTTGTAGGCGGTTTTGGCCTTGCTGTCTTCGATAATCGTTGAAGCGGTCAGATATGCTCCGATGACAAAGGTACAGAAGAAGAACACAAACAGGCCTGACTGCAGTACTCTCTGTGTATTAAACTTTTTCTTTCCCATGTAAACATTCACTCCTTTTTAACACACACTATATATTTTAACTGTTTTCTGCTCTTTTGCAAATAAGCCTTTTACTCTGCCTGCCAGTCATAGGCGATGCGCGGAGAACCGTCAGGCTGGTAGATGATGCCGCAGCGGGAAAAGCCGTTCTGAGCGATCACGCTCTGCATAACCTTGTTGTCATGATGAGTGTCCACCCGCAGGTTGGTGAGTCTTGCCTTGCAATAGTCAAAACAGGCCCGGCCTATTCCCCGGAACTGACCGCCGGAAGCCAGCCGGTGCACCGTTCCATAGGGCTTGTCGCTGTGCCAGGCGCCGTCATCGATGATGTCATAAGTGGGATCCGACCCGATGATGAAGGCAAAGACACCGGCGATCTGCTGCTGATTCAAACACAGATAAAGATTACCGGATTCGATGTCGCTTTCCAGTGTTTCCCTGGCCGGATGGGAATCCTGCCATTGGTTGGGGTTGCCGGTCGCCTTCATGAACAAACGGGCATAAGCGTAGATTTCAAGTATCGCCGGCAGATCCTCTCGGCGGGCTTTTACGATCTCCACGGTCCGATCCCTCCTCAGCAGTATTATACGCCCGGCAGTTCATCTTTACCCAGTCAAAAGCCCCAAAATGCGCTTTCGTGGTGTGATATAATTAATGATAGTATTCTTACGCAATCAATGAGAGGAGGGACAGCCATGGCTACCAGGCAGCTGACACTGCGCGGATGCTTGCGCTTCTTTACGATAATTATACTGACCATTCTCTTTTTGGCGGAAAGTGGACCGGTAATGGCATTGTCTCATGATGAGCAACCGGTCGACCCGCTGGATCCGGACAAGAGCTACAGTGCTGTCCTCTATAACAACACCAACGGGCTGCCCACCTCGGAAGCCAACGACATCGCTGAGACCCAGGACGGTTTCATCTGGATCGGCAGCTACAGCGGGCTGATCCGCTATGACGGCAACACCTTTGAACGCATCGACTCCACCGGCGGCATCACCAGCGTCGTTTCCCTGATGGTCGACAGTCTGGAAAGGCTGTGGATCGGCACCAATGACAACGGACTGTTCATGATGGAAAAGGGCAGTTTCAGCTATTGGGGAATCGAGGATGGTCTGAGAGCGGAAAAGATCTGCGACATCGCTGAAGATGATGACGGACTGATCTACATCGGCACCACCAATGGAGTCATGACCATCGGGGCGGATGGCAGGATGAGACATATCCGCGACCGTCAGATCGAAGACGCCTATGTGGAGACCCTGAAGACCGGAGCCGACGGACTCATTTACGGCGTCACCAACAAGGACGACCTGTTCACCCTGAAGGACGGCCGGATCTACAACTATATCAGCCATCTTGACTCCAAGATCGGCGGTGTTCTCTATCTTTCGCCTGACGAAAACAGTCCCGGATACATCTACATCGGCACCGATACTTCATCGCTCTTCTATGCCCACATTTCCGATAACTTCAACATTACCTCCGAATGGGACATCTCACCGCTGAGCAATATTGCTGACATTCAGCAGATCGGCAGGCAGATCTGGATCTGTGCCCGCAACGGCATCGGCATCATGACCAGTGAAGGCTTTACCATGCTCGGCAATCTGCCGATGAACAACTCCGTCGGCCACATGATGAGAGACTATGAAGGCAACTTCTGGTTCACATCCTCCCGTCAGGGCGTCATGAAGCTGGTAGCCAACCGCTTTGTCGACATATTTGAAAAATACCATCTTGAAGATACTGTCATCAACAGCACCTGCCTGCTGGACGGCAAGCTGTTCATGGCTACCGATACCGGACCGATCGTCATTGATGAAAACGGCCCAGTCGATTCCATACCCCTCAAAAGCGCCAAAACAGCCGGCGGTCAGGACCTGCAGCGTGATGACCTGCTTGATCTGCTGCTGAATTGCCGGATCCGCTCCATCATCAGAGACAGGCAGGACCGCCTCTGGATTTCCACCTGGCGCTCCCGCGGACTGGTATGTTATGACCACGGCCAGGTGACCTGCTACACCGAAGAAGACGGCATGATCTCCGACCACATAAGGGCCATCTGCCAGAGGGATGACGGGGCCATCCTGGTCGCCCTATCCGGTGGCGTCAATGTCATCGAAAACGGTGAGGTGACCAGAGCTTACCGCAAGAATTACGGCATTCAGAATGAAGAGATCCTTACCGTCTCCTACAATCCCAACGGTGACATCCTGCTGGGGTCAAACGGCGACGGCATCTATGTAATAAATGACAGCGGAATCCGCCGTCTCTACCGGCAGGAAGGGCTGACTTCCGGCATCATCATGCGCATCAAGTACGATCCGGCCAGACAGCTCTACTGGATCGCTTCCGGCAACGCCCTGGCTTACATGACCATGGATTACCGGATCACAACCATTAACAACTTCCCCTACTCCAATAACTTTGACCTCTACGAAGACCAAGGCGGAAACATGTGGGTGCTCTCCAGCAACGGCATTTACGTCGTCAGTGTCGATCATCTGCTGGCTAACAGCACAGACATGGACACCATCCACTACTCCCTGGCCAACGGCATGCCCTGCATCTCCGTCAGCAACTCCTACAGTGAACTGACCGATGACGGCATTCTCTATCTGGCCGGCAGCACCGGTGTAGCCAAAGTCAACATCAATGAAGCAACGATGGACGGTGCAAATATCAAGGTCGCCATCCCCTATGTGGAAGCCAATGGCATCCGCCTTTACCCGGACAAGACCGGTACGGTAACCGTTGGATCCCATGTCCAGAAGCTGACCGTTTACGGCTATGTCTTCAATTATCTTCTCAATGATCCTCAGGTATCCTATCAGCTGGTCGGCTTTGATCAGCAGCCAATCATCCTCAACCGCAGTGAACTGCAGCCGGTTAGCTATACTAACCTGTCCGGAGGTTCCTACCGCTTTGAATTGAAACTGGCAAAGGGAATGGGATTGAGTGAAAGACTGGTTACCGTCAACATCGTGAAGCAGAAGAAACTGACTGAGCAGCCCTTATTCTATGTCATCGCCACTGCCCTGTTCTTACTGGCTGTCGGACTGTATGTCCGCCGTTACATTGACAGGCAGCGCCGGATCATGGAGACCAGGCAGCGTCAGCAGGTCGAAAAGGAGCGTCTGGAGACCGAACTGCAGACCGCCAGCCGCATTCAGTTCAGCATGCTGCCGCATGACTTCCCGCCCTTCCCACAGCGCCATGAGTTTGACATCTTCGCCTCAATGGATCCGGCAAGAGAAGTCGGCGGTGACTTCTACGACTTCTTCCTGCTCGATGATGATCACCTCTGTCTGATCATTGCCGATGTCTCCGGTAAGGGCATTCCCGCCTCTCTGTTCATGATGGCCTCAATGATCGTTCTGAAAAACTGGGCAGCGACCAACGCTTCCCCGGCCGAGATCATGGCCAAGACCAACGAGGCTCTGTGTTCCAACAATCAGGAAGAGATGTTCGTGACTGTCTGGCTGGGCATTCTGGAAATTTCCAGCGGCCGCATTACCGCCGCCAATGCCGGCCATGAATACCCGGCCATCGCCCATGGAAACCGCTATGAGATGCTCCGGGACCGCCATTCCCTGGTGCTGGGCGGGCTGGCCGGCGTAAAGTATTCGGAATATGAAATCCAGCTGCAGCCCGGTGACCGCCTGTTCGTCTACACTGACGGCTTGCCGGAAGCCACTGATGCTGACAATGTGATGTTTGGCGAAGAACGACTGCTGGAAGTGCTCAACGCCAACGCTCAGGACAGTCCGGAAGAACTGCTTACCCATGTTACTGAGGCTGTCGACGATTTCGTCAGGGACGCTGAACAGTTTGACGATCTGACCATGATGTGCTTCCGCTATAACGGAAAGAAATGACGTTAAGCCTAAGACAGCACTGCCATACCGCAAAGCCAGGGCCGTGGTTTGACCACGGTCTTTCTTTAGAAAAAGAAAGGGAAGACTGCGCTTCCCTTACTGACATCACTTAATCCGTGATGAGCACTCTCAGTTATTGATGTTATCGTACCCCAGCAGCATCTTGACCAGCTGTGCTCTCGTACCCTTCATGTTTGGCTTGAAGAGGGTAGAGGTCATTCCGGTGTCAATGTCATTGTTGTAAGCCCAGACGATGGCCTTGATATTATTGGCGCTCAGACCGTCAAGGTCGACAAACGGACAGCTCATGCCACTGACCGAAGGCTTGCCGGCCAGTTTCCAGAGCATCAGAGTAAGCTGAGTCCTGGTGATCTTGTTTTTCGGGGCAAAAGTCGTGGCGGAAGTTCCGTTAATGATGCCCTGGCCATAGCACCAGGTAATGGCCTTGACATTGTTGGCGCTCAGACCATCCAGATCAGTGAACGGACAGCTGATGCCGCTGACTGACGGCTTGCCGGCCATTTTCCAGAGCATGATGCAGAACTGAGCCCGTGTGCAGTTGCCATATGGCGTGAAGGTGGTCTCACTGGTACCGTTGACAATGCCGTTATTGTAGGCCCAGGCAACAGCCGCGAAATAATCGGAAGTGAGAACCACGTCCTCAAAGGGGTTGAAAGTCGCGTCAATGACCAGCTTGTGCGTCTTGGTACCAATCTTACTGGTGATTTTGATATGGGGAGTTTCTCCCATCATGAACTTCGTGAACGAACAGCGCGGATAGTGCACAACAGTGATCCGTTCATCGTTGAGATAGACGGCATACTTTTCTGCTCCGTTCAGCGGCTGCCAGTTGATCAGCATTCCATTGGTTGACATCTGGATGCTCTCCAGCGCCAGCATCTTTGTCCAGACTCCCTGCCATTCACTGCGGTTATTCCAGTAGTTATCAGCCAGCTGCTTGGCGGTCTTTATCTCATCACCATTGGTCCAGTATCCTTCAGCCAGCGCTGAAGGGGCGCCATCAACCGGGTCATAAGCCCATCCCTTGCCCCAGTTTTCGCCCAGGGTAATATCCACCAGCGAGTAAGTATAGCCGAACATGCCGCTGCCGATCGGCGTAACCGTGCTGTCAAAACTGCTGATGTCCAGCGTCTTCAGTCCTTCACAACCCCACAGCATGAAGTCGGTATTTCTGACTTGGGAGAAATCCAGATAGGTAAGATCGAGTTCTTCCAAAGCCATGCAGTTGTAAAACATTGCTTCCATGTTGGTGGTATGGGATGTATCCATGTACCCCAGATCGACTTCAGCCAGAGAGGCACAGTCATAGAACATGTTAGCACATGAGGTAATGTTGCCCAGTCCGCAGATCACAAAGGTCAGGTTGAAGTCACCGTCAAACATGCCCTGATATTCATCCGGCTGATCAACATTGATGAAGCCAATGGCCGCAAAGATAAGGCTTGGCATATTGGAGAAGTCCAGAGTCGTACGGTGGTCAAGTTCATATATGTCGTCGGTCTCGATTACGGCGATCTGATTGCGGATGTCTTCATCCAGCGTTGAGAAGCCATCCGTATAAAGCTTGTAGGCAATTCCCTTCAGTTTATCACCGCTATCAGCAGTAAAGGTCGTCATCTGACCATCAACAACACTGCTGATGTCCCCGCGTACGATCACAAAATCATAGTATCCGCCCAGAGAGTCAGACTCTATCGCCAGACCGACGATGCCGTTCTTGGCGCGCCGGTTCTGTTCGAGGTTTGATGCCTGCAATTCTTCAGCAGGATGCAGCGCCGGACAGGCCGCAACCGGTTGCCCCCAACGGTTTCTGACTTCGGTCATCCGGTCTCTCATCGTAGTAGCTTTGGCAGGGGTAATACCGGCATGCAGAAGCACCATGGCCGCCGCCATGGCAACGATCAGAACCCTTCTGATGAAATTTCTTCTCATTTCTTCGTCCTCCTATATTCAATTATTCTTTTTGTAGCTCTGTTGTCAGACACTTTTTACATCGACATTATAACACAACCACGGTCAAATATCGACACAGCGAATCATGAGTCAAAAAAAAGGCAGCTTTCCATTTGGAAAGCCGACCCTGTTTTTAATACTTAAGACAGCTGATCATCATCGCCATGGGTAAGCTTGTTGAGTATCACCACGGAAAGGGCAATGACACCCAGGACGATGAAGGTTCCCAGTTCTCCCTTGAGGATGTAAGGCAGGTTATTAACGAAATTTATCGGAGTAAAATTCATTTTTTCAGACCCCCATTTCTACAGGAAGAAGCTCAGCATCAGACCGCCGGCAACAACTGAGGCGATCTGACCGGAAACGTTGACAGCCATGGAATGCATCAATAAGAAGTTCTGATTGTCTTCCTTCAGGCCCATCTTATGAATTATGCGTCCGGACATCGGGAAGGCCGAGATGCCGGCTGCCCCGATCATCGGGTTGACCTTCTTCTTCAAAAAGAGGTTGAGAAGCTTGGCAAACATGACGCCGCCGGCGGTGTCGAAGACAAAGCCGAACAGGCCCAGACCCATGATCATCAGGGTGTCGAGTTTCAGAAACTGTTCTGCCTGCATCTGCGAGGCGATGGTCAGACCAAGGATCAGGGTGATCATGTTGGCCATGGCGCCCTGAGCGGTATCGGAAAGACCTCTGAGTACGCCGCATTCCTTCAGCAGATTGCCGAACATCAGGAAGCCGACCAGCGAAACGGAGGCCGGGGAGATGAGTCCGGAGATGACGGTGATGATGATCGGGAACAGGATCCGGGTCGTCTTGGAGACTGACTTGGGTTCATAATCCATTCTGATCTGTCTTTCCTTGCGGCTGGTCAGCAGCCGGATGACCGGAGGCTGAATGATCGGCACCAGAGCCATGTAGGAATAAGCCGCTACCATGATCGGGCTGAGATAGATCGAATGAAGTTTCTGGGCGACGACAATGGCGGTCGGACCGTCAGCCGCCGCGATGGTGGCGATGGAAGCCGCGTCATTGGTCGCGAAGAACATGCTGCCCAGACAGAAGGTAAAGAAGATGCCAAACTGCGCCGCGGCACCGAAGACCATCAGGGCCGGGTTGGCCAGCAGCGGTCCGAAGTCGCACATCGCGCCGATGCCGATGAACAGCAGCAACGGGAACAGCTCATTGGCAATGCCGGCCTCGTAGAGGCTGGACAGCGGTCCTTCCTGAAAGAGTCCGCTGATGTACTGATTTACCGCTCCCGAGAAGGGCAGGTTTACCAGGATGGCGCCAAAGCCGATGGGCAACAGCAGTGACGGTTCCATCTCCTTGGCAATGGCCAGCCAGATCAGGATGCCGCCGATGACCCACATGGTGACCTGCTGCCAGGTCAGCGCAAACAGATTTTCGTATAAAAAGCTCATAACTATATCTCCTCAAACATGGAAACTGATCTCACCGGAGGTGATGTCGGTCTCCTCATTGTCCACTTTGATCTTCAGTGAACCGTCCGCGTTGATGCCGATTACGGCTACTTCCCGGGACTGATTACCGATCAGCGCCCTGACCCTTCGGCCCTGAAGATAATCCAAGGCCTGAAAGGTCTTGCTGAAGTCCTTACCGGACTTCAGAGCTTCCAGATTTCTGATAAGGAGCTGATAAACCTGATCTCTGAGCTTGCCGACATCACTGATATGGCCGGTGAGCTGATAAAGAGAGACCGGTTCATGCAGGTAATCCCCACTGAAGCGCTTCTGATTGACATTCAGGCCAACGCCGATGATCAGACACTGCAGTTGCGGCTGAGAAACACCTTCCAGAAGGATCCCGCAGATCTTGCGGCCGCCGACATAAACGTCATTAGGCCACTTGATCATGACATCGCTGATTTTCATTCCTTCAAGTGCCTCAGCCAGGCTGCAGGCGGTGACAAGAGATATCAGCTGGTATTTCTCCAGCAAAACATCATCCTTTACCAGCAGGGAGAACATCAGGCTTTCGCCCCTTTCCGACTGCCAGCGGCGCTGCTGCCGGCCCCGGCCCTGACTCTGATAGTCAGCCGAGACAAAGGTCATGTTCTCATTTTCCCGCCAATGCTGTTTCAGCCAGGTGTTGGTCGAATCTATGGTCTCAAAGTGGATGAAACTCATCTTATTCCAGAACGATCAGGACATCCTTATTATGGACATCGCTGCCGTTTTCTACCAGAATCTCCTTGACCCTGCCGTCAAAGGCCGACTGAATCTCGTTTTCCAGCTTCATGGCTTCAATGATCATGACCGTCTGACCCTTGGCGACTCTCTCGCCGACCTTTACCTTAATCTCCAGGATCTTACCGGCAATGGGGGCCAGGATCTCATTTTTTTCTTCACTGGCCGGCTGGCTGGCCGGCTTAGCAGCCGGGGCAGCGGCGGGAGCACTGACGGCGCCCTGCTTTTCCTCAACCGCTTCAACTTCAACTTCGTAAACCTTTCCGTTTACCTTTATTCTGTACAGTTTCATGCCTAAACCTCTCTTATACTGACTATTCTTACGTTCTTATGCCATTCATTGCGCCCTTCGATGGCCGCTACCAGAGCGGCAACCACGGCGTCTTCATCATTTTCGTCCAGCCTGCCGGCATTGGTAACCGCCGGCTGCGGTGTTCTTACCGGTTCAGCCTTGGCGCGCTTGCGGCGGCCGCTGATGGCAAGAATGATCCAGAGGATCAGCGAGTAGACAACAATGGCACACAGGCCGGAATAACGACTGATAAATTCCATCATTGACCCTTCCTCCTAGATGAACATTTCAAATTCATCGGTTTCACTGCTCTCTTCCGCCCTTTCGCTTTCGCCGTATTTCTTCTTCAGGAAATCGGCGGCAACCTGTTCAAACAGAGCCAGTGACAGGACATCCTCATCACAGCGGGCAATGTCCCGGTACTTTTCCTTCAGGCCCTCAAATTCCGGTTTCAGCAGATCAGCCGGCCGGCAGCTGATGACCTCATCATCGCCGATGATCTTATGGCGGACTTCCTCATTGATCGGCGCCGGTGCCTGGCCATAGCGGCCGTGCAGGTAGTCCTTGACTTCCTTGGCACACATCTTGTATCTTTCCCCGGCCAGGATGTTCAGTACCGCCTGGGTACCGACCATCTGGGACATCGGGGTGACCAGCGGCGGATAGCCGAGGTCCTTTCTAACCCGGGGGATCTCCCGCAATACTTCTTCATAGCGGTCCATGGCTCCCTGATCGGTCAGCTGTTTGATCATGTTCGACAGCATGCCGCCCGGTACCTGATAGGTAAGGATATTGGGGTTGATCTGCAGGCTCTTTGGATTCAGCAGACCGTTGGCAACATACTTGTTAACGATTTTGGTCATGAGCGGTTCAGCCTGATGGATGGCTTCAAAGTTCAGCTTGGGATCATGCCTGGTTCCCTTCAGGGCAACGGCCAATGCCTGGGTTGAAGGCTGGGCCGTACCGTTGGAAAGCGGTGAGAGGGAAGTATCGACGATGTCGATGCCGGCCTTGATGGCCGCCATGTAGGTCATCTCACAGACACCGGCCGTGCAGTGGGAGTGCAGTTCCAGAGGAATGCTGATCTCCTTCTTCAGGGCCTTGACCAGTTTTTCGGCATCTTCCGGTACCAGAACGCCGGCCATGTCCTTGATGCACAGCGAATCGGTCCCCAGTTTTTCCACCTCTTTGGCCAGATTGACATAGTATTCAATGGTATGGACCGGAGAGGTCGTATAGGAAAGGGCGATCTGACACTGGCCGCCGTATTTCTTCGTTGACTCGACAGCCATCTTCAGGTTGCGGATGTCATTGAGGGCATCAAAGACCCGGATGATGTCAATGCCGTTTTCAATGGCCTTGCGACAGAACATTTCCACGACATCATCGGAATAATGACGGTAGCCCAGAATGTTCTGGCCGCGGAACAGCATCTGCAGCTTGGTGTTGGGGCAGGCTTCCCGGACCAGTCTGAGTCTTTCCCAGGGGTCCTCATTGAGGAAGCGCAGGCAGCTGTCAAAGGTAGCGCCGCCCCAGACTTCGATGGCATGATAGCCGACCTTATCGTAGATGCGGGCCAGCGAAACGACTTCTTCCGTATTCATTCTGGTCGCAAACAGCGACTGGTGACCGTCACGCACTGATGTTTCGACAATCTTAACCATTTTGATTTTCCTTATTCTTTACAGTTTCGGACCGGCTTCTACCAAAGCCTTGCCGGCCTCGTTAGTTTCATACTTGGCGAAGTTCTTGATGAACCGTCCGGCCAGGTCTCTGGCCTTGCCATTCCAGGTTTCCTTATCAGCATAGGTATCACGCGGATCAAGGATACCGCTGTCAACACCTTCCAGCTGCGTCGGCACTTCAAAATCGAAGTAGGGGATCTTCTTGGTCGGAGCCTCATTGATGGCACCGGACAGGATGGCATCGATGATGCCTCTGGTGTCCTTGATGGAGATGCGCTTACCGGAACCGTTCCAGCCGGTATTGACCAGATAGGCCCGGGCACCGTTGGCTTCCATCTTTCTGACCAGTTCCTCAGCGTACTTGGTCGGATGCAGTTCCAGGAAGGCCTGACCGAAGCAGGCGGAGAAAGTCGGCTGCGGTTCGGTGATTCCCCGTTCGGTACCGGCCAGCTTGGCGGTAAAGCCGGACAGGAAGTAGTACTTGGTCTGCTCAGGGGTCAGGATGGAGATCGGCGGCAGAACACCGAAGGCATCCGCTGACAGGAAGATCACGTTCTTGGCGGCTTCCGCGCTGGAAATGGGACGGACGATGTTTTTGATGTGATCGATCGGGTAGGAAACCCGGGTATTCTCAGTAACGCTCTTGTCGGCGAAATCGACATGACCTTCGCCGTCGACAGTGACGTTTTCCAGTAAGGCATCGCGTCTGATGGCATTGTAGATGTCCGGTTCGGAATCCTTATCCAGATCGATGACCTTGGCATAGCATCCGCCTTCGAGGTTGAAGATGCCGTTGTCATCCCAGCCGTGTTCATCATCGCCGATCAGCAGGCGCTTGGGATCGGTTGACAGCGTGGTCTTGCCGGTTCCGGAAAGGCCGAAGAAGATGGCGGTATTGCGGCCGTTCAGATCAGTATTGGCGGAACAGTGCATGGAGGCAATTCCCTTTAAAGGCAGGAAGTAGTTCATCATCGAGAACATGCCCTTCTTCATCTCTCCGCCGTACCAGGTATTCAGGATGACCTGTTCCCGGCTGGTGATGTTGAAGGCGATGCAGGTCTCGGAATGCAGGCCTAATTCCTGATAATCCTCTACCTTAGCCTTGGAAGCCGCGTAGACGATGAAGTCCGGTTTGAAGTTCTTCTTTTCTTCTTCCGTCGGGCGGATGAACATGTTCTTGACGAAATGAGCCTGCCAGGCTACTTCCATGATGAAACGCACGGCCATTCTGGTATCCTTATTGGCTCCGCAGAAGCCGTCAACGACAAACAGACGCTTGCCGGAGAGTTCATCAACCGCCAGCTTTCTGACCTTCTGCCAGACCTCTTTGGTCATCGGATGGTTATCATTAGGATATTCCGGGCTGTTCCACCAGACGGTATCGCGGGAATTGTCATCCATGACGATGTACTTGTCCTTGGGCGAACGGCCGGTATAGATGCCGGTCATGACATTGACGGCACCGAGTTCGGTAAGCTGGCCCTTTTCATAGCCGGTCAGCTGCGGATCGGTTTCTTCCTTAAAAAGCAGTTCATATGAAGGGTCATAGACGATTTCGCTGACATCTGTGATCCCGTATTTTTCCAATTGATTTTTCATCATAAATCTCCTCTTCTAAAAAATCCAAAATCAAGGCCATTTTAGCACACTTTAACTGATATTTCAGCCGCTTAGCCTAATCAACATGTGAAATATCGATAATTGTTCACGAAGCCTTCAGAATACCATTATGAAGGCGATTAATACTATAATATATGCAGTACAGAGGGAGGAAACTGCCATGAAATACGGAATCATGTCGACCGCTTCCATTGCCGAGCGCTTTATCAGAGGAGTCAGGGAAAACGGCGAAGACGAGATCTATGCCATTGCTTCCCGCAGTCTGGAAAAGGCGGAAGCCTATGCCCGAGACCACGGCATACCCCACTACTACGGCTCCTACGAGCAGCTGTGTCAGAACGCGGCAATCGATGTCATTTACATTCCCACCGTCAATGTCAGCCATTGCCGTGACGGACTCAATGCCCTGAGCTACCGCAAACATGTCATCATTGAAAAACCGTTCGCCTTAAGCGTTGCTGAAGCGGAAGGTCTGTTTGAACTGGCCGGCGATCTGAACTGCTTTCTGATGGAAGCCCAGAAAGCCGTCTTTCTGCCGGTAACCGGCCAGCTGAAAAGACTGCTTGGCCAACAGATCATCGGACCGCTGCGCTATGTCGACTTCAAGATGAGCCATACCAATCATCCTCTTGATCACTGGATGTACCAGCTCTCCATGGGCGGCGGGGCTCTTTACGGCAGTGCCACCTACATTCTGGAATACCTGATGTACCTGTTTGATGATCCCCTGCTGGAGATCAGCGGCATAAGCCTGCCCTCCCACAGCGACACCGATGCCATTGCTGCCTTCCATCTCAATACTGACCGGGGCTTCATCGTCAATGCGACGATCGCCACCAATGTCGAATTTGACTCCAAGGTGGTCTTTTACGGTACTGACGGCAATATTACCGTCCGCAACTTCTGGAAGGGAGACCACCTGGACATCAATCTCAACGGCGGTGCTCACAGCCAGATCAACTTCCCTCAGGTCAGCGAATTCTCCTATGAAGCCCGCCACATTCATCACTGCATCGCTCAGGGTCTCAAGGAAAGCCCAATCATGACCAAGAAGCGGACCGTAGAGACCATACGGCTGGTCGATCAGCTGCAGAGATCATTCCAGAAAAACCGCCGATAAGCAGGCATGAAAACGGATCGTCTGACAGGCGGTCCGTTTTTTCAGGTATCGCGATTTCAGCGGGCTGTGAATTCAGCCCACAGCCTTTCGCCAACTAAGCGGTCCCGGATCCCTCCGGTCGCTCCCAGAGCACCGACGGTGGCCGCTGCACATCTGAGGGCAAAGCGGCAGCAGTCCCGGTTATCCTTTCCCGCCAGAAAGGCCCTGATGAAGCCGGCCACAAAGCTGTCTCCGGCTCCGGTAGTATCAATAACATCCGCCGCAAGTGCCGGAAACATGACGCTGTCCTTTTCGCTGCGCAGATAACAACCCCGGCTGCCGGCCTTGATGACGACATTTCTCACTCCCAGGCTGCGGAAGAAGTCCGCGGCTTTTTCAAATGCCGGAAGTCCACAGCCTTCATCCAGGCTGACGCCGCTGTAGTAAGCCGCTTCGCTTTCGTTGGGAAAGAAATAGTCCACATTGGCAAAAAACGGGCCATAGCTTTCAATGCCCGGCAGTTTTTCCAGGGGAAGCTTGGCATCGGCGAACACTTTAGTTCCGGCTCTTCTGGCCTTTTCCGCCAGTTTCTGATTTGCGATTGGGTCTGCCAGCGGGGCCCGGAAGCAGCTGGCCAGCGACAGCGCCCGGCTTGCCGGCAGCTGATTGCCATCCAGAAGATGGCCGGCCAGGTTGATGGCGGCCGAATTGACGGACCGCCGGCTGCCGTCCCGGTTCACGGTTATGGCGCACACCGGAGTTGCCAGATCAGCGCAGACATTAAGGTGGCTGAGATCACAGCCGCTCTCCCTGAGCGAGGCCGCCAGCATCTTTCCGGCATCATCGCCGCCCAGAAAGCCGGCGCAGGCAACGTTAAGACCAAGATGGGAGAGAATGACACTCTGATTATGGCAGTCTCCACCCGGATGGAGAGAAACACTCTCCGCCCGCCGGGAGCGGCCTGAGGTATCTTCATCCACATTTCTGATCAGGCAGTCCATTACCAGCTGCCCGGCACAAACAACATCGATCATGATCATTTTTCCTTTCTGATGGCTGTCTTCCAGGCTTCCGTCAGCCTTTCCAGCGACCAGGCGGCATTGGCTGGGGAAGTTGAGGGCAGAATGGTGGCTTTGATACCGGTAAGCGGATAAAGGAACTTATCATATAATTCCCCGGCCTTACGGCCATTACAGAAGATCCGGCTAACCCGGCTGTGAGTCAGGATCACTGAAAGATCGTTGACCCGGACATCGCTGATGGAGACATCGGAAGACCCGGTGATCTGACAGCTGGCAATGACATCCCATAAGGCGATCCGGTTATCCAGCAGCAGTCTCTTCTTTTCCCCGATGCTTTCCGGAACTTCAGCCTGACAAAGCCCGGCAATGACCTTCCAGAAGCGGTTGCGAGGATGGGCATAAAAGAAGCACTGCTCTCTTGACTTTACCGAAGGAAAGGAGCCGAGAATAAGGACCTCGGAATTCTCATCAAATACCGGTTCAATATTATGCAGCTCCATCTTATTTTCCTTTATTATTCTATAATTCGATTCCGAACTCACTGGGCTGAAAGCGCGGGCAGACATTTTCGCTGGTCACGATGACGCTGGCTGCCAGCCTGGTTCCAATCTCGCAGGCCTCTGACAGACTCTTGCCGTAGGTCAGACCGATGGTCACCCCGGCAAAGAAGGCATCACCGCAGCCGGCTACATCCTTGACGATGACCTTCATGGAAGGACAAACGCCTCTCTCACCGCCCTGTTCAGCATAGACCGCGCCTCTCTGACCCATGGTGACCACCATGCGCTGGATGCCGGAAGCTTCAATGCGTTCAGCCAGAATGTCGACCATCTCTTCAGGTTCAAAGCCATCGTATTCCTCCGAGAAGAACAGTCCGGCTTCCTCAAGATTGCAGACGAAGCAGTCGACATGCTTAAGCAGATCTCTTCTCTTGACCGCGATCGACATGTTGGAGACCACGGCGAATACTTTCTTATCGTACTTGCGGGCCAGCTTCAGTATCCGGCTCACCAGTTCCTTTTCCATGTCGATCTCCAGAGCGACACTGTCGCACTGGCTGAAGATCTCATCGCCATAGGCATCGAGCACTTCGCTGATCACCGAGAGGTCGGGGCGCTTGGATATTGAGGCATAGACGTCTCCCTTCTCATCGAAGATGACCAGCCAGGTACCCATGCCATCAGGAACCTGGCGGATGTAGCGGGTATCGACCTGATGCTCCTTCAGCTTGCGGATGACATCATCACCGCTGCCGGTATTATCGACTACGCTGACAAAGGTCGGTTTCAGTTCCACATTGGCAATGTCCTCAACGACATTGCGGCTGACCCCACCATGAACCTGCTCGACCTTGCCGGCATTGCGGCCGGTAGGCAGAAAGTTCTTCAGCGGATAGCCCTTGATGTCCACGAATACGGCGCCAAATACCACGATTCCCATGACCTGATCCTCCTAAGCCGCTGATCTGATGCGGCTTTAACGTTAATGGAAAGCTGAGAAAATGACTGTAATAACGCGAAAAAGGAAACGCTGTGCTCTCTGACTTGATAAGAGATAACTCATTATACCATCCCTTCCGCTTTCTTTAAGGCCTAATCGCTACAAATAGCCCGTAATTGTACAGTCTTACCAGCACAAACGGCCTGTTATCTGCTTCAAGCCGACGGCTTTATGGGAAGTTTGAAAATTATCTGTTATAATGATAAATACAGAAGATTGGAATAAACATGGAAGTACAGCAGAGCAAGTCACTGAAGAGGAAGATATTCATCGGGACCATTGATGTGGCCGTCATTTTACTTCTAATCGTTGGCGGACTCAACTACATCCTGTTTTCTTCCGGTATCTCTTCCTTCTACCGGCAGACTGTGGAGATCGGCGCTGTCACCGCCTCATCGGTAATGGATGCCGACGATGTACAGTTTCTGGCCGATGAGGTCTGGAAGACAATAGAACAGACCGGAGAACGCAGTGATGAGAATCATGCTTTCGACTATCTGCGGGAAACCGAGCAGTATATCGAGACCATTAATCTGCTTAACCGGATCCGGGGAGCCCAGAATTCTGCCTTTACCACGCTGGTTTTGGCCGATACCGCCAACATGCGCTTCATCTATCTAGCGGACGCGGATGCTGCCGGTTTCACTTCCAATCACGTCAGTTTCCCCGGTGACTGTTACAAGATGAGTGAGAGTGAGAAAAACTACATTCTTGACAATGAGTACTCTATTCCCACCTACACATACAACTATCAGGAGCGCGACAAGACTGTCCTGCTCTACTCGGCCGGAAACGCCGTACTGGATACCCATGGGAAGGTGATCGCTTTTGTCATCACCGACATCCGCATGGAAGACATTACTCATGAGATCTGGCCGCGCTTACTGCAGAATCTGATCATCATGGCAGGTGTGGTATTCCTTCTGGCGTTCATAGTCACCGTTTTAGGCAACACCTATCTGATCGATCCGCTTAACAAGCTGTCAACGGCCGCCCGCGCCTTCATCAATAATCGCAAGAATCAGAAGCATAATGATGTATCATACTTCAAGGCTCTCGGTATCCGGACACAGGATGAGATCGAGCAGCTGGCCCGTTCCATGAGCGCCATGGAAAAGGACCTCTACGCCTATGAAAACGAGATCGTCAGTCTGACCAAGGACAAGGAAAGGATCCGCACCGAGCTCTCTCTGGCCCGCAACATCCAGCACGACACCCTGCCTACCAGCTTCCCGCCTTTCCCGGAAAGAGAGGAGATCGACATCCATGCCTTCATCAGGCCGGCCCGGGAAGTCGGCGGCGACTTCTATGACTTCTTCATGATCGATGAAGACCATCTGGGTCTGGTCGTGGCTGATGTCTCCGGCAAGGGCATTCCGGCCGCCCTGTTCATGATGATCGCCAAGATTCTGATCAGCATTTCCCTGAAGTCCACGCTTTCCCCGGCGAAAGCCCTGGACATCGTCAATAAGCTGCTGTGTGAGAACAATAAGGAACAGATGTTCGTCACCGTCTGGCTGGCCATCGTCGATCTGAATACCGGCTTGGTCACCTATGCCAATGCCGGCCACGAAAACCCGCTGCTCTACCAGAACGGTAAGTGGTCGTACATCCTGACCAAGCATGGTCTGGTCTTATCAGCCCTGGAAGATGTGAACTACAGCGAACATACCTTGCAGCTGCAGGAAGGTGACTGGCTCTTCCAGTATTCTGACGGCATTCCCGAGGCTGCCAATAAGGACAATGAACTCTTCGGCGATGAAAGGCTGCTGGAAAGCTGCCGTCAGGCCGACATGAGCTCGACTGAATCCCTGCTGAAGGGCATTCAGAATGACATTGATGAATTTGTAGGCGAAGCAGAACAGTTTGATGACATCACCATGCTGGCCTACCGCTACCATAAGAAAGAAGGTTAGAAATATGGAAATTACCCAAAAGCGCGAGGACAATAACTTTGAAATTGCCATCTCCGGCCGTTTGGACACCGTTTCCTCGCCGCAGCTGCAGAGTGAAATGGAAGCCGTGACCGCCGAAGCTGAGAGCGTGGTTCTGGACCTTAAGGATCTGGAATACATCTCTTCAGCCGGGCTGAGAGTCATTCTTTTGGTCAAGAAAGCCATGGACCAGAAAGGCACGCTGGTGCTGAAGAACGTCAGTGAAACCGTCATGGCCATCCTTGACGTTACCGGTTTCAGTACCATTCTGACCATTGAAAACGACAAAGAACAGGTAGAACCCCATGAAAGCACTGCAGACTGAGGCCAAGATCGAGAATCTTCAGCCTGTGCTCGGCTTTCTGGAGGAATATCTGGAGGACATGGACTGCCCGCCGGCTCTGACCATGCAGCTTCAGGTAGCCCTGGAAGAGCTGTTTACCAACATCTGCTTCTACGCTTACGCCCCGGCCAGCGGCGATGTTTTGATCATGCTGGACAAACAGGACAGCATCCTGAAGATCTACCTGGCTGATAAGGGCATTCCCTTTGACCCGACTGCCAAGGAAGATCCCGACATCTCCCTGGATGCCTCCCAGCGTCCGGTCGGCGGTCTGGGCATCTACATGGTCAAGCAGATCGTTGACCGGATGGAATATCAGCGGGTCGGTGAGATGAATGTGCTCTGTCTGACCGCGGATCTCAATAAGGTGGGCAAACATGGAAAAATTTGACAAGGCCATAATTTTTGCGACCAATGCCCACAAGGGCCAGAAGCGCAAGGGGGCCAATACCCCCTACATCGTTCACCCATTGGAAGTAGCCACCATCGCGGCGACGCTGACTGACAATGAGGACGTCCTCTGCGCGGCCGTGCTGCACGATACCGTTGAAGATACCGAAGTAACCATTGAGGAAATCGAAGACAAGTTCGGTCCCAGGGTAAGAGAACTGGTCCAGAGCGAGACCGAAAACAAGCGGGAAGAGATGGACCCCAGCGCTTCCTGGAAGATCCGCAAGGAGGAATCACTGGAAGATCTGAAACAGGCCGATGATGATGCCAGGATGCTGTGGCTTTCGGATAAACTTTCCAACATGCGCTCTTTCTTCCGGATGTATCTGGAAGAGGACGATGAGCTCTGGCAGCATTTCCACCAGAAGGACCCGGCGGAACAGTACTGGTACCATAAGGCCATTCTGGATTACCTGTCCGATCTGGACTATCACCCCACCTATCAGGAATACAAGCGTTTATTGGAGATCGTCTTCTCCACTACCATTAAGAAACAAGGAGGCAACAAATGAGCAGCGTAACCGAAAAGCTGGATAATGGAAAACTGACTATCGCCTTAAGCGGGCGCATCGATACCACTAACTCTCAGCAGGTTGAAGCTGAGATCCGGCAGATACTGGAAAAGCACCCCTCGGAAAGCGTCATTCTGGACGCTGAAGAACTGGAATACATTTCCTCCAGCGGCTTACGGGTGCTCTTAAGGCTGCACAAGGAGATCGCCGATTTAAGGATCATCAACGCCTCCACGGAAGTCTATGAGATCTTTGACATGACCGGCTTCACCCAGATGATGAAGATCGACAGAGCTTACAAGAAACTATCCGTCGAGGGCTGCACCGTTATCGGCGAAGGAGCCAAGGGCCGGGTCTATCGCATGGATGACGAAACCTGTGTTAAGGTATACTTCAACCCCGATGCCCTGGAAGACATCCAAAGGGAACGCGAACTGGCCACCAAGGCTCTGGTCAAGGGCGTCAATACGGCCATCGCCTACGATGTGGCCAAGGTCGGCGACCAGTACGCCACCGTCTTTGAACTGCTCAATGCCAAGCCCTTCTCCTGGCTGATTGAAAATGATTCCGAACACATTGATGAATACATCATCAAGTACGTAGAACTTCTCAAGAGCGTTCATGCCATCGAGGCCAATGAGGGCGAATTGCCCAACCAGAAAGCCGAAGCCATGAACTGGGCTCAATGGGCAAAGGATTACTTTAACAATGAGGTCGGAGAGCGCATCTATGAACTGTTTGAGGGCATCCCCGAGAACAACCACATGATTCACGGCGATTTTCATACCCAGAATGTCATGTTCCAGAACGGCGAAGTCATCCTGATCGACATGGATACCGTAGCGGTAGGCGATCCGGTTTATGAACTGGGCAACATCTACCAGTCCTTCGTCGCCTATAACGAAGTTGACCATGAACATGCTCTGGAATTTCTCGGCATGACTTACGAACACACAGTTTATCTGTGGGAAAAGACTCTGCGCCTTTACATGGGAACTGATGATCCAAAGATTTTGGAAGAAGCGGAAAACAAGGCCAAAGTCATGGCCTATACTCGTCTGTTACGCCGGACCGTCCGTAAGGACTGCGAGAATAAGAAACTGATCGACAACTGCGTAAGCAAGCTCAATGACCTGGTCTTCAAGGTTGACAGCCTTTCCATCAAGCCTGAGGCAAAGGCGTGATCCTGTTCATTGAAAGTGTCATCAGATAAACAAAGCCTCCAAATTGGGAGGCTTTCATTGTTCAGTCATACAGATCATCGTAAACACTGAGATGGCGGTAGCGGGGTGTTGTCGAATCGGAACTGTACCAGCCCTTCATGATATCTTCCCAGCTGACATCCGGATCATCGACCAGAACATAACGGTCATAATGACGGGCAACAGCCGTGGACGGAAGATCGCCGACATAGTGCTTCAGAAAGGCGAAGCTGCCATGAAAATCATCATTCTCTTCACTGGACTGTCTTACGGTAACAATGAACCGCGACCCATCATATTCCACCAGATAGTAGAACAGCTTGGGATACTGATCCTTTTTCTGCTGGTAGAGTTCCTCAGAAACGTGTTCTCTGTCCAGAACATAATAGCGGGCTACCAGCACCCGGGCACTGTTACCAGATGACACCTGAGCGTAGAAGCTATCCCACACTTCCTTTCCGGATGTGCAGCGGGAGCCTTCAATGACCACGACATCAGTATCCTTACAGACCGCCAAAGCGCCATCGGCTTTTGTTACGGTACGGAAGATACTGTCGATATCGGTAGTGTTATCGGTAAGAGAATGGCAGAAAAACTCATCACCAACCGCAACCCATCTGCTCTCTGGCGGAAAGAACTCTTCACTGAACTTTTCTATTCTCAGGATTTCATCCGAGATGATGCGAACTTCCAGAACAATCTGTTTGCTGACCGTTTCTCTGGCCAGAATCAGATTTCCTCTGATTTCATATTCGCCACCGATGCCAGCTGAATACATCATTCCCGGGCCGATCCGCCAGGTACTCTTTTGGGTATTGAAATAAAGATACGGTCCCATTCGGTTTCCTTTCAGGATGTACACGTCATCCTTCAGGCTTGCCTTTTTTGCGCTGTTGTTGCCGCAGGCTGCCAGAATGAGCAGACCGCCGCATAGTAGCAGCATTATTCCTGTCTTTTTCATGAGTGCCTCCTTTTTGGACTGCTTTCCTTCAGCAGTTGTTGTATCAGCTGTTCATCAGCCTGACAGAAGGGATAACTCTGCCATTGGTCAATGGTGATCCATTTCAGATCGTGATGTTCCAATAGGCAGGGCTTGCCTTCAGCGATCCGGCAGCGGTACAGATTCAGATGGACGTCAAGGTCAGGATAGTGAAAGAGGGTCTCAGTCAGTTTTTCACCGACTTCCGCCTCAAACCCCAATTCCTCACGCAGTTCTCTGATCAGAGCCTGCTGAGGGGTTTCCCCCTCTTCAACCTTGCCGCCGGGAAACTCCCATAACAGACCCCTGGCCTTATCTGCCGGCCGCTGAGCAATGAGAAAGCGCTCGCCCTCAAAGGTCATGGCGGCAACGACTTCGATCTGTCTTCTTTTTTCAACTGAACTGACCATTCCCTTAACTCCTAATGATCACTGCGGGAATAGTAGTTCTTCATGGTGATGCTGGCCTGATGGAGCACCTGAGCCAGGACTTCATCGGTAAGCCGGCGGGTCAGCTCAGCGATCTCTTCATTGGCCTTCATCAGAAGGGACAGATCACCGCTCTTTTCAAACTCCCTATCGCAGTTGAGAATTATCTGCTGGGCCTTGGCCTGCAGCGAACTCTGGTAGCGTTCAATGATGGCGATGCTGCTGCCGTAACAGTGGTCAGCCAGAGCGGCGATCAGCCGGTTAGCCCAATAGAAGCTGTCCGTGGAGACGGTTGCGCTGGTATTGGCAAAGTAAGCCGGGGTAGCGGTTACGTTGGCATATTGCGGTATCAGGGCATTATAGGTGTTGGATCCGAAGCAGATCCATTCAATGGTCCGGTTGCCCTCTGGCAGATACGGTCTGATCTGAACCAGGGTCATGAAGTTATTGCGGTCCACGCCGATCGGCCGGTAGGCTCCCCGGCCTTCCTTCCGTTCATTAAGGCCATAGGGATCATAAGGGGTTCCCTGATAGTGTGAGGAGAGAATGTATTTCATTTCCTCAACGGTGATCTTATGCTCAGGGACCATGGTCTGCGGCAGATCATCGCTCTCCGGGCCGTAATCCGCATTCTCACCCTGCCACAGGAAAGTGGTGGGATTAAAGTAGCGCAGAATGTACCAGGCCCTGGGGGTGTTATAACAGTGATCAGAATCACTGTGCGAACCAAAGGCCAGCCGGGCATCGAATTTCCCGTTTTGGCTAAGATCAAGATGGTTGTCGGCCACAAACTCTCTCAGATCAGCACTGCACATATTCTCTTTCTGTCTGCCATAGGCATCATCAAAGTCAAACCAGCGGATGCCCAGCTGATTGGGAGCGACCAGATATTCTTCATCACGGAGCCTCACAGCCATCCAGTGATGACCGCCGATGGTTTCCAGCCACCAGATCTCATCGCTGTCCTGGAAGGCAATGCCGTTCATTTCATAGGTTCCGTATTTTTCCAGCAGGCTGCCAAGTCTGACCACGCCTTCTCGGGCTGAGTGGATGTAAGGCAGCGTCAGAGTAACGATGTCCTCTTCGCCGATACCGCCCGGTATCTCCGGCCGGCTGTCTGCGGCAGGCTGACAGACTACCAGCGGATCAGCAGCCTGTACTCTTTCATTGGTAGTAATCGTTTCGGTAGCTGTCATGGAAACCCCGGCGCTGTTGACGCCGGCTGCCGCCCACACTCCTTCCTGATCAGTCGCGTTGGGCATCGCCGTATATCCTAAGGGATCATCCGGAAGCTGGATCTCCAGATGAGATATCACGCTCTTATAGAGGCGGGGCTGGGATTGCGGGGTGACATAGATGAATTTCTTGGGCTGATAGGTTCCCGCCTGCGAGTCTTCAATGCGGGCGGTAAAGGTTGAACCGTCATAAGTGGCTTTCTTACCGACAAGAATGGTCGTACATGGCATGGTGTGCTACCTCCGTTTTTCTTCATTATACTCCAAACTCCAGCCCTGTTTGCGGGGAAAAGAAATCAGCGGTTACCCGCTGATTGACCTTTATTATTTCTTCTTTGCCGTTTTCCGGAAGACCGGGATGTAGAACAACGCTACCAGAACAGCCGCCAGCACGGTGATAACCGCCAGGTAAAGATACCAGTGCCAGATCTTGGTAAGGGCAATGTTGATGGGCGGGCGATAGGTGAAGAACATGTTGGTGATGAAGTCAACACTGACCAGCTGGCCATTGAGGTAAGTCGGGGAGGCCAGCAGGGAATTGACGTAGATCTAAAGGAAAGCCATCAGCGCCACAATGGTCATGGTGGAAAGGTAGTGCTTCGGCCTGATGTCCACCTCACCGCAGTTATAGATGTATAAACCCAATACGATCAGCATCGTGTGATACAGGAAGAACTGATAGGCCATGGGATGGCTGAAGGCCTGTGCCGGGGTAATGGTGGTTGAGAAGATCGAAGGCATGGCCAGAGCCATGATGGCTCCCAGGACCGTGGTCGGATACATGAA
>JAEEGL012264084.1_pt1 | contig 64047 bp, 47 predicted proteins | sample 9134231 | NCBI WGS metagenome assembly JAEEGL01 (sample SAMN16246548, study PRJNA631951) | gut metagenome | biome: gut microbiome; feature: rumen; material: fiber-attached | host: Bos | place: Iran: Karaj | collected 2018-10
ATAAACATCAACCCGAACCACAACCAGGTACTTCAAAAAAAATGCAAACCGTTGTATGATTATGTAAGGTATGTTTCCAGAGTAAAGGAAAACAAGAAGAAGGGAATGAGCCTGAGGGAAGCCGTAGATGATGCAATTGAATGGGCGATTAACGAGGATCTTCTGGACGGTTTCTTCAGGATTCAAAAGGAGGAGATTTTGGCAAACTCTTTGACGGAATTTGACGAGGAAGAATTCATCCGCGACATCCACCAGGAAGGCTACGACGAAGGATTTTCCAATGGCATCTCCCAGGGCATCCAACAGGGTATCTCTCAAGGTATCTCCCAAGGTATCTCCCAGGGCACCAGACAAAAGGCCATGGAAGCTGCCAGGAATGCGCTGAAAATGAATCTTTCCATGGAGCAGGTTGCCCAAATCACGAATCTTTCTCAGGAAGAAGTTCGTGAACTTGCTAGAGGTGTTGTACCCGAAGTGGGACAATGCAGTTAAATGGGTGATTAGGGAAGATAGAAGGTATTTCACAGTACACCTAAAAAAAAGTCCTCCGGCTCTACACTTTAACCTTTTTTTAACATTTTTTGTAACATATTGTTGATTATTTCGTTTGATTGTTGTACATTTAAACTGATGTACACTTAAAATGGCGTGGAATATGCTGTTTTTAAAGGGGGAATTTACATGAAAAAGATAACTAAGATATGTGCAGTAGTAGCAGCCTGCCTGGCTGCCATCGGACTTACGGGATGTCCACACGCACAGGATTTTTTTAAGAGTTTTGGAAAGGACGATTTGTACGGAACCTGGATGACGCTGGAATTTAATCCAACCACAGGGAACCGAGAGGATTATTACATTAATACTACAAATGGTGACCCTTATGTCATCACATGGAAGTTTGACGGAAAGTCAGAAAATATGTTCAACGGTAATGGAGGAAATTTCTGGCAGCATTTGATTCATTATAATCCCTATAGTGCTTCGGAAAAGGTTCATGTTAACGATGATGGAACTTATACTTTTGGTACCAAGGCTAGAGAAACATTCTGGTATGGTGAATATGCTATAAAGGGTAATTCAGGTTACAGTAAGGGCAAGCTTTATCTGTATTATGAATGTGGTTATGAGTTGCCTCTTAATGGAAGCGGAGTTTCACTTGAAACTCTTAAGACATGGAAAGTTAATGATTATCTGTCTCATGCTGGATTGAATGGGTTGACCGATGAAAAACTGTCAGATGGATTCACTGACTCACATAGACATACCGCTGATAACGGTGTGGAATATTATCTTAATAATAATGTAACTGTTCAGATTAGGGAAGTTGGTGGCCAGAAACAGTGCAGTGATATAGAGTATTTCCGTTTTAACTTGAAGGATGGTTCTGCATCAGGTTACACTCGTTTGATGGCAACTAGCTTGGATACGACTGGTGATGAAGACGATATAATCGGTGGTATTTACAGCCAATGGGCTTCAGGTCCAGGAACTGGACTATCAGGTCAATATAACGGAGGACATAAAGTTCATAGTGGTAACTCTTGGACAGGTCAAAGCACACGCTATATGGGACGCATTTCGGTAACCAGTACGCCGGAGAACCCTGATTGGCTTTATTCAATCACCAAGACTAATGCTCAACTGTTCAATCTTGATGATACTGCAAATGATTTTACCAATTATTCAGATCCTAATGCAGAAGTAAATGCTAGGGCCGAAGAATAAATAATCCCACAGCCAACATAATTAACAATAACCCCCCGACGGACTGGTTCTGCCGGGGATTTTTTTTGTTCTGGTTCAGGTGGCGGGGAATATAAAATTGTTCAATAATATAGATAAAATGTTGAAAAATCGGGAATTTGCCGATATAATTATGATGGGGGTGCGATGTACTTTCCCCCTGTGTACTTGAAATAATCTTTAGAATTGTTTATAATGCTCTTTTAGAGATTTTGGTGTTTTTAATATTTTTAAAGGTATATGTTTAATCGGAGAAAGGCCTGTATCCTTGTGGTGCTGGCGGCTATCAGTTCTAATTTACTCTTTTCCTATGAGTTGACTTTTAAGCTGACTCCGGGTGCTTTTTTTCCGTTTGTTTCGGGCGGGCAGAATTTTGACACTGTTGGCTTTAACGGTTTCTTTGACACCGGCCTTAACTTGAACAATGTCCTTAATGCAGGAACTGAATTCGGCTTTTTTGTAGTTCCAAAGCAAAACTCCTCTGAGCTTCCCGAAGACGCATCCAAAAACATAGTAATGGTTCCCGTAGGCTTGCATCTGGAGGGCAACTGGTTCGTCAAGTCCAGGATGGAAGTGAGTGCCGGTCTTGCAATGGGGGTCGGTATGGCCATGAACGGCAGGCTCACGGATTATGCGCCTTGGGCAAGGGCCTATGGTGGTGCGGCGTTCAGGATTAATCCGCAGTGGTCTGTGGGACTTGAAGCCTCTTTCTTTGCGTATCAGTCTCATGCCCTGTTCGGCATGCCTTCTATTGGTGGTCCTTCAATCGGGCTGTCCGTTAAATTCAAGCTGGATACAGAGAAAATCTCCGGCAAGGTAAATGCCTCCATCGAGCAGGAGGAAAGCCTGTTCCCGCTCATGTCAAAACTTTACAAGGAAAATCCGTTTGGCACTGTTTATGTAGAAAACAACGAGTCGGCTGAAATTCGCAATGTAAAGGTTTATTTCCGTACGGAGAACTTTACTGCATCTGATCTTCTGTGCGGTGAGATTGATTCAATCAACAAAAGGGAGACTGCCGAGGTTCCGCTTGTGGCTGACTTTAACGAGCGCATCATGATGTTCAGTGAGTCAGGAAACATTCCGGGTGAGATTGTAGTTGAATATGATCTTCTTGGACAAAGGCGTACTTCTGTAGAATCCGTGGTTGTCTCGGTATACAACAGAAACCAGGTGCGATGGTATGACCCGAATGTTCTGGCCGCTTACAGTTCAACTACGTCTCAGGAAGTTCTGGACATAGCCAAATATCTGGTGGGTGTAGGACGAAACCAATTGCGCTCAGGATTGAACCGCAACCTTCAGTTTGCAATGTACTGTTACGAGGGAATCAGGCTTCTTGGAATTGAATGCAAGCCGGACAATTCTACTCCATATTCAACCAGCCATATGGACGGAGAGGTCCTTGACTACATCCAGTATCCGTTCCAGACGCTTCTCTATAAATCGGGTGATGTTGATGATATTGGCATCCTCTTTATGACAATGCTTGAGGCTACGGGAATCCATGCGGGATTTATTCCTCTGGAGAATGACTTTATCGTATTGATAGATTTGAGCATGAAGGCATCCCAGTTAGGAAATTACTTTGACGGAAAGGACCGTGTGGTTGTGATGGACGGGGCAGTGCTGGTTCCAGTGGCAATGTCCACGCTAAGGGAAGGTTTTGTAAACAGCTGGTACAATGCCGTAGAAGAAATCAAGCAGGCAGCGGATAACGAAGAGGAAATAACGTATTATTCAATTCTGGATGCATGGGAATATTATCCTCCTGCTTCTGTTTCCAGCGGTGGCAATTCAACTGAAAAGCCTCTGGAAGATTCCCTTATTACTGCTGTTGAAACTGACATGGCAAGATATGTTACCACTGAATTCGGTCCACAGATTGCGGCCATGCAAAATCAGCTTGCCTCAAAGGGAATTTCTGTGGAACTGCTGAACAAGCTGGGCCTTCTTTATGTTCGTGCGGGAATGTATTCAAGTGCAGTTCCTGTGTACGAGAGGTCTGCCGCCATGGGTTCGGTAGCTGCCATGAACAATCTGGGTAACATAGCAATACTGCAAAAGCGTTATCAAGAGGCAAGGATTTGGTATGAGAGGGCATTGAACCTTGAGCCCAATAACAGCACAGCACTTCGTGGTTTGAATCAGGCATTGGGATATTTGGAGGACTAGGGTATGAAGCGTTCATCTAAGAAATACAGGAATCCGGAAAAGAAAGCCCGCAAAGACCGCTCCAAGAAAATGCTTGCCACTGGAATGATGATCTGTCTGGGTAGTCTTCCGGTCTGGTGTGATGACGAGGTCCTTCTTACCATTTTCCCTTCTGCCTCTAAATCTGTTGGTTCTTATGCTGATGTTCAATATGATTTTGGTGTGGGTGGAAAGCTCACATGGCGTAGGAACGGAAACCTGGACTTGTTTGTTGAAGGTGATTATAAAAGCCTTGCGCTTCCGAATGTCTCTTCTGCCACATTGCTGAATGGAGGTGTGGGGGCAGGATACCATCTTCCCATAAATGACCGCTGGGGCGTGAACATGAGCGCTCAGGTGGGTGGATACCGTGCCTCAAAATCAGACGGTGTATTGACTGGCCTTTCCGGTGGAATCAACATTTCCATGACATATAGAATCAATCCGACAGTATCTGTGGAAACGGGTGCCGTTGCAAACCATTATGTCGCCAAGCCGGAACCTCTTTTGACTGATGTTGGTGCCTCCGCAGGCCTTACGATTAACCTTACCAAGGCATTGTCAGACGCAACTAACGTCAAGATGGAGACAAAGGAAATCCTTCCTGTGTTCCCGGTTCTCTACTCATGGTACAAGAACAATTCTTTTGCCAGCGTGGGAATCACAAACGAGGAAGACGCGGACATCGAGAATGTTCACATAAGCTTCTATCAGCCGCAGTACATGAGCCAGCCCAATCTGTGTGCAACAAAGGAAAAGCTTGGCAAGGGAGAATCCTTTGACGCAGAGCTTACCGCCTTCTTTAACGAGCGCATGCTTGACCTTACGGAAAAGACCAACACAGAGGCTTCCGTAATAATTGAATATTCATATCTTGGTCAAAAGAAAAAGAAGACCATATCAATGGTGGTTCCGGTATACGGACGCAATTCAATGAGCTGGGACGATGACCGCCGTGCATCTGTATTCGTATCTTCCAAGGACCCTGCTGCACTTTTGTTCTCCAAGTACATTTCTTCTGTAGTACGTGACAACATACGCATGGGTATCGCGCCGAACATTCAGTATGCAATGGGAATTTTTGATACCCTTGATCAGTTCGGAATCAACTATGTCATTGACCCGTCTTCCGCTTACTCTGACAATGTAGGTTCTTCTTCAATCGACTTCCTGCAGTTCCCGTATCAGACTTTGACATATCGTGGCGGTGACTGTGATGACCTTTCAATTTTGACATGTTCGCTTTTTGAGGCTGTTGGTATAAAGACTGCATTCATCACGATTCCGGGGCATATCTTTATGGCGTTTGACTCCGGCTTGACTATGGCGGAAGCTGCCCAGTCATTGATGAACGCAAACAATCTGATTGACCGCGACGGCGAGGCATGGGTACCGCTGGAAATCACATTGACCAACGAGGGATTCAGCCGTGCATGGAGGACAGGTGCAAGGGAATGGAATCAGGCATTCAAGGATGGAACAGCTGCCTTCTATGCAATGGAAGACTCCTGGAAAATCTATGACCCTGTAAGTGTCCCTGGTGCAAGCGCTTCATTCACTCTGCCGGAGAAAGAGGTTGTCGCAAGGCTTTTCCAGCACAGCATGGACCAGTGGGTTGCCCGGGAGATTTCTCCTGTTGTTGCCAAGTACAATGCCATTCTTGCTTCTCATGATTCTGTGGAGGTCAGAAACGAACTTGGTGTTCTTTACGGACGCTACGGTCTTTTTGTTGAGGCTGATGATCAGTTCAAGAGGGCAAGACGAAAGGGGTATAAGCCTGCGCTTTTGAATACTGCCAACGTTTATTTTGCACGCAAGCAGTACGAGATAGCCCTGGAATGGTACAGGAAGGTTCTGGAGACGGACAAAAACAATGACCTTGCCATGCTTGGTATAGCACGCTGCCAATATGAGCTTGAAAATTATGATGAATGTGATGCCGCGTTTGACATTGTGCGAAACAGGAATCCTGCTCTTGCTGCTGAATATACATATCTTGGAGCATTTGAAGAGACTGTAGGCCGAAGCTTCTCTCTTGCAGATCGCATTTCCATGACAAAATGGGATACCGGAAAAACTTCTACCGGCATATTGAATACGGGTGATGATTCTGAGTCTGAAGATGGATATGTCGGCGAGGACTCAAACGGATTTGTCATTGCGGACACAGACACTTCTGATTCCAATACCGTAGTTATCGGTAATGCAGATTCTCTTCTTTCTCAGCTTGCGGGTATGAGTGATCCAAACGGGATGCTCAGGCCTGATGCCATTATACCGGATGACAAAAAGAAGAAAGAGGTTCTTGAAGATCCTTATGCGGAAATGGATGACTACGCAAATCTTGTGGAAGAACTGCCGGGCCTTATTGCACAGCTAAGGGTTCCGGAAACAAAACTTGACGGCACAAAACCTGTCATGGTAAGTGAGACAAGAATTGCAAGCGTTAACCCGACACCTGTGGACAACGGCATTGAAGAAGTCCGCACGACACCAGAAAAGCCGACAGAGCCAAAGAAAGACCTGTCATCCCTTATAACAAAATCCACGCTTGAGTCACGTCCAAGCACCGAGCCGACAGTAGAGGCCACACTGGTCACCGTAACACCGACAGTCGCAGTTACACAGCCAACAGTACAGGAAACACCAGTCACAGTTGCAACAACAGCACCCGTGACACAGCCAACGGTCGAGACAACACCGGTCACCGTCACACCAACAGTAGCGGTAACACAGCCGACCGTAGAGGCCACACCGGTTACCGTTGCAACAACAGCCCCAGTTACACAGCCGACAGTCGAGGCAACACCAGTAACCGTTGCAACAACCGCACCAGTTACACAGCCGACAGTCGAGGCAACACTAGTAACCGTAACACCGACCGTAGCGGTTACCCAGCCTACAGTACAGGCAACACCAGTAACCGTCACACCAACAGTCGCCGTGACACAGCCAACCGTAGAGGCCAAACCGGTCACCGTTGCAACAACCGCACCCGTGACACAGCCCACAGTAGAGGCAACACCAGTAACGGTCACACCGACAGTCGCCGTAACACAGCCGACCGTCGAGGCAACACCAGTAACCGTAACACCGACAGTCGCAGTATCACAGCCAACAGTGCAGGAAACACCAGTCACCGTAACACCGACAGTCGCCGTAACACAGCCGACCATAGAGACAACACCGGTTACCGTTGCAACAACAACACCCGTGACACAGCCGACAGTTCAGGCCACGCCAGTTACCGTTGCAACAACAGCCCCAGTAACACAGCCCACAGTCGAGGCCACACCGGTCACCATTGCAACAACAACACCAGTGACACAGCCGACCGTAGAGGCCACACCAGTTACCGTAACACCGACAGTAGCAGTTACACAGCCAACAGTAAATACAACCCCAGTCACAGTTGCAACAACAGCCCCAGTGGCACAGCCGACCGTAGAGGCAACACCGGTCACCGTTGCAACAACAGCACCCGTGACACAGCCAACGGTCGAGGCAACACCAGTCACCGTCACACCGACAGTCGCCGTGACACAGCCGACAGTACAGGCAACACCAGTCACAGTTGCAACAACGGCTCCAGTAACACAGCCAACGGTAGAGGCAACACCTGTCACCGTTGCAACAACAACACCAGTGACACAGCCGACCGTAGAGGCCACACCGGTCACAGTTGCAACAACAGCCCCAGTTACACAGCCTACAGTACAGGCAACACCGGTAACGGTCACACCAACAGTCGCCGTAACACAGCCAACGGTAGAGGCAACCCCAGTCACAGTTGCAACCACAGCCCCAGTGACACAGCCGACCGTAGAGGCCACACCAGTAACCGTAACACCAACAGTCGCGGTAACACAGCCGACCACGCCTCAGTTTACGACGCAGGAAATCGTTATCAGGGACACAGACACCGTGCTTGCTGAACTTGGAATAGACAAAGACGACCTGATGGATGAATATGAGATGGACGAGGACGAGGCCTTCTTTGCCTCACTTTTGGACGAAACGGATGATGAATTTGATGACAGCCCTGTAGGTGCACTTCTTGCCGAGGAAAAGGCAACAGAAAAGCCTGTGGTCATTGGACCCGTCTTTAAAAACGTGCAGGAGGATTCAACTCCAAAGACAGAGACAGTTCAGCCGGAAGAAACCATTCAACCGGGCGAAAAAATGGCATATACAGAGGTTCTCCCCACAGTGGAAAGGGCCGCTCCAAGATATACGGCGACTGCATCTTCAAAATGGGCACCAGAGGAAGTTTACACCGCAAAAATCATTCCCGGCATGAAAACCTACGAGGAAGAGATGAGTACCTACTCCGAGGATAAAAGCTACCTTTACGAGGACAACAACGGCCTGCTTTCTGAGGACACCGCGGAGGCCATTGCACTGGAAAAGGCACAGGCGCTTTTGGATGAAGAAGAACGTAAAAAAAATGAATACGCAATAGAAAATTGGGAGAAATTGGCATATAATAATACAGTAGACGGTACTGATCCTCTGTTCTCCTATCTTGCGGATAATGTCCTGGAAGAGATTCAAAATACAAGCATTGTGGACAAAATCCGTGAGCAGGGTAATATGTCTCCGGCAGAAAAGCTCGCCAAGGAAAGACAGTCAAGCCTTCTTGCCAAGATGGAGGAAGTGCTTGAAAACGACAGGAAGTCCAAGGCAAGCCCAGTTGAAGACACGGATGTTGAAGAAGAAAACGAAACCATTGCCCAACTTACTGAAGAAGAAAACCCGGATGCCACGGGCGGCATAATTCAGGCAAGTGATGTGAATAATGAAGATGAAAAAAAGAAGGGTCCTGGAAAATGGCCATATGTTGCCGGTGGAGCAGGACTGTTAGGATTATTTGTTATCTTCCTGATTGTATTCTGGAAGAAAAAAGATGATGACGAAGATGATGATAAAAAGGACTCGCTGGAGAAGCAGGGGGTAAATGTATGAAGCGAATAATAGGCAGGATTTCATTTTTATTTATTTTGATTTTGAGTCTTGGACTTATAAGCTGTGATTCCTGGATGACTGGAGACAATTTTTTTGACCAGATTGCAGATGAAGTAAAATACGCCAACGCAGAAAAGATAAAGGTTTTTATCCGCTACCCCAACCGCAACATGGGTGAAACAAGCCCCAACGGAAGCTCAAACCAAAAGGTGGACATACCCTTTACCGTTACAGCCGTAGACTCAAGCAACTACGCATTTTATAAATGGGCCGCTTTTAAAACCCAAGATTTTCCTACAACCCAACAGCATAACATACTTTACACAAATGAAACTGCCTATGAACAATATAAAGATAAGGAACTGGGCACGGATGAGGTTGTTTTTGAAGACCCAAGGGAAGCAATAACAACAGTAAGGGTTCTTCACGAAAGAAATGACGTATTTATAATGCCTATATGTGTCCGCCGTCCTTATCTTGTCAGTTCCAATCCCTCTAATGGACAGCAGAACGTTGTAAAGAATCAGGCAATTTCTCTAGTCTTCTCCCAGCCTATGAAAATAGGAGACTTGATTAATGTGAACGATCCTGAGAATGCGCCGTTGGAAGGTAATCTAAGAGATTATAAAGTAAATGAAGATGATGATGAACCTAAGATACATGTTTCTTATGTACAAGGTTATGGTACAGAGAATGTAAGCTATTATGATGATCTTATAACAAGACTTTGTGACTCAACCGGTGCTGTCAACACAAATGCAGGCTTGAAACTGAAGGCTACACTCCATCCCTCTCATAAAACTCTTTTGATAAGAACTCCAGATGGTTTGTATTGGCCTTCTGGAGCTACCATAAGTGTAAGGGTAAGTCGAGATGTTAACTGTGAGGTTGGTGATAGAGAATATGAAATGGCTGATGACGAAGAGTTCATCTTTAATGTTGGTACGGGAATGGATGATGCAAATCCAACAGTTGGAGAACTGGAAGTTGGGTTTAAGGAACTTAAGCGAAATCCTGCAACAGGTACAAATTATGAACGTGTTTCATCGAACTTGAATGTTAGGGCATATATTCTTGACAAGACAAAGAGCACTGATATTAATGAAACTGAGGCATCTGTAAGTACGGTTTATTGGTTATTATATTATATGGCCGCACCTTCTAGCTCTCTTGAAGCTCCGGATGGAGTAGGATCTTTTAAGACAGATGGTACTCATAGTTATTCATCTGGTGCTGACTTTAGTGATAATCCTAAGGCTAACCTTACTTCCTCACAGAGGAGTTCTGGTCTTGTATTCTCAATCGACAAAGATCACTTGCCTGGCTATGATGGTCTTTTTAAGCTTCTTGTTTATGGACAGGATAATGCAGGAAATACTGGAAATCACAGTACCATTGCCCCTGTGCATAGTACAAATACTACTGCGGCTGAATCAAAATACATTTACTTTATTAAAGATACTCAAGCTCCGAATATCAGCGCATCCCAGGTTGTTGCTACTTCAACAGGTGATTCCGCTCCTTACGGATGGTTCAATTCCACTACCATTTCCAATATCACCATAAAGCCTAGCAGCACTAGTCCAATCAAGGATTCGCCAAATGTCAATAACAGGTATAGGTCAGACAAGGTATGGTGGATTTTCTATATGGGAAGTGAAACTGGTGCTGAGGCTTGGGACACTTTAGTAAAGATGGAGGACAATACAGGTACAGGCGGATGGGGAGCATGGCACGAGGTTACAGATGACGGCAACTCTTTGTCTGAGTTGATAGGCTCAACACTTAATTCTAGTTCAATAACCGAAGGTAACGTACCTCTTTATGTCAAGTTCAGGGATGATGTAGGAAACATATCAGATTTGACGGAGCTTGAAAATGTAATTAAGTTTGATGGAACTGCACCTGTACTGGGAGACTTGAGCTGGACTTCTAAGAATTCTTCTGCCCCGGGAATTGCAGATTCCAATGTTCTTGGAAATCAACAGCTTGTTGTTCCGTTTACTGAGAATCTTTCCGGAATCAAGAAAATAAAGGTAACTGTGGTGGATCCAGTTGGCGATGAGTATGAAACACCTTTCCGTAACACGAATTTTGCAATAAGAACATCTCCATCCGGTGAGTTACTTCCAGGAAGCGCAGATGCTACCGATGGTACTTCTTATATTGTTAACACTCCTGTATCAACAACCTTTACCTCTCTTTATATAGATAACCTTAAGATCTCAGAGAGTTCAACTCTTGCTGAAGGAAACTATACCGTAAAAGTCAAGCTCTTTGATGCGGCTCTTAATGAAACGGCAGAAAAGGAAATCCAGCTTTATGTGGACAGAACGAACCCTGAAATAACTGAGATGTATTTTGATGGAGTAAAGAATGACTCTATTAATAACTATTATGCTGGTAGTATCTTGCTCAATCCTGAAACTACATATACTACAAGCAGCACCGGCAATACTCTATTCATAAAGATGACTGAAACAGGATCCGGTATTCAAAAAATTGATATTCCATATGGATTTGCAACAAATCCATATGCTCCTTCTAGTTCAGCATCTCAGACACCACGTGGTATAATTCCAACAACAAGTACCAAACTTTTTGTATCTACTAATGGTGGTACCTCTTATACCGAGGTTCCATGCTCTGTAGACACAGCTTCAAAATGTCTGACCATAGCACAGGACAATGCAATCAGGGGAACAGATGTACTGCTTAAGATAACCAATATTACACTCTCTGGTACTCCTGGTACTGTTGAGGCTCTTGTTGGTGCAGTCTTGAGGGATTATGCCGGACATGCAAATTCTGCCGTCAAATATGCAGCTGTTGCGGAAGATTATTCAGCTCCAGAAGTATCATCAGTTTCAATTGGTGACTCCGGAAAACACCTTAACGGCAGTAATGCACTAGTAAACGATACTGGCATAAGTGCACAATCAGGTTATACTGATACTCCGATTGTCAATATTGTGGCCCGCCTTAACGAATATGCAACTGATTCCGCCGTGACAACATGCTCTGGTTTAAGAAAGATAGTTCTTGAAGGAGCAAGCTTTACTTCAAATACCGAAATTGAGGTATGTCAAAATATCAGTGTAAGCTATAACAATTACCCTGTAAATTCTTGGCGATATATACACTCTCTTGGAACAAAGGACTCAGTTGAGGAGTGCCCGTTTGCCTATTCAATTCCAACTGGCGATACTACTAGCGGAGGAGGTTTCTATATTGTAGACGACCATACCGCCGTGCTAAGGATTCCTCTTAACATCACAGCTGACTATCCGTTTAGCATCAGGTATGTCAAACTCGATGATACAGCCTCGGATGGTGAAAAGACGGTTAAAATCAGTTTCTTTGATACTGCAAGACAGCTTGAGACAACCGCTTCAAATCAAACGACCATGAAAATAACATACTGTGCCACCGCGCCGACAATCAAAGTAAACGATGCTTCTGGCACTGACCCTGAGGCAATAACGGCTGCCAACATTCAGACTCTTGTGCCCAAAAACAACGGACTTCAGGTTTATGCGGATGCGACAAGCAATAAGGCTTGGGTATATTCACATGACACTCAGAACAACAGAAACGGTACAAATACGACTCCTTCGGGAAGCGGTGTATATATAAGTAAAGAAAATTGTCCTTATTTTAACCTTAAGATTACATCAAGCGATGTGGCAAAGCCAAAGGCATATGCCTGGACTTATGACAGTGCGGACATACCTGCATCAGAATCATCAGAATGGAACTCCACTGACTCATCTTACAGGGTGAATGTCACCTTCCCGACCTCGGGCGATATTTCAGGTACTCCAGCGGAACATGACCTTTATCTTCATGTGGCGGACTATGCCGGAAACGTAACCACCAAGCAGATGAGCACATTCAAATGGATAAACGAGACTGTGCCCAGTGCATGGCCAAAGAGAAATACAACCGGAGATGGCGGAACGAAGATGGAGCCCGGTGTTTACTATCTTGAAGCCAGCGGTTGGTATACGTATGGGGGTAAAAATGATCCTAAATTTACTGTTACTTTCCCTGCCGGAACAACTGGAACAAAGAAGATTTACATTCCTGCAAGCTGGTTCGACAAGGTTTGTACCAACGGTGCCCCAATTTACGGATATGCCTTGGGAACTCATACTCGATTAGGCGACGGACATGCAGATATCGATTGTGCCAAAGTTGATGGAACTGGCCCCTATCTTGAGCTCCCGGATAGCTTCTATATCTCTGACAACAATAAGGAGATTTATTTCTACGTCTATGATGCCGTCGGCAATGACCTTACTTGTGTAGTCAATGTTGTTGTGGACAACACCCCACCTCTCATGCAGGTTAATGTATCTCCTGCTGGGGCAGGAAAACTGAAGTGGGCGGAAGAATCTTCTATTGTTGAATTGTCATCTGCCACTACGAACTATGAAAGCTGGCGCTTTGGATTTGCAAATTCAGGTAATGACACCGGTGATGTTTTTGCTGTACAGGGTGGAAATACATTGTTTAGCAGAGATACTTTAACCAAGGGCTTCTCAGCTGCGAATCCTATTGTGCTATATTCAACTTCTAATGCCCTAAAAGTAATGCTGTATACAACAACTACGGATATCTTGGAATATAAGTACTCAATTAATGATGGAACTGCTACAACGGTGCCATATACTTCGGATCATGAGTACATTTCTTCAATAACTATTCCTGGTACACCGGGTGAAGAACAAAAAATCAGATTCTATGCCATAGATAGGGGTTCTAATGTCACGAATCTTTATTTCAGGGTGTATGTTGATAACCAAGGTCCGACAGTAAGCTTGACGAATGCGACAAACATCTATACAAATCCAACTGATCACAAGAACTACATTGCCAGTATAAATGAAGCCACAGCTTCCACAGCTACGATTACAATCACTGATGAACTTGTCGGTTTCGGATCAGGCGAAAAGACTTTAACCTATAACAGTGCCAAATTGCTTGATTATTTGACAGTAGATACTACTGCCAATACACTTAAACTTAAAACAACCTATCAAGCTGATGCCTTGGGTAACGCAAATACAGCTTCAATATCATACAACGGAAGCTCCAGCTGGGCATTGGATAATGCGGCTCCAATTGTTAGTGTACAAGAAGGCTCCATGACAGACTGTATCAGAATCGGTACAACACTCTACTTTAAGGGCAGCAGTGCAAAACTCAGACTTAATATCGTTGAGACAGGTTCTGGACTTCATAATGATTCCTTGAAGAATAATGCTGAGATTTCAATGTCTACCTACAAGACCTCAGACAATAAGATTGTTCTATCGAGTGGAGTTGTAAAGGATAATGTTGGAAATACTGACGTATATACACTTGTCAACGATATTATTCAGGATGCAAGTTTGCCAGTAAAACCTGCTTCTATACAATCTGTCTCTACCAATTCCGGTGGAAATTCGTATCGGGACGGAAATACGGTTTATTTCAATGATTCAACTAATTCCATTACACTGAATCTTTCTGGTGCTAGTGATAGTGGTGGAAGCGGCCTTGTAGGATATTCAATTTCCGGTAATGGAGTCGAAGTAACTGAAACCGATTCCGGCTCGGTAACAATTGAACCGACAGGAGAAGACTTCCCTTCATCTACATCTATCATAATTTATTCAAAGGATGGTGTAGGAAATGTCAGTGACTCTGGATTGACAGTTACACTCATAAAGGATGAGGAGGCCCCGGAGATAGATGATGTCACATATCCGACTGAGGGTGTTGTTGTAGTGGGCGATAAGATATACTTCAAGGGCTCTCCAACCATAACGCTTAGTATAAGTGACGATGGATGTGGCCTGGACGGAAATTCATGGGGTAACGGAAAGACAATAACTATCACTGATACATATTATGATTCAGATAACCATACCCTCAAGATTCCAATCAATACGATTTATGATAAGCTCGGAAATTCCAGCGAATATGTCCTGAGTGATAAAATATACAGGGATGATTCTGCTCCGGACATTCAGCCAGCCAACTTCGAAGTTCAGGGTACGACCCCTTATGTTGGAATGATAAATGTAAATACTTCTACACAGGTATCCTGGTACAAGGGCGATTTCAAGGTTTGCATCAAAAACAGCGAGACTAGCGGTTGTGGTCTTGCATACTGGCAGATCGGAACTTCTTCTAACAAGGGAGCCGACAATTATGTTTCAGGTACGGCAGAAAATGAATTCCTGGCACTTCCAAACTTAACATCAGTTTCAGTGCTTTACATCTATGTTGAGGACAAGCTTGGAAACTATCGTGTTAAAAAGCTCAGTACAATTAATACCAACTATGCGGACCCCTGGCTCAAGAACCCGGGCGGAACAGTAACTCCTCCGGTAATAGGCGATGTTACAGGAATAACTGCTACAGTTGGCGCAAGCACAAGTTCAAATTATATCCATAGGGACGGAAACAGCGCTTACTACAATGGAGCTGCAAGTGCCGTAACAATCTCCATGACTGTTCCGAATACAAACATAAAGGGCTATAATCTTACCGGAAGCAATGCTGATGCCATAAGCACGACTTTGACACCGACCTTAAGCGGAGATTCAACTGAAATATCAATCTACGCCTTTGATTATGCAGGAAACAGCAGTACGCCGCTTACCCTTACATTTATAAAGGATGCTGATGCTCCTACGTTTGAAATGGCGACTCCCGGATCTTCTGTAACCTCAGCCAAGGCCCCAAACGGATTTACCGTAAACACCTATACTTCAGGCACAACACAGCTTAGCTTTACAATTTCGGATGTTTCTGGACTTGCGGCCTATGCCCTTGTTCACAACGAAGGAGATGGTAATGACTATTCAGGTTACACTGGATCCCTGGACTGGATAAATACAACAGGTACTTCAATTACGCTGACATTGCCTGATACCTCTCATTACAACACAAATTACATGCTTCTCTTAAAGGATAAATTGGGTAATGTTACCAAACCTGATGGTACAGGTACAAGTGCTTATTCAGCTGCAGCTGTGAAAAACGGTTCTAACGGATGGTGGTGTAGTGAACCTGCAACAAAGTCTTTCTCGGCAGGCAGCAAAATTGATGGCAACAATCTTGAGGTTGAATTGAACGGTGTTGATTTCGCTGTATCAAAAATAGCGGTAACTGCAACAGGAGTGACAGGAATAAGCGGCGGTAAAGTAAAATTCAAGGATACTGACGGCAGCTATAAGGAAATAGACTGTTCTTACAATGGCGGTACAATAACTATTTCTGGTGGTAAATATCTGAGCTATGATGGATCAATCAAGTTCACTCTTACCGGTGGTGAAGGACTTGCAGTTCCGACTTCAATCAAGCTGAATGGCAGCGTGGAGATTACGACAATAGGCACTCTGTCATTCTTTGCAGGTTACAACAGGTTCAAGTTCGGAGGAATGGACAGGACAGAGCCTAAGGCAGAGAAAACACAGGAAGCACCGGTCAGGTTGACGAGGAACATATCTGTGGGAGACTTCTTTGCGGCCATGGACAGCCCTGCATATGCGGAATCAGATAATAGGGTGGCATTCAGCGTCGGAAAGAACATGGATGCCGTTGTGGAAGGCAAAAAGCAGAAGGAAACTGTAACTGTTCAGGAAGAATTTGGTTATAATAATGTGGCCTCTGATGCGGAAAATCTGCCCTTGCAGAACCTTTCATGGCATGCCCCGGATGGCCCGATACTTGAGGATGCAGGACAGGAAGAAGAGGCCCTTGCCTTGAACCTTAGCCCTGAATTCAATTCTTCCAACCAGGTCTTGAGTGCAAGCGATGCAGGAAATCCACAGGAAGAAAGCCACGGCTGGAATCCCGCTCTGGTTGTTTCCCTGCTGGCAATGCTTGCACTGGGCCTTGTCGCCCTGTGTGTAAGAAAAAGACCAGTCAGGTAGTGTGTCATTGCCGGACTTGCTGAATGTCATTGCCGGACTTGATCCGGCAATCTGCCGATGTACTTGCTAGGCAACGTAAAGATTATCGGGTCACGCCCGATAATGACAAGGCGGCCCGATAATGACGGGTTTTGGCTGAATTTTAGTAAAAAAAGTGGAAAAAATGGAGATTTTTTTAAAAAAATTGCTGAAATAGGTGGTTTTTTTTGAAAAAAGTATTATACTGATATAGTAAAGGATGGTTTACAAGACATCCACGGAGGTTTTTATGAAAAGAGGATTGGCTTTTGCATTTGTCGCACTTCTTTCAGTTTGTTTTGCGTTCGCTGAGGGTTCTTATGTAGTAAAATCAGTGAAGGGTTCTGTTCGCTATGAGGTAAGCTCTGGAAAACTGCAAAACGTAAAGGTAGGACAAACTCTTTCTTTGTCAACATATCTTAACGTAGGTCCAAATGCCAATGTAGTTTTGACTATTGACGGAAAGGATGTTACAATCAACGGCATGAAGAAGGATACATTGGACAAGCTTTTGCCAAGCAATTCCCTTAAGAACAGCGGATCTGGTGCCGGTGCAAATGTAGCAAGCGCCAAATCAGGAAGCAAGTCTGGTGTAAATACAGCATCTCAGCGTGCAGACATCAAGTCTGAGGAATTGGATTGGGGTGAGGATGCGGCCGAAGAAGAGGCAGATGATACCCTCTGATTTGTCCGGATATTTTTTGAACCCTCTGTTTAGGGGCTGATTCAAAATCTTTATTCGAAATCCTGTGTGACAGGGGGTCTCTTCTGTTCCGCAGGATTTTTTTTTACAGGATTCCCGGTTTTTAAGTGATTCGGGGCCTGATTTTTGTTTTTTAAAAGGTTAGGAGAATGAAAGACAATAAAAAGCGACTGGGAAATTTCTTTTACCTGCTTCTTCCGATTCTGGTTGTAGCGGCAAGTTCCCTGTTTGTGTTTACCAAGACAGACAGCAAAATCAATGACATTTTTATGCGTGCCCTTCCGTCTTTGACCGAAAGCGAAAAGGTGCTTCTTGTCAACATAGATGACATTTTGATTGACGAAACCGGTGTGTGGCCTTTGACCCGTAACATCTACGGAGACATGATAATCAAGATGAAGGAGCTTGGTGCGGAAGCATTCATTTCCGACTTGAGCTTTGTAGACAACAGTCCTATGCAGGTCAATCAGGAATACCTGAACGATGACCTTCCCCGCTATGTGGACGATGACTTTAACGAAATAAACGGTAACGTGGACTATGCCGTAAGTTCTCTTGTGGACGGTTCCGTGGAGATGGCCGATGCAGGAGACCTTCTTGATCAGGTTATCGAAAGCAACGATTCAATCAAGGACCGCCTTAAGATTTCAATTCTTTCGGCAACAAAAAACTACGACATAGACCTTGCCAATGCGCTCAAATTCTTCGGCAATTCATACCTCACCCTCTGGATGCAGGTAGGTTACGACATGAGCGATGTTGACATGGTGTATCTGAACGACCAGCTTGCCCTGAACAATGTGGTTTCCGACGATGACACGCTTACCCCGGAATACTATTCAATTCAGCCTGCAATAGATTTGCTCGTAAAGAATTCCGCTTCAACCGGTTTTGTAAACGCAGACCCTGACTCTGACGGATATTTGCGCCGCCTGAACCTTGTTGCAAAATTCAGGGGACGCTATTACGGACAGCTGGTATTCGTACCGATCCTTCACCACTATGGAGATCCGCAGGTTATCGTAAGCAATTCTTCAATTACCCTAAAGGATGCAAAGATTTCTGACACGGAGACCCGCGACATCGTGATTCCCCGCAGTGAGGATGGTACCGTACTCGTAAAATTCCCCAAGAAAAAATACATAGACTACAATCAGGTTTCCGGATGGAACATTTACAGGCTCCAGCTTTTGGAAAAGACCCTTGTGCGTAATCTGCGTAACATGGACAGGGACGGATATTTTACTGTGTGGGATGGAGAAGAAACCCCAACGGATGCCTACAGCAATGTTGAATACATTCGTGAGGAGCTCTATTCCGGTGAGTCAGAGGATTTTACACATGAAATGTACAACGATTACATGGAACAGTTCCTTGTGGTCGCAGACGAATATTTGAACGGCCCCTACGAGCAGCTTCTTTTGGATATGCCGGAGGTTGACTCAGAATGGGCGGATAACATCAGGAGCTATTTCAACAGTTCACGGAATCTTCTTGCAGACCTTAAGGTTTCCCGCAAGGACATGACGGAAGTCTTGAAGGATGCCCTCTGTATCGTGGGTACAACAGCCTCAAGTACAACGGATTACGGACTCATCACATATCAGGAGCAGTATCCAAACGTCGGTGTTCACGCATCAATGGCAAACCAGCTTTTGAACAGGGAATTTGTTGATGATGCACCGTGGTGGGTGTCACTCGTAATTGCCCTGATTGTCTGCTACTTCTATGTCTTCATCTGCTTTAAGATTAAGACACCGGGACGCAAGCTTCTTCTTGGTCTGGCAGTTTTGATTCTTGCCGTGGGTGGACTCCTTCTGGCATTCATCATGACAAAGAAATATCTTGGCGTAATTGTTCCAATGGTTTCCATGGGAATCACCTTTGTTGCAATGACCGCAATCAGTTTGATCAGCACAAACAAGGAAAAGAAATTCATTCAGGATAAATTCGGCGCCTATGTTGCCCCGGAGATTGTTGATGAGCTTGTAAAACATCCGGAGACCGCAACGGTTGGTGGAGACAGCAAGCACATTACGGCCCTGTTCAGTGACGTAAAGACATTCTCTGGATTTACCGAGACCGTCAACAATGTGGCCACAAAAGCCGTCATGGAGCACAATCAGGATATCCGCGACGGAAAATTCCCCATGGAAGACGTGCTTACTGACGATGAGGTTGCAATGCGTGGTGCTGCCAAGGGAGCTGAAAAACTTGTTGCCTATCTAAACGATTACCTGGGTGCCCTGAGCGATGCCATCATGAAGGAGCATGGAACTATAGATAAATACGTCGGTGATGAGATTGTGTCCTTCTTTGGAGCCCCTATTGATGACCCGAATCATGCATGGAACGCCTGTGTTGCGGGTATACGCATGCTGCAGGCCGAAGCCCAGTACAACAAGGAACATGAGTCAGAGCTTCCGATCAACGTAAAGACCGGAAAGCCATTCTTCCTGAACTCCCGCGTTGGAATCAATACCGGAGACATGGTTGTCGGTAACATGGGTACTTCACGAAAGCTCAACTATACCGTCATGGGAAACAACGTAAACCTTGCATCCCGCCTGGAAGGAACCAACAAGGCATATCAGTCATGGATCATGTGTTCGGAAAGCACATGGAAGGAAGCCACTGCCACAAAGCATGACGACGAGCTTATCGGACGCCGCTTTGACTGCGTACAGGTTGTCAACGTGGTTCAGCCGGTTCCCATCTACAATATCCTTGGCTTAAAGAGCGAGCTGCCATCCGAGCAGGTAGAGGCCGCCGAAATCTTCAACAAGGGTATAGAATGGTACCTTAAGGGAAATGAAACCCCGGACATGCCCAAGGATCCAGAAGATTTGAAGAAGGCATATCAGTTCTTCAAGCAGGCACTGGAATGTTACCCCAACGACCGCTCATCCGAGGTATTCATGCAGAGGTGCATGTTCTTCGTCCAAAACGGCCTCCCCCCACGCTGGGACGGTGTCTATACCATGACATCAAAGTAATTTGAGTAGTTACACGGGCTCTTTCGAGGGCCCGTGTGACAAACTTATTCCGAATTAGTTTGTGCCAGTTTCTTTACTTTTTCAAGAGGCAGATCGACAGCTTGTGCTATCTGTTCGTGGGTACCGAGGTTCATTGCCAGGAGGTTTTTGGCATTTTCAATCTTGGTTTTTTCAGCTCCCTTTTCCATTCCTTCCCTAATTCCCTCACGGCGTACGTCATGGTCATGCAGACCCCAGGAAAGGTAGGTCTGCCTGAGTTCTTCAATTTTCTTCTTTCTTTCCACCATAGCATCCAGCCTCCTTGTAAAGTTTGATTCCGCCTTATCCGTTTGAATGAACTTGAGGAATGCCCTTAACCCCTCGTTCTCCACCTTTTCATATGCAGTACAGTTAAACACTTTGAGTGTAGCTGCATCATTAAGGTTCACACCGGAATCCTCCTGGCATATCCTCCTTACATTATAGCATGGAATTTGTTTTTTGAAAGGGTCAAAACGACACAAAAATATGACAATACTTTCCTTCAGGTCCTCGTAGTTCTGGCCCTTTAAAAGTGAATCCATGTCCATCATGCTCTGGTAATAGCGGGACCTTTTTCCGATGTCATGTTCATCCCTGTTCTGGATTTCCACATCGTAGATCCTATTCCCATCCTCCACGTAGACGTCGAGCCTTATTCCATGCGATGTATACAGCGGATCAAATCTCTTCTGGGGCTCAGGATACTTTATCCATTTGATTTTTACTCCCAGAAGGCATTCCAGGACCTCCCTGCAAATCTCTTTGTCCTGCATCACAATACCAAACATGAAGTCATCATGATAGGTAAGTGCTTCAAATGGTTTTAATGTTTTCATTTGGAATCCTCCGTACTATCTAATTAGCACACAAACTGTGGTTTTTAACAATTTTGGGGAGAATTTTTTGATTTTTTTTTGTCACGCGGATTCGAGATTCCTACGGAATCTCCCTTTTGGGGTGGAGAATTAGAGTGATTCTCTTGAGAATTCTGCAGCCAAAGAGCCAACTAACAAACTTCTTTAAAGATTTTGCGTAGCAAAACCGAATCCGTGTGACAATCATTTCGCTTTGCTCTTCTTTACTAATTTGAAAAATTTTAGTATATTATAGGATAACTATTATTTTTTTCGGGAATGAGGCTTCTTTTTTGTCTCCTTCCCTGGAGATTTCATGAAATATTCGATTTCTAACATTCGCTGTGACGAAGAAGACGAAGAAAAGGGTAAAAAAGAACAGGCACCTGATCCGCTGATGGAAAAATTCATAAAGACAAGACAGATATTGCTCAGTGGTGAAATTAACGAGGAAAATGCCGAAAAAACCGTACGTCAGCTTTTGATTCTTGAGGCCGAAAGCGATGAGCCGATTTATATCTACATTGACAGCCCTGGTGGTGATGTTGATGCAGGTTTTGCCATTTTTGACACAATCCGCTTTGTGAATGCACCGGTCTATACCATTGGATGGGGACTTGTTGCCAGTGCGGCGGCCTTGATTCTGCTTGCTTCACCTAAAGAAAGGCGCTTAAGTTTACCACACAGCCACTATCTTATTCATCAACCGTCATCCGGAATGAAGGGTGTGGCAACCGATATCGAGATTCATGCTGCCGAAATTGCCAAGACAAAGGCTAAGCTCAACGAGATTATCTCTGAGGAAACCGGAACAGATTTGGAAAAGGTTTCTGCGGATACAGATCGTGACTACTGGCTCAATGCAGAGGAGGCTGTGAACTACGGTCTTGTCAGCAAGGTCATTGCTAAACGGTCTGAGCTTAAATAGGCTTTTTGATTCTTTATGACTTTTGACCTTTCAGACGAATTATTAGGCGACATCATTTTCTCTATGGAAGATCAGGGCGGAAGCTGGTATGTTGATTCAGCCGATGGCCAGATTGCTTCCGAGGACATGATGCGTGAGGTAGTTCTGGAGGAAGGCAATGAAAGGAAAGAGGATTTTTACCCGCTGCCGTTGTGGACTAGTGACGACGGTTACGGGTTGATGGAGGAGTTTACCAAAGATTTGCATGCGCCGGATGCCCGCAAAGATTTAAGGCAGGCAATCTCAGGCGGAAGGGGGGTATTCAGGAATTTTAAAAACGTATTAAAAACGTATCCGGAAGTCGAACGGAAATGGCATTTGTTCAAAGATGAAAAAATGAAGGAAAAAGTTCGAATATGGTACAATGACCTGCGTGAGTCATGGAACCTAGAGCGTCTTGAGGAAGCTGAATTCAGTGAGCCAGATACGGACGAGATAGTTCAAAATGACTTTGTGTTTAGTGAATATGATTCTTCCAGGGACAGGAATGATATTGAGCGCGGGTTTAATCAAATGACAGAAGAATTTGTCAAGGAGTTGGCAGTTCAGTATGATGATGATCTGGGCAATGCATTGTCTTCTTTATTCAAGCGTAATGTCCGTGCGTCAGAAAACTGTGAGAAATCAGGATTTGTGTGCAGAACGCTTTCCGATGATTTTGCAGGCTGTCTGCTTACCGACTTTTGTCCGTCCCAGACAAAGAAAACCGCAGAGATTTTGTATTTCTTTGTCAACCGCGATTCCCGAGGGCTGGGTATAGGTAAAAGTTTGCTTTTAAAAAGCATGGCCTTTCTTAAAGAGCAGGGAGTCAGCCGGATTGTGATTGCAACCACTTCTGTGTCCGAGACGATGAAGCCTTTGCTGGATGAAAATGGTTTCGAAAAAATTGGTCCGGGCTATGTTGCAGATTTATCTTCATTTTAAGGAGTTATGAAATGGCTTACAATAATCATGCCGTAAACGAAAATCAGATTGCATCTTTTTTGGTGGATGCAGTGAAAAATGTAGAGGGCTCTTCTGTTGCAGAAATTGAGTCACTCAACGAAATTGCAAAAATGTTCAAGAAAAATGTTCCATTCTCAAAAAGAAAGTATGTAGGCGCTTATTTACTTAAGCTGGCAACAGGTGGACGTCGCTTTAGCCGTGACCGCAATGACAGGAACGATCGTTTTAACCGTGACAGGAATGAGCGTCCAGAGCGCAGAGAGAGAAGTGAAAGAATTGAACGTGATGATCACCCGCATACACCACGTGTTCAGATAGATCCTTCAATGGCAACTACAATTTTCGTAGGCATTGGAAGAAACCGCCGTGTATTCCCTCGTGACCTTCTTGGCCTTTTGGTTAGTGTTGCAGGCCTTGACCGCGAGCGTGTTGGAGAAATCCGTGTATTTACAAGCTACTCATTTGTTCAGCTTTATACCGAAGACTGCGAAAAGACAATTGCTGCCCTCAACGGATATGACTATCGCGGAAGAAAGCTTTCCGTAAGCTATTCAAGAAAATCAGATGAAGCATCAGAAGAAAGCTCATCAGAATCAAAGTCTTATGAAAGTGAATCTTCAGGTTTGAACGAGGAAGCAATCCCTTCAAACGTAACAAATACAGCACATGCCGATACATCTGCAAACAACGAGATGGACAGGCTTGCCGCAGAGCAGAGTGAATTTGCCGCACGCCAGACAGCTGTTTCATCAGGAACCGCTAACGATGAGAACATCCAGCCGTTCTTTGAGACAACTGATGACGGACAGGTTAAGTCACGTTTTGGAAATTCAAACTAAGTGATTGATGTTGTTCGTACAGGACCGTTACAGGTGAACTCTTGTGTGGTTCATCTTGACGGTTCTTTTGTATTCATAACAGATCCCGCCGCATGCCCGGAGTCCAGGGATGAGGATGCCCTGACGGGTTTCCTTGAAGAAAGGAATCTGGAGCCTGTGGCGCTGTTTCTTACACACGGACATTTTGACCACGTTTCGGGGCTTAAACCAATAAGGAAACGTTGGCCGGATGTTCCCGTCTTCATTCATGAGGCAGATTCAAAAAGCATAGGACCTGACAGCGAGGTGGAACAGGGAAAAGCACTGCGCTATATTGGACTAAGCTCATTCATACCCGCATGCACAGACTTGCCGCCAGCCGATGATTTCCTCAAAGACAACCAGACATTGGGCACGTTAAAATTCAAGAGTCTTTCACCAAAAACTTTGGCCGCATTGAACAAGTGGAAGGTCATATCAACTCCAGGACATACTCCCGGAAGCGTGTGCCTTTACAATGCCGACGAAAAGCTTTTGATATCAGGTGACACTGTATTCTACCAGTCATGGGGAAGGACAGATTTCCCTGGTGGAAGTGAAAGTCAGATTCAGGACAGCCTTTCAAAACTCTACAGGAAACTTCCGCCCGATACTCTTGTTTATCCCGGACATGAATACTACGGTTTTAAGATAAGCGAGAATTTTTAATTGTTCAGTATTACCTATTTCTTAAAATACTCAGGATATTTCTGCTGAATCTCCGATGCATCAATGTGAACCCTGTTTATATGATGAAGGAATTCCTCCCTTGTTTTCTTTGCGTTCTTTTTCTTTATTGCATCAAGGATTGCATGGTGTTCGCTTATGATTCTGGAGGCATTTGAGCTGTGGAGTCCCAGCGTGCGGAAACGGTTGTGGTGGATGTTCATAAGCTGGACCGTATAATAGCACAGCATTCTGTCCGTAATCTGATACATGGACCTGTGGAATGCGTTGTCAAATTCCATGAACTTTTCGAAGTTTTCTTTTTTATAATAGAATTCCTGTAGGACTATGTTTTCTTCCAGTGCGTCGATGTCTTTTGCCGTTGCCTTTTCGCATGCCAGCTCTGTAACTGCTGATTCTATGTTTGCGCGGATAAAGCATGCCTCATCAACAAGCTGCATGTCTATAAGGCTAACAAGGCTTCCCCTTTGAGGCAGGATTTCCACTATCTTTGTCTTGGCAAGTTCCTGCAAAGCCTCATGTACTGGAGTTCTGGATATTGAAAGGTTGGTGGCTATTTCCTGCTCGCTGATCATGCTTCCGGGCTTAAGCTCAAGATTCTCTATGTTTTCCTTTATGATCCTGAGCGCATAGTCATGATTTGATTCTTTTCCGTTTTTTTCTGCAATTTTCATACAAGTAGAATAACCTTGATTTTTTTCGTTGTCAACTAGTGTACTAGTTTATATCCTGCTAGTTATAAAAAAAGTGAAAATTTTTGAAAATTCGCAATATTTTCCTTGACAAGAGAGTTTTTTGATGACACAATAATAATTGAATATTAGGATACTAGTATACAAGTGTTCTACAATGTAAATAAAAAGCAGGAGACAGGCTTATATGAATAAGTACATGAAAAAGTATTGGCAGTATTATGTCATGATGCTGGTTCCAATAGTCTATTACCTGGTAATCCGATACATACCGATGCTGGGAAACATCATTGCATTCAGGCGTTATCGTGCAGGTCACAGTATCTTTGGTGATGAATGGAGCGGCCTTAAATACTTCAAGCAGTTCATCGGAGACAAGACTTTCTGGAGGGCATTCAAGAATACTCTTGTCCTTAACATATCTTATCTTTTGTTCAGGTTCCCACTTACGCTTTTGTTCGCTTTGCTTCTTAATGAGATCAGGAGCCGCATGGCAAAAAAGATGGTTCAGACCATTTCATATCTGCCTCACTTTATCTCAATGATTATCGTAACGGGTATGATCCGTGAGCTTGTTTCCACTACAGGTCCAATTAATGCATTGCTCAAGTGGCTTGGACAGGAACCGATTTCGTTTATCTCAAGTCCGCAGTGGTTTGTTCCCATATTTGTAATTTCCGGAATATGGCAGAGCCTTGGATGGGGTACTATCCTTTATCTGGCCGCCATCTCCAGCATTGATCCTTCTTTGTATGAGGCAGCAGAGGTAGACGGTGCAAATCATTTCCAGCGTGTCCTTCATATAACGATTCCGAGCATCATGCCTACCATCGCGACTTTGCTCATCCTTGACATCGGTAGCCTTATAGGTTCAGGTGCCGCTTTTGAAAAAGTATTCCTTTTGTACAATCCAATGACATACGAGACGTCGGACATCATCTCGACCTTTGTGTTCAGGCTTGGTCTTGGTTCCGGCAACTATAGCTATGCAACCGCAGTAAGCCTTTTTGAAGGTGTCCTGAATTTGATTCTGCTTACAACTGCAAACAGGGTTTCCCGCAGGGTCACTGGAACTGGATTGTGGTGATAAGGAGGTTATGATGAAAACACAAACTTTAAGATCTGTACGTGTTCGTGATTCTGCTTCATATAAGGTGTTCCGTTTCTTTAATGCAATCGTCATGCTGTTTGTATGTGCGGTAACTCTTTATCCTTTCCTTTATCTTGTGGCTCAGTCCTTTTCTTCTGAGACTGCCATCATGCAGGGTAAGGTAACGATTTTTCCCGTTCATTTTAACGTGGCTACCTATGTGTCCGTCTTAAAGAAGGGCGAGTTCATGCACAGTTACAAGAACACGCTTGTCTACACATTGATTGGAACGACTGCCTCCATGGTCTTTAGCTGTCTTTTGGCATATCCCCTTTCTAAACAAAAGCTGTGGGGAAACAAGTTCATCATGAAGCTGATCATCTTTACCATGTACTTTGGCGGTGGTTTGATTCCGAACTATATTTTGATGCAGCGTCTCGGTCTTGTTAACAAGGTTGCGGGCTTTATCATTCCTTCTCTGTTGAGCACATATTACATCATCTTGATGAGGTCTTTCTTCAGGAATGTTCCAAAGGATCTGGAAGAAGCGGGAGAAATAGACGGCCTTACGCCTATGGGAAACTTAATTCATGTTGTCCTGCCTCTTTCCATGCCGATTATTGCGACGATGATTTTGTTCAATGCCGTAAACTACTGGAACAACTGGTACAACGCATTCCTTTATCTGGACAAAAAGGACATGTGGCCTGTGGCATATTACCTGAGGACAATCATCAACGGTGCATCTACAAGTGCGGATCCTGGAGAAGTAAGTGCGGAGAAAATGCAGATTGCGGCAAACATCAAGTCATGTTCCATGGTATTGATGACGCTTCCAATCATCTGTATTTATCCGATAATTCAAAAGTATTACGTTCAGGGCATGATGCTCGGTGGCGTAAAAGAGTAGCGGTTATTGTCCGGGGCTTGTCCCGGAAATATATATAGGTTTAATGAGTATAAAAACTCAGGAGGTTTATAATGAAAAGGAGTTTAGGAATTTCATTGCTGGTTGCCGGTGCACTGTTGCTTGCAAGCTGCGGTGGAAAAGGTAACGACAAGAAAGCTGAGACTGCAGCAGAGCCGGTTGCACTTGACTATCAGTTTGGAGTAAATCAGGCATTCCATTCTGACACACCTGTAACTTATTCAATTTCTTTCAGCGATGCATCATGGTATCCGATGGTTGACACATGGAAGACAGAGGGTGTTTTCAAGAAGATTAAGGATTTGACAAACGTTGATCTTGACATCACTTCTTATGACAGCGGTGACTATAACCAGAAGATTAACCTTGCAATCAACTCTGGTTCAGCAACTTACATCATTCCAAAAGTTTACAGCGAAGATCAGTATGTTGCAGGTGGCGGTGTTGTAGCAGTTTCTGATTACACACAGTACATGCCGAACTTTACTGCATTTGTAGAAAAGTACAACATGCAGCCAGATTTGGACACAATCAAGCAGAGCGACGGAAAATTCTATCGCCTTCCAGGTATGCATCAGGCAGCTTTGCAGGACTATACAATCATGGTTCGCGATGACATCTTTACAGCAGCAGGATTTGACGTACGTGAACTTGAAAAGGACTGGACATGGGAAAAACTCCATGACGTTCTTGTTGAAGTAAAGAAGTACATGGTTTCTCAGGGCCTTTGCAAGCAGAGCGACTACATTTGGTCTGACCTCTGGTGCGGTGAATCTGGAAAGGGACAGGGCGGTAACCTGCTCAAGCTGATGGGTTCATCTTACAAGGTTCTCTCTGGATGGGCTATCGAAGGCTCAAACGGCGGTATCAAGTGGGATGCATCAAAGAAGGAATTCTATTCTTCTTCAATCAGCGATGACTTCAAGAAATTCATCACAGTTGCAAACAGCTTCGTAAAGGACGGAATCCTTGATCCGGAAACATTTACTCAGAGCGATGAAGTTGCACACAACAAGTTCTACAACGGAAAGACAGTAATCATGTCTACAAACCGCTCACAGCTTGCAAACGACATCATCGGTGTACAGAAGATTCTTGGCGACGGACCAAAGTGCTATGTTACAGCTTATCCAAGCGGAACAACAAAGGACCTTGCAGAAACTTCACGTCTTGAATGTGGTGTAATGATTTCACAGAAGGCACGCGAGGAACTTGGCGAAGAAGGATTCATCAAGATGATGCGCTTTGTTGACTGGCTCTTCTATTCTTCAGATGCTTACAGCCTTATCAAGTGGGGACCTGAAGGTGAGACATGGCAGTGGGCAGATGTTGGCGGAAAGAAAGTAAAGCAGCTTCTTCCTGGATACAAGTGTGGTGGTCTTGGTATCAGCGGTGGAGATGATGATGTTGACATCCGTCTCCAGTGGGGATATGCCGGCGGTAACTACTACTATGGTCACTCAACTGCAGAATCAACAGACAACTTTACTCCAGACGTACAGGATCTCTATGCACGCTATGGAAAATACAAGACTGTTGCTACTGTTGACCCTGTTGCAAAGCCGTCAGAAGATGAGCGCGAACAGCTCAACCTGTGGGCAACTCCACTTATTGACAACATCAATACTTGGACACTCAACTTTGTAACTGGAAAGAAAGATGTTAACAAGGATTGGGATGAATATGTTGCATCTTGCAAGAACTTGAACATCGACAGCATTGTTGAAATGACAAACAAGATCTACAAGGCACAGTAATAGAAATTAAATATCCTGCGGATGTTCATCAAAAGTGAATGTCCGTGGGATTATTTACGGAAAATGGAAGTGCCATTTTCTGACTTGAATCTGATTCCTGTTCCGTGTAGAATAGAGTGCGTTTCTTATGATTCAAGTCTGATGATGACATTTTTTCGAATGAGCGTGAACAAGTGAGGTTTTTATTATGGAAATGACATTGCGGTGGTACGGAACCGGTTTTGATTCTGTTACGTTGAAACAGATACGCCAGATTCCGGGTGTACACGGTGTTATCACGACTTTATATGATTCTGTTCCAGGAGATGCATGGGAACTTTCTGCAATCCAAAAGATAAAAAAAGAAGTTGAAGATGCCGGATTAAAGATTGCCGGAATTGAAAGCGTAAACATTCACGATGACATAAAGATTGGCGGCGGCGACCGTGACAAATATATAGAAAATTACATCAAGACACTGGAGCACTTGGGACAGGAAGACATCCACATGGTGTGCTACAACTTCATGCCCGTGTTCGACTGGACAAGAAGCGAGCTTGCACGTGTGACTGAGGACGGTTCAACTGTTCTTGCATACAACTCAAAGGCTGTGGAGGCAATCAAGCCGGAAGAGATGTTCAATTCAATCGACAAGGATTCCAACGGTTTCATTCTGCCAGGATGGGAACCTGAACGCATGGCACGCGTAAAGGAACTCTTTGCAATGTACAAGGACATCGACAATGAAAAGCTTTTTGAAAATCTGGTTTACTTCCTCAAGGCAATCATGTCTGTGTGTGACAAATACAACATTGACATGGCGATTCACCCGGATGATCCCGCATGGCCTGTGTTTGGACTTCCACGAATCATTACATGTCAGGAAAATGTTGTCCGCATGCTAAAGACAGTGGACAATCCGCATAACGGACTTACATTCTGTACAGGCTCTTACGGAACCAACCGCAAGAACGACCTCTGCGAGATGATCAAGGCTGCAAAAGGTCGCATTCACTTTGCACACATCAGGAACCTCCGCTTCAACACAGCGATTGATGATCCCGTTCAGGATTTCCAGGAGTCGGCACATCTTTCTTCCTGCGGCACTTTCGACATGTTCAAGATTGTACGCACCCTTTACGAAACTGGCTTTGACGGAGTTATCCGACCAGACCACGGACGCATGATTTGGGACGAAAAGGCAATGCCTGGTTACGGTTTGTATGACCGTGCTTTGGGTGCAACATATTTACAGGGTCTCTGGGAAGCATGTGAAAAAATGATTGACCGTAGCGGAGTTGCACTTTATAAGTAGGTGTTGGGGCTGTTGGATTATTCAGCTGGAGAAGAAAAATGATAGTGCTTGTAACCGGGGCATCCCATACAGGAAAAACTCTGCTTGCACAAAGGATTCTGGAAAAATGCAGCTTTCCTTATCTTTGCATTGACCATTTGAAGATGGGGCTTATCCGAAGCGGCTGTACAAAACTTACTCCAGAAGATGACGACGAGCTTACGGATTACCTTTGGCCTATAGTCCGTGAGATGATTAAGACTGCAATCGAAAACAAACAGAACCTTGTTGTGGAAGGCTGCTATATTCCAGCAAATTGGCGTTGTGATTTTGACACACAGTATCTGAATGAAATCCGCTTTGTGTGCCTTGCTTTAAGTGAATCATTCATATCTCAAAACTTTGACACGATGTGCTCCCATGCCTGTGACATAGAAGATCGTATGGATGACAGCGGCTTTACCCAGGACTTTGTTAAAAAAGAAAATGCCGCATTCATCAAAAGGTTTACGGAAGCCGGTGAAAAAGTGACCGTAATTGATGAAGCATATGAATCAGTCTTGGATGATGTGGTCAGGCATATTGTGAAATAAAGAGCCGATAAAATTGGCTGAATCATTCAAGAAATATGAAAAAGAGCCTATAAAATGGTAAAATGAGCCGAAAAATTGCGAAAAATGCTTGCATTTAATTGCAAATGAGCCTATAATCTGTAAATAGAGGCTCAAAATATGGAATATTTGCTTTACAAGAAAAACATTCCCATCCTCCAGTTTGAAGAAGACGATGCGCATTACATCACCGCCATAAAAAAGGTGTTCAATGTGCTTCATCTTCCGCCCCATCTTTTTACCGACGGCAAAGCTTCTGCCGAAAACGAATATGGCCTCTGTCAAAAACTTGAAGATTTCTTCAACTACCGGATAATTCCCTATTACCGCAGGGGCTTTAGGGAAATGCTTGAGGAACTTGAAATTCATTCAGGGGAGGAGCTTGCAAAAAAAAGCTTTTACCTGAGTCTTTCGGATCAGTATTGGGTGTGCCCGCTTGATCAGTTTGGAAAAATCTGGTGGGAGGACATTAACTTCTTTGCCAACGAATATGACAGTGCAATCGGACTCAGGCTCATGACGGCATCTGGTGCGCTCAACAAAAATTCCTCTTCATATTCTCCGGACACCACGACAGGAGGAGAACTTCCCAAACGCTGGATACGCAGGGATGGCATGAACTATCTTGAAAAGGCCGGTACAGGAACCGAACAGCAGGAACCTTTAAACGAAGTACTCGCAAGTGAAATATGCCGCCGCCTCAAAATAGCGCATGTTCCGTATGAGCTGGAAATCCGTGACGAAAACTATTATTGCATTTGCCCTGACATCGTGGATCAGAATACGGAAATGGTTCCCCTTGATTCAATCTATCAGGACATTCATCTAAAAGATGGAGTAAAATATGAGTTTGCAAAACTTGTGGAGCGATGCGATGCCCTTGGAATCCCAAACGCAGAACAGGACCTGCTAAAAATATTCCTGCTGGATTATATAATCGCAAACGTGGACAGACATTCCTATAACATCAGCTTCCTGCGCAATTCAGACACTCTGGAGTGGATTGGCGTTGCCCCGGTTTATGACTCAGGAAAATCAATGTTCATCAACAAGCTGGACTTTGAGATAGAGGCGACATCCTCGTTCAGAATTGGAGCCAAACCGTTTGAAGAAACTCAGGCCGAACAGTTTAAAAATCTCCCCATGGAAAAGATTGCACATCTTGTTGATTTTTCTTTGCTAAAGGACATTGCAAAATGGTACAAAAGTTTTCTTGCTCCGTTACGCCGTTTGTCCGATGCAAAAAAAGCCGCCCTGGTAAACGCACTTGAAGAGCGCATAAATGAGGCAAAGATTCTGCTGGCTCAAAAGCAAAAGGAAAAACAATATTCACTTAAACATGACGGGCCGTTATATGTCGGAGGATATGAACTGGGGTCAGATCAAAAAACAGTACGCAAGTCAAAACCAAAGTCCGCGGAAATAGTCTACGCATCTCTTGTACAGGACCCCACCCAAACAAAGGAAATCCTTTCCGAACGTCTGGGCCTCTCGCGTGCAACCATAACCCGTGCCCTTCAAAAACTCCGTGAAGAAGGCAAAATACTCCGCAATGGTTCCAACAAAACAGGACGCTGGGAGATTGTGGGGTAAATCCTCTTATGGTAAAACAAATAGACCTTTTGAAGTGTCTGTGTTATAATTTTAAAATATAAACCTTGGAGGTGTTTATGAAAAAAGTTTTGTTTGTGCCGGCACTCATTTTGTGTCTGTTTGTTTCTTGTAAGAAGAATGAGGTTGCGGAAAAGCAGGTGGATGAATCTCCCGCTCAGATTGTGGAGCCTGTTCAGGCAAGTGCTGAATTGACACAGGAAGAAAAAGACGCGCAAAAAGTTGATCAGATATTGAACGACCCCAACCTGACTGTATATCAAAAAATTGAATCCCTAGGTTATCAGGTAATGGACATGCTAAAGTTCAATTACCGAAAGGAATCTGATGACCTCGTATCATGGCGTGAAAGGGAAGTCAAATATGACATGAACGACAAAAAAGTTTCAAAGGAAAAACTTATGTCTACTGTCTGGACATTGAACAAAGATGTAGCTGATTCTGTTGTTCTTGTTTTTTATTCAGATGACTTTTTTGCAATCGGTGACGAAACGTCTGGACCTTCTGCATTCGGTAAATATGATACGGATGGTGGTGTCCTGACTCTTAAATCTTGCAGTTATGATCCGAGCATAGGCTTTTACAATAAAATCTTTGCCAAGGATGAAGTAATCTGCCGGCTTAACTATACGACCAGGGATTATTATTATGGTAATGAGCTTCTTTTAAATGGTGTGAAATTTTTCCCTGAAGGTTCTCAAGCTCAAAAGGAAAACGGTGTGTATGCTGATCTTGAAGGATATACGGTTGACGTAATAAAATCCATGAAAGTGATGAGCGGGAATGTAAAGTTTCATACCAAGCCATCTGCTGATTCAAAAACACAAAACGTAGAAATGTATTCGGAAATGTTCCCCGAAAAACCTGAGGCTAAAACAGATATGCTTAAACGTGGAACAGTCATCACCACTTATGGATTAATGCACGTCTCTGAAATGATAGATGGAGTACAAGGTCGATGGTATTATGTTTCCGTACCCAAAAATGATGGTGAGCAGTACGGCTGGATTTTCGGCGCTTATTTTGTAGATTACGATGCGGCAAGGCAGGTTGAATATAAAGAGATTTTGAATGCCGAATTCAATTCATCGCTAAAAGAAGGTTATGATCCATTTGCAAACAAACGCAAATTGGATTTGTCTGATTCCTCAAAGTATAAAGTACATGACATAGGCCTGTTCATGTTTTTTTCTTACGATGGATTTAACACTAAAGTGTATGATTCGCCTGAGTTGAAAAATGAAATATATACTCTCCAAAAATGTGATGAAGTAAACTTTACGCGCTATGTCACGGTTATTGCAAGCGGAAAGACGAGTGTTGAAATGGAGACAACTTCCGGTCAATACGGTTTTATAGAGATGGGAAATCCATATAAAGATGGTCAGTTTGAACATGTTGAAACACTTTCTGTGGATGGAAAAGATGTTGAAGTTCTGACGCTGGATGGATCTTTTGAAGTGTCTGATGGTATATTCATAAAATCACTGCCCTCGGAAAAATCAGAAAACCTGCATGAAATTACACATGAAGAAGGGGGCCGTTATCATAAAACTTCTGCAATCACTGCTGACTACAAGTGGGTAAAAATTACTATAGACGAGTGGACAGGATGGGTTCCCGCAGATTCATTGAGCGTAGATAGGGGTGGTCCTATAATTGACACTCCGATAAACATGATAGAATGGGAACTTGAAGGGTGTAATCTGATATAGAAAAAGTGCTGGAAAACTGAAAAAATAGTGGATTTTTTTATACTAGTATGCTAGAATACTAGTAGGAGAATTTCTGTTATTAGAGGTTGATTATGAAACTTACAGTTGAAGGAATAAAGGACACATCTGATTGGAAGGCCAAGGGATATTCGCTTCCTGAGTTTGACAGGGAAAAGGTCATGGAGGCTACCAAGGCCAACCCGTTCTGGATTCACTTTGGTGCGGGAAACATTTTCCGTGCGTTCCAGGCGAATGTTGTTCAGGAACTTTTGAACAAAGGTGTGCTTGACCGTGGTCTTGTGGTTGCAGAAGGATATGACTACGAGATAATCGAAAAGATGTACCGTCCCCACGACAACATCGGTGCTCTTGTTACCTTGAAATCAAACGGATCGGTTGAAAAAACTGTGGTCGCTTCGATTATGGAATCGTTGGCTGCCGACAGTGCAAACAAAAATGACTGGAACAGGTTGTGTGAGATATTCCGTTCTCCTTCACTTCAGATGGTTACGTTCACAATCACCGAGAAAGGCTATCTCTTAAAGAATGCAAGCGGAGTGTTCATGCCGGGTGTGGAAGATGATTTTGCTTCGGGTCCTGTTTCGCCAAAGAGTTACATCGGCAAGGTTGTGAGCCTGCTTCATGAACGTTATTCAAATAGTACGCTTCCAATCGCAATGGTAAGCATGGACAATTGTTCCCACAACGGAGACAAGCTCAAGGCCGCGGTGACAGAGTTTGCATCTGAATGGGAAAAACGTGGCGTGTGCAAGGTTGGATTCCTTGACTATGTGAACGACCGCAGCAAGGTGACATTCCCATGGACGATGATAGATAAGATTACTCCACGTCCTGATTCAAAAATAGAAAAGATTCTTTCTGACGATGGCATAGAGCAGCTTGAACCAGTAATCACAAGCAAGAAAACTTATGTTGCTCCATTTGTAAATGCAGAGGAATGCCAGTATCTTGTTATAGAAGACGCATTTCCCAACGGCCGTCCTGAACTAGAAAAAGCCGGACTATATTTTACCAATCGTGAAACCGTGGACAAGGTGGAAAAGATGAAGGTATGCACATGCCTTAATCCACTTCATACATTCCTTGCTGTTAGCGGATGTCTTTTGGGCTACACCCTGATTGCCGATGAAATGAAGGATGCTGATTTGCTCCGTCTTGTAAAACGCCTTGGCTATGACGAGGGGCTTCCTGTTGTCGTGGATCCAGGAATCATCAAGCCGCGTGATTTTATTGACGAGGTAGTGAATGTGCGAATCCCCAATCCGTTCATGCCGGATACTCCACAGAGGATTGCCTGTGACACTTCTCAAAAACTTAGCATCCGTTTTGGCGAGACAATCAAGAGGTATATGGAGCGTTCAGACTTGTCCCTTGAAAACTTGAAGGTGATTCCAATGGTGTTTGCACTGTGGCTCCGTTATCTTATGGCAGTTGATGATAATGGAAATGCCTTTGAGCTCAGTCCCGATCCGCTTTTGGATGATGTGCGAAAATATGTAGCCGATGTAAAGCTTGGAGGAGAGGCAGAGTCTGCATGTAAGGCGGTTGAACCCCTGCTTCATCGTGCGGAAATATTCGGTGTGGACCTCGGTGAATGTGGCCTTGAGCAAAAAGTAAAGGAATACTTTGCATTGTTGATTGCCTCAAAGGGTGCCGTCCGTTCAGCAATAAAGAATCTTTAGGCGACTTGTAAATGGCTGAGGAAAAAATTACTCAAGTATATGAAGCATTAAAAAATCTTGAGGAAATGCTCTGTAAGGAAAATCCAAAAGCCAAACTAAAATTCTCACCGTTGATGACTGCTGTGGGTATAGGGGCTGTGGATGTGGTAGAAAAACTCATTGCATCCGGTGCCGATGTAAGCGAAAAAATGTCAAACGGAATTACAGCTCTTCATGTTGCCAGCGTAAAGGGTGATGCGGATATGGTGCGGCTCCTTTTGAAACATGGCGCAAATGTCAACATGACCAATGACAACGGTTTTTCTCCCCTCAGCTATGCAATCGTCATGAAAAGGGATGAAGTAACGGATATTCTCACCAAGGCCGGTGCAAATCTGAATATCCCGATTGCAACAAAAGTCAACGGAGAGAAAATCACATTCAATCAAAAACTCAATGAATATATTTCACAGTTTACGCTGCAGGGTAGGGGAAAGCCGTCTGCAATCTACAAGGCCACGGAAATCTACAATGGACATTTTGCCATGAGCAAGCAGACCTTTTCTAAAATACGGAATGAAAGGGGAGAAAACTATCATCCGGAAAAGAAAAATGTCTTCCTCCTCGCAATAGGAATGCACCTTACGCTTTTGCAGACCGAAGACCTTCTTTCCAGTGCCGGGTATGCCTTTGATTCCTCAAGCAAATTCGACATGGTGGTAAAACGTTTTGTCGAAGAACGCAACTTCAACATGGGAAAACTCGAAGAAACCCTCTACAATGAAGTCGGAGAAACTTTCTGCAAATATAATTAAAAGTCGCCTGGTATGCGACTAAAAACCTGAATAAATGGATTACAATTTTCTCTAGTATGTCAGGACTAGAGAAGTTTTTTGAGCTGTCTGTCATTGGTGAACTTGTAACCAAAAAAGGCATGTTCAGTAATATACAAAAATTTGATTTCCTTTCCCAATGCTCACCACTTGTGATTGCGATTGTAAAGGATGATCCAAAGATGGTAAGTGTGCATCTTGAAGCAGGGGCAGATCCAAATGAATGTGATGATGACGGATTTACTCCCCTGATGGCCGCTGCAATTTTTTCAAGAAAGGAAATCATTAAGCTTTTACTTGATTGCGGTGCTGATGTAAACGCAAAGACTAAAGACGGACACACGGCTCTTGTATATGCCAGTTTCTTTTCCGACAGTGAATGTGTGAAAATGCTGGTCGATGCAGGGGCAGACTTGAGTACTCCCCGATTCAGGCATGACAATTCAATTAAAACATTTCCTGAGGCCCTTAGCTTTTACATGAGGGAATACACTGAACAAACCAGACAGGACATTTCAAGCATCTACAAGAATACCGAGATTTCTGAAAAGAGTTATGCACTTACCAAACAGACCTTTTCAAAAATCAACAGGAACATCAACAGCAATAAAAAACAAAATTACCATCCCAAGAAAAATACAATACTGCTTCTGGCCTTTGGAATGAGGCTTAATCTTGAGCAAACTGAAGACTTGCTTTTGAGCGCCGGATACAGCCTGGACGAAAACAGCCGCTTCGACATGATTGTCCGCAAATCCATAGAAGAAAAAAAATATGACCTGGGAAAAATCAACGACATCCTCTTTAAGGAAACTGGACGGACAGTCTTCAGATTCTGGGAAAAGGATGATGGGAGAGAAGTTGATGAATGACAAGAAGGGTAGCCTTGCAGTCGCCTTGAGGTAAACGGAAAGATAAAAAGTCGCCTGTTAAGCGACCAATTGTTTTTATAATAGATGTATTATTTATGTAAACTTATAAAATAATACAATCAAAGGAGGATTGTTATGAAAATGAGAAATAAGGTAATTTCGGTTTGTGCTTTACTTTTGTTGTTGGTTCACAGTGGTGCGATGGCAGAGGTTCACGCTTATCTCTACAATTTACATGCAGAAGCAAAATATGTGGGTAAAAATGTAAGTAATGAACAGATGGATGAGGCGGTTGCGAAAGAGGTTAAAAGTGGTATGCCAGGATGGACCTATAATGGTAAGGTTGGAAAACTATCTAAAGCAGAAAAAGAGATATTTGAAAGGGCTTTGTGCCAGTATGATTTGTCTTCTGGTGATGTGTATCTGGTAGTGATATTTCTGAATAATTATACACAAGCGTATAGGGTTTATGTAAGGATTAATTCGGTAAAAAGTGATGGCGGATTCAATTATTATTATTCTGAAATAACATCATGGAATAAGAATTATTGATATAAATGAACAAAGTATTTCTTTGTGAAAACAATATATCAATGATTTATTCATGTTGGATGAAAAGGATGGAGGTAATGGAAATGAAAAAGATTTGTTTGGTTGTGATGGCGGTATTGTCTGTTCTTCTGGTAAGTTGTATTACTTTTTCTCAGAAGAGTATATGGGTTTCAAATGATAAAATTAATTTGGATATTCTGAAAAGCGATCAACGAAAGATACGCGAGAATAGTGGTGAAATTAAGACATGGAATTGCTATAAGCTTTCGAAACAAGATTTTGATAAACTTTGGAATTCTTCTCCAAAAGTGACGATTTATCGAGGGGTGGAATGGTATCCATTTGATCCAGAAGAAGAATTTATTGAAAGTTATAATTCTTCAATACAAAAATTAATGCTCCAATATGATGTTTTATGTAGTGACTTAGAAAAGTACGATGATGGTGATGGGTATTTTTACTTTACATTTGTTGTTAATAGGAAAACAGGACAAGTGAGAGTATATTAATATGAGAAAATTGTTTGTTTATAGAAAGGCTTGATTGAGTTATGGAAAGGAGATGCAAGCAAATATGAATGATAATATGAAAACAATAAAGAAAATCATTATTGTGGCGTTTATGGCAATATGCTGTTCATTGGCTTTTGCGGATGCATTTACTGATGCTGTACAAGATTTGGGAGTATATGCGGCTTGTGTTGGAACTTATTCTGCAAGTGAAGCTGGTGGAGGATGGTATGATGATCCTCATGATTATTATAGGCCTCAAGATGTGGCAGCCAGACTTGCTAATGAATCAGGAGATAAGACAAAAACCAATACGTTTTATGGAATTTGTTTTAACTATGCAGAAGCAGCATTTGAATATGTAAATAGATATGTAACATGGTATCAATCTAAGGGAATGTATGAGCGTCAGTTTTGGATTGCTGGTGTACAACAGAATCCTAATCAACTTGAACTTATGAGCCTTGGAGATAAAAACAATTATAGCCGCATGCAGAATGGGGTTCCCGTGAAGACATATTCAACAAGTTTAAGGGATGTAAAAACTCATGGAGGAGCAACTTATCATGCATGGATTTGGATTGAGCGTGAAGATGGCGTTTGGTTTTGGGTTGATCCTACTTGGACTGATAATCTTGGTTATGTTGTTTATGGTTATGTTAATAATGGTGTGGAAATCCAATGTCGTCCTGATAAATGGTATTGCCAGGTTTATCCAAGTTCATTAGACAGTCTTCCTCTTCCTCCTGCGATGGGTCCAAAAAAAGCACCTAGTAAGACAGCCAATTCAACAAATAGATCAGAAACAATCAACGATGCTGCCACAGATTTGATTGTAAAAGCCATACTTGAACCTGTCGATAAGGGCTTAAGAGATACGTTTATCAATGTTGATTACAGTCTTATGGATTCATATTGGGGATTGATTTTTTCTACGGATTTTCCGTTTTCTGCTATTTCGGATGGGGGCATAAAACCGAATAAAATGGGATATGGTCTTGATCTGTTTTATTTTGTAGAAAATGGGGCAGTCATAACTGGTCTTGAATATCTCATAAACCGTCAAAATGAAAATAACATGCATTCTTTGATTCTGGATATTGATTTTACAAGAAGATTCACAGGCAATATTGCATGGTACCTCGGTGGTGGAGTAGGTTTGCGTTTTGATTTTTCAAATGATACATGGCTTCCTCGAGAGCAAGAAGGGCTTGTAGGTCATTCATGGTTTGCCTGGGAGGTGGAGACGGGCCTTGTATTAAACTTCTATAACTTTTTTTCAAAGCTTGGAGTCTCATATAACAATGTAATTGGATTTTCTGCATCTGTGGGAGTCGGACTTGCGATAGAGTCGTATTGAAACCCGTCGCCGCATAAGGGACTAACATCTGAAAATTGAATGTTATATTTTTCTCAATTACATGAATCACAGGTCAAATACTTTTTATGTAAAACCCCTTAGGCAGCTGCAATCACCTTGAGTGAATGATTGGCTTGTGATAGAATAAAACCATGGACTTTAGAAAAATCAATTACGATGTCATGAACGATACGATTGACTTGTGCACCAAGCTGGACTATCTTAAAAAATCGATTAAGGATTCAATAGACAGGGAGCGCATTGTCTTTCAGGATGATAAAGTTGAATCGGGTTCTATCGTGGCGAACAAGAACATGAAAATCATGGTTTCCGGCAGACGGACTTATGAGGCGGCGGAACAATACAAGGGTAAAAAAATCTGCTGCCTGGATTTTGCCAACAACCACAATGTAGGTGGCTCACCCTGGTCTGCAGGTGCTCAGGAAGAATCGATGTGCAGGATTTCAACCTTGTATCCCTGCATTTTTGCAAAAAAGGAAGAATATTATGACAGGCACAAAAAGAGTTTCGAAGTCGGACTGATGGACGAAATGGGTAATGATGATTTGATTTACGTTCCCGATGTCGTCGTGTTCAAGACGGATGATTTTGCTCCCAAGCTGAAGGATGAATCGGAATGGTTCAAGACGGATGTAATTGTGTCTGCTGCCCCTCAGTTGGGATGGAATTATGACGAGAAAAAATACAGGACGGTAATGGAAAGCCGCATTAAAAGAATCCTTGATGTCGCTTCACATGAAAAGGTTCAGGCATTGATTCTTGGGGCATTTGGCTGCGGTGCCTTTAATAATCCACCGGAAATTGTGGCTGACATTTTTGCAAATCTGATACGGAACTATGATTTTGAAACCGTGGAGTTTGCGGTTTTCTGTTATAAGGATACAACAAATTTTGATGTTTTCGAAAGGCGTTTTAAAGATTTGACTGTATAGGCAATTTACTCTTGAATGTTGTTTTGGGTTTGTGGTATACTAGTATACGAGGTTATTTATGAAAGCTTTTCTTGATGAAAATTTTGTTTTAGAAAACGAGTATGCTCAGATTTTGTACCACAAATATGCCAAAGGTGAAGCTATTTTTGACTTTCACAACCATCTCTCACCCAAGGAAATCTATGAAAACAAGAGTTTGGGAAACCTTGCAAATGCATGGCTTGATCACGACCACTACAAATGGCGCGCGATGAGGGCCTTTGGTGTAAGTGAAGAATTGATCACAGGCCACATCAACAAAGATGGCAGCGTTAAATCTGATGAAGAACGTGGCGGTCCTGATGCGGTTCAAAAGGCAGACTATGAGCGTTACCTTGCTTTCGTAAAGACACTTCAGGGATGTGTTGGAAATCCCCTTTACCACTGGAGTCATCTGGAACTTGCACGTTATTTTGGAATTACCGAACCTGTTACGGAAAAAAATGCTCGTGAAGTTTGGGATAAATGCAATGCGCTTCTTTCCCAGCCTGATTTTGGTCCTCGTGGTCTCCTTAAAAAAATGGGTGTCCGTGAACTTTGCACTACCGACGATCCACTGGATAATCTTGAATGGCATAAGAAACTTGCAGAGGAATGGAAGGATGTAAAGGTCCTCCCGTCGTTCAGGCCGGATGTAATCGTCAATGCGGAAAGCCCTGATTATCCGTCGTATATTTTGCGCTTACAGGAAATGGATGGAAAGCGTATCATGGAGCTGTCGGATATGATGGAAGCAGTTTCACGTCGCATGGATTTCTTTAAGGAAAATGGTTCCCTTGTGAGCGACCATTCTCTTGAAAATGATTTTTATCTTCCGGCAAGCTATCAGGAAGCAGGTTATATTTTTCAAAAGGCATGGATTGGAAAAAAACTTTCACATGACGAACTTGCAAAATACAAGGGATGGGTTTTGATTGAACTTGGAAAACTATATGCGCAAAAGGGTTTTGTAATGCAGATTCACATAGGGGCGCTTCGCGATCAAAATGCCGCTATGTTTGATGTGGCGGGAAAAAACATCGGTGAAGACAGCCTGCATGACTTTAACTTTGCACCACAGATTGGAGCAGTGTTGAACGCAATATATTCTGCTTCCCCAAATGCACGGACGATACTCTACAACCTGAATCCAAAAGACAATGAGGCTCTTGCAACTATGGCCGCCAATTTCCGAAACTGTCAGTTTGGACCTGCATGGTGGTTCAATGATCACAAGGACGGAATTGAGGAACAGATCCGCGTGTATGCCAGAACTTCAGTTTTGTCACGTTATGTCGGAATGCTTACGGACAGCCGCAGTTTCCTTTCTTATCCAAGACATGAATATTTCCGCAGGATATTGTGTAACTTTATCGGCAATCTTGTTGAATCAGGTGAGTTCCCGTGGCAGGAAGAATCTTTGGGCGAAATGGTAAGGAACATTTGCTGCAAAAATGCGGAGGAGTTCTTTAGGGCATAAGGGTGAAGGAGTGTTGAATTATGGAAATCAAACTGAAGGATTTTGATAATGGAAAGGCATTTGATTTTGGAAAGACTTCCGGGGACTATGCGAAATTCCGTGACATTTATCCTGATGCCTTCTATCAGAAACTTGCGGAACTTAAGCTTGGTGTAAAGGGACAAAAAGCATTGGATTTGGGAACAGGTACCGGTGTCATTCCACGAAACATGTACAAGTACGGAGCGGATTGGACAGGAACCGACATTGCGGAAAACCAGATTAAATTTGCACGTGAGCTTTCGGAAAAAGCAGGATACAAAATCGACTATCTTGTCTCACCTTCAGAAAAACTTGATTTCCCGAATGGTTCGTTTGATGTCGTTACGGCGTGCCAGTGTTTCGGATATTTTAACAAGGATGTGATACTTCCAAAGATTCATGACTGGCTCAAGGATGGAGGGCATTTTGCCGTTTTGTTTATGGCATGGATTCCCGCAGAAAGTGAGATTGCCACAAAAACCGAAGAGCTTGTTTTAAAATATAACCCGGACTGGAATGGCGGTAGATGGAAAAGAAATCCCGTTGAATTTCCTGACTGGGCGGAACCGTATTTTACTATGGAAGATGGAATCGGCTTTGACGTGCCTGTTACCTTTACGCGTGAGTCATGGCATGGCAGGATAAAGACATGCCGTGGTATTGGAGCGTCTTCTTTAAGTGCGGAAAAAATTGCGGAATGGGAAAAAGAACATCTTGCATACATGGCAACTCTTCCGGAACAGTTTGACATAATTCATTACGTTACGATTTTGAATTTAAGGAAAAAATAAAATGGATGAAAATGTCGCGGCAAAAAGAAAATGGAATTTTGATTCAAGCCTGGAATTGAAAACCGAACGTCTTACTCTCAGGCCGATGCGTGTTGGAGATGAAAAGGCTGTTCATGAATATGCGGGTGACCCTGAAATCACGATGATGTTCTGGCTTCCCAACGATACCTTTGAGGAAACCGTTGACTTTGTAAAAAAGAATGCTGCGGCATGGGAATCTCCTGATCAGACCAATTTTGAGTTTGTAATTTTATATGAGGGAAAAATAATCGGCGGATGTGACTGTGATTTGGGACATAGTGAGGATCATTCATACGGAACGCTCGGATGGATACTGAACAAAGAATACAGGAAACAGGGTTTTGCGTCAGAGGCGGCCAGTGCGGTTGTAAAATTTGCATTTGAAAATCTTGGCATAAACAGAATCCTTGCACAATGCGACTGTAATAATGCGGCTTCGTTTGGCGTGATGAAAAAAATCGGAATGAAGCTCATCAACGACAAGGGAACTCGCACATATCCAAAAACAGGAATTACATCGGGTGAATTCACCTGTGAAATATTAAAAGAAAGCTGAGGAAGAAATGAAGAGGATTGTTCAATTTGTAATCTGCATTTCAGTAATGCTTTGTGCTGCTTGTTCAAGTTTGGATTACGTAGTAAAAGACAAGACACAGAATATTGCAAAACTGCAAACTTGTGCTGATTACAATTCAGAACCAGTAAACTTTGAAATAAAACATCTGGTGGATGAAAAACAGTCTGCAATAATCAGGAAGTATTTTAAGGAGAATGCTGGATTGGATCTTGATGCATTGGCTTCTTCAAATAAAACAACTTGGGAAAAGGCTGTTGAGCTCGCTGTCTTTGTTGCAAAAAACATTCCGCACGACAATCAAAAGGAATGGCTGGACGACCGCTGTGCAATACCCCTTTGGGAATATTCGCGCAGGGTTACGACAGGATTTAACTGCAGGTGGCACAGCATTATCTTGAGCGAACTGATGCTTTCTGCAGGAATAAAAAACAGGTTCATCACATGTCTTCCTGAGGACAAGGATGATGGCGACTGTCATGTCGTGAATGTTGTATGGCTTACGGAATTGAACAAGTGGGCCATGATTGATTCAGACATGGTTGAATATGTTGTTGATGAAAATGAAGTCCCACTTTCTCTTTCCGAGATGCGGGATGAAATTATTGCGGGCAGGGAACTTAATGTAAGGGTTCTTCCTGGTTTTGAGGATTCATGGGTGGCACAGGAAAGCGGCATCAAATACATGCAGGCATATTGGGCAAAAAATCTGTATTGGTTTGCGGCACACACAACTTACGGGTTTAATCTTGAAGGAACAAACCGGCCTTCTCAGGATCTTTATTCAGCCTTGATTCCACCGGGATATGACTGTTCGGCCATGTATGACAAGGGGCATGAAACTTCTAATAAAAATGCATTTTGGGACATTAAGTGATAAAAAAGAGGTAAATGGAATATGAACGAGACATTGAAGAAAATCGGAGAAACTGGAATCATTCCGGTTGTTGTTTTGAATAGGGTGGCAGATGCGGAACCTTTGGCAGAAAGCTTGATCAAGGGCGGGCTTCCGTGCGCGGAGGTTACCTTCAGGACTGATGCGGCAGAGGAAAGCATTCGTGCCATTGCGAAAAAGTTTCCGGAAATGTTCGTGGGTGCAGGAACTGTGCTTACGGTGGAACAGGCGGACAGGGCGGTTGATGCGGGTGCAAAATTCATAGTCAGTCCCGGCTTGAATCCAAAGGTTGTTGAACACTGCCTTAAGAAAAATTATCCCATTACACCTGGAATCATGACGCCGTCTGAATTGGAAATTGCATTGGGCTTTGGACTTGACGTTGTAAAGTTCTTCCCTGCAGAAAATGCGGGGGGACTTAAGATGATAAAGGCCATTAGCGCTCCATACACGATGATGAAGTTCATGCCGACCGGTGGAATCAATACGACAAACGTGCGAGACTATCTTGCCTGTGACAAGATTCTTGCATGCGGAGGAAGCTGGATGGTAAAGGGCGACCTGATAAATGCCGGAGATTTTGCAAAGATTCAGGAACTTACAAAAGAAGCGGCGGCTATCGTAAAGGAAATCCGTGGGTAAGTGGAAAGTGTCATGCTGAACTTGATTCAGCATCTTAACATGCAATAGTAGGATTCCGAATCGAGTTCGGAATGACGGTATCAAGTTCGGAATGACGGTATCGAGTTCGGAATGACGGTGTCAAGTTAGGAATGACGAATAATATGGAGGATAGAATATGAAGGTTGTAACTTTTGGTGAGATTATGTTAAGGCTTGAGCCTGAGGGATATTTCCGTTTTGTTCAGGTGGACAAGATGACTTCGACATTTGGTGGGGGAGAGGCTAACGTGGCGGTGTCGCTTGCAAATTACGGGCTTGATGCATATTACGTTACCAAACTGCCAAAGCATGAAATCGGTCAGGCGGCGGTGAACAGTCTTAGGCGTTACGGTGTCCATACAGAATACATAGTGCGTGGCGGCGACCGTGTTGGAATATACTACAATGAGCGTGGTGCAAGTCAGCGTGGGTCAAAGTGCATTTACGACAGGGCACATTCTTCGATTGCGGAAGCTGTTCCCGAGGATTTTAACTGGAAGGAAATCTTTACTGACTGCAAGTGGTTCCATCTGACGGGCATTACTCCGGCATTGGGTGGCAACATGGTAAAGATTTGCATTGAGGCATGCAAGGCCGCAAAGGAAGCAGGTGCAACCGTAAGCTGTGACTTGAATTACCGCGGCAAGCTCTGGACTCGTGAACAGGCCCGTGAAGCGATGACGGAAATCTGCAAGTATGTTGACGTGTGCATTTCGAACGAAGAGGATGCAAAGGACGTATTCGGAATTGAAGCGGAAAACACGGACATTAACGGCGGCAAACTGAACAAGGAAGGCTACAAGTCAGTAGCAAAACAGCTTGCTGACAAATTCGGATTCAAGAAAGTTGCGATTACACTTCGCACTTCAATCAATGCAAACAGGAACAATTGGGCTGCCCTTTTGTACGACGGAAAGGATTACTGTTTCTCTAAGGAATATGAAATGTACATCGTGGACCGCGTTGGTGGAGGAGACAGTTTCGGTGGCGGTTTGATCTATTCCCTCTTGAACGGAAAGTCAACACAGGATGCCGTGGAATTTGCCGTAGCTGCGAGCTGCCTTAAGCATACCATCGAAGGCGACTTTAACATGGTGAGCGTGGACGAAGTGGAAAAACTCTGCAAGGGAAACGGTTCCGGAAGAATACAGAGATAGAACCTGCCGTTTAAAACAGGTAAAGCCCGGTCGGTTGCATGAACACTGTGCCGGGCTTTTTTTTATTGAGGTGGCGGCTACTCAAGGATGTGGCCGATGTGCCTCTTTTCAAAGAACATGTCGCGGTTGGTCAGGACTATGAGTGTGGCTGCGACAACGACGACTATGGTTTCAACGCATTTGGTGTTTTGCGTCATGGCGATTTTTTCCTGCATGAAGTTTATGAACAGGTGGAAGATAATGCTTGCAAGCATGCTGCGCCCGTTCTTGACATAAACCCATGTCGTGATGAATCCCATCGGTGCAACTGAAATCAGGAAGTTGAGCATGTAGAGTACATTCATCTGCCTTATCTCATAGTGGTAGGTTCCGGGAATCCAGAAGAGCGGAAGATGCCACAGCGCCCAGATAAATCCAAAGATGATTGATTCCTTGAACCATGAATGATACTGTGCGATTGAATCTTCTCCATAACCGCGCCATCCCACTTCCTCAAGGACTGCCGCAAGGAAGATTGTTGCAAATGCCGACAGGACACCTACGCCCGTAAACGAAAAGTCCTTGGTGAAAGAGAACTGGTCGAGCGATTCTCCAAAAGCGGTGGAAAGTAAAATTGAACATGCCACGATTGCAGAGAAAAGAAGTACCGCAGCGATGATGTAAAGCGGCTTAAGTTTCCAGAAGTTGAAAATCTTTCGCTTGAAGTCTTTTTTGAGTGCGTCACTCTTTGACGTGAACACCGTGATTATTGCAACCGTTGCGGGACACAATCCTCCAAGTACCATTCCCAGTGTGTTGGTGAGTCCGTCGTTGAACAGGATTGCGAAAAGCCAAAAGGCCCATGTTGTTGCGAATACTGTAATATAAAATCTCTTTGGTTTGTAAACGTACATATTATTTCTCCTAATGAATTGTCATGCTGAACTTGATGGCCTTCGGCGGCTTCGCACAGCATCTTGTCGTGAAATGTTGGGATTCCGGAGCAAGTCCGGAATGACCGTCAGACAATCTGTGCTTCGCTCTTCCAGCCATTGAGTTCCACGATAAGGTCTGTCTTGACCTGCGGATCATCCTTCTCACGTTTTCCTGAAATGACCTTTGCGTTTGAATCCACAAAGCGTGTGGAACGTCCCGCATTCTTGAGGTAATAGTTCTGTCCTTCTGCAAAACAGATTTTTGAAACAGCATGGAAATGGTTCAGGTCGATTTTTCCCTTTACACCGTTTACTTCCAGCCTGATGTTTGAGTTAGTGTTCAGTTCGACATGACCAGAGGCATTTGTGACAAAAACATTTTTTGCCTTGCCGTCAAATTCAATTGAATCAAACACTATGTCGCGGACTTTAAGGTTTTCAAGTTCGGCGTTAAGCTCAATGTCTGCCACAAACTTTACCGGAATGCGCACAAGGATAAAGAGGTTTTCGAGCGAGGCAAGATCAGACAAGTCCGAGGTATGCTTTACGACAACATCCATGTTCCTCTTGTCTTCCTCAATCTTAACTTTGACCTGCTGCTTGATAAATGAAAGCTTGTTGGATGCGGCAATGACCTGGATTTTCTCATCGCTGGTCTTTTCGATGATGAGCTCATGTGCCGTTCCAATCTTGAGGTCGATTTTCTTGGGGCTGTCCAGATCGTATTCTGTACGGCTGTCGTAAAGAAATTCATTTTTTGAAATGAGGCTTTTTTCTTCGCTTAAAAGTGAATCGATTGATTCATTAAAGATTGAAGAAATGGCAAGGAGATTTTCGATGTCCGGAATCCCGTTGCCATTCTCCCATTTTGTGATGGCCTGACGGCTCACGTGAATTTTTTCAGCGAGCTGTTCCTGTGAAATGTTCTTCTGCTTTCTTAGCGTCTTAAGTTTTTCTGCAAAATTCATATTACACCTCTCTTATGATGTTTTGTTTCCGGAAGCTGGTCCCCCGGTCTTTTCACCAACATCATAAGGTGGCCTGCCTGATTTTACCAGAAAGTACTGTTTACAAAAGCAAATTTTCCCGCTACTTATCGTAGCATTTTGATGTTTTTACGCAAATTATCCCAAATAATCCGCAGTAAAGGCATCGATGTCGGGATATCGCTTTGGTTTTATGCCGGCCTTTTTGTATTCCTCCAGGAATGAATCTAAAAGCAAGTCGAATTTTTGTGCGGTTTCATTCAGGTCATCGGGGTTGTAGGTTTCCAATCCGTCGTACTGTGCGATGTCCGTCATGCCGTAAAGCTCTTCTGCCATGCCGGTGAAATTGACAAGGCTCGTGTATGCAAGATGCCTGTTCCCTGTGGAGGCGGCAAGGTGCATTTTGTTCCTCCAGTTGGAAAACATTTCCTCATAGGCTCCGGGAAGAACGTCGGCTGCCTTTTGCTTTTCGCATTCAAGTGATTTCTTAGCCTCATCAAATGTTGCGGTGCATTTTCCCATGAGATTGCACAGTGAGGATTTGATGTCTTCTATTTCGTTGGCAGAGATTACAGCTTCAATCAGATTTGTTAAATCCGATGGCCTTTTTTTCATTTCCGAAAGTTCTTCATAAATCCGCTTTGAGCTTTTTTTGAAATAGGTCTTGTTCAGCATGGCTAGGCTGTTTTCAAGGACAATCACCGTGGCACCGCTGTATTTCCTGCATTCCGGAAGTGCCGTGGATGTAACTGCCCGAGCGAAAAATGACTGCGCCTCCTTTAGCGATGATTCAGCTTTTTCAAAATCATCATTGGAGAAGGGTTGGTTGAGTTTTTCCCTTACGCTGTTACGGAGCGATTCAAGCTCTGTGCGGTACTTTTCGTCAGCGCAATATACTATGCGGCAGTCCATGAGTTTCCCGATGTTGGGGTGATTGTATTCCGCGTCGTTTTTGAGCGAGTCCCAGTTCGTGCAATAGATGTCATGTCCTACGTTCAGATCGTCCTGAATGAAACAGCTTGAAAGTTGCCATCCCCTGTCATCATTTATGAGTATGAGCAGGTCCAGGTCGGATTTCGCATGAACGTCTCCCGTGGCAAAAGAGCCGTATATTCCAATTAGTGCAATTGAGCCGGGGCAGATTTTCTTTTCCCTTTGAAGGACAGCATCAATTATCTTTTGGTTTCTTTCTTCAAGTGGCTTTATATTGATTTCAGATTCCATGTTTTCTTCCATATCAAAAAATATTTTTGTCACGCGGATTCGAGATTACTAACGTAATCTCCTGAAAAAAAGAGTGGAGGAAGATTTCTCAAATGTATTGAAAAACTTGCTCCACCCTTGAAAAGTCCTATGTTTATAGAACATTGATTTCGTCTGAAAGTTCCGCAAATGGTCCCGGCACGACATGGCTTCCGCGGTGGTTTCCGAAGAAGTCCCTGTTGAAGATGATGTCGCTTCCGTCGCGGCTTTCAAACCTCTGCTCAGGCTCAAATGCACATCCGAGTTTTTCCGTCGTTATGACACCGGTCGTAAAGTCTCCTATCAGGCTGGAAAGGTTTGTGGTCAGAAGGCCGTTCTTCAGGCTGATTTTTGCCTTTCCCTTTGCCACAAGATTTTCACCGTCATGCTTTGATACCGTGGCTCCGTTAAGGTATGCGTTGCCGTTTACCCATACAGGAAGATGTCCGAAGTGTGCGGTTGCAAGTTTTCCCATGTCAGGTTCCTTTCCAAAGTTGAAGAGTGAGATCCATTCGTCGTAGCTGGGGAAAATGTCGAAGGGGGCGGTTCCAACAACCTCGTAGTCTGCGTCTGTGGGCTTCTTGTCCTTGTTCTTTATCGCGTTCTGCTGAACGAAGATATTGTTGTAGATCCTGTCGTCGCCGTGCAGTATCGTCATGAATCCCGCAACCTCTGTCCTGTGGCGGATGTGGTATGGAGTATAGCGCGGTTCCCTCTGGTCGTTTACGATGCTGTCAACTCCAGAATTAATCAGGCTGAATGAGCCTAAAATCAGGTTGTGCACCACACCGATTCCCTCACTTGGAATTGTGATTGAGGTTTTTGAAAGCAGGAGGTTGTTGTCGATGAGTGTTGGTCCGTGTCCTACTTCGATGAATACGTCGGTGGAGAACATTGCGCCCTTTGCCTGCTCAAATCCGTCCGGCCTCTGGTTATTGTACATGAGGTTTTGGGTAATCCTTGCGCCCTGTGCCTCCCAGTCAAGCCATACGCCCATGATGGTGTCGTGGATGTGGTTCCTCTGAATCAGGACGTCGATTGCGGCATGAAGCTTGATTCCTGCTGTTTCCGCTCCTCCAAGCTGCTGTGAGTTGCAGATGTGGTGGATGTGGCAGTCTTCTATTGTAGAGAAAACGGCACCCATGCGTCCGACGATACCGGTCTGCTCGCAGTGGTGTACATGGCATCTTCGCACGATGTGGGATCCGATGTTTTCTTTTGTCCATCCGTGGTACTGTCCGCGGCAAACGGCGTCACGTTCCATCTGTGTGGGACTCTTGAGCCTCTTGGTGTAGAAGTACATGTCGTTTTCCCTGTCACGGTATTTTCCCAGGGAGATTCCACAACAGCGTGCATTGCAGACTTCCAAATCCTCCAGAATCCATCCCTTGCTCCAGTGCGGTCCGATGAGTCCGTCCTGATATGAGGCGGGTGGGGCCCATGTGGTTGCTCCGTTGCAGATCTTGAATCCGCTCACTGTAATATAGTTGAGTCCGTTTTTCTTTGGCATGAAGCAGTTGCGCCTTGCAAGAACTTCAACTTCCTGCTTGTTGGGGTCCAGCCCCTTGAAGTTGCAGTAGAAGACGGTGTAGCGGCCTTCCTTTGTGTCCTTGTCCCATGCGTTTACGACGTATTCGGTTTTTTCTCCCTTGGGTTCCGGGGCCTCTCCTTCCTGCTGGCAGAACCACTTGAACTGAGATTCCTTTTGGTTCCATGCGTAGGGATCAGGCTTTCCCTCAAGGCATTCTTCTAGTGTGGTTGTCTCGTACATCATGAGGCCGTTCAATACTACGGAGCCTGTGTGCCTTACCGTGGGGGCAAAGTACCAGTCGCCGCAGACGTATGTGGTGTAGGGGTTGTAGCCGCCAAAAATGCCGTTGTCTATCTTTGCGGTCCAGACGTCGCCCTTGTATTTTTTCCATCCCTTGAGTACTTCAGAGCCGCTGATTACTGCACCGAGCGGTTTTTCCGACTTGTATGTGATGCGGTTTTCTTCCGTGCCTCCAAAGCGCGGGACCACCTGTTCGCGGTAGATTCCCGGAGCCACACGTACTTCATCTCCAGCCTTTGCAATGGCAGCCGCCTCATTGATTGTCTTGAATGGAAGCTCCTTTGTTCCATTTCCGTTTTTCTTCGTTTTTGCATTGACGAAATAAACCATAACCGAAAAATCCTCCTGTTTCGTTCCGGGGTCAGAAAAAAGCAAGACACAGCCGCCCCAGTAAACGATATTATAACACAGGATTTGGGAAGAGGAAAGTTGAAAGTTGAGAACTGAGAGTTGAAATTCTTGCCTAAATTTAGTATGATGTATTCAATATGAACATTATTGCAACAATCCTTCAGCTGGTGGGAAGCCTTGCCTTTTTGCTCTTCGGCATGAAAATGCTCAGTGACGGTATTCAAAAGAGTGCCGGCTCAAGATTGCAGGCCGCCCTTGGATTTATGACCGGCAACAGAATGCTGGCCTTCATTACGGGTTTGGTGCTTACGTTCATCATTCAGTCTTCCGGAGCCACTACAGCAATGGAAGTAAGCTTCGTAAACGCGGGGCTCATGACCGTAAAGCAGTCTGTGGGCGTAACCCTGGGCGCTAACGTCGGTACCACCATAACCGCCTGGCTTGTGGTCTTTTTCGGCTTTAACTTTAAGATTTCGTCGTTTGCCATACCGATTTTCGGGCTGGGATACATAATCACCCTCTTCAAGAAATGGAAGAAGCAGGCCCTTGGTGAGGCAATCATGGGCTTCGGAATGCTCTTCATCGGTCTTAGCTGGCTGTCCGATACGATTGACCCGGACAACGGCACCCTCAACTTCCTGAGGCATTTTGCTGATTTTGGCGCCTGGAGCATTTTAATCGGAATTGTCGTGGGTATGCTGATAACTGCCTTGATTCACTCTTCATCAGCGGAAAGTGCGATCGTCATCACCATGGCATACAACAGGCTCATCCCCTGGGAATTTGCGGCGGCCCTGGTCATCGGAAGCAACATCGGCTCCACAATTGACGCTGTCCTTGCCTCCTTAAAGTCATCGGCTCCTGCAAAACGTGCGGCCCTTGTTCACGTCCTCTTTAACGTCGTTGTGGTTCTTGCGGCCTGCGTATTCTTCAACCCCTTCCTGAACCTGATAGACTTTATCGTTCCGGGAACCCCTGAGACCAACATCACCTATCACATAGCGGCCCTTCATACGGTGCTAAAGACGATTACGGCCCTCTTGTGCCTTCCCTTTACCGGACAAATCGCATGGCTTACGGAAAAGCTCATTCCCGAAACCGAGGATGCCGTTCCGACTGAATATGTATTTGAATTCAACGAGACCGGCGGCCGTGAAAATGCGACCTCCTACATCGTTCGTGTGGAAAAAGAGATTCAGGACATGACGGTGCTTGTTACAAAAATGTTTGAGGGTGTATCCAGTGGATTTAAAAACCGCGATGACAGTTTTATCGATAATAATATAGAAGAACTTACACGTCAGGAAGATTTTGCCGACCAGATGAAGGAACAGATTACAAAGTACCTCATCAACTGCTCGCACTTGCCATTGAGCACGCATCAGATACGCAGCCTGAGCATAATGCAGCAGATAGTTGACGAACTTGAGGAAATGACCGACGACTGCTACAACGTGGCGCTCCTTCTTAAAAAATCGATTGACAACAAGATGGAGTTTGCACAGGAAGACATGGACCGTCTGGAACCGTATCTTGACCTGGCACGTCAGAGCATGTATTTTGTAAGCACGAACATCAACCAGCATCTGGACAAGGACAAGCTTTTGATTGCAAAGGAAATTGAAGCCCAGATTGATGTGTTCAGGCATAACCTGAAGCGTGTTGCACGAAAGCGTCTTGAAGCCGGTGCAAATGTAAAGACCGAGTTGCTTTACATCGACATTGTACGAAAGATAGAAAAGTTTGGAGACAGGGCCTACAGTATTGCAAATTCCCTGTCTGAGTTCTGATAGAAAAATAAAATTGGTGGTGGGAAAAATGAAAAAAATACTTGCATGCTCTCTTATGGCACTCATGCTTTTTGGCTTTACATCATGTTCAAAGAAAAAGGAAAAGCGTTCTGCTCCGGCTGATTCTGATTTTCAGCAGGGAACTAACGTGTCTTCCGATGGCGAGGAGATTGTCAACTGGACTAACGAGCAGGGGTGCATCTGCGTCCTCTTTGGCGAAGGCTTTAACAGCGGAGAAGTATATGAGGAAATGCTGAACCGCCTTTCTTCCGTGTACGGCCTGGATTCCAACGGAGGGCTTTTGTATCCGATACTTTTCCCCGATGACCTTAAGGGCAAGATAGGCAACCTTTATTCCCATCTGAATGACGTGGACATGCGTGGCCTGATTCTGCTGGGTGCTCCGGCTGGCACACACAATCAGCTTGCAAAATACATGGATCAGGATGGCGGAAGGACTTTCCCCGTGTTTTCTTTTTTTCCGCTGGATGACGTTTTGGGGCAGGAATATACATGCGACATTGTTCTGGAGTACGAAAGGAACGCCCAGGAACAGGTTGATTCAACGGAAGTGGAACAGAAGATAGACAAGGATGCGGAAGACATTGCATTCAAGGCAGTGCGTTACATGGCTCTGCTGAACGGTCCACTTCCTATGAACGACCAGCTTAGGGAACACATTCAGAATATAGTGGGAGACAAGCAGATTAAGCGCTACGTTGACCATGACACAGGAATTCAGTCCATGAACCATTATGTGCTGGAGCAGAAATAGTGGCGTTACCCGGTAGCTTTGAACAGTGCCAGTGCGGCATTCTGGGGGCGGAAGAAGACGTGCTTGCCCTTGCCCAAAAGAAAGAAGCCAACGCCCTTGTTGTTGCAGATTCTCACGGAAACACTCCAAGACTCAAGTCGATAATCGAACAGTGGGGAACGGATTCCGATGCATTGATTTTTTGCGGGGACGGAATCAGGGACTTGTGTGCCATACTGGGAAATGCGGTTGAAGACAGGTCCTTTTCGCTTTGCATTCCACCGGTAATCGGCTTTGTGATGGGAAACAATGATTTTGACAGCTTTGTTGCGGTAAATCCACTCAGAAAGGAAGATGAAAGCCAGCCATATTATGTCGAGGTAAAGGTTCCTCCGGCATTGTGCATGAATATATGCGGAACGAATGTCTTTGTATCTCACGGCCACTATTACGGCGTTTACGGAAGTCCTGTTGCCCTGTGTGATGCGGCAAGGGAAAACGGTGCGACTCTGGCATTGTACGGACACACCCATGTCCCGAATGCAAGCTATATTGATGATGTGTATGCGGTAAATCCGGGAAGCTGTTCACTCCCAAGGATGGGTGAGCCTCCGACTTTTGCACGCCTGTTCTTTGCGCAGGGCAGGAAGATTCCGTTCTGTACGTTCTTCAAGCAGCAGGGTGGAAAATACGTTCCATACAAGCCGCTTGTAAGCCTTTGGTAAAGGTTAAACGCAGTCCTAGCCGATGAGTGACTTGTTCTTCTTTGTGACAGGCTCGCTCGTTACGTCAACTCCCAGCTTCTTGAAAATCTTTCGGTCAACTTCACTAAGCATTACGGTTGTATGAACCTGACATCCTGACAATTCGGGAAGATGCTCCAGAGCCTTCTTGCAGTTTTCGTCGCTTAATGAAAGCATTGCGAGTGCGACCAGAACTTCGTCGGTGTGGAGCCTTGGGTTTTTGCCGCGGAGGTATGACACCTTCATGTTCTGGATTGGTTCTATCATGCGGGCGGGAATGAGCTTTACGCTGTGGTCGATTCCAGCCAGATGCTTTATTGCGTGAATGATGAGTGCAGCGCTTGTTCCCAGAAGGTCAGAGGTTTCGGATGTTACGATCGTGCCGTCGTTCAGTTCCATTGCAGAGCAGGGGAGGCCTGATTTTGCACCGCGTTCCTTTGCGGCAACCGTTACCTTCCTGTCTTCGGTGGTAATCTTTGCCTGCTTCATCAAAAGTTCAATCTTGTTCACTTCGTCTTCGGTGGCCTTTCCTTCGGCAAGCAGGTTGAGCGTGTTGTAATATCGGCGGATGATTTCCTGCTTTGATGCAAAACAGCATGCCTCGTCGTCAACGATGCAGTAGCCGGCCATGTTTACGCCCATGTCTGTGGGAGACTTGTACGGGTTTTCGCCGTAGATTCCCTCGAATATGGCGTTGAGCACAGGGAAGATTTCTATGTCGCGGTTGTAGTTTACAGTTGTCTGACCGTATGCGTCCAGGTGGAACGGGTCGATCATGTTCACGTCGTTAAGGTCTGCCGTGGCGGCCTCGTATGCAAGGTTTACCGGATGCTTTAACGGAAGGTTCCAGATGGGGAATGTCTCAAACTTTGCGTATCCAGCCTTGATTCCGCGCTTGTTCTCGTGGTAGAGCTGGCTTAGGCATGTTGCCATTTTTCCGCTTCCGGGACCAGGTGCCGTGACGACAACCAGAGGCCTTGTGGTTTCGATGTAGTCGTTCTTGCCGTAACCTTCGTCGCTGTCGATGAGGGCCACGTTTGTGGGATAGCCTTCGATTGTATAATGGTAGTAGGTCTTGATGTTCATCTTCTTGAGCCGTGAACGGAATGCCTTTGCAGCTTCCTGGCCCTTGTAGTGCGTGATGACGACGCTGCCCACCATGAGTCCGCGGTTCTGGAATTCATCCCTCAGGCGCAGTACGTCCTTGTCATAGGTGATGCCCAGGTCTCCGCGCACCTTGTTCTTTTCGATATCCACCGCAGAGATGACTATTACGATTTCCGCATAGTCCGCCAGCTGCATGAGCATTTTGAGCTTTGAGTCGGGCTGGAACCCCGGCAGTACGCGTGAGGCATGGTAGTCGTCGAAAAGCTTTCCGCCGAATTCCAGATACAGCTTGTCGCCAAATTTGGCAATGCGTTCCTTAATGTGTTCTGATTGAATCTTAAGATATTTGTCGTTATCGAATCCCGTTTTCATACGGAATTTTATTATAATTCAGATTGGAAAAAATGGCAAGTCGGAGAAAAACTATAAAAATGTGTAAAAACAGGGGTAAAAATGCTATAAAAATGTGTAAAAATAGGCTAAAAAATCAATAAAAATGTGTAAAAATGGTTCTAAAACCCTTTATTTTTGTGTAAAAATCACATAAAATATAAGCATGTACAGAAAGGCGCTGATGAAACTGGCACAATGGAAATCCTCCTCCCATAGAAAACCTCTTGTTTTGCGTGGGGCACGTCAGGTTGGAAAAACCTGGCTTATGAAAGAATTTGGCCGATTAAATTACGAAAAGACTTTTTATTTCTCGTTTGAAAATGACAGCGAACTTGCAAAAATATTTGCAACAAATAAAGACCCCTATAGAATAATTTCGCTTTTGGGAACAATTAAAAATTCAAAAATCGAAAAAGAAAAACATCTGATTATTTTTGATGAAATTCAGGAATGCCCAAATGCACTTAATTCGTTAAAATACTTTTGTGAAGATGCCAATGATTATCATGTAATAGCCGCAGGAAGTCTTCTTGGAACTTTTCTTTCAAGACCTATGAGCTATCCGGTTGGAAAAGTGAATCTGCTGAATGTTTATCCTATGGATTTTGAAGAATTCTTGGGAGCTGTTAATCAGCCACTTTTAAAATATTTGGAAGAAACTCCACCGGAAGAAATAATTTCCCTGCAGCATACGAAGCTTATTGAACAGTATCATGACTATCTGATAGTTGGCGGGCTTCCTGAATGTGTTTCAAGCTGGGCGGAAGAAAAAAATTCTGGGACAGTTATGCAGATTCAAAAAGAATTGTTGGCTTTGTATGAGAACGATATAACAAAGCATAACGGAAAAATTGATGCAGGCAGAATTCTGCTGGTTTTCAGAAGTATTGTAACACAGCTTGCTAAAGAAAACGAAAAGTTTATTTACGGTTGTGTAAAGCAAGGTGCGCGTGCCCGCGAATTTGAAGTGGCTATAGAATGGCTTGTAAGTGCGAGTCTTGTACTTCGTGTTTATGATGTAAAAAAGCCTGAGCATCCGATAAAAGTTTTTGAGGATTTTTCAAGTTTTAAACTCTTCTTTTTTGATGTCGGATTGGCAAAATGTGCTGCTGAAGTTCAAAATAAACAGATTGTACTGGATTCTGATTTTCAGTTCAAAGGTGCGCTTACGGAAAACTATGTTCTGCAGCAGTTTCATGCGAATCTTGAAAATGATGTACATTATTATTCTCCTGCTCAGAATTACGAGGTAGATTTTCTTTTGCAAAACGAAATGCAGATAATACCTGTTGAATGTAAAGCCGGTGGAAACGTAACTTCCGCGAGCTTTAAGCGTTATCGCAGGGAGCAAAAGCCAGAGCTGGCAATAAGGTTTTCCCAGCTCCAATACAAAGAACAGGACGACATGATAAATGTTCCGCTGTACCTGGCAGACAAAATAAACGAAATTGTTTCAAAGTAAGTTCCCGCTGATTTCGAGGTAGGGGTCGCCGGATTCTTCCAGCCATTGCATGATCTGGTTCTTGACGTTTTCTATCCTGCGGCGGGAGTTTTTGCCTCGGATGGCACATTCCCAGACAAGGCACACGCGCCAGCATTGGTCCTGGTAGTACTTTATGACCTGTTCGTCACGCTCCCTGTTGCACCTGAATTTATTGCTCCAGAACTCCTGGTTGGACGAGGGAAAGCGGAAATAACGACAGCCTTCGTGTGCATACGTCGCATTTGCGCCGTTCGCATGAGAGGAAGCTATTGGATGTCGGCTGGAGTCCCAGCCGTGCGCGTGCCAGAAGCAGCCGTTTATGAAGACTACGGCGTAGTAGCGGGGGAAGATTAGGTCGGGTTTCCCGGGGTAGCGTTTGTCGCAGATGCGGTACCTGAACCCTGCCCTGAACAGAGCGGAGCGGATCTGCTTTTCCGGCCTTGTGTCCTTTGACCGAATGTGAGACATCGCCTTGTGCCGTGATTCCGGAGATAAAACGTCCATGGGGGAGATTCTATAACATTTCCGTGATTTTATCCAGAATGAGTTCGTCGGCGGGGAGCCATTTTACTGAATGGAGGGTTTCCCGCGTGAGCCAGAGTGCGTTTTCGTGCTCCAGGAGCTCAAGTCTGCCAGATTCAAGGGTGCAGAGGATGCAGTGCATGGTCAGGTGGAATGCTGGGTAGTCGTAGTCCACGGTGCCGATGATTTTCTGCGCGTGAACCTGGGCCGAAAGCTCTTCCCTGATTTCGCGCTCGATGCACTGTTCTGGGGTTTCGCCTTCTTCGATTTTACCGCCGGGGAATTCCCACCAGCCCTTCCAGTCGCCGTAGCCGCGTTGGGTTGCAAAGATTTCCCTTTTGCCGCTTTCCGCATTTGTGCGCAGGATGACCGCCCCGCTGACGGTTATGGTTTTCATCGTTGTCCTCCATCCGTACCAAGCATATCAGTTCTTGTGGTAAAGTCAAGATAGAATGTGATTTGACGTTGTTGCTTAAGCAACATGCGAAGCCGCGTGACAACAATCTTTTTTCAATTACTATCCAGCAAGACACAAAGCCAATCAGTAAGACAATCTCAATTCTTAATTCTTAATTATGCATTCTTAATTGTTAATTGTTCCGCCAGTTCCTTTACTTTTTCCAGTGACAAACCGACACCCTGTGCAATCTGTTCGTGGGTCAGAACATTCATGGACAGAAATTTTCTGGCATTTTCCAACGCATTTCGTTGGATGCCCTGTTCAATTCCTTCCTGTCTTGCCCGTTCCATTATGTCCCTGTCGTGTAAATTCATAGCTAAGTAATCACTCCTGAATTTCTTATTCGCTTTGAGCTTCTCAACTTCTTTCTTTTATCTTAATCCTATCAGCAATTTCCTGCACTTTTTCCAAAGGAAGTCCGATTGCCTGAGAAATCTGCTCAATAGTGTTAACACCCATTCGTAAGAAGTTTTCGGCGGTTTCTATGGCTTTTTGGGAGGCACCTTGGGCAAGACCGGCAGTAAGGCCTTCTTCGTACGCATCTTCTTTTTCATCATCTATCGTCTGTTGCCAAGTCATGTACTGCTTCCTCCATTTCATGTTTTTCTTGGCGAAACTAACCTTCTCCTCAATGGATTTGGTCAGCTCGCTCTGGACGCAATGTTCCTTCAGGTACTTGAAGAAGTTCTTTGCCTCTTCTCCTTTCATATTAGCATATTCCGACGCATTGAAAAAGACCTTTTTCTAATTAAGAATTAAGAATTAAGAATTATGAATTATGAATTATGAATTATGAATTATGAATTGGAAGTTCCGGCTCGCTTTCCATTATCTTACAGAAGAGGAAATTGTTGGCAAAGGTCAATTCCTCCCACGACGGTGACTTTTTCTTTTTGGGCATAGGTGCCTCCTGTGTAATGATATTGAGGAATCTATAAATTCCACTAATATATATATGGTGCAGGACTTAACGTTTTTAACAAAAAATCGGGGATAATTTTTAAAAAAATTTAAGAAAACGTGAAAATCGGTAAAGTCGTTTTTGGGGAATTTGTTTTGCCAGATGCTGTTGTCCACAAAGACATTTGAAATAACACACACCACACCACTTTCCCTGTGGAAAAACAGCAAAACCGCTTACACCGCACAAATGTATGCTTGCTACGAACCCCGCCTCTATTACAGCCTTTTCTCGGTTAACATTGAATTATCCATTTAATGTAAATGGCACTTGCCTTCCAATATCCAGTTCATACACATAAAAAGGAGAAAAAACATACGATGTTTTAAAAAATTCGTACGGAGAATTTCAAAAAACATACGGAGTTTTTACCTAAAACGTACGGAGAATTTTTGGGGTAGGGGGGAGATTTTGTATGGCCAAGGTTTTGTGGTATAATAGGGAAAATTAAGGAGGCTGGAACAAATGGCTGAAACGGGCTTAATTGATTCTTATATGGAAAATCTGCCGGAAAATGATGATGACCTCAAAAAGATGGCTGTTGAGCAATTTACCAGTCATCATGTTTCTATCGGGAAATGTGCCCAGATGGTCGGGACGACAGAAGAAGATTTTATAAAGTATCTGGGACAGAAAGGAATCTCTGTTTTCCATTATGACAGCAGGGAAGAATTTGAGGTAGAGCTTGAGAATGCGTAGGGGGGGGCAAACATAATTTTTCAAATTGCTTTTCCTTATAAAATATAATATAATAAAACTTGTAAAGCGTATCTGTGGAAGATATGTTAAGCTCATATCCCTCTGGAACGATTTTATATAAGATTGTATATTTGTATATAGAATATTATATTTGATTATTACTATATTAGGTATAGAGGTAACAATGAATTATTCACCTTTACGGTATCCTGGAGGGAAATCTAAACTTTATAATTTTGTAGAGTCGATTATCTCTGCTGGAAATAATACTATCTATACATATGTTGAACCATTTGCAGGTGGAGCAAGTATAGCTCTGTCATTGTTGCTAAATAGAAAAGTTGAGAATATAATTATTAATGATTTGAATAAAGGAATATATTCTTTTTGGAAATCAATTTGTACAGATACTGATGGCTTTTTGGAATTGCTCAATAAAACCCCTGTTGATCTAAAGAATTATTATAATCAAAAAAAAATATATCAAACCTCAAAAAAGTATTCATTGGAATATGGTTTTTCAACATTTTTTCTAAATCGCACTAATTATTCTGGAATCTTAGATAGTGGCCCCATTGGAGGACTGTTGCAAAATGGGAATTACAAAATAAATGCCCGGTATAATAAAGAATTATTAGTTGATAAAATACTAAAGATTGCAAAATATAAAAAAAATATTAAAATATATAATAAAGATATTCTAAAGTTTAATACTCAGATTGTACAATCATTATCAAATGCATTTATTTACTATGACCCTCCATATTACGTAAAAGGAAAAAAATTATATACAAATTTTTTGACTCATAATGATCATATTAATATCCATAATTCAATAAAATCTGTACAACAACCTTGGATATTAACATATGACAATGCTAACGAAATTGCAGATATATATAATGATTTTAAAGCGTTTGAGTTCAATTTATATTATTCTGTAAATTCAAGAAATGCTCGTAGGGCTGTCGAATTGATGTATATGAGTAATTCAAATTTCATTAATAATATTCCAACTGAAATTTTAAATACAATAAATCTTAAAGAGAGGCAGTAATATGAACATTGTAAATCAAGTAACAAATGAGGATTCATTAATCAAACTCGTACAAAAAGGAAATGAGGTTGGAAAGATATACTCTATTGACTATGAAAACGCTCTTGTATTAACAAATGATAGGTGGAGAAGAAATGTTAATGGTGTTCCTCAAAATTCTTTTTTGATAGCCACAAATATTTATCCAGAAGATTATGCAAATCAAGATGAATTTGATAAGGAAGTAATTTTACTTAGGGTTATTGGTTCTTATAAATTACCACAAGATGATGACAACATTAGAACTAAATTGGATTCAATTCAAGATTCAAGATCGTTTTATGATATTGAAGAATTTGATAAATTGACAAGAAATGTACTTCAATTTAGTGGTTTGCAATGTCGTGTTCTAGGAACTTTTTATATGAAAAACCAAGAATTACAACTTGGTTCTGATATTGAGAATTTTTCTGCTTCAATGACACAAAGAGTTTATTTACCTAAAGGAGATTCGTTAAAGACAATAGTAAATTATGTTGATCCGATTCGAAAGAATAAATCAAAAGAAGATTTCAAGGCTCTGGGAATAAAAGAGAATGTTGAACCATTTAAAATCGGAACTGTACGCTACACATCTTCAGATAGGTTACAAAGAAGTGCTGATGAAATAAAAGTTCCTGTTGAGATACAACCTTCAGATTTCTTAGCGAGAAGAACTGCAGTTCTTGGAATGACAAGAACTGGTAAATCCAATATGGTCAAACAAACAGTTTCTGTTGTAAAAGATATTTCCAATAAATCAAAGCTCCCAATTGGACAATTGATATTTGATATAAATGGAGAATATGCAAATGCAAATGGGCAGGATAAAGGCTCTATTTCTGACATTTTTAGAGATGATTGTATTAGATATCGTATGATGAAAACAGAAGGGTTCAAATCTTTACTTATAAATTTTTATGAACAATTGGAAGAAGGATTCCAAATTATATCTGATAATATCAATGAAGAAAAAATTAGTTCTGCCCAAGATATAAAAACTTTTGCTAACGGAATGTCGTTCGAAAAACCAGAGGCAGGTGATAGGAGTGGACAAAATCGTTACGATGTCAAAGTTGCAATATATATGTGTCTCTTAAAAATTGCAGGCTTTGAAACACCTGATGATACTAATGTTACTTTTTCTGCTAATCCTAAAATTAAATGTATACAGATATATGGAAAGACTATCAAAGATTATGCGGCAGAACAAGGAAAGACTCAAACAGAAATTGAAGAATCCTTAAAAAAACTGAAAGAACCAAATACAATAAAAGGAGCATTATATTGGTTTATACAACTTCGGGAGAATGCTCAAGAAATAGTCAACGGATTAAATGCTGATAAGAAGGAATCTGGAAGTAAAAAGTTATGGTATGAAATTTTGCCATCATCTTCTAAGGATAAATTGTGGCTTGATGATGTTGATGTTTCTATGATGAATATGATTGCAAAGAAAAATTCATCAGGCGTTCCAATGTTTGGTTATAAGGCTTTAATTACTTCTAAGGATTATCATACGTCAGATAGAAAAACAGATATGAAAAATGAAATATACGAATCATTAAAAGAAGGTAAGATTGTTATCTTAGATATGTCTGTAGGAAAGGCTAAATTGAGAGAAAAAATTAGTAAAGATTTAGCTCAGTATATTTTTAATACATCTATGAATTTGTTTACCCAAAATATTACTCCTCCAAATATTATGATTTATATTGAGGAGGCTCATAACTTAATTGGTAAAGGCATGGAATTGACTGATACTTGGCCACGAATTGCAAAAGAAGGTGCAAAGTATA
>JAEEGL015696219.1_pt1 | contig 64045 bp, 120 predicted proteins | sample 9134231 | NCBI WGS metagenome assembly JAEEGL01 (sample SAMN16246548, study PRJNA631951) | gut metagenome | biome: gut microbiome; feature: rumen; material: fiber-attached | host: Bos | place: Iran: Karaj | collected 2018-10
AAGGAAATACTCAGATTGTTAGGAATGCGATGTAATATAGAACCATTAACCATTACATCTTTTCTCATTCTTAATATCCCCCTCAGTAACTCATTTCTCTTGTTCTCTAGCTCACTATTGTCATAGTCTAGTAAATCTATGGCTTTCCACAATCCTGCTATGTATGGCAAGTTTTCAGTACCCCCTCGTCTACCTTGCTCCTGTGCTCCTGCAATTAATGGTTTCAAAGGTGTTCCCCTCTTGCAATACAATAACCCTATACCTTTTGGAGCATGTAATTTTTGACCAGACATACTAAACATATCTACCTCTTTCCAATCCCCTTGCAAATCAATAGGGAAGTAGGGTACATACTGTGTTGCGTCTGTGTGAAATATCTTGTCTTTGAATGCCTTACTCCAAAACTCAATGTTTTGTATGGTTCCTATCTCTGAATTGGCAGCCTGGATGGATACCATTTCAGTTTCAATTTTCTCTCTTGGAGCTTGCACAAAACCAAGACGGTCTACAAGCAGTCTATTTTGCCCTAGAATCGATTTATGTTCTATGGTGGTAGTAGTAGTCGTCTTTCCATTAAAAGCCAGCGTATTCGCCTCACAGGCACCACTGGTGAAGATTATTTCGTCAGGGTAACAATTAAATTTCTCTGCTATACCTTTTCGATAAAAATCCATCTTTCGTTTTGCCTCAAATCCTAAGTCATGCATACTGCTAGGATTTCCCCATATTTGCTCCATTGTTTCTTTGATTATTTCCACGACTTCCGGATAAACCCACGTGGTTGCTGCATTATCTAGATACATATATTTTTACCCCCTTAAAACTATTCTAACAGAATAATTCGATTTTTAAACGCATTTTTAAGATTTGCGAATGATTTGCAAATGTTTGCAAATGGTTTTCAAACGAAAATTAGGGGGTGTGTAGATGAAACAGCTGTTAAAAATCCCACCGCTGCTGACCTCGTGATCATTTAGCCTACCCCCCTATAGGGCTTGGAAACCGCTTAAAATGGGTATTTTGAGCAATTTTGACTTTTAAAAATAAAACATAGCTTTTAAGGTGTAACAAGTAAATATCAATTTTATAGATTGACTGTTAAAGTCAATAAAAAATCTTTTCGACTGTTTAAGTCGTGATATTTACAAAACAATTTTCTTTTTTGCTCATTGATAAACAATAAATATAGTCTTGTTTAGTGGGTTAGTGTATGTCTATGCTACGAAACTATTCAAGGGCAAGCAATTTAAACTCAAATTTGCGACTTTGCTTTTTTATACCACTAGTTTTTATAAAAATAGCACTGTAAGGGAACGTCACGAACGCAATTTTTTGTTTAAAGACTTCATAAGTTAGTGCATTATAGTTGTTGCAATATATTTATTCATAGTTTCAGGAAGTACGTGCAACCCCGAAAACTGAAACACGTGCGAAAAAATAATGGCGTGAAACGTTATTTTCTAGTACAAAAAAACGACTTTATTCTAAAATTCTAGTCATTATGTAAAGGTTAAAAAGGTGGAAAATATGATAGATTTATTCAAACCAACTGTAAAATACAATTTTACACACAATATAAATGCTTATAAAAGCATAGAAACTACAAGTACAATCCCAATCTGTGTTATAGCACAATACATGATAAGCAACAAGTTTAGTCAAGACATTATCACAGAGTTATTAAGAATTAATTTAAAAAGTTTGAAAGGTTAAAAAGGTGAAAATTATGAGTATTGTTAAGTTTATTTTAGAAAATGCTGGATATAGCAACGCAAAGATTAATAGAGATGACATCACAAAAGAGGAGCTTTTAAAGTGGCACTCATTAGAGGATAAGCTACATACTGAGTTATACAAGAATATTTCCAATGGCTTTAACGCTACTGACAACTTAAATAATCAAAACATTTATCAGGCACTTAAAAATATTTACGATTATATCGGTAAAATCAATAATGGCAAGCTACGCAACGACGCTGGTGTACTACCACGACTTTACACAATCGCAGCACAGACAAAAATTGTTAAAAGTATGCAATTACAGGAGTTAGAATATCGTCTTAGAATACGCAAGGTAACACTTGAGGACTACGAAAACACCGCTGGTGTAGAGGATAACGCAAAGACAGCACTAGCTAAAGACATTGAAACATTAGAGAATGACATTCAAGAACTATGCAACAAACCTAACCAGAAGTATAGAGATATACGCAAGACAACACCAACAAGGTTTTACAAGGATTTTGAGGACATGTTAGCCGCTATGATTGACGCAAGACTTATGATGACAGAAGAAGAGGTGCAAGCTGAAATTGAGGAACGTAAAAAGGCTAGAGCTGACAAGCAGCGTGCAAAGAGACAAGCTAAAAAAGCTGAAGAAAAGGCTAAGGCTGAAGTAGTGACAAAGTAACAAAATAGGCTAAACCTTTTTAGCCTTTACACAATGGCTAGGATTTTAGATTAATATACACAAGGGGTTGTACTGTCAAGGTGCAACCCCATTTTTAGAATAGTGAGGTGACACAATGGCGATTTTAACGCTCATACTAGGCTTATTCAAGGCTAGTTTTACACAATGTTTATAACTGGCTTTACAAGTCCTACACGTATAGAAATAGACATGCAAGAAAAGGACTTTGTACACATAGGCAATTTAACAATTGTTCCACACGTATCAGAAGTGGACACATGCACACTTGAGACAGAAACAGACTTATATGTTATAAAGTAATATGTATAATGTAAATGTAAGGCTTATTATGAAAGGAGTATAAAAATTATGAAGGGTTATAAGTGTTTTTATAATATAAATACTAAAAAATTCGAATGTGAAAATGTTCCATCAGAAGTAGGAAACTATACTCCAGATGGTACTACTTTTTGGATAGATAGTTATGAATATGCATTAGTTACTACTAATAATTATAACAAACACAACTTGAATGAAGTTTTTATATGTAAGAACTGTAATCAGCCATTTTTCTTGGATAAAAAAGAACAAGAATGGTTCATAGATAGGGGATTAAATCTTCCTAAAAGATGCTATTGTTGTAGAAAGAACGTAAAGAAGTAAACTAAATAAATGCAAAGCAGAAAGTGAGGAAAAATTATGCAAGAAAAAGTATATGTTGTAACTGAAAATGGGTGGATGGATTCTTTTACACATGGTGAATTGGTGTATCTTATAGGTGTGTTTACTGACGAAGACACGGCTAAAAAAGTGGCAGAAGAACACAATGCACAAATTACAGAAATTGAGCCTAACAAGGTATTCCCATTAAAAGGAAACAAAGAAGAACTACGCAACGAAAACGAATACCTTTTAGGTGGTTACGTTGAAGAATGGGGGTGAAACACATTGAAAAAAAAACTAAATATAGCACTCTTTGAGAGTCGCCACAAGATACCTAACGCTTGTGACGGCTCTATTTTTGATTGCTCTATAAGTAGCAACATGATGACGGATCCTGACGCATTAGAAAAGCTTGCCTATACACGTTTCCTAGCAAAGCAAGTAGAACTAGGAATAGAAACGACAAAGGGGCTACAAGTGAACTTATACGTGACAGGTCTAACAGTGGCTTTAATTGCGGTAATAAACGCATTAGCAAGAACTGACACAGAACTAACATTGTATCACTACGATAGAGATACAAATAGTTACTATCCACAGAAAGTAAAGAGGTAAAAATATGGCAAATAGAACAGATTTTGAAGAAAGAAAAGTCATGCTTGTAACACTAAAGAAACGTGGTGACTTAACCGGTTGGGTAAGTCCATACATGGATAACATGACAAATAAAAAATACCTAGTAAAGGAAACCGATATTATACAAATAAACGACACATATGTAGAATTATACCTAGAACACAACTACCCATATATATACAATATGAAATGGCTAGATGTAGAGGATTTCAGCTTAGTAGAATACCACACAGACATGGCATACCACAGACTAGAAGAATTATTTGAGGACTATGACGGAAACGGAGAAATAGACCGTGACGCAATCAAGCAAATTGTAAAAGAATCTTTGTATAATAAAAAATGGATTGCGGACAAAATGGAAAACGTTGAGGGTTGGGATAAGTACAATTTGCGACTTGTACGTGACGAAAAATACACACGAGTTCCCGACAGAAAAGTTGTAGAAGATTATTTTTATAAGCTAAATACAGAGTTCAATATAAAATATAAAAATCTGTGGAATATGCATGAATTAGACCGCATGAGAGCAAAACTTTCAGATAAGGAAAGTGGTTATCGATTACTAGGCTTGAAAAATGAGGCTAAGGAAACATACACCGAAAGACTGCATTATATCGGGATATACGATAAATTATATGACAGAAGAAATAATATGAATAAGATTATTAGTCACATAGACAAGCAAGAAAAAATCACTAATAGAATAGACGAAGAATTAGAAAATCTTTTTAACTCATTAGACGATAACGAGTATATTAAGGCAAGACAAGGGCAAAAGATTACAAAGGCTGTAAGGAAATATCAAGAATGGGCTAATATTCCGATTGACAACAAATCCTATGCGGAATTCTGTGACGCAATAAATGAAATCCAATATATAAGACCAACAGTTTTAAGCCTTGCACCAATAGACCTATGGACGCAATCTATCGGTCATAATTGGCATAGTTGCCACGATATTAGAAATGGTTGTTATAGAGCAGGTTCTACAAGCTATGTGCTAGACTCATCAACTGTAATTTTATACACAGTAGAAAAGAAATTAAAGTCCGGACGTTACGAGAAAATGGGAAAAATAAATAGGCAGCTTTTCCACTTTGGTGAAGACATAATTCTACAAGGTAGATTGTACCCACAAGCATGTGATAGTTCGGATTTTAACGACGAATATGCAACTTATAGAGCTATTGTGCAATTAATCCATGCAAAAGCCTTTGATAAACCTAATTTATGGACAGTTTCAAAGGGCGGAGATAGTACAAGAGCAAACCATTATTACACAGGAAATGGTTATGATGATTTACACTACAATTATAACGGACAATTATCCGTATCTAAATATAAGTTCGCAACGGGTGAAATACCTAAGATACATGTGGGAGAATACGCAAAATGCTTATGTTGTGGTGAGGAAATGGATTCAGACATACAAGATGATATGTTCTGTCATGAATGTGGTGGAACTTATGAATATAGTTGTGACTATTGTGGAAATGGATTTAATGAAGATGATTATGATGTTGCGATTATTGATTCATCAACTCATTATTGTTGTTCTGAATGTGCCAGAAATGATGGTTATGAATGGGCGTTTAATACAGAATGTTGGATATCTCAAGATGATGCTTATCGTGATGATTACACAGATGAATGGTTTGAATATACAGATGATAGTATAACTACAGAAGAAGGTTGTTATTACATGGATGAATACAATGCTGAGCAACACGGAAATGTATATTGCGAAAATATAGGTAATTGGGCAGATGCAGATAACACTATATATGACAATTATGATGAATGTTACTATTACATCCCACAGAAATTAAACGAAGATTATTTTGTACACACAAAAGACGGAAACAATTATGTAAACGATGAAAACGCAATAGCAGATGGTTATGTTGAGTGTGAAGATACAGGCAATTGGATTAAAGAAGAAGACGCATACTACGAAGATTACGAAAAAATGTATTACGAAAATGGAGATGACTTTATATTCGTAGATAGTGAAGACGAAAGACGTGTGTACAAAAACGAAGAAAACGCAATAGCAGACGGTTGTGTTTATAGTGAGCTTTTAAACGAACTTGTTTATCCACCAGCTTGTATAAACATCTTAGGTGAGTTTTTCCCATACATTAGAAATGCAATTTCAAAAGGATACAAATTTAATGAGGATTTAGGCATATGGTATATGCAGATAGGAGCTTAATATGGAATTAAAAGATTTATGTCGTATGACACAAAAAGAAATGAAATCATTTCTTAAAAATGAATTAGAGAAAAGATATGCCGTTGTCATTGCTGATGACGGCTTTCTTTATGCAAGAGGCACTATGAATGTATGCTTAACATCTCATATGGACACGGTATATAAAGAGCCACCAAGGGCTTTTATATATAATGCACAAGAAGATAAGTTATGGTCGCCACAAGGAATAGGAGGTGATGATCGATGTGGCATTTACATGATTTTAAAACTACTTGATAAAGGGTTTAGACCATCAATAATCTTTTGCGAAGACGAAGAAATTGGTTGCGTTGGTTCCAGGAAGTTTACAAAGCATAAGGACTTATGCAAAGAAGTAGGAAATGATTGTCATTACATAATAGAATTAGACAGAAGAAACAGTCATGACGCAGTTTTTTATGATTGTGCTAATGAAGACTTTATTGAATGGGTAATTGAAAATAGCGGATATGAAGAGGCTATGGGTAGTGTATCAGACATAAGTTATCTTTGCCAAGAAACAGGTATTGCAGGAGTTAACTTCTCTTGTGGTTACTACAACGAACACAGAGAAATGGAAGAATATGTAATTCTACACGAATTAGAAAACACTCTAAACATGGTAGAAAAGCTTATTCAAGTAGAAACAAATGAAAAATTCGAGTATATTGAAGATTATAAATATAGCCATAACTACGGTTACGATTATGGTTATGATTGGAATAGTGAATACACAATTAAATACTATGACGAAGAAACAAAAGATATAATGGCTGATTATTACTATTCTAGCAATGAATATGAAGCTTTAGGACAATTTTTTACAGAACATATGGATTTATGCTTTATGGATATTGTAGATATCGAAATATTCTAACTTAAAAAAATTATGAAACGAGGTAAAAATTATGATGAATTATGAAATGTTTAAGGACGAAGTATTAGAAAGGGTAAGCTCACTTGTTGAGGACACAAAAGAAGTAAAAATAAATGAGATTGTCAAGAATAATGATTTAGTTCTTGACGGACTAACTGTTTATAACAAGGAACAGACTTACTCAGTATCACCTACTATTTATCTAAACCCATTATTTGACGAGTATTCAAACGGAACAAGTATAGAAGACATAACTGATAAGATTATGAACATTTATAGCAATGCAGAACCACCAGAATTTACAAAGAAAGCAAAGCAATTTGAAGATTACGACTTTGTGAAAAAACATTTGTATTTCAAAGTCGTTAATTATGACATGAATAAAAAATGCTAGAAGATGTTCCACATTTTAAAACGCTAGATTTAGCTATAACATTTGCTTGCCTATTAGAAAGGGATAATAAAAATACAGCTAGTATTCCAATTAATAATGGACATCTAAAGCATTGGGGCATAGATAAAAACCAACTATATGAGGACGCATTTAAGAACGCAACAGAAATGTTACCACCTAAGATTTACTCACTATTCAAGACAGTAGTTACAAGAGAAATTAACAATGAACTAGATTTAAATAACATTCAACTAGATGATATGGACATGCTAGTTCTTACAAATGAAACTAAGGTTAATGGAGCCGGAACAATGCTATATCCAAACTTACTTGAAACAATAGCAAATCAATTAGATAGTGATCTAATTATTATTCCATCATCAACTCACGAAGTTTTAATCTTACGAAAGACTGGCGACATTAAATTAGGAGATTTAGATTTCTTAGTAAACACAGTAAATCATACGGAATTATCAACAACAGAAGTGCTATCAACTCATGTTTACATCTATCTTAAGGACGAAAAGGAATTAACGATGGCACAGAACTAATATGAAAGGAGTCAAAAATATGGCAGCACAGAATTTTACAGAAGCAATAGAATATCCACAACACATGACAATTATCGCACCAAATGGACATGAGTTTAATGGTTACTATTGCGACCCAAAGCTAGACCGTAGAACATTACCCGATGGTTGGAACGCTTATGATATTCGTCACGATGATGATGGTTGTGGTTATTTTGCTGAATTATGTCACAACTATGTAATAGTCAATAACGCAGGAACATTCTTTTTACAAGGTCAAATTGAGGAACTTGCAGAACCCGATTCTGTAGTTTTTTTCAAAATTGATTCAGAAGAATATGATGAATTAGCAATGAAAATTTTATGGGATTTTGCATTCTAGTATTAAAAGAAAGGAGAAATTATTATGGCAAAGAAGAACGAAGAATTTAAGTATGAGGTACTTGAAAAGATAGGAGTTATCTCAAAGAAAAACGGTTGGACAAAGGAACTTAGGGTTGTTGCATTTAATGACAACGAGCCAAAATACGACATTAGAGATTGGTCTGAGGACGGAAAGAGAATGGGCAAGGGAGCAACATTAACCTTTGAGGAATTACAGGAGCTATACACAATTTTAGAGAAAGTATTGAAAGGATAAATAAATAACCTTTTCGGTGGGTAGGTTAAACCGATTAAAAGGAGGTAAAATGGCAAAAAACATTTCTAAATATTTCCCGCTTAAAGCGATGAATATGTTAGGAGTAGGGAAATGGGATGAATTTAGCAAAATGATTAAATCAAATCATAGTGAATTTCCATTAAGTCAAAAAGAATTTATTGATGACATTATGAATTATATTTTTTATAACAGACAAAAAGATTATATAAATAAAATAGGACAAAAAATGGATTTGCTTTCTAATGAGGAAGACAAAATGTTTGTACTAACTTATCCAGTTATGAGTTTATGGGCTGAGAATAAACAAGTTTATCAACCGGATAAATATTTTCTAGGCGATCTTGTTCAAACAAATAATTTCACAATAACTAAAAATGATTTACTTCATTTACCTGTAAAAACGTTTTTCCTAGATATAGATGAATTCTCCGAAACAGATAAAGGTGTATTTGTAAATATTAGCGTTTTAAAAGAAAATGCTTTTTGCACTATGATATATTTCAACAAAGAAGAAAAAATGGGAGCACGATATTACACACTTGAATTCAAATCAGATGGAACCGCAATTATACTTGAAGATTACGGCAAATTGAATCATTTAGCTAATGCATTTTCAAAAGCAGAAGGTTTTGAAAGATATTCTCAAATTCCTACGGCAACAATTCCTAGAATTGTATTTCAGTTGTTGTTATATCTTACATCAAAAGAGCCGGATATTAACGAATCATTAAAGACAAAATACACTTACAGAAAACCTGTTGGCAAACCAACAAACTCATTTAAAGAAGTGCAAATTCATGAGGTTGGTGTTAAATATGGAAAAACAATAAAAAGATTTCTACAAGAAGAAAAGAAGAAGACTCATAAAAAAGAAAATGAAATTGAAATTAAGATTATTAAAGAGGGTAACAAACGAAAAAGTCCAAGAATACATTATAGAAGTGCACATTGGCAGAGGTATAGAACTGGCAAAGGTAGGGTAAATACTGTCACAAAATGGATTGAACCTGTATTCGTAGGAACTGGTAACAAGAAAAATGTAGATGTAGTTATTCATAAAGTACAATAGAAAGGTGGTGATAATATGAAGTGTTCAGAATGCACAAAAACTTATGAGAATTGCAATTCATGTAATGCAATTAACTTTAAGATTACAAATGTGATGACTTTCAATAATTCGGGTAGCTTTGATGTAACTTACAAAGATAAGACATATAAAGCAAAATGGAAAACTCCAAGAGAGCTTACACTAGACGCACCTAAAGAATTGTACAATCAAGTACTTAGCTATTTATATGACTAAAAAGGTGGTGATGAAATGTTAAAATCAAAAACGCAAATGAATGGAATGATTATTAGTAAATAATAAGCGAGGTGAGAATGTGAAGAGTTCAATAATATCTAAGTTTGACGAAAAAATTTATTGTAAAATTATAGAAAGGTAAAACGAGGCCAGGTAGACCTGGTTGAAAGTTCTGTTGATTAAAACTTTCATAAAATAAACAGATAACAGCGCTCGATAGAAGATGCTAAAGTGCGGAGCGAATAAGTGCCATTGAGCTAGTATACGGTTGAAAATCCGAGGCAGCCGATTAACACTTGATGCAGAATAGCGGGTATGGGAGAAACATTGTTTATTATCCACGAATGAGACGTTTCGTTTGTGGTGTTTTATGAATATTAATTATGTAGCGAGTTTAAGCGGTGGAAAAGATTCTACCGCTATGGTATTGAGACTTATCGAGGAAAATTTTCCTTTAACTCATGTTGTTTTCTATGACGCAGGAATGGAATACAATGCGATTTATCATGTTATATACGATATAATGAAACCTAAAATTGAAAGCTATGGGGCGGAGCTAATAACGCTTAAACCGGAAAACAGCTTTTTATATGACATGCTTATTAGACCTGTAAATCATCGCAACGGGTCAGTTAGTTATGGTTATGAATGGTGTGGCGGACTTTGTAGATGGCAAACCTCAATGAAAACCATGACAATAAATAAATTTATCAACTCTTTGAATGGTGCTTATGTGCAATATATAGGAATAGCTAGTGATGAACCAAAAAGAGTTAAAACAGAATTAAACAAATTATATCCATTAGTGGATTGGGAAATGACAGAACAAGATTGCTTAGAATATTGTTACGATAAAGGCATACAATGGTTAGAAAAAGACAGAAACGGACATGACATAGACTTGTATCAAATCTTACAAAGAGTTTCTTGTTATTGTTGTGGCAATAAAAATTTAAAAGAGCTAAAAGCAATGTACGAATTTTTGCCGGAATATTGGGAAAGAATGAAAGGATTGCAAACTAGAATTCCCGATAGACCCTTTAGAAGTAAATCAAAAGAGACAATATTTGATTTAGAACTACGCTTTGAAAAAGAAAGGAGTGCACATGCTAAAAGTTTTTAATTAGAAAAGGAGGTGATTACATGTTGGAATATAGCATTGTACTTTATTATAACGACCAATGGTGGAATGGATTGCGACCATTAATTAAGACGTTGCAAAAGCAAGGTAAAATAGAGTATTCAGCACATCAATATACAAAAGATAAAGTGTTAATAATCTGCAAATCAGACAAAGAAACAAGTGAAATTGTAGATAAGAAATTAGAAGAAATATTAGGACATATACATGCATAGAAAGGAGCTTATTATGATAAACGAGGTTATTAAGGAATTAGAAAAGTTAGGATTAAAAGGAATACATAAGAAAGTAGAAAAAAATGGTGTTATAAAAGATGGCATTTTAATTGATTTAGGATTAAATATAGCACCAACTTGTTATATTAGTGAATTTCAAAAAATGAATTACACAGCTGAAGAAATTGCAAAAAAAATCAAAGAGCAATTAGAAAGAACCGAAGTGCCACGATATGACACAAATGAGATTGTATCAAAGGAATACATTTTAAAACATGTTAAGCCTAAGCTTGTAAGCAAGGTTTCTCAAAATGCAATTTATGATGATAGTGAGTTTGACGGAATAAAAATTGTATATACAGTTTTAGTACAGCAAAATGGTAATGAAACACATTCATATACAATTACAAATAAAATCCTAGATATGTCGGGTTTAACTAAAGAAGAAATGGTTAAATCAGCTTTGGAAAATAATAAAGAGGATATATCAGTAATATCTTTAGCTGAAAAACTAGGGCTGTTAGGAGTTACCTCTGATATAATACCGCCAATGCTTATTGCGTCAAATAAATTAGGGGCAAATGGTGCAGCTGCTATTCTTGAATGGAAAAAGATATTACAAGATAACGATATTAAATATGCAGCTATGATTCCATCTTCTGTCCATGAGTGCCTTATTTGTAGATTTGATACAAAAGAAGAATTAGAAGAGCATTTCAATAATATTAGTGACTTAGTAAATTTAGTAAATACACAAGAACTTGATCCTGAGGAATGGTTAGGAGATAAAGCCTATAAATTAGTGATTTAAGGAGCATTTATGGATAATTATTATAAAGTTTATTACACAACATTAAATGGTAAAAATAAATTCAAAGCTCAAATGAAAGAATGTAGAAATTATAAAGAAATGGTACGTTGTAGCGAAGAAATACTTAATGGTGATAATACATCTTTAATGTCAATTTTTAAAGTTGTAAATGGTAATACAGATATATGGAGAGTACCTAGAAATTGGTTTAAAGTAAAGGAGAATTAAATATGAGTTGTTATATTGTAAGTGACGAAACAATAAGTGTATTAGCAAAGGCATTTGTAGATTATGGAGTTGATTATCGAGCTGATAATTATCATCCGCAAAATACAGTAATCATAATGATGAACACATTAAGAAAAGAGATAGGGCAATCGCTCTTAGAACAAAATTATAAATCATATAACTACAGGTATAGAGAAGAAAACTCTGTACCTGTTTTTAATTACACAGATTTAGAGATTGACGAGGGCTTAGTGTATGGATGCATAAGAGATTTTTGTTATCAAGCAAGTGAAAATCCGGATTGGGAACATTCAGACTGTTATTACTCACTAATGTACTTACAAGAGAAATTATTAAAAAGGCTACTAAAGAAAGCAGGACAAAAAGCACCATACGGATATGATGGATTTGATTTGTTAGAAGATTAAAACCTAAGGAGTGATTAGTATGAAGAAAGAGCAAATGGAAGAAATCGAAGAAAAATTGAAGAAAGGTGTAGAAAGCGTATTTACATCTGATAATTATATTAGATACCTAAATATGCTTTCAAACTTCCCTAGATATTCTTACAACAATCAACTATTAATAGCCATGCAAACAAATTATAAAGCTACAATGTGCCAGAGTTTTAATGCATGGAAAAAACTAGGTAGAAAAATAAAAAAGGGAGAAAAGGGAATACAGATTTTAGCTCCCGTAACACACAAAAGAACTGTTAAACAAAAGATAACAGAAGATGACGGAAGTGAAACAGTTGAAGAAAAAGAAGTTAAATGGATGTCCTTTAGAGTTGTTTATACATTTGATGTGTCACAAACAGAGGGCGAAGAGCTACCGTCAATCATGGCAAAAATGGAATTAACTGATGATGTGGAAAACTACGAAGAATTGCTAGAAAAATTAGTTACCATTTCTAAAGTGCCAATTTTGTTTGAAGAAATCACTCATTCAAATGCTAAAGGATATTATCACACTCAAGACAAAATAATAGTTATCAAAGATGGAATGAGCCAAGCTCAAACAATAAAAACAATAATACATGAAATGGCCCATTCAATTTTACATGAAGATACAGATAAGGATAAGAAAACAAAAGAAGTAGAGGCTGAAAGTGTGGCATATATAGTTTGCAATCATTTAGGAATTGACACATCTGATTATAGCTTTGGTTATGTTGCAAGTTGGTCTAGTAATAGAAACCATGAGGAATTAGATAAATCTTTATCTTTGATTTCTACAACAGCAAAAGATATTATTACGCAAATTGATAGTAAGGAAACAGAAGATGAATAAAAAAAAGAGCTGTAAATATCAATTTACAGCTCAAAAAAATGATTAAATTAGGATGTAATTAAGATAACATAATACAAATATTTTTGCAAGAAAGGAGCAAACAAAATGCGAAGAATAGGAATTATTTCAAAAGTAGGTTTTGCAAATTTAGAGTTGCGACAAATTGATAAGGACAAATACGAGTTTGCAAAGTGGTGGAAGGGAGCTGATGGAAAAGAGAAATCTAGCAAGGGTTTCTTAATCAGTGCCACAGCTTATGAGGAATTAAAGAAGAACATAGATAAAGAAGATGTTGTTTTGGAAACTAATGAGCAGGGCGAATTAAAATGGTCTTATATGGATCGTCTTGACAATGGGCTTATGAAGTATGAGTTACGATATTGGAAAGATGGGAACGATTTAAACAATGGACTTACATTCTTGCCAGTAGAGAAAGAAAAGCTAAAAGAAATCTTAGCAAATCCATTAGACGAAGAACTTGAGGTTGAACAACCAAAGACAGAAGAAAAGCCAAAGACAGAAGAGCAACCAAAGACAGAAGAAAAGCCAATTGAAGAAGAAGTTGAGCCAAAGGCAAATGAAGAATTTAACGTCATAGATATACTTGTTACTGTTCCAGAATCAGACATAAATTTTAAAACTGCTTTGGAAAAGGCAACTATGACACAAGTAAATCTAGCAATTATACGATTAAAAGCAAGAAAAGGTAATCATAAGACTAAACTTAAAATCTTAAATGACAAACTAAAGAAAAAGAATGTTACGGCTCCTGATAGCGAGTCAAAGTCTAAGACAGTTTCTGATACTAAGGCAAAAGTTAAGACGGCAACAGCAAAACCTAAAGATGTAAAAAAGCTAGATGAGAGTAAGCGAATTGAATTAGAACCATATCAAGCTACTGGAAATCATACATATGAAGAATGTGAGAAAAAGCTAACAACAGATTACGAAGATGAAGATAGTAAATACTGTATTGCGAAATTAAAAGAAAAATGCAAAGAAGATAGCGACTTCAGAAATAATGTAATGCGAGAAGATAGGTCTTTCGAGGGAGCATTTGAGTACATGGTTAAATGTGCAAGAAATGGTTATTGTTACAAAAGAGGTAATACAAGTTATGTTCCACGAGAATTAGGATTTAAATTAATGGTTGATTATTTCAATGGAAAGGAGAAAAAGAATCATGACAAGTAAAAAGAAAACTGAATTAATAGATATATATATGCCATTAGCAAGACCTATTGGCAAGATCAGAATGGACTATGTAAAGAAAAACATAGTCCCTTTTTTAATTGTAAAAGATGATAGGAAAACAGGTTACTGTACATTTTGCGAACAAGAAATGGAAATGCCTAAAACAAAGCATAATCAAGAATGTAATTGTCCTAAGTGTAATCATAAGGTACAAGTAATTCATTCCTGGAGAAGACAGCTTTCAACTTTAAATAGGACAAAATGGTATGTTTTCCCTCAAGTAATAGACGAAGATACAGTAATGCTAAGATACATATTAACAGATTGTTTTTACGATAAAATAGTTATTGAAGAAAGAGCAAGACAAATAATAGACTTTAAGACTGAAAAAACATATGAGTTTGAAAGATATTGTAATAGCCAAGAATATTCAGTACAAAGAAAAAACTACTTTAGAATTCCTACTTTCTATATAGGCAATCATTATTATTGTGGTTGCGCTGAAGAAATCAAGCCATACTTTTTCTCAGAATTAAGCAAACTAAGAGATGCAAAATATAATATGGAATATGTTAAAAAAGAGTATTCATATACAACCGAAATAACAACTAACATTTCAAACATATTCTCAACATTAGGACTATATGAAAAATTAGATAAAATAGGACTAGCAAATAAATTAAATTTAAAACATATAGGTTATGACAGGTATAAAACAGAATTAACACAAATGCTACACCTAAATAAAACAACTTTAGGCATATTAAAGAAATACCCTAGCAATAAAGCTCTTGAGTATCTACAGACCCATCAAACAGCAACAGAAGAATCATTCTTACAAGCAAGAATAATTGATTATAACAATTTTAATGAATTATTTCTTAAAGATAATAATATAAGTGTTAAACAGTTTTATAAGTATGCTGTAAAACAAAATGAAAAAATAAATTCAGATGCATTTTTTTACGATTATAAAGACTATATTCGTAATCTTAAGCAATTAAATTATATTCTTGATAATAGCTATCTTTTCCCTAAAGATTTTAGAAAAGAAAAAGATAGAGTAACACTTGAGTATATCCAAAAGACAAGTAATAATGAAAAAGACGCAAAGAAAACGCTGATAATAAAGAAAATATCTAGTTTAATTAGAGGCAATAATGAATTATCAAAATGGATAAATGGAGAAAATGGATTGCAAATTTATGTGCCAGAATCTGTTGAAGATTTACGATTAGAAGGAATGAGGTTGCATAATTGCATAGGAACATATTGCGATAGAATTGCTAATAAGAATACATTAGTATTTTTTGTAAGAAAGTTATCTGATCCTGATAAAGAGTATGTTGCGTTTGAATATAACTCAAATGGCAGGATTGTTCAAATACGTGAGAACAGAAATGAAGTGTGCAAAAATAATAATGTAATTGATTTTGTTAATGCTTTCTGTAATAAGCTTAATAGCATAAATGTTTACAAATTAATCGCAGCTTAAAGGTAGGTGATTATATGAATTACAATACAACTTATAGAATTCAAGACGAGCATGAGATATATGAATTTAGCTCACAATTGCGAAGAGAAGAAGTGATTGGAATATTGAATGGAGTGTATGGTGTAAACAATTATAGAATTATTGAAGAAATAAAAATATATGATATGTGAGGAGTAAATTAATGAACAATACAAGAAGAAAGAAAATACAACAGGCATTGTTGCTAATTAATCAAGTAAGCTCAATGTTAGAGAATGTCTTAGAAGAGGAAGAAGAAGCTTATAATAATATACCTGAAAATTTACAGGATTCTAGCAATTCTCAAGAAGTAATTGACGATATAAGTGAGGCTATAGATAGTTTAGAAGATATTGTTACGTTACTTGAAGATTTATAAAAAGTGAGGTGAAAAGATATGGCAACAGAAACAAGAGACGAGATTCTCGGTAATGCATGGGAAATAATATATGATTTAAAATCAAATTATACAGGGCGAAAATATCTTGAATTGCAAGAATTAATAGACAATTGGAATTTAAAACAATGTGATGCCGCTAAAATATTTATAAGACGCATACGAATTAACGACTATCGTGTCCGCATATATATAGAAGACGATTACGTGGATTGTAAAACAAAAATGAAGGTGAAAAAGAAATCTATGAGAACAATTGAAAATAAGCGTTTCACTTTTTATAATTTAGATACCAAAAAAGAAAGGCAGCTAATGAGCGGAAAGGTGCATTTTATGTTAAAATTAAAGATTTTTGACACGGAAGTTAAACTAAAGCCAGAGTATTTATTTTCTGATTTTGAAGAACTTTATAATATTTTATTAAATACTCATTATTTATCTTATGATTGCGACTATTTAACGGGTTATATTTTAGAAAAATTCAACATTAAAGAGGATAGTTGGGAACAATTTCTTAATGACTTAAACGAGAAAAATTTAGATACTGATTATTATAACGATTTTGACAAATTTTTGAAAAATAATAATATTGATTATTCTATAAACAATTTAACGGAACAAGACTATTATAATATTATTAGTGAAAATCTAAATGTTAACGGCAGCTATATATTTTTTTATAGCTTAATTAATTCAAATATTGATTTTGAAATTAATGAAATCTTAATAAATTTTTTTGACAAATCAGGAAACAATATAATTGAAAATTTAGAATTTCGTGAAAATCTATTAAATGAAAAACTCCCAACGCTAGAACTTAGACAAAAGTTTTTACTATTATTTACCCCGTCAATTGTAGACCATCTCGGAATTTATTTAGATGATTTATATGATAAATATTGTGTCATTTTTGAAGATAAAATATATAATAGCGAATATGATAGATATATGTTTATTAATAGTCCAAATTTTGATATTTACAACTATGATTACGAAGAAGAAGGCTTGAAAAAATTTATTGCTAGTTATGAAGTGAATGGGGACTCTAAAGAGTGGGTATTTTATGCAGAAAATGAAGTAAGTATGGACGAAATGCTTTTCGGTTATAAAATACCTTTAGAAGATGAAGATAGTTTTCACACGTTATATATTAGTGAATTTTAATTATTAATTTGCGGCCCTGGTTAACCAGGGCCTTATTTAGAATAAAAATAAAAGCGAGGTGAACAATATGAAAAAATATACATTCAAAGATGGAACAGTGGTAACATCAAAATTAAGTGCTAATGAAATGATTAAGAGAATGAACAGGCTTGATACATTAAGGGTTCTTACAGAGGGATTTACAGAAGATGTTGGAATGGGAATCTGTAAGAAAGCATTAAGGGCTTACAACAAGTTAAACGGATTCACGGGAATTATAAGATTAACACAGATAGAAAAAGAGTTTCTTGATTATATGTTAGATAGTAAATTTCTTGATGATGAAGACAGAGAAGTAATAAAGTTTTATACAAAATTTGAAGATTAGGAGAGAATAAATGCGAATAGTAGTTGATGAAATGCCCACAGAGACTTATAAGTGTGATTATTGCAGAGATGAGACAAATATGGACAGAGATAAATATGTGTGTACATTTAGAAACTCAGAACATCAATGTTGGAATACATCAGAATGTCCATATTTTGTAGGGTTTAAAGACATGTTTAAAAATGAAATAGATTGGTAGAACATATTATATAAGAAAGGTGGAAACAAATGGGTAGATTAATAGATACAGAAAGGAAACTCTTTATGAACAGTTATTACTATACAGTTGGTGTCCGTAAAACTTGTCATGATGTAAAGCAAAACGAAAACCAAATGTTGAGAAATGAAGCTATTAAGAAGATAGCAGAGAATCTAATATCAAGAAATATCGTTCAGACAGGGGATGTATTAATACCAGCTCCGCAACATAATGGAAATGCAGAATACACAAAAGATATTGCCAATATAGTTTCTGAAAAAACAGGAGCTGTGGTGGCTGATGTTTTGAAGTGTGTTCCACATTCTTCTTTATATGTTCAGAAAAAAGGTGGAAAGAAACCTAGACTGACATTATTCCTGGATGAAAAGATTCCTTTAGGAAAGAACCTGTACTTTATCGACAATGTTATTAGTTCGGGACTGACATTTCGATTGGCAAATGAACTATTACATTTTAGGTTGCAGCCATTGGTATATGCAGTGGATGAAACAAAGAATCCAGATCTTGGAAAAAATTTTTATACAATAACATATGTATGAAGAGCGAGCATTAATTGCTCGCTATTTTGTTATTCGTAATAATAATAAATAGTAAATAATAGCGTAAAAATATTGTCAATTTATATAATATGTTATATAATCTATTATACAACTCTTTATATAAAAACAGAAAGGAGTGGTTAAATTGGTTTTATTAATATGTGTTGTTATGTTGATTTATTATCTAAACAAAGATTTATTGGCAGAACACAAAGAAAGAAACGAAAGTTACACAGGTGATGATAGAGATACATATTCTTATAACGGAGAACGATTATGCATAAATAGAAGACGTATTTTTAGAATGGAATATAACGGTGAAATGTATGTTTGGGATTTGAAATCAGAAAAGCCTCTTTATAGTGAAGACAAATATATTTATGACAAGCATTTAAGAAAAATGAGTTCACTTGCTAAAATGAAAGATGTCAGATTTGTTAAATGTTTAAACTACAGAATTTCAGGACTTCCGGCAGAAAAGATATTATGCAGTACCAACCACGCAAAGTATGAAAAAAATATTGATAAATCGATATATCTATTTTACGATACAAAAAATAATCAATATTATATAAGATTGTTTATTACTTATAAATGTACGGATGATTATGCAGGTGAAGAGTATGTATATTTTAATATTTCAAATTCGTTTTTAGAATTAGTAAACGATAAGGATTTAATTGATGAAAAAATGATTGATGGACATTCGGAAAATAACTATGTAATAAGAGATATGGTAAAGTATCATTATTCAGAGGAAACAGAATCGCTAGAAAATCAAATTCAAACTAGACTAAGAATGATTGAAAAAGAAAAGGGCAAAGATGAAACAATTAAATGGCTAGTAAGGAAAAGGGCTACATTTAAATATTCTAATCCAACAGCCTATAAAGATTTTGATTTTGAGGATCTGATAGACCCAAGACCAATTTCAAGAATTTTATTAGCTGAACATCCATCTGAATATGACTATGAAAAAGAGAAAGAACTGGAAAGTATGTTGAAAGTACCAAAAATGAAATACCTTAAAAACCTTTTTAATAAAAGATTTATATGGGCAGCTAAACAAGCAACAGAAGATGACATAAAAGAAGCTATTGAGAAAATATCTGATGACATTGTTACTCGTAGTCTAAAAGAAGAATTACCTAAAATGATTGAAGATGCAAGGAGGTGTGAATAATGGATACAAATAAACTTGGATATTATGTCAAGCTTAAATCAGAGCAATTAAAAGAAAAACTTTTAGAAGTTCCAGATGTTGAAGATGAGCTTAAGAAGGTAGCTTTATTTAATTACATTCAAGGTGCGACTGATACAATTGAAGAAATAATCAATCTATTAAAAGAAAATGAAAGTGAGAGTGATGAATAATGGATATCAGTATTTTAAAAGATTACAAATACAATAAAATGTGGGATTATGATGAAAATTTTATTGTTAGATTAAGCTCTGATTATTTATATGGGAAATTTTCTCCTGAACACAAACCTCAATTGGAAAATTATTGGAACGAGGCAAATGCTTTACAAAGCTATTATAGATTTATTTTACACGATGAATCTATGGAAAACACACAGCTTTATGCATATGTTTCATTAAAATGCGATGATATGAACCATTGGTATCGTGTCAGAGGAATGGCAAGAAAAGGAATTCTTTATAAAACAGAATCTGATGCAGGTAGTGTTAAAGTAAAAATTGGCAGTACAAGTATTTTAATCCCTAATGGGCACGGAGATGGAATAACAAGAATAGTTGAAATTTCTGATGCAAATAATTTCAATCAGTTTATGTTTCCCCGTGGAAGTTTATTAACCTTAGAGGGAGAATTTAGTATCTGTGATTATGATTGTGGTAACAATGAAATCCTAGAATTAGATGGTAAATATAGTGTATGGGTCTATGAAGGAATTGTTTTCTTTGTTAGATTTTAATACGGTAAAAATAATTTATAACTTGTCGACACGATGTCGAGAAGTAAAAGAAAGAAAAGAGGTATATGTTATGAAAGAGTATAATGCTAAGGAAAAATTTGAAAAGGTAATAAACCAATTAGAGGACTTAAAGTGTCATTGTCAAGATATGGATAGGTCATATAAATTTGATAAAGAAAATGTTTGGAAAGAAGATATTAAGGCTTTAGATTTTGCAATTGCAGCCTTAAAAATTAGTTCGCACAATTTGTAGAAACTTCTCGACATCATGTCGTGAAGTAAATGTTTGAGTTAAAAAGAAAGAGGGCAGATTTAACAACCTGCCCATGAATCAATATGATTAACAATTCTGAATGTATTATACCATGTCTATAATTATATTACAACAAAATAGAAAGGCGGTCACTGGCCGAGAAGGTGTATTTTATGAACGAATATTTAAAGGAAATTTATAATGAACTTAAACTAGAGGAATACACAATAGAACAAATTGACAAAGCTTTAAAAGAGCTTTACTATTTTTACAATTTTCCTGAAGATTATGAATTAGTATTAAACGATTTGAAGCACGATTATCTCACAGGAAATGTTACTAGAAATGGTAGAGAAGTTTTATGGTATATGGACGAATCACTTAATGTAGCAATATACGTTGATACTTTAGAACAGTTAACAGATGAAGAAATCGAAAAAGAATTAATTTAGGAAAAGGAGCTAAACTATGGCAAAAAATATCTCTAAATATTTACCACTAAGGTTGATAAATGAGTTTGAAGGAATTGGCCCATGGAGATATGACGATATAAAGGAAAAAATGCAGGAAGTTTATAAAACTAAAATGCCAAATGATAAAAGCATATTTATTTCCGACATGATAAAATTTGGTGTTACAGATATTCCCGATAAAACTGATTATAGATTTAAATTAACAACAAGTGTTTATAAAGATTTATCGTCAGTAAATTATAACCTGGATAAAGACCTAGGTAATCTGATGACAGACATAAAAGATATTCTTGTTTATCCATTTGTTATAGAAACATGGACAGAAAATAAACAGGTTTATAAATTAGATGATTTCTTTTTAAATGCGTTGTATAAAACAAAGAATTTTACTTTAACCAAAAATGATATTGCACACTTACCAACAAATACATTTTTTATTGATTTAACAGAAGTAGAATTTACCAAGCCTTATGATGGTGTATTTGTTAATGTAATTCCGCATGACAAGTATGTATATATAACTATTTATATAATAACAAATGAATCAGCTATGTTCTCTCATTATTTCTGTTTTGGATATAACAAAGATAACGAAATTAGCAAAGAAAGCATAAATGGGATAATGAGTGAGCAACCAATAGATGAAACACTTGTTATAGAATTTGATGAGGTTACAGGTCAACTTAAAGAAAAGCAAGTTGAAAAACACGGTAATATCACACCAATAGATATATCAAGAATGACTTTACAGACAATATGTTATCTAACAAGTAAAGAACCCGACATTGAGGAATCACAAAAGACAAAACTTACATACAGAAAACCAAAAGCTGGAAGTAAACCTGCTAATACTTTTAAGGAAGTACAAATACATGAGGTTGGTATTCGATATGGAAAGAGTGTTAAAGCATTAGTTAAAAACGAAAGAAAAAAGAGAAAAGAAAATACAGAATTACAAATTCACGAAGTAAAGCAAAGGAAAAGTCCTGCACCACATTTTAGGTGTGCTCATTGGCAAAGATATTGGACAGGACAAGGAAGAACGACACCTGTGGTTAAGTGGGTAGAGCCTATGTTTATAGGTTTTGGTGAAAAGAAAAATACAGACATAGTAATTCACAGAGTTAAGTAAAGGAGTGATTTTTATGAAAGTCAAACTTAGAATGTACGATAAATGCAAGTACGATAATGATAAAAAGAAAATAGGTGATTTTGAATATGAAGTAAGTGGCTATTTACATGTTAATGGTGGTTCTATTGCAAAGCAAATAGAATCTGAAACTGACGGTAATAGTATTGACGATTTCCACGAGTATTTAGTTTTGGAATTTGAAGACGGACATACGAGTACATTTAGGAACAGTTATTGTGATATGTTTAGATTATGCTAGCAAAAAGCGAGGTTTTTTATGACAATGGAAATTTATAACAAATTAGGCTCTTTCAGAAAAAATACTTTGTTAAATAAAGTTATAAATAAAGGAAAACTTATTAAACGAGTATGGAATGAAGAATTAGGTCGAGTAAATAGATTAATCTCATATGATGGTGACATCTATCAAATAGACAATACTTTAGGAGTATTAAATATACAAAGAAAGGAAGAAAAGTAAGATGTTAATTAATTTAAATACTGAAATGGGGGAATTTGTACAACCACATGGTTATGAATTAGACCCTACAAAAAAATACGAGATAATCCACTCTAATGAAATAGAATCTCAAATTGCAATAATTCAAGCGGTTAATAGATATGGTTTGCCAGCTCTAAGAGATTATAATGATTGGCTTGAAAATAATAATATTGTTTATGATAAAACACCAGTAATCTCTAATGAGTTTGTTTCTCAGTTTTATGGGAAAAAACCTTTATGGAAAACTGAATTATCTCAAGGAATTGTTATGAAAGATTTCATAGATGGTGACTATTATATCATCATGGAATGTTCACGCCTAAATGAAGGTTTTAAATACACAAAAATAATGCTTACACTTGGCGGTTGTTACGATTAAATTTGGAAAGGAATTTATTTATGAAAATTTATGCAATAGTAAATCAAAAAGGTGGTGTAGCTAAGACCACTACAACATTTAACTTAGGAATTGGTCTTGCACGACAAGGAAAGAAAGTTTTATTAATTGATGCAGATCCACAAGGTTCTCTTACAATTTGTATGGGATATAGAGAACCCGATTCTTTAGAGAAAACTATCTCAACGGTTATAACAGAAATGATTAATAATGACACAGTTGATAAAGATTTAGCCTTAATTCATTATAATGAAAATGTTGATTTAATTCCTTCAAATATAGATTTATCAGCTGTTGAGGCATCACTCGTAAATGTAATGAGCCGAGAAACTATATTAAGAAATTACATTGATATTGTAAAAGATGATTACGATTATATATTAATTGATTGCATGCCATCATTAGGCATTATAACAGTAAATGCTCTTGCTTGTGCAGATAAAGTTATTATACCTGCCCAGGCTGCTTATCTTTCAATTAAAGGATTTCAAGCATTGATAAAAACTATTAATACAGTTAAAAGAAAATTAAATCCTAAGCTTGATATTTTAGGCATTCTTTTAACTATGGTTGATAGAAGAACAAATATCGCCAACATGATTATTGATGAAGTAAATGAGGCTTATGGCAGTGTAGTTCCAATACTTAAGACAGAAATCCCTCGTTCAGTTATGGTGGAAGAATCAATTGCATTAGGTGAAAATATATATAATTATAAGCCAAATGGTAAAGTTGCGAAAGCATATGAAGAACTCACAGAGGAGGTGTTAGGAATTGGCAATTAAAAGAGATAAGATTAAATTTGAATCAGTTAACACTTTACTTGGTGCCCCAACAGAAACTTCAAATGAACCGATAGAAATTGATGTGGTAAAAATAAAAGAGTTTACTAATCACCCATTCAAAGTACTTGATGATGAACGAATGGAAGAATTAATAGAGAGCATTAAATTAAATGGTATTTTAACACCTGTTCTTGTCAGACCAATTGATAATGGAAATTATGAAATGATTTCTGGACACAGAAGATTACACGCTAGCAAATTGGCAGGAATAAAAACAATCCCCGCTATCATAAAGGAAATGACAGATGATGAAGCAACGATTTTTATGGTTGACGCTAATATGCAAAGAGAAGAAATCTTACCTAGCGAAAGAGCATTTTCTCTTAAAATGAAAATGGACGCTTTGCGACATCAAGGAACTTCTCGACATGATGTCGACAAGTTGTCGTCAGAAATTTTAGGGCAAGAAAATGGAATGACAGGAAGAAGTGTTCAGCGATATATCAGATTAACGGAGCTTATAACAGAGCTACTTGATCTAGTTGATAACAAGAAGATACCCCTTACAATAGCTTACGAAATATCATTCCTAAATAAAGACGTACAAAGCCTTATCTTAAAACACATTGATAAGATTACTATTAATCATGTCAAAGCACTTAAAGGGTTAGACAATGTTACAGAAGATACTATTTTAGAAATGATTACAGAACCTGTTAAGGAAAGTGGAAATATTAGTTTTTCGCAAAAGAGCTTAGATAAATATTTCCCAAAGGAATTAACAAAGAAACAAAGGGAACAAATAATCATTGACTTACTAGAAAATTGGAAGAACCAACATAGATGAAAGGAGCGTGAAATATGAAAGAAACACCAATTCAATTAAAAGCAAACAAAGATTATAAAAGAATCTCTGCGTATGTTGATGTAGAAACTTATGAAAAATTTTCGGAAATTAATAAACGCAGAAATGTAAGCAATAACAAATCACTTAATATGTTAATTGCAGATTATGTACTACAATATGAGAAATACTTATAAATCACGGGCAGCTAAGTTTAATTCTTGGCTGCTTTTTCTTTAGAGAAAGGAGTTTTTATGACAGGTAGAGAAGAACATACACAAGTAATAGAAAACAAGAATTTAGCTGAAATACAGAATGAGCCGGATATTCTAAAGAACTTTTATTATTCAATGCAAAGCTATTCAAGTCAAACTAAATCTAGATATCTAACATATATTAAAGATTTTTGTGAGTATTTTAATTATAAGGTTTATGATTTAAAGTCATTTGATATAACAAAATATTTAGAAGAAAAAGTACACTATAGGTATGAAAAAGGTGTTAAAATAGAAAATAAAGAAAGTATTCGCTCATTAAAATTATCAGCTATAAAGAAATTTTATTTGTTCTTGTGTGAAAATGAGTTGTGCGAAAGAAACCCAGCGGAACATATTCACCCACCAAAAGTAAGAGAAGAAAAGGCAATTACTTATTTAACGGCCTTTGAAATTGCTAGAGTGCAAAAAAATATTATGAAAGGTTGTGGTACACCAAGAGAAATAGCAAGACGAGAGAAATGGAAGAATCGTGATTTAGCAATTTTTACACTTGGAATAACAACAGGTCTTAGATGTTCTGCAATAACAGAAATTAACGTAGAAGATATTGATTTTGACAAACGTTCAATTAAGGTTACAGAAAAGGGAAATGTAATTAGACAAGTATTTTTTGGAGATAATTTGACTGTAATATTGCATAATTGGTTAGAAGATAGAGCCAAGCTATTAGGTAACAATTCATGCCAGGCTTTATTTATATCTAACAAACGCAGGAGAATAGCTCAAAGAACTGTAAATGATATTGTAACTAAATATACGCAGAATATTGATAAAAAGATTTCTGCACATAAGTTAAGAAGTACATGTGCCATGAATCTTTACGAAAAGACAAATGATATTCAGGTAGTATCGCAAATGTTAGGACATAAGAATTTGAAGACAACCTCAAGATATGCAAGAGCAACTGAAAAGAAAATGAAAAATGCAGCGAGCATTTTAGACAAATTAATTTAAGGGGGTTAAATATGAAAAGATGTTTATTATTATCAATGGCAACTTTATTCACTTTAACAGTTTTGGGATGTGGTAGTACTGGTAGTGCAAGTAAAGAAACTGAATCAGCCGAAATTGAAACTGTAACAGAAACAGTTGAAACAACTGCCAAAGAAACAGAATCACAAAAGGATATAGAGAAATATGAGCTAAATAAAGTTGAAGAATATAAAGATGATATACAAAAATATACATTTACATTCAAAGATTATTATTTAGATAATGAGGGATATCCTTATGAAGAATATATAGATGATTTACAGGATATTAATAATACATTTTTTATATGTGAGTATAGTATGTACATGGAACCTTTATATGAATATAAAGAAGAATATTTACCACTTTATGATATGTGGTATATTTCTGACTATTTTAAAAATAATGATAAGATATATGTAACGCTAAATATTGACGGAACTGAAATTCGATGTAAAGCTTTATGTAAGTTAAATGATGAAATAATAACAATGCCATTTCCTGATAAACAGCTTGAATCATTTAAAGAATACGATTTTATTTTATTCGCTGAAGTTAACAAAGATATAATTGAACAGGCACAAAATATAACAATTACTAACTATAATTACACAGGATATTATTATCAAGTAACAATTAAATAAAACTTCTAGGGTGATATTATTTATTTAAATATCGCCCTATTTTTATGGTATTATGTGGTATTATGTGTTATTATATGGTATAACATGGTATTATATGGTATCAAAGGAGTGTGAATATGTATTGTAAAGAAGATAGTGTTATAGAGTGGCTGGATGCTAAAAGGAAAACATTAATTCATTCAACAGAATTATTAAATGAAATATCAGAACTAAATTATACGAATCACAGTATAGATTATTTTATTACTAATCGCATAATTACAAACAGAGCAGGATTAAAGAATATTACTAGCTTACAATTATTTTGCACGATTGATAGTATAGATAAAGCTTTAAATGAAAATAATTTAGCAAAGTTCTATACACCTAATGAGATAAATAATTACATTAAATACAGAGATAAAATCAGTATTAGTTTTCCTCTTGAGATACACTGCATAAAAATAAATAATGAGCAATATATAGGCAAGTGTGATGTTGATTTTTTAATTGCACTTAGAAATTCTCAGCTTATTAATTACAATAAAAATGCTCAAAGAACATTAAGACGTGTTGCAAAAGGGGATTCAGAATATTATGAAATCTCAATTAATAAAACAGCCGTAAAGAGAATTCAAGAGGCCTATAGAACTGGTACTTTTATTTCAAACACAATAACTCTAAACATTCCACAAGACGTAGAGAGTGATTTTTACTACGATGAAAAAGAACATAAATTAATTATTAATTCAATTGAGCATTTTGATATAACAGATGGTTATCATAGATATGTTGCTATGTGCAAAGAAAAAGATAAGAATCCTAATTTTAATTACGATATGGAATTAAGACTTGTAAACTTCTCACTTGATAAAACAAGACAATTTATTTACCAGGAAGATCAAAAAACTAAGATGACTAAATCAGACAGTGATTCTATGAATACTACAAGGTTATCAAATATTATTACTGAACGATTAAATGCTGATATGCGATTCTTACTTAAAGGATGTATAGACAGAAATGAGAGTTTAATTAATTTTGCAGAATTTTCAGAAGACTTAGAATATATTTTTTCTCTTAAGAAATCAAAAATTACAAATAAAGAACTTATGCAAATAGAGAAGAATATAAGAGATAACATTAATTATCTAGCTGAAAATAATGATGATATATTAGTGAATGAATATCCTAGAATCTATTGGTTTGGTGTGCTTTATTATATATTAAATAATTATGATGTTTTAGATTTTAATACTTTGTACAAAGAGAAGGATTTATCAGATGTTAAAATAACATCAAAAAAGAAAATCTTAAATATGCTTAAAAAGAGGTAGGTATGGATAAAATAAAAAGTGATTTCATTGAAACAAAAATTAATTCTTACAATGAGGCTACAATAATCGGTTATTTCAAAAAGATGGAACCATTTGAAGAATCATTAGGAAAAGACTTATGTAATTTTACCCCAATGGAAATTTTAGGAGCTTATAGTCAAATTAGATATAAAAGCATATATACAATTCAAATGACTAATAGCGTTTTGAAAGATTATACAAATTACTGTTTAAATAATAATCTTGTAACAGATAATCAAAATCATTATGCGGAATTAGGCGTTGATGATATTAAGCAGTGTGTTAATGATTTAATCATTGAAGACTCTTTTCTTACTCGAGAAGAGCTTTTAATTTGCATAGATAGACTTAATAATGATACAGATAAATTCTTAATGTTAGCTGCTTTTGAGGGCCTATCGGGTAAGAATTACAAAGAGATAAGTGATCTTAGAATTTCTGATATAGATTTTAAAAATAAGATTGCCAAAACCTCTTTAGGTAGAGAGGTTAAGTTATCCAATAGGTTAGCAGAGTTAGCACAATTAGCACATGATGAAGAAAGCTATATGGGAATTAAAGGAGAAAGAGTTAGAAAACTTATGCCAAGTGATAAAATTATAAAGCCTTATGTAACACAACTTGTTGATAAGGAATATCGTAATGGAAGAAGGTTATACTCAAGACTTAAAAAGATGTTTGAGGTTTTAGAAATGCCAAACATGACATGTAAGTTACTTAGAGACTTTGGGATTATAGATACAATACTAAAAGAGTGCAGAAAGAAAAATATAACACCTTATGATTACACAAGGAACAGAAAAAATCTTGAGTGTATTAACACCCAGTATGGTACTAAATTTACAACAGGTAACATTTCCTCTTACTATCAGAAATACGAAACGATATTTAACGAGGGATAATTCCCTCGTTTTATATATAATCAAACATAGAAAGGAGAAAAAATATATGATTATTAAAGAAACAATCATTAATGCGCTTTTGGGTGCTGTAGGTCAGACAACTATAGCTTATGTTGAGATGGGTGAAAATAAGTTTACTTGTCAAGGAATACTTAGTATAGCAGACAATAAAGCAATTATTGCATTATCAGACTTTGATAATTTTATGCAGGACACAATTATTAAAGATATGAAGCTTGAAATTGATTTAGAATCTGACGAATTAAAAATAAGTATGTTTCATGATGCAACAGAAGATGAAAGCGGATTTACTTTTGACACTAAAGAAATATCAGTAAATATAGTGTTGACACGATAAAAATAATTAATTAATATGAGGTTATGGGGTTGACCAGTCACCAATCTCATAAATTAAGTTTATGCAACTGCATAGATGTGGTATAACTCTTCAATATAGCTATGCAGTTGCAACCCACTAAAATTCGAGATACATGAGACGGTCATTACATTAGGTTCGATTCCTAAGTATTTATTTTCATAAATTATTATGATAATGAACTATTTTTTTTGCAATCAATCTATATTGGTTGTAAAAAAATAATATAAATAAAACTTAATAAAGGGGGAGATTTTATGGATTTTAAGAAAGCAGTCCGAGAAAAGGTGTGGCTTAAAATCTCTATGACAGGTACTTCTGGTAGTGGCAAAACTACAAGTGCTTTGAGGTTAGCTACGGGTTTAGCTAAGAAATGCAATAGCGATATTGCTTTCATTTCTTCGGAGGGAAGTAGAACATTGTATAATGCAGATAAGTTTAATTATGATGTTCTAGAGCTTAATGGCTATACTCCTGAAAAGTATATTGAGGCCATTAAATTAGCAGTATCAAACGGTTATAAGGTAATTATAATCGACTCTACGAGCCATGAATGGACATATCTTAATGACATTCATTCTAAGATGCCAGGAAATAGCTTTACTAACTGGTCGGGACTAAAGGCACGTCACAAATTATTCATGAATGAAATTCTACAATCACCAGCACATATCATTTGTTGCTCACGTGGTAAGACAGAATGGGCTTTAGAAGAAAAGGACGGAAAGAAAGTACCAAAGAAATTAGGCTTAGGTTCAGAGGGCGATAAGCAAGCTGACTTTGAATTTACTATTGCATTTAGCATAGACCAAGGCAACCATATTGCTTCTGTTGGTAATAATGGTAAGGACAACACAGGTTTATGGGAAGACCGTTACGAAGTAATAACTGAAGTTCATGGAGAAGAACTTTATGACTGGGCTAACTCAGGCAAAATGCCTGCTAAACCAAAGGCATCAGGCAGCGCTGCTATATCAGAAGAGCAAGTGCAGGAAGATGACTTAAAAGCAATTAAGAAACAGATTATATCTGTTTGTACCGAAAAGGGCGGTACTAAGAATCCAAAATTAATGGAAACATTAAAGCAGTATGTAGCCAATGGAAATCCTAATAGCATTAAGGATATTACAAAGGCTAAAGAATGCTTAAAATCAGTTATGGGGGTAGAAAAAGTTGAATAAAGTAAATTTAATTGGCAGATTAACTCGTGATAATGAGATTAGATATTCGACAGGCTCTAATGCAACAGCTGTTCTAAGAAACACACTTGCAGTAGATCGTAAGTTTAAAAAAGAGGGTGAGGCTACAGCTGACTTTATTAATATTATAGCTTTCGGCAAAACAGCTGAAACTATTGATAAGTATTTAGTAAAGGGAAATAAGCTTGCTATTACAGGCCATATTCAGACAGGTAGCTACACTAACAAAGATGGTATTAAAGTATATACTACAGATGTTATTGTTGAAGAATTTTATTTTATTGAATCAAAGGCTAAGTCACAAGTAAGTGAATCATCAGATGGAGATGGTTTTATGTCAATTCCAGACGGACTTGAAGAAGAGGGCTTGCCATTCAATTAAAAAAAGGGGGTAATCGGAATGCATTGCAGTTTTTCACATTGTCAACATGAGGGTAAAATCATTAATGCCGGAGAAGAATTTGTTGAGATAAAAAAGAAATATTACCATAGTGATTGTCGCAAAATCATGGATGATATAAAAAGAATTAAAGCAATGTATTCTGATTATGTCGGTATAGACAAGACTAATTTTGCAATTTTAAGCAAAACGATTAATAATTTAATCTTTGACAAAAAATACGAAACAGATTATATTATTTTTGCACTTGGAAGACACATTCAAGAGCGGAAATTCCTAAGGTACCCAGCTGGTTTATATCATATCGTCGAAAATATTATGTACAAAACCAGTTGGGATGAAAAGAAATCTAATTCCGTAAGAACCTTAGACATACTTGAAAATGCTGAACACAATTTTCAAATTAACAAAGAATACAATTCATTTGAACAAAATGATTTTTTTGAATGATAATCTAATTTAAACGGCCATTTAAATTAGAATGCAAACTAATAAATAAGATAAAGCGTTAAATTACTTAAGATAAGGCTTAAAATCACTAAAGACAAAACCTTAAAGTTACTAAAGATAAAAAAATAAAAATTACTAAAAATAAAACCTCAAAACCACATAAGATAAAATCTAAAAATATATTTAAGAAAATTTAGATAAGTAATACCAGCTTTAAATTATTTATTGAAGTTATATGATTTGCTCAATTGAATACTACAAAAATTTTCCAAAAATAATAAAACTTTACAAAGGTAAAAGGGATTTTGTAAGAAATTTTTGAAAGGGATTTTTGTAAGGGATTTAAAAATCAACCCTGTATTCAAAACGAATTGTATTATTTTTTAACTTTTTTGTCAATTAATTACGAAGTAAAAATAATTATCTATATATAAAATATAAAAAACGAGGGAGTAAACATGAAATTTTATAGGGAATTTTTTAATAATACAGAATTAAATTATAAGGAGGCATTAGCTTTATGTATAATGTTAGATAAAAAAGATAAAAGCTTTAAGTTTGATGCTAAAGAATTTTGTCAACTACTTGATTTTAGAAGTAGAACTTCTTGTTATAAGGTAGTAGAAAAATTAGAAGGACTAGGATATATTCGCAAAGAGGGTCAAACTATAACTGCATATGCAAATAAGCTAAAAAATCCTAGATCATATGTATTTATTTCTAACGATATATTAAAAGATAAAAGCTTATCACCAATGGATAAAATAATTTATTCTGGTCTTAAGTCTTTATTGAGCTGCAATAAAACTGATGAATTGGGTGTTCCTTATGTTCAATGTGCAATTGAAACTATGGTTTATAAATTAAATAGTAGTAAAGGAACTGTTTGTGCATCTCTTAAAAAACTTGTGAACAAGAAACTTATAATTAAAATTAAAGCTAATCCTTTTAATGTTAGATATTATATAAATGAACATAAAAAAGACTCTACAAATAAAATTAACAGCTTAAAAAGTGTATCAGAAAATGAAATCAACAGTTCAGAAAATGTTCAGAATTTAAACGTAGAAAACGCCAATTCTGTTCAGCATTTAGACACAATTATAGATTCTAGTTATTATTATATAAAAGAGAATAAAGAGAAAAGTAAACGAGTAAGTCGTCATCTTCAAAAAACTCTATCTCAAGACAAAATTAATTTTTATCTAAAATTCATTGATTGTTTTGCAGATAAACTTAATGCTAAAAAATATCCGCTAACAAGAAAGTTAGCAAAATTAATAGATGAATTCTTTGAATTTTACAATTTTAACCAGTTAGAAATAATTCTTGATAAGATATTAAATACAGATTATCTCAACACAGGAAATGGTAACTGGGTAAAAAACATCTATCATTTTCTACAAAATGATGTATTTATAAAGATTTTTAGCGGATTTTATGATAAATTTAAGACAGTAATTAACAACGTAAAAATAAAAAACAAGTTTAATGATTTCACACAACGTAAATATAGCGAAGAATTTTACGATTCCCTTTATAACAATAATGACACCATGACCGTTGTTCCGTTGAGTTATTAAGCTTTTTTACGCCTATTTTAAGGCGAAAGAGGGGGAGACATGATAAATACTTTATATGACAACACAGCAGAAGCCACCATTTTAGCGACTTTAATAAAAAGACCAAGTTATCTTTCCTATGCCAAAGGACTTAAAGAACGTAATTTTTACAACGAGGAAAATGCAACTATTTTTTGGGCTATTAAGAGTTTGTATGAAAAAGGGGTAAGTACAATTGACGCTCTTAATCTAAATAATATATTTGCAACAAACTTTGAGAAAAAGGCTGTTTTAGAAAGATATGGCATAATGAATTTAAATGACTATATCGAATTATCTAGTAATTTAGCTAGAGATACGGTTGAGGAATTTATGATTGCCGTTAAAACTGTAAATTCTTTATCAGCTAAGCGAGTTTTGAAAAGTAAACTTAAGGATTGGTCTTACAAATGTGATAATGCCAGTGTGAATTTTGCAGATATAAATAGACAGATATCACATGACTTGTCAGAAATAATTCAGAGCTATGTAATTGATGACAAGATAACTACTTTTGGTGAAAACTTAAGTGTGGTTACAAATTACCTGTTACGCAACAGTAATTCAGATGGTACGTATGGAATACCAACAAAATTTAATTCGCTTAATGAGAGAGGTATTGTTCATGATCCTGGAGAATTAATTCTTTTTTCTGCCAAAAGAAAAACAGGTAAATCAATTATTCTTTTAAATGAATTAATTGATAAGGCCAAAAATGGTATACCTTGCATTTATTTTGATTCTGAAATGACAGATACGCTTTTTTACATTCGACTTTTATCATCCATCACAGGTATTGCACAGAATAAGATTCGTGCTCAAGTTTTTAGTGATGAAGAAAAAGAGCTTGTAAATAAAGCAAATGATTGGATAAAGCAAGCTAAGTTTCAACACTATTTCTTGCCAAGATTTGACAGAGAAGAAATAAAGTCTATCTGCGATGTATTTAAAAGAAAGTATGGGCTAGGATTTGTTGTTTATGATTATTTAAAAGCAACAGGTTCAAATACATCGGAAAATTACACGCAGCTGGGTAATAATTGTGATTTCCTTAAAAATGAAATTGCGGGCGGTTTTGATATACCTGTTTTGGCAGCCTCTCAGCTCAATCGTTTTGGAGAAATTGGCGATTCCTATCAGCTAGAACAAAGAGCATCTACAGGAATTACAATGAGATTTAAAACAGAGGAAGAAATAAAGCTCGATGGTGGAACAGATTATGGAAATGCATATTTACATATAGACTTTGCAAGAAATGCAGAACCTATGGATGAAATGGAACATATTAATTTAACCATTGATGGAAGTAGGTGCAGAGTAATTGAGGCTAAACAAAAAGATGATAATCCTTTTGTTTAACTTCTCGACACAATGTCGACAAGTCAAAAATGCGACACACTTCTCGACATAATGTCGACAAGTTAAATATAACGACACACTTCTCGACACGATGTCGACAAGTTAAATATAACGACATACTTCTCGACATAATGTCGACAAGTTGGAAAGGGGGAAAGGAAAATTGCAATATGATACTAATAGAATTAATGAGCTTGCTAAAGAAGTAGATTTAGCAACGTTTATTTCTCGGAAATATAAGTTGGCTAAAAAGAGCAATCGGAATTATTACATACATTGTCCTAAACATATTGATAAGACACCAAGCCTTTATATAGACACGAAGAAAAACACTTATTATTGTTTCTCGTGTCATCGGCATGGAAATATCATAACATGGCTTATGGATTTTGAGGGTTATACATACAATCAAGCTGCTGATTATTTACTAAAAATAACAGGTAAAGATAATGATTTATCTTTTACGACATCAAGCTCAATGATTGAATTTAAAAAGTATTCAAGCCCAAAAGAAGAAGTTAAGATTGAAAGAAAAACATTAGATTTCAAGAAAGAATATCTTGAGAAATATTGCGATGAACTTCCAATAGAGTGGATTTCTGAGGGCATATCAGCTGAGAAAATTAAAAAATACAATATAAGGATTGATAAGAATAATAATCGTATTGTTTACCCAGTATACGACAATGATGATTTATTCATAGGGGTAAAGGGAAGAACAAGACTTGTTAATTATAAGGAGCTAAAGATTCCTAAATACATTAATTATTATTCAATTGGTACTTCTAATTTCTTTCAAGGCATGCATGAAAATAAGAGGAATATTTTAAAAGAACAAAAGGCAATAATTGTTGAGGGAATTAAATCTGTTATGAAACTTGATGATTATGGCTATTCCTATGGGCTTGCTAGCGAAACAGATAATTTAAATGAAGGGCAAGTAAAAATTATACTTTCAATGCATTTAAAAGAAATTATTATAGCTTATGACAAAGGAGTGGATATTAAAGACATAATAAATAATGTGAAAAAACTTAACTCATTTATAAAGATTTCTATTATTAATGACAAGAAAGATTTATTAAAAGATAAGGACGCACCTGTAGATCGAGGTAAAGAGATATGGGAAACATTATATAATAATAGATTGTATATATGTTAGTAGTTCGATTAAAGAAAAAATATTTTAAAAGGAGATACATAAATGGCAAAAGTAAACAAAGAAGCATTAGCAAGATTGGAAGGAATGAAGTTTGCATATAATTATGCAAAAAAGTTTGGTATTGAGGCCTTAGAAAAGGAAGTTGAATTCAGAGGGGCGACAAATTTACCTTATAGCGTAGATAGAAAGCAGGTAATAGCATTTCAAAATGAAATGAAAAATAACATACTATCAACTGTAATGTTAATGTCTGTTTTAGTGTTAAAGGAAAAATTCAATTTTACAGATGAACAAATTGAAATGTTTTCTGACAAATTTAAAGACAATACAGAGCAGCTAGAGAGTGGGGACTTAACCTGGAGAGATACTTACGAGGCCATGGTTGAAGAAGTAGGATTTTCTTTAAGATTAGATGATGATATTTTAGACTTAAAAGTAAATGAGGGGTGAGATTATGGTTGTTAATTTGGGGATAGTTGACGACATTAAAAGTCGTTGCAAATATGATTATGAAATTGATGAGCTTAATAAGCTTATTAAATGTGCAAAGCTATGTAATAGACTTATCAAGACAGTAGATAATAGCAGTGTTATTATCGGTTCGGAATTACAAGAAATTATGAAATGGTATCTTGATTAGAAAGCGACTTCTCGACATGATGTCGAGAAGTAATAAGCGATAAGAATTAATCAATGAAAAAATAGGAGATAAATAATATGGGGGAATTAATACCATTTATAATACTGTTGTTAGTTTTACTAGCAGTTATATCTGTTTTAATGATAGGTTATTGCAAGGAAACTAAGGGAATAATAATAGCAAATATAATAGCAATTATAATATATTTTTTATTTTTATTTTCATTGATGTTTACTCTTACAACGGCTGGTTATCAGGAAGATGCAAATGTAGTATTAGTACTAGGTTTATTTTTATTTTCACTATCAGATTTTTTGGATATGAATCCAAGGGAATAAAATTTTAACCGATTGGAATTCCAATCGGTTAGAAGTGAACGTGGACGAGGTTGAAAATACACTAAATCATGTCGAGAAGTAATAATAAAAGTTGGAGGTGATTTTATTAATGAAGAGTTTGGTGTGCGATATTTGTGGGAAACCATATGCTAGAGGAAAGAAATCATGGATAGATGATTATCCGTCTTGTTATACTGGCGGTACAGATTATAGAATTGAGATATATAAGACAAGAAAGCAAAGTGGAATATTTACGATAATGGATAAGTTAGATGTTTGCCAAAGATGTGCTAACAAAATCAGAACTTTCGTAGAAGAAGACTACCTTACTAAAGATGAAATCAAGGAAATAGTTGATAAAGAAAAAGTGCCAAACAATAACGATGATAATTTTGTATGGAACAATGCACTTACTTACATAGCTAAGCAGTTTGAACTGGCAATGAAATCAAAAAAGTAAAACGACTTCTCGACATCATGTCGAGAAGTTATATAGGGGGGATAAATATCAATAATAAATGGTTAATAACAGGAAGTATAAACAATAATTTGACTTCAATTATATATACATCAAAATACTACGAATTAACAGAAGAAGATATAATAGTACTAAAAGATACCTTTAAATTTACTTGCATACTATATGCTAAAAGATTATACAACAATACAACAATATGGTAACAGAATAAAAATAATGGACATATTATAAAAATAATAATATTATTATATATGGTAGAATATTTATAATTAAAGGGAGATAATATGGAGAAAAAGGAATTATTAGAACTTAGAGAATGGCTTGAGGGAGAGCTTTTTGACATAACTAAAATCAATCCATCAGTAGAGATAAGTAAACTTATCAAGTTGTTAGATAAAATTATGACTGATGATGAATTATATAATGCAATCATAACAAAATTAGAAAAATGATTTTTTGAGGGGGGGAAATTAAATATGGCAGATAATGTAAATCATCCATCGCATTATGTAACAGGTAAATATGAATGCATAGAAGTAATGCTTGAGACACAAGGCTTACAAGCTGTCTTAGATTTTTGTATTTGCAATGCTTTTAAATATATCTATAGACATGATAATAAAAACAAACTTGAAGATGTTAAAAAAGCAAAATGGTACATAGATAAGTACATAGAATTAGTATCAATGGGGGATGAAGATGATAGTGACGTGTTCGAAATGCAAAAGTAATAATTTTATAATTATACCTAAATGGAGCCAATCGGGTTTATACTGCGCTGAATGTGGAGCATGGCTTAAGTGGTTAGGGAAAAGTGAAAAGACGGTATATGAGGCAAAAGGCATGCAAGAAATCGAGCCTAATATTATTGTTAAAGAATATGTAAAGATTCCTCTAATGGAAATCAACAGTATTATAAATGATAATACAATATCTGATAATGAAAAAATTACCAAGATTAAAGAATTAATAAATGAATATAGGAATAATAATGAGAAAATTTTTTAAATGGATAATAAACAGAGTTCCAGAACTTATAGAGATAGCGTTATTTATTATAGTTGTAATTATTATGTATTGGTTTTACAGGTGGATTATGAATGTATATATTGATTCACTTATAGAGATAGTCTCAAAATTACTTAATTAAGGGGGCAAAAATAATAATGATAAAAGACTTTATTAAATATTTCTTGGCAAGCATTATTAGCTGTATTGCAATATTTGTGCCAATGCTTTTAGATAATGCAATTAGAAATTTAGGACTTAGACATCCCGTAACGGCAGTTCTAATTGTAATTTTTGCGTTTGAGCTATCAGTGTTAATAGTACAAATAGAAAAGATAATCATCAAATTTTGGGAGAAATAGAAAATGATAAAAGTAGAGATCAAAGACGATTTAATTGATATTGATATGGATGGAAATAACGGAGTAGTATTATCAGAAATTTTAGCAGCTTTAGTTACTTATCTTAATTTGGGCGAAAAAGAAGAGAAACTAGAAATGATTAAGGTTGTTCTTGAGGAAATACTCAAGTATGACACAACTAAAGAACAGATAGAAGCAATTCTTAATATTAATAAGTTTATTTTAGAGACAAGTAATAAAAAAGATTAGGAGAAAAATAAATGGATAAGCATAATAAAATTATGCAATTGTTTTGCGATTGTTATTTCACAGATGAACGCAATATAACTTCATATTTAAAAAAAGAGATATGGATTTTATTTGTAACGTGCGTTGTTTTTATAATTGGTATTTTTGTTCCATTGCAAAAATGGGTTTATTTTATTTTGATTTGGTTGTATATGATAAATTTTGCGATATTTCTTTTTAAACAAATGAAATTCCATGAAGAAACTAAGAAAAAATTAGCAGATATTGATAATGGAAAGGAAGAATAATATGTTAGATACAGAAGAATTAATGGTATTAATTGCAGAATATACAGAAAAACATCCTTTAGCTAAGGAACTAGGTAGTGAATATATATATCAAGATGACGAAGCAAGAATTGACGCAGTAGAACTAGTTGCTAATATTTTTGATGTTTGTTTTTAAGGAGACACATGGAAACAGAGTTAGATAAATTAAGAAATATGTTAGATGAAAAAGAAATTCCTTATAATAGCTATAAAAAACTAGCAACAGATAAGGATATAATAAAGCTTTGGGATGATATACTTAATTATGAAGAAGAAACACGTAAATTATTACTTGGGCCAGATGTGAAGCCAAAATGTAATGTAAAAAAATACGAGATTAACCAGGTAATTATTTGTAATGAAACAAAGATGATTAGTTTTATATCTCATTTGGGTTCATATGGCTGGCAATATGGTTTAATCGAAGCTATGGTTTTTGATAATTCATCTAAATCCAAAAATGAACCAATTCCATGTTTGACCGCTGATTTAGCGTTTCAAATGGTAGAAGAATTTATAAGAGAGTAGGATTATGTTATGCGAGAGGATAGATTACTAGAAAACATTAATAAACAACTAAATTGTATAACTAATAATTGCGATCAGAATTGTGTTGACTGTAATAATAGATTAACAATTTTAGAAGAAAAAGAAATATTGGAGTTTGCTTTAGAGAAGTTAGCGGATATCGTTTCTAACTAAGTAAAAATAATTGTCACACGTGAAACAAAAAAGCTGTATGCATTTCAGAGGGGGAGATAGAAAAAACATACAGCAATGACAAAAAATTATCATGTTTAGTATAACAAAAAATAAGATTAAGTCAATAACAGGATAGAAATATTTTAAAGAGGTAAATATATATGGCAAGACAAAGTAAAGAAGAACAGGCTAGAATATCAGGTCTACAAAGAGGATTAGAAATTGCAGAAAAAGAAGGTATAGAAGGTCTTAGAGAAGAAGTGAATTTTAGATGCAAAACAAAAATTCCTTTAGCTTGGGATAGAAAAGATTTAGGAGATGCAATGCAAGAAATTCAAGATAATATGTTATCTACAGTTCTTCTAATGAGTGTTTATTGTTTAAGACAAAAATTCGATTTTACGGAAGATGATATTGATGAATTTTCAAAGATATATATAGAAAACTCAAAGCAATTGCTTGTGAAAGATTTAAATTGGCCTGATATTAAAGAGGCCATGGAAGAAGAACTAGGATTTAAATGTAAACTTGATGATTATTTTATGAATTACAAATAAAGGGGGAAAAATTTATGGCAATCAATATTAAGGTAAGTTACAACGGGTTTATTCCAACAAAAGCACATTTAGAGGACGCAGGATGGGATTTATATACACCTAGAGATTTTACGCTTAAGGCGAAAAGTTCAGAAATAATTGATACAGAGGTTTGTATTCAAATACCTAATAACTATTGTGGATTGCTTGTATCAAAATCGGGATTAAATGTTAAACATGACATAACAAGTACTGGACTTATTGATTCGGGATATCAAGGTTGTATAACAGTTAAATTGTATAACAATGGGGATAATGATTATACATTTAAACGTGGAGAAAAAATTTCACAAATTGTGTTATTACCAATTTTGCAGGAGAAATTTAATTTAGTAGAGGACTTCAATGAAAAAACAGATCGAGGACAAAACGGTTTTGGTTCTTCGGGAAAATAAAGAATAAAGGGGGATAAAAATAATATGGGGAGATTAATAGATGTAGATAAGTTAAATGAATATATGGAGAAAAGATATAAAAAAGCAAATTATGATAAAGATATGATTAGAGAAGCTGAAATTGTAAAGGCTGTTCTTGAGAGCTTTGCTCCTACAGTTGTTTATTACGATTCAACATATGAGAACTTGATAATGAAAATTATGCAAGTTCTAAATAAACATGATATTAATGCTTTAGAAAAAATAGATGAAATTACAGTTGTCATAAATAAAAGTGATATAGAACTTAAGGATATGGTTAGTAGAGAACGTGTCATTGAAATAATAAGTAATAGCTTTGCTAATCTTGATAATTTTGAAAGTAAGACATTATTAATTAATAGAATTGAGAATTTGCCTACTGTTCTATAAGAAAGGGAAATTGCATGGATAAACAAGAAATAATCAATCAACTCATTTCATTAAAAGCATATTTTCATAACACTAAGGATGAAGAAGCTTTGAATAGTGCAATAGAGCTCATAAAGAATGAAAAATTAACCAGGAAAGACAAGCAGTTTTATTTTGTAGATGGGTTTTTATTATGTCTGCAATTAGTCGAAGGTTCTTTTAAAAATATTCTTGCGTCTAGCAATGATATAGAAGATGTAGATAACGCTATGAAGATGAATATTGAAATTCTAGAAAAAGCATTAAAATCATTCATTCAACAAGGAAATACAGATGGAGAATAATTAAAAGAAAGTGAGGGGGAAACATGACAGATGAATTAAAAACACTTGTAGAAGCTCAAATTGAAGCTAAGAAAAAGCAGGAGCTTGAAAGAATTGAGAGACAACTAAATGCAGATAAGGAAGTAATTGATAAGGCAATAGAACTTATTAACACACACACTTTATACAAAAGAATACGTGAGGGCAATCACTGTGTATATAAGCTAGCAACAGAAGAAATGTTTAAAAATGATTATATCACAGAGCCGAAAAACTCATGGAAAAAAGGTATTAAGTTTTATGAGGACTGGTTTAACGAAAGAGTAAACAAAAGCGTAATAGAAGTAAATGGAGAAGAATATTACGACATACGTTACGCATTAAATAGCTACGAAAAATATCTTGAGAGGCTAACAAGTTCATTGACATATCTTGAAAGAGAGATTAACGAAAAAAGGAAAGAATTAGAAGCATTAAACGATTGCTTCCCAACATTGAAAAAAGCCATAGAAGAGTGGCAAGCATACGAAAGTGAGGAAGAATAATGGCTAGTATAAATTCAAGTGTAGAAGTAGTATTAACAAAAGAAGAAAAAGAACTTTTAGAAAAAGCGATAGCTAAAATTAAAGATATTTATGAAGATGTTGTATATGAGGCTGAGCTGTGTATAGATGAAACTGATATTTATTCAATATTATCATCAGAGGCAAAACAAAATGATGGAAAACTACCAATAGTTTTTGAGATAGAATAAGGGAGCGAGGAAGAGTGAAAGTTTTAGGAATTTTATTAATAATTATATGCTTAGCATATATTAGATTAGCTTTAGATAATATTAAAGATGCACTAAATGAAATTGCAGATGAATTAAGAAAAAGAATGTGAGGGGAAATAATGTTTGAAAAAGGAGAGGCAACCTATCAATATTGCGAAGAAAAACATGGAAGAGGTATGTTTTTTATTACTGATTGCTGTGGGAATAGGATGTATAGCATTGATAGTGACCCCATGAAATATCATGGGTGTTTATGTCCAAAATGTTTTTTAGAAAATAAATTCATAACACTATATTTACGTGGTACACCAGAGGGCATAAGAGTTTTTGAAAGGGAGAAAACAAATGGAAGAGAATAAAATCATTTATAAACCACATTGCGGTAATTGTGGTTTTCCTATTTATGACGAGGTAGCATACCAATATATATTCGAAAAACTACCTGATACAATGCTAGCTAATGCCAGAAAAGTTACATGATATATTTCTTGGGAAATAGGAAGAGAGGAATAAAATGATATACACAGGAAGGAAAGTTTATGATCCATTAACACATACATATAGCACGGGATATTGGGTTAAAGACAATCGAGGAAATTGGTATCCTGTTTGGAGTGAGGTAAAAAAGAATGGAAAATGAAAGATTGGAAAGTATTGAGCTGTTAAGTGATTTAAGAGCTAAATATAATTGCTTTGATGAAAAAGAAGAACCATATTATAGAGCTTTATCCTTAGCCATTGCATCTATTAAAGAACTGATGTGTATTAAAGAATTAGATGATTGCGTGAGTAGACAAGCGGTGCTTGATTTAGTTAATTCGGATTGGAAGTATGAGGGATTGGAAGCACCTATAAATTGTCTACCATCTGTAACGCCTATGCACAAGGTTATGTCAAGCACACATGGGGTTAAGTAATTTTAAGTTTTGCCCTAACTGTGGAGCAGAAATGGAGAATAAAGTATGATTATAAGTTGTTCAAATTGCGGAATGAACCATATAAATGGCACTTGTTTAGCCGAAGAACTAGGTCATAAATATAGTAGTGCTTTACAATGTGAATATTTTATACCTATTGACGTAGGAAGCAAACAAGATAAAAGTGGGTTAGGATTAGCTTTAGAAAAGAGAGAGTGAGGGAGTAAAAATAAAATATGACAAAACTAGAAGAGACTAATGAAATGATTAATGCTGCAAGCAAATTATTTTGCACACCAATGGAGCCTGATGATATTGTTGATAAAAATGATGTACGAGCAATAACACTTCTTGATATTGCTAAATCATTGGCTATAATCGCTGATGGAATAACAACCCAAAACGAGCATATAGAGAAGATTGAATCCGACATATATAGAATAGAACGTAAATATGATGCGAAATCGGTAAGGTGGCCATAAAGGAGGGAATGGAGTTAGACGAATGATAACAAGGGTTGAAGAATGGCATAAATCAATATGCCAAGAGCATAATTGTAAACATTACACACACAATGATTATCCATATGATAGCTATTGTACCTGTCCGGATAACTGCATTTTGTATGGCGGTAAGAAGAATAGTGAGGGGGAAAAGAATGAAAAAAGCTGATTTAATGAAATTAGTAGGTAAAAGAGTAAAGGTAACATTTAAAGATGGTGATGAAATTCAAGGTGTACTAGGATATACGAGAGTATTCAGTATCGCATATAAATGGAGAAAACCTAAACGTTTTACGATTGGAACACTGTATGATTTTAGAGCAAGCCATGTAAAAAAGGTGGTGGTTTTAGATGATAGCAATTAAAGGAATGAAAATGCCAAATAGCTGTATCGGATGTGGAATAAGATCGGGTGTATTTTGCTATTACAAAAAAACATCATTTGAATTGAATGAAATTGATATGTTAGACGAAAGACCAAGTGATTGCCCTCTAATAGAAATCGTCACTTGTAAAGATTGTAAACATAATTATGAAAATAGTTGTGACTTTGACGGATATGGAATTAATGATGATTATTTTTGCAGAAATGGAGAAAGGAAGTGTGATTGATGTTTGATAAAGATTTATTCCTTTCTATATGTGAGAAATACGGTGTAGAATTTAGTCAGACTGCGGATAGTCCTATGCTTAGAGAGGGGAGAACAATGATAAGAACAATAGAAGTTGAAACTAATGACGATTTTGAAGGATGTGACGATTGCGTACATGTTGATGATACAAGTGAAATTTGCAAAATGCGTGGTTGCATACATGCAATATTAGACGATGACATCAAAGAGTGTTATCAGCCTAAAGAAAGAGAGGGCGTAAGATGACAAAAACAGAAATATGGAAAGAAATCGAGAGATTAAAAGCAATAGCAGAATTTCAAAATTTTTTGTCAAGAATTGATTATAAATACGAATGGGAATTAGGGGCAGACGTATATGGGATAATAAGTAATGAACTTCATTTATATATAAACGAACGTAGCTCCAGAAGAATAGAGCTTATTGGGTTTCCAGTAAGAATTAACTACGAAGACAGAACAATTATTAAATTGTGGAAAGAGGTGGAACAATGAAAGTATATGTAATAACATGTGGTGAATATAGCAGCTATGAAATTTGTGCAGTAACATTGGATAAAAAGCAAGCAGAATTGTTAAAAATAAGATACAGCAATGAATCGGATGAAGCTTGTATTGAAGAGTTTGATACTGACAACTATAAGATTGAAGTAAGTGAGAATTACAAACCTATGTGGAATGTTGTGTTTTGGCCTCGTAACGGTGTAATAATTAGCTGCTACAAAATATCTCATGATAATCTAAGACATGGTGAGATTTACGCAAATAAATGGTGCTACGAAGTAAAGGTTTTCGTAGAGGCAGAAGACGAAGAACATGCAAAGAAGATAGCGACAGACATATACATGAAATGGTTGGCAGAACAGAATAATTTATAAGGGGACAAAAATGATAGATTTAGTATTTAAACTTATTTGTTGTCACTTAGTAGGCGATTATGTATTGCAGAGTGATTTTATTGCTAAAACAAAAGGTGAAAATTGGTATCACTTATTTGTACATTGTATGCTTTATTGTTTGCCATTTTATGTGTGTTTCGGGTTTAATTGGCAATTATTAATAATACTTGTGGCACATCTAATTGTAGACCCATTAAAAGCACGATATAAGAAGATTAATTATGTGCAAGACCAAGTTATTCATTATGTAACTATGTTGATATATTTGATTTAAGCAAAGTAAGAAAGGAGAGAGAGTAAATGACATTAGGTGAATTTAGAAAGCAAACAAAAAATATGTCTGATGATTTAGAATTAGAGATATATACTGAAAGATTTAACGACAGCACACAACCTACCAAACTTGACTTTAATACAGAGGGGTACATCGAATTTATTATAAATGATGATAGGTGGGGTTTAGTAGAGCGAAAGAAGATTGATAAGGCTATTGAGGTAATTACTAGATTAAGAGATTCATGCGACAGGATGATAACGGAAGAGGTTTCGGTAGCAAATGAATGTTATGAGCAATATGCTATTTGTTATGACGAGTGTTTAAGAATTATCAAACAAAATATAGGAGAGTAAGCTATGTCAGAATATGTAGATAAAAAATATTTAGACAGAAAATTTCAAATAGACATGATGTGTTCAAGAGGTGGAACAATATTCGATACTGAAAAAATTATTAATGCTCTACCAACAGCAGATGTAGTAGAGCGTGAAAAGATTAATAAAGCTATCGAAGAACTTAAGAGTGAAATTGAAGAAATAGCAGTTGCATTTGATGATGATTGGGATGATGGTCTTGAATTAATTTTAGAGATTCTTAAAAGAAATATAATAGGAGATTAAATTATGGTACTAAATAAAAGAAAGAAAAAATTAGAAAAAGCTTTAGAAGTTGCGTGCGAGCTATTAAATGGTGGTGTTTTATTTGGGATTGATTCAGACACATTGTGGAGCAAAGTAATGGAGTCAGAAGGATATGTGAGTTCAGGGAATATCAAAGAGTTTATACTTAAAAATATAGACCGATTCAGTCCTGATGATGAAGAAGAACTAAATAAAGCAATTAAAAGATTAGGGTGGTAAAGGAGTAAAAATAATAAAAAAGAAAATATTATGATTAAGTTGCAGATAAGTAGGAGATTAAAATATGTATATAATGGAACTTGTTGAAGAAATATTGGATACCTTAAGAAATATGGAAGATGCTTTTGATGTAATAGGCAATTTGGATGCTGAGGCTGTTGTAAAGAGAATGAAAGTAGCAGATATAATCCCGATTCCAGAGGGTGCAACTAATGGAGATGTAGTAAAAGCTCCATTCCTTAATTATTGTGATGATAAGAAAGGAATTATTGAAGACGACGACGGAGAAGAGTGCGAAGTGCATTATTTGCATATATGGGGTAGTAGGGCAATAAATAGATATGACGAAAATTGGTGGAACACACCATATAAGACAGAAAACGAGGTAGACAATGGAATTAATAGATAGAAGCAAATTAGAACCAGATACGGAGTGGAGCGACTACTATGACGAATATGTATCATATTCAGCGATACAAATTAAAAATGCACCAACAGTAAATGCAATCTCAATTCCAGAAGGAGCTACTAACGGTGACATGATGAAGGCTGTGTTTCCTGATGAATCAACGTTTAATGGCGGTGAAGGCGTAGGTTTCAAGAAAGAATGGTGGGATGCACCATATAGAAAGGTGAAAGAATGACAGAAGATTTTAATTCTATTTTTAATGAATTGTACGATGACATTATCAAAAAGATACATGAAGAAATTGAACAAAAAGCATTAGCAAAGGTTTTGGAAAATGAGAGAACACTTTTGTTGACAGATTGTGGAATTATAGCACATCCGAAGTACAAAGGAGTATTACCACAAGTACTTGAATTACTAGAAGTAAAAGTTCCTGTTGTATGGAGTGGAATGGTAGAAGAACAAAAAATTTATTTGGTAACGGATGAATGGTTGGTTCAAAGAATGAAAGAGGTGGAAAAAGGATATTTTGATGCTCTATTAGAAGCGAATGAAAATAAAAACCGAGGAAATAAGAGAGGGAAATGGATAGAAGAACCTAATTGTTGGTTAAGATGTTCTTGCTGTGGTGCTCATTATCCACATACATCACTATATACTTCTTCTATAGGTTCAAACTATTGCCCTAACTGTGGAGCAGAAATGGAGAAATAAATGCAAAAAGAACCAATATATAAGAGTGTTCCAACGTTTAGAAATTATGAAGATTATTGTGATGCAGTAGAGTATACACGAGGTTGGAATGACGCTATGCACTTTATTTTCGATAGTGCCGAAGAACAACGTAAAAAGTATGAGAGGGATACGGAATGTCTAAGGAAGAAATTTTAAAAGGTCTTGAATCGGTAAAAATAGAATGTGGAAAACATCTTGATGAAAGTTTTGCATGGATATGTGAGCCGATAGATAGAGCAATCGAATTAATTAATAATGAAGAACTAGATCAAGAGAATATTTTTGAGAAATTAAAAGCCGAGATAGATTGGGAAAAAGATTGGCTAGAATATACAGGCTATGATTCTTGTTACGTGGGTATAGCATTTGATAGCATAAAACATATTCTTGACAAAGTAATAGCCGAAATAGACAGAGAAAGAAAATGGCTATCATATGCAGGCTATAATGCTTGTAATGTAGATATAGCATTTAGCAGCATAAAACATACTTTGCGAAATGGAGAGGGAAAATGACAAGAGAAGAATTATTCAGTTTACTTGAAGATTTCAACGAGTGGCTCGAAAATATGGCTGAAAAGTATAATTGGGATAAAAACGACATACAGTACTTGATTAAACAGTTTTTAATGTAAGGGGGATAATAATGACTAAGGAAGAACGAGAAAAAGCAATAAATAAAATTATGGGTTATCTAGCTACTTATTTATCAGTTGAGCAATATGCAGAAGCTGAAAAAATCATCAAAGAACTAAGACAAGATACAGTATCAAGAGAGTCTTATGAACATGAATATTTCTTGCGAAAAGAGTTTGATTTTAAAATAGCTAAATTAGAAAGGACTATCGAAGAATTACAAAAACAATCTTGTGAGGATTGTGTGAGCAGAGAAGCGGTTGTCGAATTTTTAAGAAATCACGCAAAAGATTTTGAAGATGCAAGAATCAGAATGGCGTTTAAGACGGCATCTTCATTGGTTGAAAATGCCAATAACATCCCACCTATAACACCTACACAAAGATGGGTTCCAGTTAGTGAGAGGCTACCAAGACAAAATGAGTATGTAGGTAATGTAGCTAAGCACTATCTCATTCAAGACGAATTTGGAGATATACAAGTTGCCGCATATAAAAATCGTGGATGGATTCCGATACACACTATAGAAGCTTTAGAATATGATGTTATAGCATGGATGCCATTACCAGCAAGTTATCAAGGAGAAAGTGAGGGCAAACATGACTAGAGAAGAAGCAATAAATAAAGCTTGGGTTTATCTTACTTCTCGTTTGCCGATTGAGGATTATGAAGAAGTAGAAGAAATAATCAAGGCTATAGAACAACCTTGCGAAGATGCGGTGAGTAGAGAAGCGGTGCTTGAATGGATAAAAGAAAGCGTGGAACTGTACGCTAATACATACTCAATTGATATGTTAAATATGTGGATGTTGTTTGAAGAAAAAATAAAGGCAATGCCACATGTAACACCAGTAGCGTGTATTGCTGAATTTAGATTCAGTAAAGAAGATATGCAAGAAATTGTAGAAGAGAAAATGAAAGATATTGTGGTAGAACGCAAGAAAGGAAAATGGATAATTGACGATGAAGAAGAAGGAAGAATTTGGCATTGTCATTGTTCAAATTGTAAAAAAGACCCACAAGATTACATAGGGGGTACTGAAAATTGGTGGTTAGTTCAATTACCTAATTACTGTCCTAATTGTGGATTAGAAATGGAGATAGAAGAATGAATGAACAATGGAAACAGTTAAAAGAAACTATTATTGAAATAAGAGATAATAACAAGTTTGATCACGAAGATGTAACTTCAATATGTCAATTTTTAATAAATTACATGAATACTACACTTGAAGCTCAAATGAGTAATTCGGAAAATCTGAACAAGTGGATTCCAGTTAGTGAGAGATTGCCTAAGATGGATGGAAAAATGTTAGTTACTAATGGTAAAGGAATATATTTTGGCTGGTTTGACTCTATAGATAAAGGTTGGAGAACAGATTCTGAAAGTGAATACTTTTTCGCTGATATAGTAGCTTGGATGCCATTGCCAAAACCATATAAGAAAGAAAGGAGCGATAAGAATTGAAACTTGACGAAGCAATTAAACACGCAGAGGAAGTAGCGGAAGAACACGAAAGCGACTTGAAAGTTTATGAGAATTTAGGTAAAGATAGAGAACTGTTTAAAAAAGAGGAAAACAACTGTAAGGAATGTGGCGAACAACATAGACAACTTGCAGAATGGCTCAAGGAGTTAAAGCAGTTAAGAGAGCAGACACAAGAACCTTGTGAGGATTGTGTAAGTAGAAAAAGACTAATGGATAATTATAACGGAGTAAAAACACCTGTCGGTTATAGGAAAGTTGTTGATTTAGAAGTAATAAAAAATATGCCTTCCGTAACACCTACAGCAAAGTGGATTCCAGTTAGCGAGAAAATGCCAAATCCAGGGGAATATAATGGGGATGTTGATAGATATTATTTAGTTCAGAATGAATATGACGATATGTTAGTTGCAAGATATGCTAAGAAAGGATATTGGGAACAGATATATCAGTTCGGAGAGATAAAGGAAAAAATAGTAGCATGGCGACCTTTACCAGAACCATACCAGGCAGAAAGCGAGAGCGAAGAATGAAATATGTAGCAATTATTGAAAGTGATGATGAACTATTAGAAGAAACAATTAAGAATTTAGAAGAAATCTTGTTCCTTGGGGATGAAAATGCAATGTATTATTTTGAAATCACAAGTATTAAGGAAGCACCAGAGCCAAGATGTAATCTAAAAGGAATTACAGAAGAGGACTTTTGGGAAAGAGCTGGTTACGACAGAGCATTAAGAGATTGTGGGGTGATAAAAACATGATAGATCGATATATAGTATGCCCTCATTGTTATGCGGAATATGAACCAACGTTTGAAGATACTTGGATTGGAGATGAAATAGTAGATTGTTACACGGGCGATATTCAGATTGTAAAGTGTGACAAATGCGGAAAGAAATTTAGTATTGTTGGTTTTGAGACTTGGATGTATGAAACGGAAGAGGTGGATTCAGATGGAGAAAATTAGATTTGTACCGCTAACTTTTGGTAGTGATACTAAAACATATGTTAGAGCAGATACTATTGTAGAATTATCAGAAGATGGGGATAAAACTTCTGTATATACATCAAATAGTGATGTGCCTATAAAGGTTAAAGAAAGTGTAGGCGAGATATTAGCAAAAATAAGAGGAACAGCGTGGGAACAAGCACCTACAGATAGAATAGAACCTGGCACTGATGGATATGCTTATAAAATGACTATCAGTAATGGAAAAGAGTTTGAAAAGCAGAATTGTGATGATGCGGTGAGTAGAAAAGAAGTTTTTGAAACATTCGGAGAATTACTAGGAATATGGGGAACACAAGCATTGATGGAAATGCCATCTGCAACACCTGCACGGAAGACGGGTAAGTGGATAGACACAGGAGAAATAAGTACAAATAGAAGAGGGCAGATCATACATGAAGTTATTTGCTCTAAATGTAATGGTATTTCTTATTTTAGATCAATGGGCAATAAATATATAAGCGCAACCCTTTGTCCTAATTGCGGAAGTAGAAATGAGGTGGAATATGACAACAGATGAATAAGGAAAATGTCCTAAGTGTGGGCGATATGATTTAAAAGGAATCGTACAAGATGATTGGGTTTATGTGTATTGTCCTCATTGTCATATATTAGAAATTGTAGAAAGATAAATAGAAAGTGAGGATAAGAAAAAATGATAGCAATTAAAGGTATGGATATACCTATAAGATGTGAAAACTGTAAATTTTGCATTAATCAAAGAACAAATGATTATGGTTCTTGGGGAGAATGTTTGTTGCAAAAGAATAAAAGGGTAAACTGCTTGGTATGGCGTAGAGATGATGATTGTCCTTTGATAAGTATTAGAGATGATACAGAGTTGCAAATTTTAAGAGAAGATGTAGCAGATATGAAATCAAACAAAAAAGAGTAAATTAAATAATTTTACAGCGTAAAAATATTTTAAAGGAATGGGTTAAAGATGGAAAATAAAGAGATTATATTAAAATTTGATAGTTTAGAAATTATTGGTGATATTTCACTAGCAGATGTAGTTGAAATGTTTTCAGCTGCGTTACAACAAGTTTGCGATATGCTTGAAAAAGATTTAGGCAATAATAACGAAGACTTTAATTTCGCTTTAGGTATGTTCATTCATTCGATTATTGCAGAAAAAACAGATAAAGAAATAGCAGATATATTTACACAAACAGAATTGATAAGTCGAGATTATAAGAAATACATGGAAAACAATAAGGAGAATTAATTATATGATAAGTAGATATGAAAGAGGGCAAATTTGGCTAATTAAAACTTATATTGCTAAATTTGATAGAGTTTTTAGTGGTGAGCATTTTGCATTAATTTTAGGTGTCAACGATGAAAAAACACTAACAGTTGTTCCAGCAACTTCTAAATTTAATACTGAAAACAAGTTATTAACTTCGGTTGAATTAGAATTAGTTAATCTTGATGGAGTTAAAACAGTTGGGCATTTTATTCCCAACATGATTCAAACTATTGACGTTAAGAAAACCTGCAGTTACGTAGGTAAGCTAGATGAACTTTCGGTAATCGAAGTACAAAAAGCAGTCGGGAAATATTTAGGCTTTGATACAATAAAATTTGAAGAAAATGCTAAGAAGCGTGAAAATAGTGAAGAAGAAAGAGCATTTGTTAAGGTAGAGACAAAAGCAGAACAGACACCTATTAAAGTTACAAGTAATATAGGCAGACCATCAAAACTACTACCTAAAGTAGGTGATATTAAGTATGTTAATGGCAAAAAATATGAATGTATAATAGATGGCAAAAAAGCGTATGGCGGTTGTGTATCTAAGTGGCCTAAAGATATTTTAGATAATATGGTTAAAGATTTTAGAAACGGTAGTTCTAAAGCTGCTATAGCTTATCAATATGGGATTTCAGGCCATGCAGTAGGAGATTATTTAAAAACTAGAGGATTTTAATAATTATGGAAGAAAAACGAATGGCAGAAAGTGAGGAGTAAATTATGTCTGATATAGAGTTGGTAATTAAGATGTCAGAAAAAACATATAAGCATATCTTATCAATGCAATTTTATGTTCCCGGTTTAAGAAGTGGCAAGTCTTTATTAGAAGAAATTCTCAAAGCAATTAGAAACGGCACACTACTTCCAAAAGAGCATGGAAGAATCGTTGACATCGGTCCCTACGAGGGAAAGGTTATTGCAAGCCGTAAATATTGCGGTGTTAATAAACTCATCGAGATAGCGGAACTTGATACTATTATAGAAGCAGATAAAGAGAATAATCTTGCTAAATAAGAAGAGGTGAGAAAATGAGTTCAAGTGGTTTAGTAGTAAGTAATTATAACGATTACATTAATATTAGAAAAAAAGGATATGATGGTGTAGTTGATTGTACTCGTGATGGAAAATGTTCGGATTGCGGTGGCTGTTGTGTTAATGAATTGGCTATGACTAAACAAGAAATAAAGATTATAAAAGATTATATTAAAAAGCATAATATTAAGCCAAAGAAAACACTAGCACCGACAGTTAAGCCGGTAATTGATATGACTTGTCCATTTTTAGATCAGACAGTAACAAGTCATCGTTGTCAAATTTATGAAGTACGACCTAAGATTTGTCGTGAATTTATTTGTAGCAATCCTAAAAGAATATTCTATGAATTAGCGGATGATTTTAACAAATTGGAGAATATAGATATTCAAAAAGAATTTTATTAGAAAGGGGAAAATATGATTATTTTGTATAGACATTACGAAGTCAATAGAACTGATTACACTACGGGAATTAAAGATTTAGAGTATGTAGCATCTACAAACGATATGGAAAGAGAAATAAATTGTATATGCTGCGAAAAAAAAGTTAAATATGGTGATTGTTACACATCACGCAGATTTTATAATCATTCGGGCGTATGGGGTTTATGGGTATGCTCTGAATGTTACAAGAAAGAATGGGAAGAACAACGCGAATATGATAAGAAAATGAAAGAAGAGGAAGAAGAAAATGATTTAGAATAATAATGGAGATGTCACAAAACAATTAAACTGGGTAAATTAAATAAAGGGGGATTGACATGAGCTACAGTGATGAAAATAATTTAGCAAGCAAGCAAGCAAGCAAGCAAGCAAGCAAGCAAGCAAGCAAGCAAGCAAGCAAGCAAGCAAGCAAGCAAGCAAGCAAGGACTGGACAGGTGATAAGCACTCTGTATTGGGTTGTTTAGGTGCAAGAAATGAAGCATTAGAAGAAAGAGAAGTTAATGATTATTACGCTACACAACCAATTGCAGCTGAATTGTTAATTGAAAACGAGAAATTAAATAATAACATATGGGAATGTGCTTGCGGAGAAGGACATTTATCTAAAGTGTTTGTAGAACATGGGTTTAATGTTAAATCTACGGATTTGATTGATAGAGGTTACGGTGAGGGTAATGTAGACTTTTTGAAAGAAACAGACATATTTGATGGGGATATAGTAACAAATCCACCCTATAAATATGCACAGGAATTTATTGAACATGGATTAACATTGTTACCGGAAGGACACAAACTATGCATGTTTTTAAAGGTACAGTTTTTAGAAGGTAAAGCTAGACGTAAAATGTATGATAAAACCCCACCTAAAACGATTTATGTTTCAAGCAGCCGTATACAATGTGGTAAAAATGGCGTTTTTAAAGAATCAATGATAGCTTATGCGTGGTATGTATGGGTAAAGGGATATTATGGCCCCACATACGTTAAATGGATAAATTAAATAAAGCCACATTCAAAGCAATATAGAAAGGAAAGAATAGAAAATGATTAAAAGTGATTCAGCAAATAATAATGGAGTTATAACAGGAAACCGTGAAACAATTATGAATGATTTGTTTTGGCTTCTAAATGCTATAAATAGTCGTGAAATTTTGAGTGATATAGATAGGATAGCAGCTATTTTACAAATTATACCAGAGGATAATGAAAGGGTAATGCACATTTTGGAAACCGTTGAAAGTTGCAGTAGAAATCCGCTTGTAAGAGAATTAAACCCTTATAAAGTAAAAGAATGTTACGATTTATCGTCATTGAGCAAAGAAGAAGCAGCTGCAATGGGAGAAAAAATTATAGAGGGTTTTAAAGCTAGATATAAAAAGTAATTATCTATATTTGATATTGTTGGAGGGAATTGATAATGAAGAAATGTAAAAAGTGTGGGGAATGTTGTGGGAATCTTTTACCACTATCCAAAAGAGAAGTAGAGGAAATTAAGCAATATATTAAAGAGCATAATATCCAGGAACAAAAGACATCTTTTCCTATGACAAATACAGCGTATGAATTAACTTGTCCGTTTCTTGATATAACGAAAGCTACAGATAAGTGTAAAATATACGAAGTTAGGCCTCAGATATGTCGCTCTTTTAGGTGCAACGAACCTGCCTCTATAATCAACGACAAAAAACTTAGGATGGAAAAAAGAAATATAATCAATATGAGAGAGACATTTTTTTAATAGAGGTGAATATGGAAAATGAATTAGATTTTATTCTTGATAATATGAAATGGAGCTTTAGTAGACTTAATTCTTATTATCATTGTCCTTATGAATGGTATTTAACTTATATAGAAGATAATCGAGGCCTTAACTCAGCATTTACTGAATTCGGAACAATCTGTCATAAGACCCTGGAAGAATATCTTAAAGGTGAAATTGAAGTTTGGGACTTAGAGGAACGATTTACTAATTTATGGAAAGAGTTATTAGTAGATGAGTTTCCTAAAAATAAGTATGTTAATTTAGCTGAATCATACTATGAAATAGGGCTTGATTATTTCCAAAACATCAATTTTGACTTTGATAGATATGAAATACTAGGAGTTGAAAAAGAGATTAATTTTGAAATCTTGGATAAACCCTTTGTAGGTTATATAGATTTATTATTAAGGGATAAAGAAAATGGCGACATAATTATCTCGGATCATAAGAGCTCAACAATCAAGAAGAAGAAAAATGGAGAAATTAGCAAACAATCTACTAGTCATTTTGAAGAATTTAAAAAGCAACTATATATGTATTCTAAGCCAGTAATTGCAAAATATGGGAAAGTTGATAAATTACGCTGGAATCTGTTCAAGCAAAATGATGAAATTGTTATTCCATGGAATGAAGATGATTATAAAGATACTCTTAAGTGGGCAGAGGATACGATTAATTTAATTGATAAAACGAGTGTATGGCTGCCGGATAATTCTGATACATATTATTGTAGTGTTTTGTGTCCTCACAGAAATATTTGTGAATACAGACAGTAATTATAAATGCAATACTTAAAAATTTATTTATGGTTTTGTATTGCGTTATTTATATTTTTCTGATATATTATAAAAAGGTAGATAATATCTGCTTAATTATGTATGAAAGGATATAAATGTTATGGCAAACAGTAGTTTACACGCTGCAAAGGACGCAAAGAATGATGAGTTCTATACTCGTCTCGAAGATATAAATGCTGAAATGAATCATTATGAAGATAAGTTTCGTGATAAGGTTGTGTTCTGTAACTGTGATGACCCGAAGTGGTCTAACTTTTGGAAATACTTCCATCTAAATTTTGAATATCTTGGATTGAAAAAATTGATTACTACTCACTATGAAGCAGGTGAGGTTCAGTCTTACAAGATTGAGTACACAGGCGGTAATGATGAAGATTTTGAGGAAGGTATTATTACACCACTCGAACAGAATGGAGATTTCCGTTCTGATGAATGTATTACTCTGCTCGATGAGGCAGACATCGTGGTAACGAATCCACCGTTCTCTCTGTTCAGGGAATATGTAGCGTTACTTGTCGAGCATGGTAAAGAATTTTTAATTATTGGTAATATCAATGCAATTACTTATAAAGAAGTATTTCCGTTATTAAAGAATAATGAGATGTGGCTCGGTTGTAGGTCATTGAGTAGAGATATGTATTTTGACGTTCCTGATGAACGTAAAGAATGGCTTGTGAAGAATAAGAAAGAAGGTTCTGCTTATAAGATTGTAAATGGGGTTGTTATGGGTAGACTCGCATCTGCTTGCTGGTACACCAATCTTGACCATACAAAGCGTCATGAAAAAATTGATACGCCATATTCATATAAAAAGAAGGATTCTTTATATCCTGAATTATATCCAAAGTATGATAATTTTGACGCTATCAATATCAATAAAGTTGGTGAAATTCCAATGGATTATGAAGGTGTTATGGGTGTTCCAATTACATTTTTGGAAAAATATAATCCTGACCAGTTTGAAATTGTAAAATTTAGAAAAGGCGATGATGACAAGGATTTATCAGTAAATGGGAAATGCCCTTATTTTAGAATTTTGATTCGTAAGAAAGCAGGTGCAAACAATGGCTAAAAATGCAGATTTATCAAATGCAAAAAATGCAAAGAAAGATGAATTTTATACTCAGCTTGAAGATATAAATGCTGAGATGGTTCATTATGAAAAGCAGTTCAAAGGAAAGACTGTTCTGATGAATTGTGATGATCCTACTTGGTCAAATTTTTGGAGATATTTTCATATTGAGTTTGAGCGTCTTGGTCTTAAAAAGATTATTGCTACTCATTATGAATATGGTGAAGTATCATCTTATAAAATGGAATACGAGGGCGGTAATGACGAAGATTTTGAGGTCGGTGTCAGAACTGATTTAACACAAAATGGTGATTTCAGAAGCCCCGAATGTATCGAACTCTTAAAAGAAGCAGATATTGTCGTAACAAATCCACCATTTTCTTTGTTCCGTGAGTATATTGCGTTACTTATGGAGTATGATAAAAAGTTTATCATTATTGGAAATGTAAATGCTCTTACTTACAAGGAAGTATTTCCGTTAATTAAAGATAACAAAGTATGGTTTGGTGCATCTATTCATTCCGGAGACAGAAAGTTTTATGTTCCTAATGATTATCCGTTAAATGCCGCAGGATGTGGCACGGATTCCAATGGCCGTAGATTTATTCGTGTTAAGGGTGTACGTTGGTATACAAATATGGATTATGCAGTACGACATAAAGATTTGGAAACAACCTATTTGTATTCAAAGAAAGAACAGTTATATCCCGACTTATATCCAAAATATGATAATTATGATGCTATAAATGTAGATAAGACAAATGAGATACCTATGGATTATGAGGGTATTATGGGAGTTCCTATTACATTTTTTGATGTTTATAATCCTGACCAATTTGAAATTATAGGAGTATCATCAAAAGATAATTGTGGTAATGTTCGCCGCTTACATGATAATTCATATTATAATGGGTATACGAGAGGTAAAGTTGTCACAAGAGTTGAGAGCAATATGCCTTTATTATTAGGTAATGTGGCAGGTGGAACCAAATGTACTAAGGAAGGTTATCCTGACATATATCAATTATATTGGCGATTATTTATAAAAAGAAAGGTAGGTAAATAATTATGCCACTTACAATGTCAATCAAGCTCACTCAAATCAAGCTCCGTGATTTGTTTGATGGATATGTAAATTCTGATGAAGATGGTGTTATCGGCTATCATGGCAGACTAGACATCAGACCAAAATATCAGCGTGAGTTTATTTACGGAGAAAAGGAACAGATTGCTGTCATTAATACTGTTAAGCAGGGATTTCCTCTTAACACAATGTACTGGGCTGTTGCTCGTGATAAAAATGGTGACAAAATTCTAAATGCTGATGGTGAGGAAACTTATGAACTTATGGATGGTCAGCAGCGTACTATTAGTATCTGTGAGTTCCTTGCAAATCATATTGTAGTGAATTTTCAGAAGTTCTTTAACATTCAGAAATCTACACCTGATGTAGCTGAAAAGATTTTAGATTATGAACTTCAAGTTTACATCTGCGATGGTTCTGTATCAGATAAGTTAGCTTGGTTTAAAACAATCAATATCGCAGGTAAGCCTTTGACCGAACAGGAACTTCTTAACGCACAGTACGTAGGAGAATGGCTCACAAAAGCCAAAGAATATTTCAGTAAGACTAATTGCAATGCCGAAGAACTTATGGTTATTCGTGGAAAGAAAGCATCTAACTATATGAGTGGTTCCCCTATCAGACAGGATTATCTTTCAACTGTTCTTCAATGGATTGCTGATTACCAGGGCCTTACTCCGAGAAGTGAAAAAGGCGATACCTATATGGCTGAACATCAAGGAGATGAGACTGCATCTGAAATCAAGAATTATTATGTATCCGTTATGGAATGGGTAGGTAGTAAGTTCAAGTCGTGGCGTAAAGAAATGAAAGGTCTTGATTGGGGTTATTGGTACAATAAAGTTCAGCGTGGCGAGTGTAAAAATCAGATTATCAGTAAAACCGCAGATGAAATTGAAAGCGAAATTCAGCGTTTAATTGCTGATAAAGATGTTACAAGCAATAAAGGTATTTATGCTTATATTATTACTGGCGAAGAAAAGCATTTGTCTATTCGTGCTTTTGATGATGAAATTAAAATGAGAGTTTATGAAAATCAGCAGCATAAATGTCCTTACTGCGATAGAGCTGTTGGTGGTCATACTTATTCTGAGGGAAAGACCGAATATGAATATAGTGAAATGGAAGGAGATCATATACTTCCTTGGTCACAAGGCGGTCATACCGAAGAATCTAACTGTCAAATGCTTTGTAAATGGCATAATGGTCATAAATCAGATAATTAAGTGAGGTGATTAATATGGCAAGACCTAAAGTAAAAGATGCAGAGGCAAGGTCATTTAGAATCCGTAAGGATTTAGGAACAAGACTTGATGATTATTCAGAGTTGAGTCATATCCCCAAAACTGTTATCGTTGAACTTGCTCTTGAAGAATATCTAAATAAGGTTGCTCCTGTTGAAAAGACGGAGAAATAATATTTACGACTTGTCGACATGATGTCGAGAAGTCTAACCGATTGGAATTCCAATCGGTTAAAAATTTAGATATTGAAGATCATGATGACTTTGATATATACGATTAAAAAAGAGGGGCTAACCCCCTCTTTTTCGTTACCAAATTTGTACACTACTCTCAAATTTGTTTTTCATCTACAATAGTAGAAATCATCTAAAACCTTTTGTATGATAACACATAAATGCAACATTGTAAATAAATATTTTTATTGCATTAATATATATATTTGGTATAATTAACTTGTCTTTACATTCTTTATGCGCAAAAAAATAATAGACAAAGAAGGAGCCTATCACGTAGCCAAGGCTCTTTTTTTGTGCGTTTTAATGTTATTACATAGTACTATGTATCATAACAGCGTAAAAATAGTTGATTATTATTTTAAGATATAATACAATAGATATAGCTTCAATATTGTGACATAAGTATATAGAGAGGGATAGAACATATTATTTATGAAGAACAAGGGAAGAGCTGTTGTTTGTTTATGTTGTCTTACAAGCACTATGCTTGTAGCATCAACAATGTCTCCCTCCCCAAAGGGGGAAGAAACGAGCATTACAGTAATTAGAGATTTTCCGACTTATGACACTCGTTTATCTGACGTTGAACCAACAGAAGATGATATTCTACCAATAGAAATAACTATTGCAGAAGAAACGCCGGAAGAAACAGTTGTTTTAAGTTCAGAATCAACATTAAATAAGTCTAATGGAGTTTTTTATTATAATGGCTTCAAGGAAACATACTACAATCTGAATATGACAGGTGTAGTAAATACTATGAGAAGATTAGGCTATGATTATGAATATTGGGTAAGAGCTGACGGAGTAAAAATGTTTGGCGATTACATAATGGTAGCTGCGGATCTAAATCTTTATCCAAGAGGTACATTACTAGAAACTTCATTGGGAACAGCGATAGTTTGCGACACAGGAGGCGCAATAGTAGGCAATGTATTAGATGTTGCGGTTTCTTGGTAAAAGGGGGAGAAATGGCATATTTTATAATAGGCTTACTGTTCGGTTATTTAGTTTGTTGCTTTAATTTTTATTTGAAATACGATGAAATCAAACAAGAAAATGATTTCCTACGTAACGAGATAAGAAAGAGGCACACAAACCGAGGGTAAAAATATGGAAGAAACATACGATTTAGATTTAATTGATATTCAAGATTGTATTGAAATTTACGAGTATAAGGACGGCTACGTTGTAATCAATGACGGTCATGTAAAAGAGGTAATATATTGAAATTCGAGTATACAGAAACCTGGGGAATTGAAAATGCATTAAGAGGTATGAGAAATCCTTTAAAGAGTTGGAGTAAGTCAGATAGTTACTATGACACAGAAACAAATATGTTTACAATTGGAGTTGAAGATTTACGACTTGCAACAACACTTATAAAGGCTGGAACAGAACATAGAAAATTTTTAAGACAAATCTTTGTATCTGTTGACATTACAGCACCACTTTATTGGTGGAAAGAATTTGACACATATAAAGTTGGTACAGTAGCTAATTCAACATCTACGATGCATAAAATAGCAACAGAAGAAATCACATTAAAAGATTTTGAAATTTCAGATTTAGCATCTAATCTTGATATGAGTACATATCTTGAAAAGAAGGAATTAGAAGATTTTTATGGTGACATAGTTAACGGGTTAGAAATATTGCGCAAGAAATATTTGCTAACAAAGGATAAGAAGTATTGGAAAGAGCTTATAAGATGGTTGCCGGAATCTTGGTTACAAACAAGAACAGTAACAATGAATTATGAGAATATTCTTTCAATTATAAATCAACGAAAAGGTCATAAGCTGTCAGAATGGCGAGACTTTATTAATTGGGCAAATACTTTGCCATACGTTAATGAACTAATTAATAACGGACTGTTTAATCCTCCTAAAGAACAAAAAATAACTTAATGAAATCTTGCAATTAAGCAGTCCGTTTTTATAAAGATAAGGAGTATATGATGGATAAAGAAGAAAAGGCTTTACTTACATCACAAGAACTGGCTGATTATCTCAACATCGGTCAATCAACTGCAAGGAAATTGTTAAAAGACCCAGCTAATCATTTTACAGTAAGAATAGGGAAGAAAGTATTTGCACACAAAGAATCTGTTGATAAGTGGCTCAGAGAAAAAGTTATGTAGTAATTTGCGTCTCTACAATATTAGAGAAAGTGGGAGAAACTATTGATTTATTATGCAATTATTCTTATAATCATTGCGATAATCAGTAGTTTCTTTCTTGATTTATATTGAAGAGGAGACGAAGAGCATGGGAAAATCATTGGCAGGCAAAGAACTTGGCAAAGGGATAAGACAAAGAAAAGATCATAAATATGAGGCTAGATTTGTTAATCGCTTTGGCAAAACAATATCTCTTTATGCTAATACATATAGTGAAGTTTCAGACAAATTAATTAAAGCAAAATATGAAGATACTAAAATGTTAAATGTAATAGATACTTCAATGACGCTAGATGAATGGTTTGATGTTTGGATGAAAACTTATAAGCAAGATTGCAGAAATACAACAATAGAAATGTATACATATTCATATTTAAAATTAAAACCATTAATTGGTTGGAGAAAAATGTCTACATTTAATCTGATTATCTTGCAGCAAGCGTTGAATGAATTAAAAAATGACAACGCAAGGCGTACAGCAAAAAGAGTACTAAACGATATTTTTAATAAAGCGTTGCAATCTGATATTGTAACAAAGAATTATGTTCCCAATTTAAAAACAGATATTATTAAATCAGATAAAAAAGAAAGAAAAGTCCTTACAATAAAGGAAGAAAAAATTTTCAGAGATTACTTAAATACGGATAAATACAAGAGTACGCAGACATATAAAGATGTTTATATTTTAGCTCTTGATACCGGAATGAGAATAGGAGAAGTACTAGGCTTACAATGGGAAAATGTGGATATGAAGAATAAAAGAATCCACATTGCTAACACTTTAGTTTATTTAAAACCGGTTTTTAATACTGAAAACCATGATATAAAGAAAGAGTTGCACAAACCTAAATCAGCCTCTGGGTACAGAACTATTCCTATGAGTAATGAGATTTATAATATGTTTTTAAAAATGAAGAGAAAACAAGATTTTGTTTTTACCACAAAAAAAGGTGAGCCACTCAACCCAGGAACAATAAGGGCAAATATGAAAGTGTTGATAGGGCATATAAAAGAAGAGTACCCCGAATTTGAATATTTTTCATTTCACACACTTAGACATACCTTTGCAACAAGAGCAATTGAAAAAGGTGTCAAGCCAAAGACATTGCAAAAGATTCTTGGACATGCAAAGCTAAGCATTACAATGGATTTATATTGTCATACAACAGATGATTCTATTGTAGAGGCCTTTAAGATAATGGACAAATACATGGTATAGAATGGGTCAATAGTAAACTTAATTATTGCAAAACGAGTAAACAAGCGGTTTAACAAGGATTTTGATATTGTACAAGACACATTTACTACATATCAAAATCCTGCGGTAACAGTAACGCAGGTAAAAAGAGAACTGCGGGCTTTGAAAGCTTTTTAAGTTTTGCATTTTGTGTTATTTCATGTTATTTTGTACCATATAAAATGGGTATAAAAGTGGGTAGACCACAACAAGAAAGAAACTACTAATTATTTGCAGAATTGCTTTCAAAAAGCAGTTCTTTTTTTCTTTTTCCATTAATCAAAAAAAGGGCAACTTAACAAACGTTAAGTTACCCTTTTAAAACATATAAGAATTTTAGTTATCAAATTCAATAGCTAAAATCTTATCTTTTTGTTCCTCTGTTATCCATCCCTTATTATAAGCACTGATAACATAATCTTTATTTCCGGTTTTAATGTATATTCTTCTAATTGACTGATACATATAATATCCCCCTTTATAATTCTTCCATTAGCAGAAAATCAATTGTCTCTTCCAAAGCATCTAATCTATGCTTTAAAGGTTCTTTAATTAGCTCAACTGTAAATGTTTTATTCGCATTATCATAAACGATTGACTGCAAATAATTATAACCTACATGAGCCTCTAAAAGCGTCTCATCATCAGTATATATCTCCATTAAAATATCTGCATCTAAATCTGAAAATAGTTCTAATAGTTCATTATAAGTTTTCGATTCACTTTTAAATATAAACCAAGCGTTGGTTTCACTAAATGAAAATGAATTTATATTATAGTTATTATCGTTAAATTTTAATATCATTTTTATCCTCTCTTTCTGTAATAAACTCAAGTTATACGAAAACAACTAGTGTGGCCTCACGAACCTTAACACTTAGTCAAATACCTAGTCACCACCATTACAATACTTCTACACCAACTAAAAATTTAGTTGTTGGTGGAAATGCTTTAGATGTATATGGTTATTCTGGC
>JAEEGL013905900.1_pt1 | contig 64040 bp, 55 predicted proteins | sample 9134231 | NCBI WGS metagenome assembly JAEEGL01 (sample SAMN16246548, study PRJNA631951) | gut metagenome | biome: gut microbiome; feature: rumen; material: fiber-attached | host: Bos | place: Iran: Karaj | collected 2018-10
ACACATGCATACAGTATAGCATAACAAGGCTAGTCAGTATCCTTAACAACATAACCAGATGGAAAGGATTCTGCATACCCAACCACCGACAAGGACGGATAATCATCATTGTAATTACAGGCTGAAGGGAGGGCCTAATCATTGCCGTATGCTCCCATGGCATGGCCAGTGGCGTGTTATCTTCCATCTTCCACTTTGCGAACTCCAGTATCTGAAAGTGTTCATCTGGGCAATAGAAACCTGAGCTGAATACCGCACAAATCAGGTACATAACCAGCGCAGACAGCAGAATCACAGCCTCTGTGCTTGCAGGGATCTCTTTAATAGACCAGAATTTCATGAGACGTTATTGTTTTTGTTGCTTATTGGATTGGAATAACACTTATGAGAATTTGCGTGTTCTGTTATATGCCGTTTCACATGCTCCGAGATTTCCTAGTTCTGCTAAATAACCAGATGTGCTGCCACCTTGTTCTTTTGCACCCATCAACACGCTTAATACAATGTATGATTTTATTGGCTTCATAATTGATGTTAGATTGAGCACATCCTTTAAATGGACACGGAGCAATACCCCGTGTCCAAATCGAAACTATGTGTAGATATTGAGAGATCTAAGAGATTCCCAGGTCTTCAGTATATAACCTTCCACAACTGGAATCATAGGTTCCTGCATTCTCCTGACAGGTTCTCCAGTTATGATACCATTCTTTCTTTACGGTTCCATCTGGGTTGTAATCTGTTTTTACGTATTCTTTCCAATGATGCCACCTGTAGTAAGTCAATTTATCCTCAGTTGAGAGTCTTATATAGAACACCTCCCCAGAATTACTATTAGTGTCATAACTATTACCGCCTCTACGAAGAAGCTCGTAACCGAGATTCCACTTCCCAGACTTTACCCCACAATCACTATATGTTGCTGTTTGGTAAACAAATGTAACATTTGGGGGTATTTGATCTAGCCCCACAAAACCTGGAGCTTGGCAATTACTACTTGAGTTACTCCCACTCCCACCGGTTGCAACCAGCGATAGCATATTACTGTTCATTCCATAATTTGTCAAGGCATTCTGGATATTCAAACCAATGCCTGCTGCCACAAGGACTGCGCAACACAGTTGCGCGATTCTTTTTGTTCTCATTTGATTGTTTAATTTAATTTCCCTACTCGTAAGGCTTTTCGGATTCCGCCCCTTTTTCTGTTTGTGTGGTCAAACAAGAATTTGCGCATCTTCTTTTTATTTTATCGGGTACAAAGGACTCATCTCCACAGATTCCTGTTATAGATGATTTTTTTATTTGCTGGCTGGATGTTTGTAATCTTTCTTATGTAATTATGCCAAATAATTATTCACGGGATTATCACCCGTCCGACAATATCTTTGTAGTGAACAAACCCCCATACACGGCTATCAAGGGAGGTGCGCCGGTTGTCGCCCAAGACAAAATAGAATGGATTATTAGCATCTCGTGGGATAACAAGTGGACCGTAATTATGGATGTTCCAGTTAGATTCCATGGGGAAACTAACAGAAAGAATAGTATCTGCTTCTATGGTAGGCATAATAGTTGGCGGAACCTTTAACACCTTCCCGTTCACAAAAGCTCGTCCATGACGTATCTCTACCGTATCACCAGGAAGACCTATCAATCGTTTACAGAGTAGGACACCATCCCCCGTTGGATTGTCAAAGGCTATGATGTCGCCACGTTCCAGTGTGCCTATGCCCTTGATGCGGTGGTAACCCCAGTCAAGTTCCTGGTCGGGACGGTACAACTGCGGAATCAGGTAAAAACCATATTTCAATACAGGAATGTCCCAAAACCTGCGAGGCATGCGTGCTCCGTATTGTGTCTTATCCATCCATACCAGACTATGTGCCATGATGGTGTTCTCCATACTGGGCGTAGGTACCCATCGGATTTCTCCAATGAAGGTACCTACAAAGGACAGTAGAAACACTAATGCGCAAATTCCGACTGAAATTCGCATAATCCATTGAGGATGCTTATGCCCATCGTTTGACAGCTTATTCTTTCTCATGACCATCTGATTGTGAATCTTTTTGTCCCTCATCACCTGATGAAGCCGCAGAGCTCCCGTTAGAATTTGCAATCTCTCTAACATGTCGTTTCACATGCTCCGAATTTTCCCAGACCTGTTGATATATTATTGTATAGGTACAAAGGTATACAAAATACAGCCCAATTACTAAACGAGCCGCCCTTTTATGCTTCTGATGCCAAAGGCACAAATAATGCACTATCACCAATAATGGACCAATCATCGCCAGATAGTTGTAACGGTCTGCCACGATAGCAAAACGTGATATGGAGATAAGGTGAATAGCAACCAACAGGTGAACCACAAAGAAAAGAGTGCAAAACACCAAAATTCGTTCTTTACGCCATACATAGATTAGATAGGCCGCAGCTATAATCATCAAGGGATAAAAATAGAAAGCTATAGGCATCTCTCCATCTGGTGTTGTGGGGAACGCGTAAAGATACATAAGATTCAAGGGTAGAATTGTTTTAACCATGTATTCATATAGCGTATATCCGCAGAAGAGCAGACGCTGCCACAGAGAATACTCTGGCATGTTGCCTCCGTTGCCTTGAGATACAATGGTCAAGATACCAAAGTACAAAGCAAGGATTAGGAACGGTGCCTTTTCCAAAAGCAGGTAACCAACTCCGCCTCTCCTTTTGGTTACATAATCAATCAACAGGAATGCCAAGGGCAATACCACAGCTTGCTCCTTGCCAAAGAATGAGGCAACGAACAATGCCAGCAAGCTAATGTATTTACCTGTTCCTGGACGTTCCACATAGTAAAGGTATAACAATAAGGCTGCTAAGTAGTAAAATGCATAGACCAGAATCTTGGATGCACTAATCCATGCAACGGGTTCTACGTTTACGGGGTGTACTGCCCATAGTAGGGTACATATCCATGCTATATTAGCGGATTGACTGACCAATGGGTTGTCCGGAATCATCGCCAACAGGCGTTTCAAGAACAAGAATAACAATCCAGTATTTGCCACATGCCACAGAATACTGGCAATATGAAATGCCATAGGAGAGTAGCCGAAAATAGCATGCACCAAGATATAGCTCAGTTCATTAAAGGGAGCATATTGCCCATTATAGAATTCCGTCAGCACAGCCCACAGATTACTTAAACTCAGTCCTGCATCGGTGTATTTGTTAATGACAACCCAATGGTCATCCCATTCATATAGAAAATCATGACCTATTACACAAAAAAAGGCTGCAACGACAATCAGTATTAGTGTGATTATACGTGTTTTCATTTCACCTCCTTGAAATAATTTGCTAAATACCTATGAAAATTATCTGCGAATCTAATTGTCCATGGTCCGACAACATAGCTTGTGACTATATGACCATCCTTTGTCAACATCACAACCGGTGTTTCTCGTGTCGGTGTCCCGTTCAATCCTAAGTGTTCCACATTGGTTTCATAGAACCCATCATCGCCCAAAAGCATTGCCCATGAGGATTGTGTGTGCAAAGCAAAATCTGCCACCACGACCAAACGTTCGCGTCCGATTCTCTGGGCCAGTCCCATAATTCTCATAATCTCCTCTTTGGTGCAGGACATACAGTTATTTGCCGATAGAAGCATCACCACCCTATCTCCCTGCAACACCTCACTCAAACTTCTACTTCCAAGCAATTTGCCTGAACGGTTATAATGTTTCACAAGCTGATCACATGGTATGGAATCTCCATCGTAATATACATGGTTAGCCAGTGCATCTGCTACTGCATAGGCGTCAAGCCCACCAGATTTTTTTTCTGATATTTTCCATTCGTCAAACTTCGATAGCATCAACGCATACGTCAAGGCATTGGTTATCATCAATACAACTATTGAGATAATGAGAATAGTTTTTACACAGATATTTCTTTTTTGCATTTGTAGTTTAGTATTATATTAAAGTATGAGTTAATATTTGTACGTAAAGTGGTCAACGGCCAGACTTTTCTTGATTCAGTAACTTTCTTTTCAGGCGTTCCAGAATGTCACGGTTGTAATCATAGTTATCAGGAATTAAAGAAAGAGTGAAGAGTATATCCCCATTGTCGGTGATAACACAGAAATATGGAGTATAGACATCATCCATCGGTGTAATACGTTCACTGCTTTGAACTTCAGGAACATTAAGGGATGGACTTACTTGTCCGTACGCTCCGATACAACATAATTCTTTCGTTAAATACTCCCTGCCAAAGACTTCCTCCAATAATTCTTCAGCCTTGGCAATGCAAGGCAAACATGTTTGTGAGTCATACCGGAGGATTAAATGGCGGCCTTTGGTAACAGAGTCAATAGAAACAGATTCTCCTACATTTCTTATATCGTCACATATCGTCCATTCTGCACGTTGTCTTTGCGCAGCCTCTTTTGATGCATCCTCCTTATATTTTATACATTGACATAAAAGAGTAACAACAGCAAAAATTGAGATTAGCAATATGACAAGGAGTATATACGGTATATGCTTATTTGTTGTTTTCATTTTTCTATTTATACATATAACATAGAAACTTCTTCTAATAGCACTTTTATTTTATTGTAATGAAAAACAATGCTGGTGCTTTAATTTTGCCTTCCACCAAGTCTTTCATCTGCTGGGGGGATTTTTTCAGATTCTCCTGGAATGATTTATTATTATAATACTGTTGCAGTTGCTTGACTGTTTCTGTATCAACATACGCTATGATTTGATTTCCATCTATAAAATAATAAGAATATGGATTTATTCCTTCAAAGATATTTGTCCCATTAACTACCTGCCCGTTTTTTTTGTTGTATAGCCAAGATATCCCCTGATCTTGGTATATGTATTCAAGATAAATCAAAGAATCAGTCTCGTGATATCTATTCAGACCTAACACACCTTTGTAGTTAGACATGAAAGAATAATCGTCCTGTTGATTTAATACTTCAGGCATCTCTTTAGATAGGATTTTCCCGCCAAAATCAAACAAAACCACCTTCTCTACACTGTCATTCCTGAAAACAATTACAGAATCTGAAAAGGGTGGTATAAATGATAATCTTTCATCATCCTTATAGAAGGTTCGGATTGAAACGGAACAATATAAATCTCCATCCGATGCCATTATTTGCTTATGGTTTTTACAGTCCGGATCCAACAATAGTAATGAAGAAGGTGCTTCTTTTTCTTTTTCGGCATTTTTGTGTCCAACCGAAAAATACATCATATAATTATTGTTACTGGTTAATCCGAAAGACAGGGGGAAATAATCACTTGTTTCAACTTCTTTATCAACGGAGCCATTCTTGTCAAATACGATTATCTTATGGCCTATCATGTCAAAGACATGCATTCGTTTTTTCTTGTCAACAAAGAAATCATCTGGTTTTCCTATAAACTCACCTTTTGCTTTCCCTCTTTCCCCGATAGTCGTTTTTAGGTTCCCATTGTTGTCAAAGACATACAATTTGTTTGTTATGCGTGTATCTAGTATGAAGATTCTGTCATCTGTAACTGAGATTTTATCAATTCCTATTTCAATTATATCGTCTGGAATATTCAGTGAGCAGATGGAATCTATAGAGTATTGCGTATTCTTGAAGCCTCCTGTATATACTTTTGGATTAATAGTATATTGCTCTGTTTTGTGCTTACCTATTTGGCTCACAGTTGTTGAAGATGGATTGCAAGATAGAAAAAGATTAATAAGAAATAATCCTGCGCCAATAAAAGTAATAAATCTCTTTTTATTCATCTCTTGTTCTGTTTAAGAGGACACGGAGGCTACTCCGTGTCCGAATAAAATTACGTGTAGATAATGAGTGCTTAGTATGTTCCTAACTCTAAAGTCTCCCCAGAATATCCACATCCAGAGGGACTTTGCCCAGCATGTGCCATACAAGTTGCCCAGCGGTGATATATTTCTATCGTATTTCCGTTTGGTCCTGTTATTGTTCCTGCGAGTTCTCTCGATTCGTGCCACCTGTAGTAACTTAATTTTTCTTCACTTGACGGCCCTGTGACGATTAAATTAGAATTGTATAAATTAACAGGATCCCATAAATTAGTACTATTAGTATAAGCGTTAAAGTCAACAGGAAGATTGTAACCATATTTCCACGTTCCAGACTTTTCTCCACAATTTCTGTATTCTACTGTTTGGTAAACGACTGAAGCAAGTGGGGGTATATAGGTTACGGTCATAGAACTTGGAGAAGAACAATTAGAGTTACTCCCACCGGTTGCAACCAGCGATAACAAATCGCCATTCATTCCATAATCTGTCAAGGCATTCTGGATGTTTAGGCCAATGCCTGCTGCCACAAGGGCTGCGCAACACAGTTGCGCGATTCTTTTTGTTTTCATTTGATTGTTTAATTTAATTTCCCTACTCGTAAGGCTTTTCGGATTCCGCCCCTTTTTCAGTTTGTGTGGTCAAACAAGAATTTGCGCATCTTCTTCTTATCTTATCAAGCTTCTGATCTTTGTGTGTTGTTGTTTTTAATCTCCCTGTAAAGTTATATTTATTTCAAAGTTGCCTCCAAATCTTTTTAATAAAATCTCAAAAATTACTTTAGTATCTACTCCATTTGTAGTATAAAAAAACAAGAAAATATACTCCATATGTAGTATATAGTGTGCAGAGATAATGCATTTTTCCAGAAAAAGGAGGTCGTGCTCCTAATCTGAGCTATATTGCGGATAGGAATTCGTTCTTTTTTGTGCGATTCCGATATAGATATATCAGATGGTCTTTAAACAAGAAAAACAAAAAGAAAAAGAAGAATCTCCCCACACCCTTCTTTAAGAAAAAGAAATAATAAAAGAAAAAAACCACTACTACAACTTAAAGACGATTTTGGAGAAGAATTCTGTTGTAAGTGCTATAATTAACAATTTTTTAGGCTTATATGTTTGTCCTTCAGAAATTAATTACTATTTTTGCACAAGTTAAAAACACAACAATATTATGTAAAACTTGTTTGCGCAAGTATCAGACTACACTTATGAAAAGGATAAATCAAGAGCTTGATCCTGAAATAGAGGCTATAATTGTTGGCGTTCATTCAATGGCTAAGTTGAAGAATGTTAGTTGTCTGGTAGTGGATTTTACTACTCGGGAAATTGTCTATCAGTCCAGATCCTTGTTGTATATAGATGAAGCTATGCCTGAAGATAAACACAGGAATTGCCTAAATCCTTATTGGTCTTACGTTCGGGAAGACGTACAGGAACAACTTATCAGGATTAAAGATGACGGTCTAAGATGTGCCGATTGGCTTTCGCCTGCAGACTTCAGAACTCACGTTTGCACAACGGATTTTCCTATTATCATTGGAGAAAAGCAAGTCTTTGTTCATCAAGAATTCAGCCCGCTATTGATGTGCCAGAATGGAAGTATCAGATTGGGACTATTTGTTATGAGCTCCTCGGCATGTGAGGAGATTGAAAGTTACATAGAAACAGAATCTGGCCTTATCCTTAAATACAACTTTGAGAATAATAAGTACGAAAAGTGTAAGGAGAGGTTCCACCTTACCAGCAAGGAGATGTCTATCCTGAGATGCCTGATGAAGAGAAAGAAAACAGAAGAGATCTCCAAGCTATTAGGCATGGCTGCTAATACCGTAAGGAAGCACCGACGTAATATCTATGCCAAGTTGGGAGCACACTCTAAGGATGATGTCATCATCATTGCCAACAACTACCATCTTATTTGATGCGAATCTTATAGTCTGTCCCATACGGATCTTATATGGCCTAAAAAAGGAAAAAGACTAGCCTCACGGTCAGTCTTTCCTTAAACTAAACTAAACTAAGTTAAGAAGGTAGTAACATGCTTCATCTACCTAACCATCATGAAAGTGCATGACCATGTGCTATCTCAGCATGAGGGCAGCAAGTGTGCAATTTATTCATCTAACTTCCATGTTTGGTCGCATATTTTATGCTTTTCGATGGCAAAATTACATAGTTTGCTGCATAGTTTTGTAACAGATTGGTAAGGAAAATTTGACAAAAAGTCGGAAAATGTTTGTTTTGTTGGTAGAAGTTATGTATCTTTGCGCTCAAAGTTTGAAAAATGAGTCAAGAAAATCATCCTTTTGATAGGATGGCCCAGCAGATAGAAGAACGAGGCGTGATGGTTTATGACATCACGCAAATGCCTGTTTATGGCGAAGCGGTCATATCTCCATATGTTATGCTTGCTCTTACCCGTAGTGGATGGATGCGAGCTGAGTTGGATTTCGAAACCCAAGTCTATCATGCGAATGATTTCTCGCTTCTTTATCCTAATCATGTATTTACTCCGATTGAGACAAGTGATGACTTCCGGTCTTCATTATTTGTAATGTCGCACCGCTTCTATGGAATCTTGGCTGAGGCGTTCCCTGACAATTATAAGTATGTACAGTACTATAATAACACGTATCATCTAAAAGAAGAGCAGGCGGCAGGCATATTGTCTTGTTTCCAACAGTTGAAGATTCTCAGTACACTTGATCACCCTTACCGGGATAAGTTGATGACTTCGCAGGTGGACATTATGGCTCATCTGACGGAGATTTATGCTACGGAAAACGGTTTTGTCCTCGAAGAGAAAAGCGGTGTGGAGCAATTGCTTTTGCGTTTCCATACATTGATAGCTGAAAATTACAATAAGAGTCGTGAGGTGAAATTCTATGCCGAACAGCTTTGTCTATCGCCCAAATATTTTGGTACTGTTGTCCGTCAGGCTTTAGGCTATAGCGCTGGAGAGTTGATAGCACGCTATGTGATGGTACGGGCTAAACATTTACTGCATTACCATCGAAAGTTGACTATCCAGCAAGTCAGTGACCGATTGGGATTCTCCGACCAAACAGCTTTTGCCCGTTATTTTAAAAGCCATTCGGGGCAAACGCCGCAGGAATACAGAGAAGGAAAATAACAGATTTCTTTTTTAACAGAAAAAGAGCCAAAGAAAGCCTTTCTTAGTACAGGAGGAGGGGATTCTTGCGGAGAGACTTGATATCTTGAATGTTATTATAGATGCTGATGACACCTAATGTTATTAGCATGGTTAATCCTGTGCTGACAATAATGCGAGAGTTCTGTGCCAGCCACAGTAGGAAACCCGTCTGAACCTGGAAAGTAAAGAGGGGTACATCGGCAGGCGTACTAAGCAGGAACCCTATGGTAGTTGCACCACTGATGATACCTATCACAAAGACGGCTACCATCGCCATCTTGTAGCGGCGGAGCGTTGCCTCCTGATACTGACGGATATACTCCACGGCATCCAACCGTTTGGTAAGGCGTGCCATAAACTGGTCCTTATCATCAAACTTAGGCGTCTGAGCGAGGAATAGCTCCTCTAATGTTTTATCCTTTCTCATATCTTCAATCTCTCTTTAAGTTTGTCACGACCTCGCGAGAGCTGCTTTTTAACTGCATCCTCAGAGGTTTCTGTAATCTGCGCTACCTCCTTTATATTATAGCCACTTAGGTAGAAGAGGGTAATGGCGGAACGTTCCTTGGGCGGAAGGGTTCGCAGCGCTAAGTAGAGGCTCTGGTGCTGAAAACTGGAATCGGCAGCGGAGGTGCTGATAAGCGCCTTGGCATCATCTATGTTCTCCATAGTCCGGCAACTGGCCTTGTGATTCAGGAACGTATTGTGCGCAATCTTGAAGAGCCACGAGCGAAACCGCCCCTTGTCCTGATAGCCTGCACAAGAGAGGTATGCCTTCACCAGTGCATCCTGTGCCAAATCGTCTGCATCATCCTTATTGCCACAGCAGAGAGCAAGCAGGAAACCTCTTAGTGTCTCCTGCTCTCGTTCCACATGTGTTATGAAGTCCTCGCGATTCATTTGTTCAACGCTAACGTTAACGATAACGATAACAAACTGTCAACTTTCAATTTTCAACTTTCAACTATTTTCCTCTCCTCAGCCTCAATTTCCTTAGCCAGCATCTTTCTGCCTATTCTGTAATTGATGAGGAATGCAATACCAACAGCAAAAAGGATGAAACCTCCGAGATATATCATATGAAGTACCCCTGGTATCATTCCTCCCATGCAATCGATCCATAAAGCTGCACCCAACAAGGCAATGCCCAAAAAGGTAACGAGGGAACCCCACAACAGTTTATTGAGCAACTTTTCCTTGAGCAGTTTTTCCTTGGGAGAGATTTTCTTTATCAGTTCCTCAATGTCCATGTCGGGATGCTTCTCGATAGCAGCCAGTACTATCTGTGTTTGCTTGTTTGTCTCGTTCATTTTTTGACGTACGCCCATCATAATACCAACGATAGGCAGAACACATCCACATGCTATGGGAACCAGAAGTTGTACTAATTCGTGTGACATAACCTTTTTTGTTTTTATTGTTAAACTTTTGTCTTTTCTTGAACCGATTGATTTCATCGAGTTTTGTTGCGATTCGGCCATTCAAGCAAGCTTGACGGCTCTCACTGCTCCATCACTTCACTATCATAACAGTTCAGAGAGACAAAAGGTGACGTCATAGAGAAAAAATCAATATTTTTCTATGAAATCTCTAACTAGACGGAAAACGGGTTCGTAGCTATCGAACTTTACAGTCTGGTACGTATCATAGATGGTATGATAATATTGAAAAGCATCGCCCTTCTCGTTCTCTAAGAAAATGCAAGGTACATGGCGGGTGGCAAAAGGGTAGTGGTCGCTATTAGCTGCCAAATCGCCACGATGTAGGCTGGTAAAATACTTTTTCTCGTTGTTGATCTGCTCAAATAGCTGATAGCCACGCATGCCCTCTTCGCTGCACTCGCAGTACTGAACGGGATTGTTGTCGCCAATCATATCTATATTAAAAAGGTACTTTATCTGGCTTAAGGGCACGATGGGACTGTTGGCAAAGTACTCCGAACCGCGCAGATTGGCATCTTCGCCCGAGAAAGAGAGAAAGTACATGTCGTATGGCGGACGGTTCTTGGCATAATAATCAGCCAGCGTAACGATAGCTGCAGTGCCTGAAGCGTTGTCGTTGGCTCCGGCGTAGAAGATTTTCTTGCCCAGATTTCCCAGATGGTCGTAGTGCGCTGTGAAGACATAGCAACTGTCGTGTCGCTGCCCTTCAATCTTAGCAATGACATTGAAGCACTCATAATTCTTCAGGAACTTATTATCTACATCCAGCTTAACGCGCTGCACATCCTTTATAGCCTCGGGTGTCACCCAGATGATGGGCTTATCTACCACGCGATGGCCGTAAGCCTTGAAAAACTTGATGGGTGATGGCCATGTATAGATAAGTCCGGCATTGTTGCACTCGCCAGCCTTTTGCAGACGCTGGAAATCCTTGCTGTGACGATAGGTAAACCAGAATTCGCAAGCCACCAGACAGTTGGCGTACTCTGGTTTTGCCAAGTCGGCAAACATACGGTCGGCGTCGTAGTTCAGTGTGTCCACATGATAAACAGGAAATTCACCACGCACGCCAGGAGAATACTCTCTCATGGAGAAGTCCACGCCGGGCGTAAGCTTTTTCCAAGTTTTCCCATCTCTCACGGGAGAGGGGTTAGGGGTGAGGCTTTTCATCTCCATCTTCCCGCTAAAGGTGTTGATGTCCAGTTTGAAGGGCTGCAGTGTGACTTCATCTACGCCCGCTTTTTGGTATTCCTTCTGCAGGAACTTCCCTGCTTTATTAGCACCACCCTTGGCATAGCCGCGCCCCTGGTACTTGGCCGAGCTAAGTTCTTTAATCACTCGTTTGTAATGTGACAAATCTTGTGCATTCACCTGCATGACTCCTAAAGCCAGCAGCATAATCAGGAGTGCCCTCCCCGCTCCCCCTTTAGGGGAGTGCTTTAGATTAGAAATAAGCATTGTTAACAAAATGATTTTTTATTTTTCACTCTTTCGTTCTTTCATTTTTCAGATGGGTTCCACATGCACGGCTATATGCGTATCCTCTCCGTAGTGGCTGCGAAGTAATTCCTCTACCTCCGACGCTTTGTCGTGCGCCTCACAAAGGGTAATGTTGCCGTCCATAAGGATATGTAGCTCAATGGCATAATGGTTGCCAATCCTGCGGGTGCGTAGGTCGTGCGGTTCTGCTACGCCCTCTACGGATGCTGCTAACTGAAGGATTTCATTCTCTACCTCGTCGGGTAAAGAGTGCTCCATTAAATCACCAATGCCATCACGTAGCAGGAATACGGCGACCTTGACAATAAACAAACCCACAACAACGGATGCTATGGGGTCTAAAACAGTCCATCGCTGCCCTAAGAAGATAGCGCCGCCGATGCCTAAGGCCGTACCAACAGATGAAAGCGCATCGCTCCTGTGATGCCACGCGTTAGCTTCTATAGCCTGTGATTTCAGTTTACGAGCCTCCACCATTGAGTAGCGAAAAGTTCCTTCCTTCAATACAATTGATATAAGTGCTGCCCATAGGGCCAACAGGCCAGGAGCCTGTAACTGTACTCCGCCAGTCCATGCCACTATTTTTGTAGCTCCATCATAGACAATTCCAATGGCTACAATCAATAGGGCTATGCCAATGATAGTCATAGCCAGCGTCTCATATTTGCCGTGACCATAGTCGTGCGACTTGTCTTTTGGTTTTCCACTAATATGTACAAAGACAAGGACAATGATGTCCGTAACAAAATCGCTGAGTGAGTGAATGGCATCGGCCACCATAGCGGCACTATGCCCCATGATGCCTGCTACAAACTTGAAGACGAGCAGTATCACATTTACCAATCCGCCTACAAGCGTTACCTTATATATTTGACGGTTTCTTTCCATCTGGAAATGCAATTTTGCCAACAAAAATACCACTTTATTCCAACAATAGCCATAAAAAACCAGAAAAAGTGCTATATTTGTCGCCGCAAACACGAAACTAATCAACATTTAATCAAAAAATCAATTATGAAAAGACGTTTTCTAGGCTGCTTGTTGGCCTTAATTATGAGCCTTACTGCAATGGCCGAAGTGAAGTATGTGTTTTACTTCATTGGCGACGGTATGGGCGTAAACCAAATTAATGTTACAGAAACATACTTGGCAGCCCTGAAGGGCAAGATAGGTTTTGAACCCCTTTTGATGTCCAGCCTGCCTGTTGTGGGTATGGTAAACACTTATTCTGCCACTAATGGCGTGACAGATTCTGCTGCCGGCGGTACAGCATTAGCAACTGGAAAGAAAACAAAGAACGGAGCTATCGGCGTTCTAAAAGATTTGGAGACCCCCTGTTATAGTATTGCTCAGTGGGCAAAGAATTCTGGTAAGGCCGTAGGTGTGGCTACCAGTGTTGCTGTAACTCATGCAACACCAGCCTCTTTCTTCGGTCATCAGCCCAACCGCAACATGTACTACGAGATAGGAAAGGATCTCTGCAAGAGCGGTTTTGATTTCTTCGGTGGTTCCGACTTCCACCGTCCTTACGTAAAAGAAGGTGAGCCCTCGCTGCATGAGCAGGCTAAGGAAGCTGGTTATACCATTGTAAAGGGTTATAAGGAATATGTAAAGAAGGGCCGTCAGGCAGAGAAGCTCCTTCTTTTCCAGAGCGATAAGGCAAATGAAAAGCTTGAAAGTGAGCAGATTCCATACGCATTGGACCGTACAAAAGACGATCTGACATTGGAGCAGATTGTACGTGCCGGAATCAATTTCCTTTCATCGAAAAATACGGACGGATTCTTCTTTGAGGTTGAGGGTGGTATGATTGACTGGGCATGCCATAGCAACGATATCGGCAACTGTATCAATGAGGTGATTGATTTCGATAAGGCTATCAAGGTTGCTTACGAGTTCTACGAGCAGCATCCCGACGAAACCATTATCGTTATCAGCGCCGACCACGAGACAGGCGGCTTGGTAATGGGCGTAGGTCCTTATGAGATACATACCGACCTTCTGAAGTACCAGCGTAAGAGCATCAACGAGTTGGATTGGATGCTGACTCAGGAATACAAGAAGGCTCCCAAGAAGTTTACATGGACTTTGGTAGAGAAAACCCTGAAGGAGCAGATGGGCTTTGGCGCAGGTATCGATCTGACCGACAAGCAGAAAGAGCGTCTGCAGAACCGTTGGAAGGATATAGAGAAAGCTATGGGTGAGAACAAAAAGGTGGAAGAGCGCATCGGCGACCTCTGCCAGACTACCAAACACATCCTTTCTGAGGTGGCTATGATTAGCTGGGCCAGCGGTGGTCACTCTAATGGTTATGTGCCCGTATATGCTGTGGGTCCTGGAACAGAGATTTTCCAGGGTAGAATCGACAACATAGAAATCGCTCCCGGTATGGCTAAAATTGCCGGATACAAGGTAGAATAAGAAGTTATTTAGAACGATATTCTGCAAGCCCGCTGTCCACAATATATGGATGACGGGCTTTTTCTTTAGCTCTTTGGCGCTCGTTGCTTTTCCTGTTATGGAATAAAAATAAATGAATTTATTTTGTATTCCGCTCACTTATTCGTAATTTTGCAGCCGATTTATGAGCGAAAAAAATATGCAGAGTATTAGAAACATAGCAATCATTGCCCACGTTGACCATGGTAAGACAACGTTGGTGGACAAGATGTTGCTAGCTGGTAACCTTTTCCGCGAGAACCAGCAAACAGGTGAATTGATGTTGGATAACAACGAGTTGGAGCGTGAGCGCGGAATCACCATCCTCTCAAAGAATGTTAGTATTAACTACAAGAATACAAAGATAAACATTATTGACACTCCGGGCCATAGCGACTTTGGTGGTGAGGTAGAGCGCGTGCTGAATATGGCTGACGGCTGCTTGCTGTTGGTGGATGCTTTTGAAGGTCCCATGCCTCAGACTCGTTTTGTGTTGCAGAAGGCGTTGCAGATAGGTCTGAAGCCTGTGGTAGTTATCAACAAGGTAGATAAGCCAAATTGTCGCCCCGAAGAAGTTTATGAGATGGTGTTTGACCTGATGTGCGACTTGGATGCTACAGAAGACCAGTTGGACTTCCCCGTAATCTATGGTTCTGCCAAACAGGGCTGGATGGGCGAAGACTGGAACAAGCCTACAGACAACATTACGTATCTGCTGGACAGTATCCTGAAGTATATTCCTGCTCCCGAGGTGTTGGAGGGAACTCCTCAGATGCTTATCACCAGTCTGGATTACAGTAACTATACAGGTCGTATCGCTGTAGGACGCGTACATCGCGGTACGTTGAAAGAGGGAATGAACATTACCATCGTTCATCGTGACGGCAGCAAGGAAAAAACCAAAATCAAGGAACTCCATACATTTACCGGTATGGGTCGTCAGAAAACTTCAGAGGTTTCCAGTGGTGATATCTGTGCCATTGTCGGTTTGGAGCATTTTGAGATTGGAGACTCCATTTGCGATTATGAGAACCCCGAAGCATTGCCTCCTATCAGCATAGATGAACCTACGATGAGTATGCTCTTTACCATCAACGACTCACCTTTCTTCGGCAAGGAAGGAAAATTCTGCACCAGCCGTCATATCGGTGATCGTCTGACAAAAGAGTTGGAGAAGAACCTGGCGCTGAGAGTGGAAACGCCAGAAGGCTACACAGACCGTTGGATTGTCAGCGGCCGTGGTGTGCTGCATCTGAGTGTGCTCATTGAGACTATGCGTCGTGAGGGCTACGAGTTGCAGGTGGGTCAGCCACAGGTTATCTACAAGGAGATTGACGGTGTAAAGTGTGAACCTATTGAGGAGATGACCATCAATGTTCCCGAAGAGTTTGCCAGCAAGATGATAGATATGGTTACCCGTCGTAAGGGTGAAATGACCAGTATGGAGAGCCAGGGAGAGCGTGTGAACATCGAGTTCAATATCCCCAGCCGTGGTATCATCGGTTTGCGTACCAATATGTTGACTGCCAGTCAGGGTGAAGCTATTATAGCCCATCGCTTTAAGGAGTACCAACCCTTCAAGGGTGAGATAACTCGTCGTGTAAACGGCTCGCTTATTGCCTTGGAGAGTGGTAACGCCTATGCCTACGCTATAGACCACCTTCAGGACAGAGGTAAGTTCTTCATAGAACCTCAGGATCAGGTATATGCCGGTCAGGTGGTTGGCGAGCATGTCCATGACAACGATATCGTGATAAATGTATGCAAGGCTAAGCAGCTGACCAACGTACGTGCCAGTGGTACGGACGAGAAGGCACGTATCATTCCCGCAACCATCTTCTCTCTGGAGGAGGCACTGGAGTACATCAAGGAGGATGAATACGTAGAGGTAACACCCAAGAGCATGCGTATGCGCAAGGTGATTTTGGATCATCTGGAGAGAAAGAGGGCGAATAAGTAGTTGAGAGTTGATGGCTTTGAGTTTAGAGATTTAGATGGAAATAGAACATTTAATACCCACATGGATGCTGATACCTTTTGTGTGTCAGCTTCTGTGCATTGCAGTATTCCCGCTTACTAAGTTGGAACACTGGTGGGAGAATAATATACACAAGCTTCTAGTGTCTCTCTTGCTGGGCTTGCCTGTTGCAGGGTGGCTCTGTATGCATGGATTGACACACGAATTAGAGCATCAAATGGTGTATGACTATATTCCCTTTATCTTGTTGCTGATGTCATTGTTCGTTACCACGGGCGGCATCTGTATCAAGGGAGACTTGATGGCTACACCATTGGTAAACTGCACCATCTTGTCGGTAGGTTATCTGCTTGCATCCTTTATGGGAACAACGGGTGCAGCTATGTTGCTTATCCGTTTGCTTTTGCAGACCAATAGCCAGCGTAAATATACCACGCATACGGTGCTGTTCTTCATTGCTATGGTGGCCAATTGCGGTGGTATTCTTACCCCGTTAGGCGATCCTCCATTGTTCTTGCTTTTCCAGAAGGGTACACCCTTTGGATGGTTTATGGGATTAGCCCCCGAGTGGTTGGTAACGGGTCTTCTGATGCTGACAGTTTACTTTATAATGGACAGCATCTTCTACAAGCGTGAAACGCATGAAAGATTGCAGGCCGATGCCGAAGAACAGGAGAAGATAACTGTTACTGGCCTTATCAACCTTGTATGGTTGGCTTGTGTGATATTAAGCACCATGTTTATTAACAGCACCTATATTCCTGCTATGGGCGAGCATGATGCGCCCTTCTATCTGAAATTGCTCAGAGAGTGGGCTTTCATCCTGATAATCATCCTTTCGATGCTGACAACAAAAAAATCGGTGCGTTTCAACAACAATTTTGCCTGGACGCCCATCTTGGAGGTAGCATGTGTATTCTGTGGCATCTTTGCCACTATGGTTCCTGCACTGATGTACCTGCAACAGCATCCGCTTCCTATAACAGAACCCTGGCAGTTTGTATATTGCACAGGAGCTCTGTCAGCCTTCCTGGATAATGCCCCTACGGCGATGGTATTCCATGCTACAGCCACAACGCTGTCAGATCCCGGAGCTGCCAACCTGGTAGCAGGCGTTTCAGAGCCTTTGCTACGCGCCATTTCCATGGGCGCAGTATTCTTTGGTTCTATGACTTACATTGGCAACGGACCTAACTTCATGGTCAAGAGCATTGCTGAGCAGAACGGTTTTCGTATGCCCAGTTTCTTCGTCTATATGATTAAGTTCTCGCTTATTGTCTGTCTGCCCATCTTTATCTTGGTTCAACTGATATTCCTGTAGAAAAGAAATGAACGTAATAGACATCATAAACAGCAAACAGGGGACAGCATTCTCCTTTGAGGTGCTTCCTCCACTGAAAGGAACGGGAACGCAGAACCTATTCAGTACAATAGAGCGTTTGCTGGAATTTGAACCCCGATATGTTAATATAACCACTCACCGAAGTGAGTATGTATATCGTGAGGTTGACAATGGCCTCATGCAGCGTCAGCGTATCCGTCGTAGACCCGGTACTATTGCCATTGCTGCTGCCATTCAGCAGAAATATGGTTTGCATGTTGTGCCCCACATTGTTTGCAGCGGAAACAACAGGGAGGATTTGGAGTACATGCTGCTCGACCTTCAGTTTCTGGGCGTAAACGATTTGCTGGTGCTTCGTGGCGATAAGGCCAAGGAGGATTCCAGCTTCCAGCCGACAGGAGACGGACCGGCTCATGCAACAGAACTGATAGAACAAATCAATAAGTTCAATGATGGGCAATTCTGGGACGGCTCAGCTATAAAGGTGCCAGGCGTACCTTTCCAATATGGAGTCGCCTGCTACCCCGAGAAGCATGAAGAGGCTGCCAATTTGGAGGCAGATCTTCAGGCACTAAAGCAAAAAGCCGATATGGGTGCCCAGTATGCGGTAACCCAGTTGTTCTACGATAACGAGAAGTATTTCCGTTTTGTGGAGAAGGCCAGAGAGATGGGTATTAATATTCCTATCATTCCTGGTTTGAAGCCTCTGGCAAAGTTGAATCAGTTGACGGTAATCCCTAAGACCTTCCATTGCGACCTTCCTTTGGATCTCTACCAAGAGGCTGTCAAATGTAAGACCGACGAGGAAATAAAGCAGGTAGGTATAGAATGGTGCGTGAAGCAGTGCAAGGAACTAATGGAGAAGGGTGCACCCAGTCTTCATTTCTACACAGTAAGCGCTGTTGACAGCATAGCCCAGATAGCTAAACAGATTTATTAAAGAAAAGAGAAATGGCATACGGATTTCAACAGGTAATAGCACAGCAGGGAGTCAAGGAACATCTCTTGCAGATGGTAAGGGATAATCAGTTGCCCCACGCACTGATGTTCTGCGGCCCACAGGGAGCAGGTAAATTGCCCTTGGCGCTCGCCTTTGCCCGTTATCTGTTGTGTACTGGATCTGCGGACAGTGATGCCTGCGGCGAGTGTACAGGATGCCGTATGCTGGATAGTTGGGCACATCCCGACTTACACTTTTCTTTCCCCGTATATAAGGGAAAGGCATCAGACCATCCCGTTTCTGATAATTTCCTGGAGGCGTGGCGTAACCAGTTGTTGGAGAATCCATACTTTGATACAGAGATGTGGCTGAACGACATAAAGGCAGAGAACCAGCAGATAACGTTCTATGTACAGGAGAGTGACTCCTTGCAAAGGAAATTAGCGTTGAAATCAAGCCAAGGTGGTCGTAAGGTTGTTTTGATGTGGTTGCCAGAGAAAATGAGTCAGGAGGTAGCCAACAAGTTGTTGAAACTGATAGAGGAGCCTCCTTTGCACACCTATTTCTTATTGGTAAGCGAAGATCCAGAAATGGTATTGGGAACCATTCAGAGTAGGGTGCAGCGCATAAACGTTCCCTCCCTCTCGGAAGAGGAGATTGCCAATGCCTTGGTTTCATTACATGCTGTGCCGGAAGAACTGGCTCAGAACATTGCTCATATTTCCAGAGGAAACTATACAGATGCGTTGAAACGGCTGGAAGCGGGAAATGAGCAGCAGCAGTTCTTTGAACTTTTCGTTCAATTGATGCGAAGCAGCTATATGAGAAACCTGAAGGAGCTGCAGGCTTGGACACAGGCGGTAAAGGAATTGGGACGTGAGCGTCAGAAGCGTATGCTGGAGTACTTCCAACGTCTGCTAAGAGAGAATTTTATGTATAACTTCCGTAAGGAAGAAATGAGTTATATGACAAAAGAGGAAGAGCAGTTCGGCCAGAAATTTGCTCCCTTCATAAATGAGACAAATGTAATAGGAATTATGGACGAGCTCTCTGATGCGCAGCGCGACATTGAGCAGAACGTAAATGCTCAAATGGTATTCTTTGACTTCGCCCTTAAAATGATAATACTGTTAAAGAAATAATGGAGTACAACTATAAATGCGGATGTAGGGGACGAGGTCTCTGCGCCAAAGGAAGTAACACAGGTCACTATGGTCAGTTGAACACCTTCAACTATCTTGCAGATATCCCCGATAATCAGGAGGTAACAGACCTTGTTGAGGTTCAGTTCAAGAACACGCGCAAGGGTTATTTTCACAACGTTAATAATTTGCCTTTGCAGAATGGCGACCTCGTAGCGGTAGAAGCAACTGCCGGACACGACATAGGAACAGTTACTCTAACAGGTAAGTTGGTTGCCTTACAGATAAAAAAGGCCAACCTGAAGAGCAACGAGGAGATTCGACGAATCTATCGTGTTGCCCGTCCTAATGACTTGGAACGTTATGAAGCAGCTAAGGCTCGTGAGCACGAGACCATGATTAAGAGTCGTCAGATTGCCAAGGACCTGGGGCTTGAGATGAAGATTGGTGATGTGGAATATCAGGGTGATGGAAACAAAGCTATCTTCTATTACATTGCTGACGGACGTGTGGATTTCCGCCAACTTATCAAGGTGTTGGCAGAAGAATTCCGTGTACGCATCGAGATGAAGCAGATTGGTGCCCGTCAGGAGGCTGGTCGCATTGGCGGTTTCGGCCCCTGTGGTCGTGAACTTTGTTGTGCTACCTGGATGAAGAACTTTATCAGTGTCGGTACCGGAGCTGCCCGTTTCCAGTATCTGAGTCTTAACCCTCAGAAGTTGGCTGGGCAATGTGCTAAGTTGAAGTGCTGTATGAACTACGAGGTTGATCAGTACATAGAGGCTGGCCAGAAGCTTCCACAGCGAGATGTTACGCTGATAAGCGAGGAGGGCGAGTATTATTTCTTTAAGGCTGACGTGCTCAGTGGAATGGTAACCTATTCAACGGATAAACGTTTGGCAGCAAACCTTGCCACAATCCCGGCAGAGCGTGCTCTTGAGATTATTAAGATGAACCAGAAGGGTGAAAAACCTGCCACATTGGAGCAAGGTGGACGTAAAGAGGTGGAACGCCCCGTTGACTTGGCAACTCAAGATGACCTGAATAGGTTCGACAAGAAGAAAAAGAAGAAAAAGAAAAAGAAATCGCATCACCATAATGATGGTGAAGCTAACGCACAATCTTCCACCCCAGAGAAGACTCCACAGAATGCGTAGGCAGATTCTTCTTTTACTGATATCAGTCCTTTTGCTGGCTAACTGTGATAGGAGTACCTTGTTACATTCATACCAGCCAGTCAAAGATAATTGCTGGGAAAGGACAGATACGTTAAGATTTGACCTTCCGGAATTGACTTCTGATGACAATTGTTGTATGTTGTTGGGGCTAAGGGTCACCAATAGTTTTCCTTATGAAAAACTGGTAATAGAGATTGAGCAGAGATACCAGAATCCTATGGGTCAGAGAGTGGACACTGTTTATTATCAGCTAACGGATGAAAGCGGTGACTTTACTGAGAACGGCCTCAATTATTTTCAGTACGAGTCACAGCGCATCCCTTTGGATATAAAGAAAGGACAGAAGGGTGAGATAAGGATTCGGCACCTGATGCATCGGGAGGCGTTGCCAGGAATCATGGATGTAGGCGTTCACGTTATTCGTTAACGTTTCATTCTGTTTCTTCCCGCATCTATCCTCAGAAAAACAAAGAGTAGGATGGTGAATCCCCAAAGGGAAGAACCTCCGTAACTGAAGAAGGGTAGGGGAATACCTATCACAGGGGTCAATCCTAATACCATTCCCACATTTATAAAGACATGGAAAAGAAAGACACTCATCACACAATACCCATAGACTCGCCCAAAAGTGTAGGGTTGTCGTTCAGCCAAATGGATAAGTCGTAATATTAGGGCAAGGAACAGAATCAGCACGGCAGCACATCCTACGAAACCTTCTTCTTCGCCTACGGTACAGAAGATAAAGTCTGTGTCTTGCTCGGGAACGTATTTCAGTTTTGTTTGCGTTCCGTTTAAAAATCCTTTTCCCTGCAGCCCGCCAGAGCCAATGGCAATCTTAGCCTGAATAACATTATATCCGGCTCCCCGTGGATCGTCTTCCAATCCCAGAAGGACACGAATACGTGTTTGCTGGTGTGGCTTCATCACATTATTCAGCACAAAGTTTGCCGAGTAGAAGAAAGCAAGGCTGCCTAATGCGAACATGGCTATGTAGAAGTAACGAACCATGTTGTCTCGCAAGGCACGGAATAAGAGGTAAAGGATGGATGCTGCGCAGACACCTTGCAATACCCACATCACATTGCAGTGAATGAGATAACGAGTAAACAATAATGCCAAAGTGATAGCTAAGGTTCCCCATCCTAAGATGCGCCATCCTACCGTTTTACTCTTTGTATAGACCCATATCATTCCAACAGTGAAGAGGTGGATGAGTATAAGCACCAACGTTTGTCCGAGCGTCATTTGCGGGATACCCAATATTGATTCTTCAGAGAATCGTACCCCTACAACAAAGTATATGACAGCGGCAACAGCAGAAAAAAGGATACTGCCTGGCATTCCTTCACGATAGAGCATTAGGAAGAAGGCACTATAAACAAGGGCACTTCCCGTCTCGCGTTGTAAAACGATTAGCACCATTGGCGTTACAATAAGTGTAAAGCTTATTATAAAATCTTTCCACTTGCTCACGTCAAACTCATACGTACTCATGACTTTCGCCACACACAGTGCTGTTCCGAATTTGGCAAATTCTGCAGGCTGTATGCTGAAGCTTCCTATCTTAATCCACGACATGGAGCCTTTAATATCATGAGCTAATAGTGGTGTGATTGCCAAAAGTACCAGAAACCCTAAATATATAATGTATGAGAGCGACTCTATAAGTCGGTCGTCCGTCATAAGAATCAATGTGCCCAATATGAGGGACGTTCCTATCCAGACAATCTGCATACCGCTTCGTGTAGAGAAATCGACAATGCTTCCACCCTGATCCAGATCATAGCTGGCACCACAGACACTCATCCAACCCATTGCCAGTAGCATCAGGTAGATGAGTATGGTAAACCAGTCGATAGAACTCAATAGGTTTGGACCTTGTGTATTTCTATTCAGATTCCGTCGCGTCATAGACAGTAGGGGTAAAGAGATATTTATGTTCAAAAGCACTGGCCTTTTGCAGGCTACTCTCTGAGAGATGCCCATTGATGTACTGCTCCATCATCAGGGCTCCGATGGGTACTCCGTATGTGGCACCCCATGTTCCGTTTTCTACGTAAACGCAAATGGCAATCTTGGGATTCTCACGTGGGGCAAAACCCATAAAGACACTGTGGTCCTGACCATGTGGATTCTGTGCAGTTCCCGTCTTTCCGCATATTTCATACATGCTGGTATTTGCTATATGGCAGGTTCCACCTAGAACAGCCTGACGCATACCTTGCACGACGTATTCATAGTTTTTCCGTTCTACCTTGGTATAGTGCTTGCGTGTGTACAGCGTGTCAAGCGGTTGTCCCTGTACCTCCTTGACCACATGCGGAATAATGTAATAGCCTCTGTTGGCAATGGTGGCTCCTAAGTTGGCAATCTGTAAGGGGGTAAGGTTAACCTCGCCCTGACCGATGGAGATACTGATAACGGTTAGACCGCTCCAGTCACCACGGTATGCCTTATCGTAATAGGGAGCATTAGGTATCATGCCACGCTTTTCACCGGGAAGGTCGATGCCCAATTGGTAGCCGAATCCCATGGATACCATGTAGTCTTTCCATGTAGTCATGGCATCCTGAACAGTGGCATATTTCTTCCGGTTTCCGAACATGTAGTACAATCCCCAGCAGAAGTATCCGTTGCAAGACGTTGCGATAGCAGGAATCAGAGGAAGAGGTGAGCCATGGCCGTGGCATCCAACGGTAAGTCCTCTGTTGTGGAAACCATGACTGCAAGGGTAGGCTGTTCCCGGAGTGATGACGCCTTCTTGCAAGAAGGTCAGTGCCTGACTGGTTTTAAAGGTTGAACCGGGAGGATACTGTCCCATGATAGCACGATTGAGTAAGGGCTTGTGCGGGTCTTGGCTCAGAAGTTTCTGACTCTTTCCACGCTGTCGGCCAACCATCATTTTGGGGTCGTAGGTAGGACTGGAAACCATGCACAAAACCTCGCCTGTAGATGGTTCTATGGCCACAATACTACCAAGCTTACCCTTCATGAGCCTCTCTCCTAACGCTTGCAATTTAACATCTATGCTAAGTTTCAGATTGCGTCCAGGGATGGGGGCAAGGTCAAACTTGCCGTTTTGGTAATGTCCCTTGATACGTCCACGGGCATCTCTCAAAAGAATTTCCATTCCCTTTTCACCGCGAAGTTCTTTCTCATAGCTGCGCTCTACGCCCAACTTACCTATATAATCACCACTCTGGTAGTAGTTGTCGTTCTCAATGTCTTGAGGATTAACTTCTCCCACATCCCCCAGAATATGAGCTGCATGGGGATGACGATATTGGCGGATGCTACGTTTCTGGATATAAAAGCCAGGGAAGCGGAAAAGTTTTTCTTGAAAACGGCTGAACTCCTCTGTTGAGAGTTGGCTCATAAAAAGCTGTTGGGTAAACCTGCTATATCCGGGGTTGCGCCAGTGGTCTTTAATCTCTTCCATACGACGTTCGTACCAGTCCTTGGTAATGTGCAGGCTTTGGCATAAGTCCAGAGTGTCTACGCCTATTTGTTCGTTCATTATCACCATCACATCATAGGCAGGTTGGTTGTAAACCAACAGTTCACCGTTCCTGTCAGTGATAATGCCGCGGGCGGGATATTGTATTCGACGAAGAAAAGCATTACTATCGGCATTCTTCTTGAAGTCGTCGCTCAACAATTGTAACGTGAAGAGACGTACCAGATAAATCAGAATGATGAGGAATGCCACACCACCCAACATGTATTTCCTTTTCTCTAAATCGTAATTGGGAGCCATGTCGCAAGGGGCAGTTTATTTCTTTTTACGGAATGTTTCGAGGAGTAGGGCAAGCAGAATACTGCTAATCCAACTTGTCGCCATAAGTAATGCTGCATCCGCAATGTGATAGAGTGAGAAACACTCTAATCCGAAATACACCAAATGGTGCATCAAGAAAATCAGCATCATGTACCTGACGTAGTTCCATGTTCCCATGGTTTGCATGTTTGGTGTAATATCCTCAGGGGCATCCTTGGGGGCCATTAGTTTCAATAATGGCGGTTGTAACAGCGCTGCAAAGGTCATGGCTCCGCTTGCAACACCAGGTGTGTTGCTATGAATGTCGATCAGCAGTCCAGTAAAGAATCCCCATAGTAGAACACCAGCTTTTAAAGAATCCATGGGCATGTAAAGGAGTAACACGACAAAAACGAGTGGTGTGCCATACCCCATAAGTTGCAAGTGGTTGAGCACCAACACCTGAAATGCCACCAATAGTAGCATTATCATAAGCCGTTTCAGTTGTGTAATAATCATTCCCTTCTGAGCGAATTTAATTCTTCCTTCATTTTATATTTCAGCACACAAACATTTTGCACGTGGGCAATATCTGTACTCATCTGTATCTCCAGAGAATAGGCCAGTCCGTCCTCACTGTTGTGTATCTGTGCTACTCTACCCAAGAAAATGCCAGGAGGAAAGAGACTGCTGAATCCACTTGTTTCCACTATATCACCGACTTTGGGTTTTGCGTGACGTGGTACGTCGTCCATAGATACTTGTAGAGGATTACCGCCATTCCATTTCATATAGCCAAAATATTCTGTGCCTCGAAGCCGGCAACTGATACTGCTCCTGCTATTTAAGACGGATAGAACAAGGGCATAATGCGGAGTAACTTTGCTTACAATTCCCACTACACCGGTTCCGCTTATAACTCCCATTTCAGGTTCAACACCGTCGTTGCTTCCTACATTGATTGTAATCAGGTTGTCCCTTTGTCTAACGCTGTTTGAGATTACCTGAGCAGGAATCATTTCTATGTCCTTCAATAGCTCTAATTGGTACTGCTGGGTTATTGATGTGTCTTTCTTCAACTCAGCAAGTTCATGTCGCAAAACGTTCAAGTTGTTTTGCAATAAAGTGTTCTGGCGGACAAGGTATGCATTTTCTTTCCCAAGATTTACATACTGCAAACCCTTGGTTTCCCATTCCAGAACCTTCCCTGCTACCGTGTTAGCTTGTGTAAACCAAACGCTACCTTGGTAGTGGTTGAATTTGAAAAGCATGAATCCACTGAGTACTTCTAAAAGTAAGAAGATAACCCAGTGGACATTTTGTGTTATTCTGTCGAGTAGCTCTCTCAATTTACATCAAGAAAGGAAATTCATTAATATTCTTTAGCGCTACACCGGTACCCTTGGCTACGCAGTGCAAAGGATCCTCGGCAACGTGGAAGGGAATGTTTATCTTGTCGGTAAGACGTTTTGCCAAACCACGTAGCAATGCACCGCCACCTGCCAGGTAAATACCGTTCTTTACGATGTCGGCATACAATTCAGGGGGTGTTTCCTCCAAAGCGCTCAGGATGGCAGCCTCTATCTTAGCGATGGTTTTCTCCAGACAGTGGGCGATTTCCTGATAACATACGGGAACTTCCATGGGTAGTGCGGTAATACGGTTAGGACCATGAACAACATAATCTTCTGGGGCATCGTCGCCAAGGTCGGCAAGGGCTGCACCTACATGGATTTTGATTCGCTCGGCCATACGCTCGCTCACCTTAACGTTGTGCTGGCGTCCCATATATTCCTGAATATCAGCAGTAAGAACGTCGCCGGCAATACGCAAACTCTTGTCTGCAACAATTCCGCCGAGACTGATTACGGCAATCTCTGTACTACCACCGCCTATATCTACAATCATGTTACCCTCTGGAGCCAATACGTCCAGTCCGATGCCGATAGCAGCAGCCATGGGTTCGTATATCAGATAGACTTCGCGACCGCCGGCATGCTCAGCACTATCTCTTACGGCACGCAACTCTACTTCAGTACTTCCGCTAGGTACACCAATAACCATTCTCATGCTAGGGGAGAACAGACGGTTCCCAGAGTGTACCATCTTTATCAGACCGCGCATCATCTGCTCGCAAGCATTGAAGTTTGCTATTACGCCGTCGCGCAGAGGACGGATGGTCTGTATCTCTGGATTTGTTTTCTCATACATCATCTTAGCTCTGTCACCTACGGCGATCATTCGTTCGCTGCGGCGATCCAAAGCTACGACACTGGGCTCATCGACAACAATCCTACCATCACTGATGATGATAGTGTTGGCTGTACCCAGGTCCATTGCAAGTTCTTTGCTAAGCGAAAACCACTTCATATTTCTTTATTTAGTTGACGAGTTAACAAATAGACACGTTGATTGTCGTTAACGTTAGCGTTTTACTCTTTTTCGAACCAACCGTGGATAGCTGTGTCGTAATGGCTGCTTACACCAAAAGCGCGGGTAGCAAACCATTTGCGGTCTTCTATTTCGCTTTGTGCGCCCTGCTTTTGCAGCAAGTCCAGTAATGGCTTGTACTCAGCCTTAGAAGGTACGATGATAACATCGCGGAAGTTCTTGGCAGCAGCACGGATAAGGCTGATGCCGCCTATATCTATTTTCTCTATGATGTCTGCAGCACTGGCACCGCTGGCAACGGTGTCCTCGAAGGGATAAAGGTCAACGATGACCAAGTCGATAGCAGGAATCTCATATTGTTTCATCTGCTGTTGGTCGCTCTCCAACTCGCGACGACCCAGAATGCCACCGAACACTTTGGGATGAAGAGTCTTTACTCTGCCTCCCAAGATGCTGGGGTACGTAGTAACGTCTTCAACTTTCTGACAGGGAATACCCAGACTCTCAATAAATGTCTGAGTACCGCCTGTGCTCAACAGTTCTACACCTTGCGCATTCAGGGTGCGCAGAATCTCCTCTAATCCGTCCTTGTGAAATACGGATACCAGTGCTCGCTGGATTTTTCTTGTTTCTGCCATATATAATGTTTGTTTACGCGTACGTGATATATTAATTGAGGTGCAAAATTACATATTTTCTATCAAAGAGCCACATTTTTCGTTCCAAATTTTAATTAAAAGCAGAAAAATATATAACTTTGCCACCTGTAATGAAAAAAACCATAGAAACAACTATGAATCGATTTTGTCCGGGGATTATTCTTTTCTCTGCTTTTTTGATGTCGCTTTTGGCCGGTGCTCAGCAGATAAAGAATCCCGTTTGGTCTCCTAATTGGCCTGACCCGACAATATGGCAGGCAGACGATGGACGATATTTCTGTATTGCTACTAACCCGCGAAAAAGCATTGTCAGCGAAGATCTCTTTAGCTGGCTGATGTCTGATATTTCTCCCATTGATGCGAACTCTTGGGAGACTATTTCTAAAATTTCACGTAATTTCTGGGCTCCAGATGTCACTAGCGTTAATGGTAAGCGACTCATGTATTTAACCTTGTACAATAGTGCAGAAGACAGTAACATTGCAGTATTGCAAGAGGGAACCCCTTGCCAATTCCAATTCAAAGGTATCGTTACGTGTGGAAAAGAAACAGGTATTGAAGATACCATCGACCCTGAGGTTGTTACAGATCCTAAGACAGGAAAGGTTTGGCTTTTCTTTGGTTCTGTAGGAGGAATTTATCGTGTAGAGTTAAATGCAGACGGACTATCCCTTAAGGAAGGAGCAAAATACGAACATGTAGCCGGTCTTACGGTGCGTCAATGTCCCGATCGTTCAAAGGTTTTTGAAGGTTCGTATCTTCATTGGCACGACGGATATTGGTATTTGTTTGTAAGTTCGGGTTTCTACGGCAATCATACTTATCAGTTGCAGGTGGGGCGTAGTAAGAAACTTACAGGTGTATTTGTAAATCGTGAAGGCAAGCCTATGTCCGAGGGATATGCTACGCCTGTGCTCCATAGTGATGAAGGAGATAATTTCTATGGCCCAGGTCATTGTGGCGAGATTTTTACGGCTCCGGATGGTAATGAGTACATTTTTTACCATTGTCACGTTCGAGAGAATCACCGTCCGGAACAACGTCCTATGCTTATGTCTCGTATTCAATGGGACAAGAAAGGATGGCCTTATGTAAATGGAGGTAAACCAGAATAATGCAGGCAGACGAGAAATCAATAATTCGCGGCCTTATGGAAGGCTCTGAGGATGCATATAGGTATGTGTTCAGAACATACTATGGACCTATGTGTATCCTGGCAGAGAGTATCCTTTCCGACGAATTTTTGGCTCAGTCTGCTGTTTCAGATGTTATTAGTCATCTGTATGAGGTGCGCAGTGAGGTTGTCATTCATTCCAATCTCCGTAGCTACCTTATGATGAGTACCCGTAATCATTGTCTCAATCTACTTAATTCCAAAACGGCACGCTATGTACAGGCGTTTAGTACGTTAGGCGAACAGGATACGCACGATGTGCTTTCTGGGGTTGATTATGTCACACCACAGGGAAAACTATTGGACAATGAACTCGAGGGATTGATGCGTGATTGCATAGAGAATCTCCCCGAACCTGTTAAGACGACGTTCATTAAGAGCCGTTTCCGCGACATGACTTATCGCCAGATAGGGGCCGAGGATGGTGTCAGTGCTAATACTGTAAAGGTCCGAATACAGCAAGCTTTAAAACTAATAGAGCAGCGTTTCTCTAAATATTTGACCGTTTTAACATTTTTTATGGTATTGATTTAACACAAGAAGGTAAAAATATTGTCATATAAATGAAGAGATACAAAAATAGGAGGATGAAAGATAACCAAGATATAGCACTTAATATCATTGATTACCTTACCGGAGAAATTTCGACAGACGGTGCAGAAGCCCTTGCTCAATGGGTGCAAGCATCTGAGGAAAACGCTCAGGAATTTGTTCGGATGAAGGAAGCATGGATAGGTTCATCCATCATAGAGAAACGCTATGATGGAGAGGCTGCATTTATGCGTTTCAAGAGACGTGTGCTGAATCAATCCGTTGTTCCTAATGCTACATGGATGCAGCGCCACCATGCATTTTTCCGCAATGCTATGTTGTGGGCAGCTGCTATCTGCTTCCCTATTTTACTTGCTTGTACAACTATCATGTACTATAACCTAAGCAGCCTTAATGACGGTGAGATGGCTGTCTCTACGGTTGCCGGTGAAACCTCAACGCTACAGTTGCCCGATGGAACACAGGTAATGCTCAAGGAGAACTCAGAGCTTTCTTATTCTACGAATGACTTTGTACGTGGCCGTCGTTCCATAAAGTTCCAAGGTTCGGCCTATTTCCGTGTTACCTCAGATGCAAGTCATCCTTTTGTCATTTCTACAGAAAAGGAACAAGTGCGTGTTCTTGGAACAGAATTCTATTTGGTCAGCGAAAAGGGAAGTCGTAAGGATCTCCTTTCTTTGGACAAAGGAATTGTGGAGTTTACAGACAATAAGACAGGTAAGGTCGTACGCATGGAGTCTGGTGACGAACTTGTTTACAATACGGTTACAGGTAACACGTACTGCAAGACTCGTACAGAGGAAGAAGTCAGACTGGCGCAGGAGACTTACTGTAAGAATACAATCAACACCTCTGTTTATGCCGAGTTGGAACAGTTGGAAAGTGGCCGTGATGGTAGTCATACCATTCAGCTGAATGTGAATCAGGGACTTAAAGCAGGACTTTATCAAGTGGAGATAGATCCCAAATGTGAGACAGCTAGTTTCAAGCCAGCCAATGAAGCTCCGAAGTTCTCGGGTGGCGATGGTAGCAAGGAGAATCCTTATCTTATTGGAAACACCCGCCAGATGTGTAACATGAAGTCGGCTCTCACACCCTATAAGATGACGTATTTTGCTCTAATCAGTGATATTGATCTTAAAGGAATAGAGTGGATTCCCCTTAATGACAGGGCTGACGAATACTCTCTATGGGTAACACTTGATGGCAAAGGACATGTCATCCGTAATCTTACCACTTCACGTACCTGCTATTATGGTAGCTTCTTTGGTGTGCTGTGCGGGGCATGTCGGAATGTAGGTTTTGAGAATGTCAACATCTTCTGTACAGGAAATGGTGCAGGTGCGGTAGCAGGCTATTTGGGACATTCTGCCTACCCCGATGTATCTACCATAGAGCATTGCTATGCAACTGGTCGTGTAACCTGTCAGGGTTACGCCGGCGGCCTCGTTGGTAACGTAGGAAGCAAATCCATCCTAAACAAGAGCTATTCTTCTGTAGATGTCAATAGCGTCAATAGTTATGCTGGTGGTTTGGTAGGTAAGATACGAGCCCCCTTTGTTATGGAAGGATGCTACAGTTCAGGCAATGTGACAGGTCAGTATGCCGGTGGTTTGGTTGCTGGCGGACGTCATAAGACTACACCCAACTCTAGATATCAAGATGTTATGGCCATTAATCCCAGCGTTGCTGGTTCGCGCCAGTCTTATGCAGTATTACCAGTTGTTGATGGTGATACCTTGAGTCAGGTGGTACACTCATCCAATCTCCATCTTAATGGCAAGCGTGTTGATCATGGTTTGTCTGACAGGGAGATAAAAGAGCGTCTGAACACCTTGCGTAACGTCTGGTATGGTTCTAGAGTAAAACATGCTGTAGAATAAATTCCACTTCATTTCTTATTTTTCTGCATAAAAGTTTGGCAGATAGCAGAAAAAGCTATACCTTTGCAACCGCAAACGCGAGAATGGCGGGATAGCTCAGCTGGTTAGAGCGTCGGATTCATAATCCGGAGGTCGTGGGATCGTGACCCACTCCCGCTACAGAAAAGGGATTTACGAGTTAATCGCAAATCCCTTTTTTGATCACCAAATCACTTTTGCGTATCGGCCATATATATGAAATCCATTTCATTTTCACCGTTTCTGTTAAAATGCTGTATGAGCTTGTCTCCATCGTAGATGGCCGATAGGTCAAAAGCGTGAGATTCGTTTTTAAACACGCTGGAGGCGGAGGGTTGTAGCAGTTCCTCTTCATTGAAAGTATGGTACTGGTTATTGTTTAGTATTATGCGAATTAAATGGTCTGCTCCGTCGTAGTTCAGCGTTAGATCTAACCCATTGGGTTTAAAATACCAAATGATCCCATCCACGTTGCTGTATTCAAAATAATATCGTGCGAAGGCGTATGTTGGCGTAGTATAAGCCTCCAGTGCTTGTTTTAACCCTTCATTACCATCTATCACTCGTGAGATCATAGATACAGGAAAGCCCCCAAAACCTATATGCTGCATATTATACTTATATACATGAAATTGTACATCCTCGATGAGCTCATCTTTGCCATATACAATCGGATTCCCATGCTCATCAAAGCCCCTCTTACTATCCTTATTGGTGTAATAAACATAACACTTGGCAGGGTAGGTGCCAGAAATGTTCCTAGCATAAGTTTCTTGTTGTTCACGTGTTAGTAATGTTGGTTTGTGTTCTTCATTGCGGCAAGAAGCGATGAATAGTGTGACAACAAGCATTGTAAATGCAATCTTCCAAAATTTCATTTGTTTCATATTTTTATTGGTTTTTTAATGTGTTCATAATAAAAACGTAGGTTATAGCATATTATTATATAGGTTACTGTTAATCTTCCTTAATTGATAGGTTTCAGCCCTCTCTGGTTGGGGCGACTATGAAAGAGATAAAAGAAAGCCGTAAACTAAATAAAAATACTTTCCTTTTAAAAATGTTTCATTTTTTTTCCCTATCTTTGCCAAATAAACAATCCACTTAAACCCAAAACTAACATGAACAGATCAAAACTAGGGATGCTAATAGCACTTACATTGCTTACCGTTGGCATTGTTGTTGTTACTATTGGCATCGATAGCAAGCGAAAGAAGAACAATCCTGAACTTTCTGAGGATGCCAGCCAATTTGTAACCCTTACGGATGCCGTGCCTGATGCCATCCTGGAGATTCGCTACTTTGGAACCTATAACTTTGTGGGTACCCGCATAGATGGCTACCTTGAGCCCACTGCATTGCTGACCAAAGAGGCTGCTGATAGTCTAAAGGCTGTTAGTGACGATGTGAAGTCTCTTGGTTACCGACTGAAGATATACGATGCCTACCGTCCTCAGCAGGCTGTTGACCATTTTGTCCGCTGGGCTGCTAATGTGCCGGATACACTGATGAAACGTTACTTCTATCCCGATTTGGACAAGAGCGTACTCTTTGAGCAGGAATATATATATGAGAAGAGTGGACATTCCAGGGGTTCAACCGTAGACCTAACTCTCTTTGATATGAAGACCGAGAAAGAACTGGACATGGGTGGAACGTTTGATTGGTTTGGTCCTGAGAGTCATCCTGACTTTTGTGGCGACCCCGAGACAGAACAGTTCACCAACGATAATAGCAAGAGCCCAGCAGGTCGTTCTATTACGCCCGAGCAGTTCTGCAATCGTATGATTCTGCGGGATGCCATGCTTCGCCATGGTTTTAAACCTTTGGACAGCGAGTGGTGGCATTTCACCCTCAAGGATGAGCCTTTCCCAGAAACCTACTTCAATTTCCCTGTAAAGCAGTTGAATAAATAGCATCAATAATCATTCATCATCAATCAATGGTATGGCCAATAGCATTGATTGGACAGATTTAATCGCCGTGACATTCTTTTTTGGATGCCTCGGCGATTTCTTTTTTCTGTAATCCGAAGCAAAAAATGTCATATAATCAACATGAAAATTTCATAAGGAAACCAGGCGAACAGATTAAGTGAACCATAGGACATTATGTCTCCGATTTTTATGTCTATTTTTGCACTCGATAATTAAAATCTGTGCGTCTAATGATAATCATCACGGTTTACCCGTAGATGAGGGAACTATGCCGACAACTAAAATAATTAATAGGGTTCGTTGATGGTAACATCCCTGCCTTAACGAATGTAATTAAACGGGATTAGTTTTATTAAAGGTATTATGAAAAAGATTTTGAGTCTTTTGGCTGTAGCCGCAGCATTTACTGTAACAAGTTGTACAACCGTAGCACCTCTTACAGCTACTTCTAACCAAGTTGGTTCTAAGTGTGGTGTTGCCACTGAAACACGAATTCTTGGTTTCTATCCTCTTGCTGGTGACCATGGTATCAACAAAGCTGCTAAAGAAGGTGGTATCAAGAAGATTTCTCATGTTGATGTTGAGACTTTCGGTGTATTTCCTTTCTACACAAAGACTACAACTCAGGTTTACGGAGAATAATACTCTCAATTTACATTTCACTTAACTCAGAGTGTATCTGCCGGATGGTAGGTACACTCTACTTTATATAAATATTATGAACAGATTACGTCTTCTAATTGGTTGTGTGAGTATTTTTGTATCGGTCATAGCGAGTGCCCAGGGTAGGTATTCGTTGCGACTGATGGATGAGGGTAATATGGTTTTCTTCTATCCGTGTAAGCTGGCTTCCCTTCAGAAGGGCCGTTCTTTGGTTTATGACATGAACTATATAACTGGACGTGATTCTGTAGTCGTTAATATGACTTTTTCTGCCCCTTGCTCCGATGTGGAGACCGTAAAGTTGATGGCAGGCGATTCTTTGTATGAGACAACAGACTTTACCGTCTTTTATCGCGAGAGGGAGAAGAAGAATATTGCCTCACGTATTCATATCCTCTGCCCTAAGGATATTTATGAAGCTTTTTTCCGTTCAGATAAGCCCTTGGTTGTAGAGGTTACGACTAAGAGCTGCAGTGTCAGCCGTTTTTCTTATAAGCCTTCATCGTGGAAAAAGGAACGGACCATCGTGCATGAAGCGATAGAACTGGCGAAATAAAAAAGAAACTTCTCGAACATAGAAAGTGAGAGATAGAACATTGCCACCTCGCAACTTATGTCTATTTTTGCACCCGAAAATGTTACAAATCGAACGTTATGGATATTATTGACTTGAAACCAGCGAAGGGAACTGGTTGGTTGCGTATAGGTGAAAGTGACGACATAGTTATCTCGGAGCATTTTAGTGGTTTGCCTGCCCAAAAAGTCAAGCCCTTGGATCACGGCATAGTGGTGGTATGCACTTCTGGCATGGCTCAGTTTGTATATGATGGTCTGACTGTTCAACTCAATAAGAACGACATGTTCCTTTTTATGGCTCATTCCGTTGTAGAGAAATTTATGTCATCAGTTGATTTTGATTGTCGTGAAGTATGGTTTTCAAGAGGCGAAACATGGAACATGAACATGTTTGCCAAATGTAGCCTTTCCGACCTTCAGATGCTGAAGCGTCACCCTAAGGTTTCGCTTTCCGATGAGGATATGCTCTTATTTGACTCCTATCTTCATCAGCTTTCCTATCATATTCGTAACGTCTCACGGTCTCTTTATACGGATATTGTACATTCTATCCTTGGTAGTTTCTTGCTGGAGGTGATTTCTCTGTTACGTCATAATGTGGGAATCCCTGCGACGTTGAACATGTTGGGTAATGGCGGATTGCACGGCAAGCAATTGGCAGATAGATTTCTTCAATTGGTGGAGCAGTGTGATGGTCGTATCCGAAAAGTGGACGAGTTCGCAAAGATGCTGAATGTCACGTCTAAGTATCTTTCAAAACTGCTCATGAAAACTCTCCAGCGAAAGCCCAGTACAATGATAACATTCTTTACGTGTAAGGCGATTGAGAACAGACTGCGCTTTACCGACATGACAATGCAGCAGATAGCAGATGATTTAAATTTTCCTAATGCCTCTTTTTTCGGTAAGTATTTTAAGGAACACTCGGGTATGACTCCAATGGAGTTCCGTACAAAATATCATCACAGCATGGAATAAATATATAAAGGATTCTCTATAACCGAGAACTTTTGAGCATTCTTTGGCTATTGCCGAAGATACTTCCATTCAAGAATTCAAAGAAAAATCTAATTCTCCTTTGTATTCTTCTCACATAATCGTATCTTTGACCCTAAGAAACAGAAGGATATGAAGACGAGGTTATTCTTTTGGGTGCTTCTGAGCATTTTTTGCATGTCGGCTTGGAGTCAGACATCTGACGAGAAACATCATGTTTCCGGTGGTACTAACCACCACAGGAAAAAGGTGGCTGTGGTACTTAGTGGCGGTGGCGCCAAGGGTATGGCACACATCGGTGTGCTCAAGGTGCTGGAGAAAGCAGGAATCCCTGTGGATATCATCACCGGTACCTCCATGGGAAGCATCATTGGTGGTCTGTACTCCATAGGATACAATGCCAATGCCTTGGATTCTGTTGCAAGGGCACAGGATTGGAGCTATGTTATCAGCGACAAGGAGGATCTGCGCAACCAGAGCCTGAAGGATAGGCTAAAGCAGTATACCTACGTTTTTACCACGGGCCTGACCATAGGAAAACGTGATATGAATGCTGGCGGTCTGATAAAAGGTAAAAACCTTGCGGAACTGTTTCAGCAGCTATGTACGGGTTATACAGACTCGCTGGATTTTTCCAAGGACCTTCCCATTCCCTTTGCCTGTGTGGCTACGGATATCATAGACAACTCGGAGGTGGACTTTCATAGCGGAAGGCTGCCTCAGGCCATGCGTTCTTCTATGTCGATACCCGGTGCCTTCTCTCCCATAAGGTTAGGCGACAAGGTGCTTGTGGATGGCGGTCTGAAGAACAACTATCCAGCTGACATTGCCAAGGAGATGGGGGCAGAGATTATCATTGGTGTGACTGTGCAGGGCGCTCCTAAGGTTGCTGAGGATATGGGTGGCACCATGAGTATCATCAGTCAGATCGTGGATGTGAACTGTAAGAATAAGGTGGAGGATAACCTCGCCATCACCGACCTGCACATGCAGGTGAACACCAAGGGCTATGGCTCTGCTAGTTTCTCGGCTTCTGCCATAGATACGCTCATACGTCGTGGCGAGGAAGAAGCTATGAGTCATTGGGATGAAATCATCGCCCTGAAGCAGCGTATAGGAATTGATGAGACGTTCCGTCCTACCATCCTTCGCCCCCTGCGCCCGCAAGTGATGACCGAAAAGCAGCGTGTTACTGCCTATACATTCGAGAATATGACTCCGCAGGCCGAATTGTTTCTGCGTCAGAAGTTCCACCTCCATAACCTGGAATCGGGGACACGGAACATGGAACATTGCGACAGCATAGATGCAGAATTGGCTCAGCAAATAACCACGTGCATGCGTATAGACCTTTTTTACCAGACGGCAGAGTGCCGTTTTGTACCTGACGTGGATGGTGTACGTGTCATTGTATCAGCGGGTAATCGCAGGACTGTTCAGTTGCATGCAGGCATGCGTTACGATACAGAGGAGCACGCTTCCCTGCAGGCGAGTGCTGAGATTCCGCTGAATACGGCAATGCCTATGAATGCCGATTTGACGCTTCGTCTGGGTAAACGTATAATGGTACATGGAGCCTGGACCTTCCATCCGCTTAGCTTCACCAGGCCTTCGGTTTCCTATACCTTCAGTAGAAACGATGTAGATGTCTATATCGACGGAGACCACGATTACAGCATCCTTTATCATCAGCATCAGGCAGAAGTCTTGCCGTTTAATTTTGACGTCCGTCATTTTAATCTGCAGATGGGCTTGCGCTGGGATTGTATAAGGTATCGTGACAAGTTGATCTCTGACAAGTCCAACAATGAATTGATTCTGGAAAATGGAAACTATTTCAGCTATCGTGCCCGTGCAGAATACAACAGTGAGGATAATTGGCTGTTTCCCACACGTGGTGCGCGTTTCAAGGCCGAGTATGCTTATCTGACCGATAACTTCCTTCGTCTTAATGGGCAGACAGGTTTGAGTGATGTGAGTGCCAACTGGCGTATGTCGTTCAAATTAGGTAAACGGTTTACCCTACAGCCCATGGTTTATGGCCGCCTGCTCTTTGGTGATGTAGTTCCCCCTATATTTGGCAATGTCATAGGCGGCAATTGGTTCAGTCATTACGTTGAGCAGCAGATGCCCTTTGCCGGTGTGGGCAACATGGAGTACGTGGGTAAGCAGTTTGTAGCTGCCCAGCTTCAGGGGCAGCAGCGTATAGGCAACAATCATTATATACTGATACGTTTTGCCGCTGCACAGCAGTCTGACAAGTTGAAGGATATTTTTGATAATCGCACAATACTGGGAGGTCAGATAGCTTACTACTATAACACTATCTTTGGTCCTCTTGGTGCTACCTTCGGGTACAGCAACCGCACCAAGAAACCATATTTCTTCCTGGATCTGGGGTATGAGTTTTAGAAAATTGAGAATAGAACATTGAAAATACAGCGAATAAAAGATATAACGGTGCCAGAGGTAGCGCCATACGCTACGCTTACTGAAGCTCAGCTTAGAAACAGGTTGGAGCCCGAGAAGGGTATCTTTATCGCAGAGAGTCCTAAGGTAATAAAGGTGGCACTTGAGGCTGGCTTTCAGCCGCAGTCTTTCCTCTGTGAGGAGAAACATATAGAAGGTGATGCCAAGGAGATTCTGGCAATGTCGCCCGAGAACACCCCTGTTTATACAGGATCTCGGGAGCTCTTAACCAGTTTGACGGGTTATCAGTTAACACGTGGTGTGCTTTGTGCCATGCAACGACCTGCCCCCCGTCCACTTGCCGAAGTCTTAAAAGATGCCCGTAGGGTAGTGGTGGTGCATAGTGTTTGTGATACGACCAACATAGGGGCAATCTTCCGTGCTGCGGCAGCCTTAGGTATGGATGCCGTTCTGATGACAGAGGATGCCTGTGATCCGTGGAATCGTCGTGCTGTCAGGGTTTCTATGGGAAGCGTGTTCTTGATTCCCTGGACATGGATACCAACAGGTGTCGAAGGTCTGCACCAGCTAAACGATTTAGGTTTCAAGACTGCGGCTATGGCACTTAGAGATGACAATATAGATATAGACTCGTCCCTTTTGAAGCAGATTGAAAAACTGGCTATCGTTATGGGAACAGAAGGGGAGGGATTGCCGCAAGCCACCATTGATGCTGCCGACTACGTAGTGCGCATCCCTATGTATAATAATGTGGACTCTTTGAATGTGGCAGCTGCAGCTAGCATCGCTTTTTATGTGTTGAAGAAAAATAAGGTTCAATGACTATAGTAGTTTTAGATGGATATGCAGCCAACCCAGGTGATTTGTCATGGGATGGTTTAAGAGAATTGGGAGAGTTGACGGTATATGAACGTACCGCTCCCGACGAAGTTTTGGAACGCGCCAAAGGTGCACAGGCAATAACCACGAACAAGGTGCTGATTACTGCAGAACTGATGGACCAACTGCCTGAACTCCGGTATATAGGTGTATTGGCCACGGGTTACAACGTGGTGGATATTCCTGCTGCTCGTAAGCGAGGCATAGTAGTAACCAATATTCCGGCATACAGCACGATGTCGGTTGCTCAGCTTGTGATGGCCCACTTGCTGAACATAACTAATCGGGTGGCTTTACATAGTCAAGCCGTAACAGAAGGGAAGTGGCAAACATGCAAGGATTTTACTTTTACACTGTCTCCGCAGATTGAATTGGATGACAAGACCTTTGGCATTGTGGGATTGGGGAATACAGGTACGGCAGCTGCCCGCATTGCACAAAGTCTGGGTATGCGCGTGTTGGCCTATAGTAGTAAGAACGCTGAAACATTAGCGGCATTGGGTATTGACAAGGCTGATGGCTACGAGCAACTGTTCCGTGAGTCCGATGTACTGAGTCTCCATTGCCCGCTTACCGAGGAGACCCATCACTTAGTAAATGCGGAACGACTTTCGTGGATGAAGCCAACAGCTATCCTTATTAACACGGGCAGAGGTCCCCTAATAGATGAGAAAGCATTGGCTGATGCGCTTAATCAAGGTCGTATCATGGGAGCTGGAGTAGATGTACTGCAGGATGAGCCTCCTCGGAATGGTAGCCCGCTTATTGGAGCTCGCAACTGTTTCATCACACCTCATATCGCATGGGCAACGCAAGCTGCTAGGTCTCGTTTAATGAAGATTGCTGTTGAGAATGTGAAAGCTTTCATGGCAGGGAAACCACAGAATGTGGTCTAATACATCAACGTAAAAAGTTATCGTTATCGTTTAAAGAGAGTTATCTCTCTGAAAAGAGGATTGTTCTCGAGCAGAGCAGGATTACCTATCATGATAAGGTGTTCCTGTGCTCTTGTCATTGCTACATTGAGTTTTCTATCGATGAGTTTGCCATCCTCCACGAACGTATTGTTGGTAAGGAAGCGTAGTTGATAGTATTTCTGGATGGTAAAGCCATAGATGATGTAGCGTCGCTGACTACCCTGATAGCGTTCGACGGTATCAATGGTAATATCCATCAGCTCAGGGATGCCCAATCGGGCGATGGTATTGCGCACGGTGGCTATCTGGTTGCGGTAGGGAACGATGATTCCTATTGTTTCTTGGGCACTGAAATTCTCTCTTTCTATTTTGAAAATACGCTCAACCAGAGAGGCAATGATGTCGGCCTCGGGTTGGTTTACCTTATCCGAAAGTGAATGTTTTGGCGTCTTGCTGGGCAGGAACATCACCCTGCGAGTAAGCAACAGGTTGGTTAATTCGTCTTCTGTCCCCCCTTCAGTGGGCAGCTGCGCTATCTGGTGTGGCAATGGAACTACTTGAAGCTTACCTTTGTAGAAGAGACGGTTGGGCAACTCGGCAATTTCCTGATGCATACGTCCCTGCTTGGTAAGCATATATGTTACCGACGAATCGTTGCCATAAAGATGAAGGAGACGTTCGAAGAGTGAAAACCTGCAATTGTACAGACCTATCTGATGGAGTTGTGGACTATCAACAGCAGATTCCTGTTCTGTTTGTTGCACGACGGCTGGAAGTTGTTTGTGGTCGCCAATCATCACGAATTTCTTTATGGCAGGCTCTGAGCCGTGTGTAGCGCTCAGCAAACCAATAATATGTGGTTCAAGAATTTGAGACGCTTCATCTATAATAGCCAGAGAAAACTGTTTGTATTTGAAGATAGACTGTGCGCTGTTCATGGATGTCACTGTGCCTACGACAACCCGTGTCTGAATAAGCAATTCCTGAAGTTGTGTCAGGGATGAACACTCCCTTACCTGATTGTCGAAGAGGTATGGTTGGTACTGAGGTTGACAAGCCAATGCATTCCCTATGCGTAGAAATGGAATCTTCTCTGCATATAGCTTGCTGCAAATCTCATCTACAGCCCTATTGGTATAAGAGAGTAGCAAGACTTGCGCATCTGGATGCAGTAACTCCTCCTTTAACGTGTTAAGCATTCCAAAGGAGGTCTTTCCACTTCCTGGGGGACCAATGATTAGGAAAAGTTCGCGTGCCTGACGAACGCGTAGCGAAAGCTCGTTGAATGATCCATATTCTCCCAGTAAAGAAAGGCTTTCGTCAACCTTGGGATGACGTGTAGCCATCAGCAATTCGCGCCTTTCCTGTGGTGCGGAAAGAAAAGCATGCATTCCCCTGTATAGCGTGGTATAGGATGACTCAAAGAAGTCGTGTTCTACTGCCCAGTAGTAATCTTTGTGTCGCAGGAAGACAAATGCATCCACTTGTGTCTTGCGCAGATTCAATGTGATATGCTCTGGTGTGATGCTAACAATGCTGCAACGGAAAACCATCGTATTACAGGCATCGGGTAGGGTGTCCGGTTTGTATGAGTATAGGATTACAATATCGCCGGGGCGAAAATTGCTCATATCGTTCAGCAACTGCTTATGAAAACGTAGTACTACCTGGGTTACCTGTCCTTCAGCATCTTCTGCGGGAGACACAAGACGTAGCTGGTGGTAGATGTTGCCTGCAGAGAGTTTCTCGTCGAGACTGTCCAACCAGATGCTGGAGAAGCCGGAGTTTTCCTTCTGCTGATTGCCAAGCTTACTAAGTTGGTGCTCTCTGGCAATAAACGTGAGCATGCGGTAGTAGTAAGTCTTCTCTGTGGAGTTTGCCTGGCGGATAGGAGCTAAGAGTTGTTCTATCTTTGGCCGCCGGAACTCTCCCCATAAACGGTTTTGTTGTCCACTTGGGTTTAACTGCTCAGGTGTAAGGTTCTCTAATATGCTGAAGCCGCCCTCGGCCAGACGGAATTGATGCCAGACCAATTGGTTACGTAGCTTGAATGCATGAAAGAGCAACTCGGGTGCAAAGCCCAGTCCCAGAAGAGAGTTTTGGTACTTGGAGTAGAGAAGGAAAGCATGCAACTGATGATTGTTCTCCTCATACTGATTACGATAGTTATATCGCAGCAATGCCATATAAAGCAGAAGTTGTACATAATGGGCTCGTTGAGGTTTGGGCGTTGAGGGGTCTGCATCGCCAGGAACAAAGGCACCGCTACCGGATTTCTGCTCCACTAAAACACGAAGGTCGAGCTGGAGCATATCCATACGTCCCTGCAGACCTAACATAGGAGAGAAGAAGGAGGGTTCTACCATAACCCTTGTAGCATCGAAACTACCGGTCTGTGCAGGCAAGTCTTCTCTTATGGCCTTACGTATGTGTTGCAACTGTACCTGGGCATTGGCATGAAATTGTGCACTGGGAGGTGTGGCAAGCAGGCTGAGGGCATTCTGTTCAAAGAACTGACGGGCAGATGTGCTATAGGAGCGTTCTTCGGCTTGTGTATGAAGCGTTTCATCTAAAAGTTGTCCTGCCAGATTACCCAGCATAATAGCTTCAGACTCAGCCGACGGTTCTATCATGTGCAGGAGATAGACAAGGGGCGAATCCGAAAAGCTGTCCATGCAGCGGGCTATCTGTGAGATATCAACCAGATAATCGGGCTCAAGGATGATAAGTTCTGGATATATTATGCCATCCTCATGGAAACGAGGTCGGATAAGGTGCAGCTGCATACCCGCTTTTAGGAGTGGCATGAGGTACGACCAGTCAAAAGGGTAATGCTTATTTTCTTGCGTGTAGCAGACACGCACCTTCTCTACACCATCTGTTTCCAGTCGGCCGGTGATATAAACGTCATCCCAACTGTCCACAATCATCCTAACACATTCACCTAATAGCGCATGACTGGATTTTGTTTTTCTTCTGGCAGGGAAGTGTATGGTGAGATAATCTGGTACAGCAACATCATACAGATGATATACAAAGAGACAGAGAGCCTGTACATCATCAGGGAACATATGTTGTTGCTCTTCCTGCGTGAGTTCTCCGTTTTTGAGTTTACTTAGGTGTATGCGTAAATCATTGACCATCCTCCACAACTTCTTAGATGCTTTATGTTCTTTTAGCAGGTAGTCTGTCTTGGCAAACGGGCCAATTAAATGGACCGGAAGATGGGAGGTATTTTCATCAAGCAAATGCAGGAATAATCGGTTCAGATGGACATAAGAGTCTGCATTCTTCCTATTAGAATTAAGGATAGAGCGGATATCGGAGTAAAACTCTGCCGCAGTTTGGGGTTGATAGGGTGTTATGCAGTCTTTGGTGTCCTTTGTCATTGTTAATTGCCATGATTTCTGCAAAATTAGCGGAAAATTTTTGCTTACACAAGAGCGTATGAAGAAAAAAGTCTTATCTTTGCCTAAGTTAAACGACAATAATCTATATTTATGAACAAGTTTTTTTCGTTTGTGATTTGCACATTCTTATGCCTGAGCCTGATGGCCCAGACAAATCTTCCTACGACCTTGAGCGGTTGGGCAGAACGCTTACAGAAGTTTGGTAAGAAAATCCCCCAGGAACAGATTTTTATCCACATGGATAATACGTGTTATTTTCTGGGTGATACATTATATTATAAAGCATATGTACGTCGTAGTGATGGTTTGCCAAGTAGATTAAGTAAGGTGTTATATGCCGAGCTATTGAATCAGGACGGCTATCTGGTACAGCGTCAGTTACTGGAACTGGAGGGTGGAGAAGCACATGGAAATTTTGTGTTGAACGACTCACTTTATGGTGGTTACTATGAACTGAGAGCGTATACACGTTGGCAGTTGAACTGGGGTGAAACAGAGCATCCACATACCAGTTATGCCGAGAAGTGGTTCTTTAATAAGAAAATGGCACGGGAATACTATCGCGATTACGAAAAACTCTATAGTCGTGTATTCCCTGTGTATGATAAACCCGAGGAACCAGGTAATTATGAGCATTTCATGACGCTACGTCCGTTGCGTCGTCAGTATAAAGCAGACGGAGAGGCTCCTAAAGCTGTTATCCAGCTTTTCCCTGAAGGAGGACATCTGGTAGCCGGAGTAAAAAATCGTGTTGCCTTCGAAGTAAATAATGATGAGGGGATGCACGTAGAAGGTACATTGGCTATCATAGATGCTTCAGGAAAGAAGGTGGCAGAGTCCAAAACAGAACAGCGTGGTAGAGGAACAGTGGAATTTGTTCCTACCGATGGAACAAAATATAAAGCGCAGTTTACATGGGCATTTAAGATGGCTGAGCAAGACCTGCCAAAGGTGGAGGCCGATGGCTGTGCAATTATGTTGACGCAGGAGAATGGTGAAGCAAAGGTTAACCTTGCGCTTGCAGGAACAGCAGCCAACGAACCATTGGGCATGACAGTGATGAATCAAGGTCAGCTGCTCGATTTCAAAGAACTGGGGACAGGACAGCAGCTTTCGACCACTCTTACAAGTGACAAACTACGAACCGGTGTATGTCAGGTTACTGTTTTCAATACAGAAGGTCGAATTTATGCCGACCGCCTCTTCTTTGTACGCAAGAATGATTTTCAACCGCAGAGCATTACTTTCAGCGGCATAAGTAATACACCGACTCAGCCCTTTGGGCCTGTCAGTCTGCAAGTGATGGCCAATGCACCCAACAGCCGTATCAGCGTTGCTGTAAGAGATGCAGCCCATACGGAATACATCCACGACTCTGGAAATATTCTCACGGAAATGTTGCTAAGTAGTCAGATACGTGGTTTTGTAGAGCAACCAGAATACTTCTTTGAGAAAGATGACGCCGAGCACCAGCGTGCCCTTGACTTGCTGCTTATGATTCAGGGATGGCGACGCTATGATTGGCACACAATGGCAACGCCAGGTGCATTCGTGTTGAACCACATGCCAGAACAGACCCCGCTGATGACAGGTGAGGTGAACAAGTATCAGACAGATCAGTCAGAAGATTTGTTTGCCAAGGGTGCAGAGAAGCAGTCTAATGACACAAAGTCTGAGGAAAAGGAATCAGATAATCAGGAAGAGCCAAAAGCAAATTATACAGAGAAGGATATGTCCGAGACAAATGATGATGATGATGCGAACGAAAAGGAGACACGTCATGGATTCTTAGGACGCTTTAATAAGAAAGAAGGCTCGCTTAAGAATGAGGTACGAGTACACGCCAAATTTTTCAAGCCCACTGAAGAAGGAGGTGATGGTATTGTAGGAGATATCATAACAAATAAGGGACAGTTTAATGTTCAAAGCCCCCGTTTTTACGATGGTTGTATTTTGGAGCTGGCAGCCTCAGATACAACAAAGTGGAAAAAGGAGAAAACAATATGGCATGAGAACTTATATACAACAACAGGCGACATAAATTATCCAGAATTCTATGTGCGTCTTCGTCCTTTCTACCCTCGTTTTGTTAAACCATACGGTTGGTATCAGGATCATCTGGCTCAGGCTCCCAAGGGAAGTTTATTGTCACCCGATTGGTTGAACGACGGCTCACGCTCTCTTCAAGAGGTTACCATTGGTGCCAAACGAACAAAACTTACAAAGTTTGACGCTACCAAGCCAGCCTTTGTGATTGATGCATATACGGCACTCAATGAGGCTATAGATGCAGGATTCTGTACAGGTTATTATATCGGACAGGAACGTTTCATTACCGACGTATCCAGAACTTATATCGGTGATATGAATATGGAACGTCCTTATGATATTGTCCTCCGATTGGAATCCAAATTAGTGAGGGAGAAGTCAGCCTTGCAACAATCGAAGGAGAGCACAGGCGTCAATGGAGGTAGCATACCTACCTGGAATAGCAACATCTCAACCAGAGAACAGGAGCGATATAATAAACTTTATAATTTGGATAAGGTATATATCTATACCGATTACAGTCCGCGACGTGAGGGAGACAAACATTTTGATGGCAGCAATCAACCAGAGGTGACCATTGACCTGCGTTCCTACTTAGATACATCTAAACGCACCGTACGTCGTGACCGTTATGTTATTCTGCCAGGCTTCTCAACACCGGATGATTTCTATCAACCCAACTACAGCAAGAAGCCATTACCAGAAACCAAGGACTACAGAAGAACCTTGTATTGGAATCCAGACTTGAAACTTGATGAATCAGGTAGTGCAAAGATAGAGTTCTATAATAACTGCAAACCTACTCAGATAGCTATAAGTGCCGAAGGAATGTCGGCAGACGGAACGTTACTTACAGGCAAAAGCATGCCAGAAGACAGATAAACATAAACCTTATATATTATGACAGAATTAAAAGACATTGTTGCACAGTTTGCCATTAGTGGCACTGTTAGTGAGATAAAGCCCTTAGGCGAGGGCCTTATCAATGATACCTATAAGGTAAAGACCGCAGAAGCAGATCAACCTGACTATGTACTACAACGCGTGAATGATGCCGTTTTCCCCGACGTGGATATGGTAATGCGTAATATCGATGCAGTAACCACTCACATCCGCAAGAAACTGGAGGAGAAGGGTGAGAAAGATATCAATCGTAAGGTACTGACCTTCATCCCGCTAAAAGAAGACAGCAAGAAGCTGTATGCCTTGGTGGATAAGAAATACTGGCGCATCATGATATTCATACCTGATGCTATAACCAAGCAGGCGGTTAATCCGGAAAGCAGCAAAGCTGCGGGGAAAGCATTTGGTAACTTCCAGTCTATGCTAGCCGACATCCCCGTACAGTTGGGTGAGACCATTAAGGATTTTCATAACATGGAGTTTCGCTTGCAACAGTTACGTGAGGTAGTGAAAGCAGATCCTGCAGGACGTGTTAGTGAGCCCCAAGTACAGAAGATGCTGCAAGAGATAGATGCCCGTGCAGAGGAAATGTGCAAAGCAGAGCGTATGGGAAGGGAAGGCATTCTGCCTAAACGAGTTTGTCACTGCGATACCAAGGTGAACAATATGATGTTCGACAAGAACGATAATGTGCTTTGCGTTATTGACCTTGATACTGTAATGCCTAACTTTATCTTCTCAGACTATGGCGACTTCTTGCGTACAGGTGCTAATGTGGTGGCTGAGGACTGTCCTGATATGGACAAAGTGCAGTTTAACGTGGAAATCTTCAAAGCCTTTACAGAGGGTTACCTAAGCAGTGCTGCCTCGTTCCTGACACGTGTGGAGATAGAAAACCTTCCTTATGCTGTAAAGCTCTTCCCTTATATGCAATGCGTTCGATTCCTGTGGGATTACCTGAGTGGCGACAAGTATTGGAAGTGTCAGTATCCCGAGCACAACTTTGTACGTGCCAACAATCAGCTTCACCTGTTGCTGAGTATTGAGGCTCATGAGGATGAGATGAATGCTTTCATTAACAAGTGTCTTTCCTGATGGCACAATTATGGATTACGAAATTGAATAAGGATGGATTTTAAGACTTTATCAGAAACACGTTATTCTGTACGTGCATATTCGGGCGAGCCCGTAACAGAGAACCAACTGCAATATATTCTGGAGTGTGCGCGTCTGGCACCTTCTGCAGTTAACCTTCAGCCTTGGAAGTTTTATGTAATGACTTCCCAAACGGACAGAGAATTGTTACAGCAATGTTACAAACGCGACTGGCTCAGCCAGGCCCCTTTATACATTCTGCTGACCGTTCAGCATGATGTGGAGTGGGTGAGAAGTGACGGCAAACGTCATGGCGACATAGATATTGCTATTGCCGCCGAACATATCTGCCTGGCTGCTGCCGAATTAGGCTTGGGCTCCTGTTGGGTTTGTAACTTCAATGCCCAACTTTGCCACGAGCTATTGAGGTTGCCAGAAACAGAAGAACCTGTTGTGCTTATTCCTATCGGTAAGGCTGCAGCCGACCTGAAGCCGTCGGAGAAGAAACGCAAGGATATGGTGGAGATTGTGGTTCGCCGCTAATCCTTCTGAAAACGGAACCAGTCAACATCTACCCATCCTCCGCTCTGCTTGGTTGCATAGTTGAAGATAGCAAAGCGGTTGCCTACAAAGTGTTCCAGATTGAAAACCATGTGGAAGCTGTCACCAAACGGCTTCCACTCCTTTCCATCTTGTGAATAGAGGAAAGTAGCATTATCTGAGATAAAATCGGCAACGACGCGCAGATAAACAATGTCCGGGTTGTATGCGACACGGGCTTTTTCTTCCGTTCTGCCGGTCATAAGCAGATATCGCTGTCCATCCTCTATGACAATCTCTATGGTTCCCGGTTGAGAGCAGTAAGTGGAAAGTCCTGCGTGATCACCTTCTTTCATCTGGCTGACATCGAGGCGTACGCTGGCTTCTGATTTTGGTCCGTAGGTTCTTTGCGTAAGGGTATTACGTGCTTCAAAAATATTATTGACAACCTTTCCCGTTTTCAAGCGAAGGAAACCCTTACGTTCTGTAAGTGACCACAGACTATTATCGGGATTGTGGTTCCACTCCCACACTACGTCTAACTCAGGTTTCTTGAATTCGTCGCTTGCCGTAATACGTTCCTTACTTTTTTTGCCACCTCCTGGCATTGCCAACGTCTTACCTATCTTTCCTGTTTCGTCGCCTAACATAGGCCAACCTTCCTCCCATCTCATAGGCATCAGATACGGAATTCGTCCCACAGCATCGTGATCCTGCATCATCATGCTCCACCATTCGCCATTGGGTGTGTCTATAAAGAATCCCTGAGCCACTCCACGTCCGCGTATCCCTGCATCGTCAGAGAGAATGATCTTCATGTTATTGGCATAGTCTCCGTCAATCTTATCGGCACGGAAACAAACTTGTGTGCGGATTCCGCCCTGTGGCCACCAGATGCAAGTAAGATAGTACTTGCCATCGTGCTTATAAGCGTGAGAACCTTCCAGCAAGCCTTTTGGCTCCCCGTGTACTACCTCACAACTTACGCCGTCTTCCTTGAATCCGGGACGGAAGTCTGGATAGAACTCACGTAACTGTATATGTGAGCCATTAAAGAAAAGGAAAGGACGGTCGTCATCGTCGATAAAGAAAGCTGCATCATGATAGTATGTGTCGCTTTGCCAGATGACTTCCCACTTCTTGCGTGGATCGGTGGTGCTATATAGGAATGATTTGGCACCTGTACCAAAGAAGCAGTAAAACTTTCCTTTATGATACTTCAGTGATGCTGCCCATTGGCCACGACCATATACGTTTCCACCTTCCAGATTATTCTTCGGACTATCATTCAGCGTATCGAAGATGTAATTCACCGTTTCCCAGTGAACAAGGTCTTTTGAATGCATAATCGGTGCTCCGGGAGAAAAATGCATGGTGGTAGAAACCATCCAGTAATCGTTACCCACGCGAACGGCATCCATATCGGGAACATCAGACCAGATTACGGGGTTTGTAAATGTATTACGTGCCTGTAATGTGTTTGCAGAGATAAGTAAAATGGTAAATGTAAAAATATTGATTAACGTTTTCATCTTTCAGTTTATAATATGGTTATTTTATAATGATGGCACAAAGATAGCAATTATTTGAAGAAAGACAGCCTATCTGTGCCTGTTTTTCGCAAGGAACCCCCGAAGTCTTGCTCCGGAGGTTCCCTTATTTTGTTTATGCGTTTCTGTTAATTCCAATCGGGTATATCAGCTCCCTTTTCATAAACACCCACAACATTCATCCAAAATAACAATGTGCTATATGTAGGAACGGCATCTGATGGGCTTTCACTTCCATATCCCATTTGCTGCGGTACATATACATACCACTCGTCTCCTTCAACCATATATTGCAGGGCTGTTTGGAATCCTTCAACAGTTCCGCTGACAGAAATTGTTGCGGGGGCTGCCGTTTCCGGATTGAATGTTCCCTTGAAGGACTGGTCAAATACGACCATCTTCGTTTCCTTGCTGATGTTGTCCTCTGAGGTGTACTCAGTTGGCATCAGCCAACCACGGTAATGAAGTAGCACGTAGTCTGTGAAGTTTATCTTCTGTTTGCCTTCGCCCTGTTTTACTATCTTGCAGACGATGCTATCTGTAGTGGCACCAGGTATGTCTGCGCTACGACGTAAACTCTTAAACATACGCCAAGAGCAATGGCTCTCCCATTCTTCGCCATATTGGGCCTTGGCTAAAGAGATAGCTGTGCGGGCTGAATCAGCCACCTGTTCAAACCACATAGCATTTCGAGTATTCCAACTATAATAAGGATCCCACTCATTGCTCTCCTCTGAGCATGAGACCAGACATATTAGTCCAAGAAGTAAAACAAGAACTTTATTCATTACAGCAAATTCTTTAACAGACTGGTGATGCTGACCTTATCCTCAATAATACCACGCAGGTCGCTGATTGCTACACGACGCTGCTCCATAGTATCGCGGTCACGTAAAGTAACGGTATTGTCTTCCAATGTCTGTTGGTCAACTGTTACGCAGAAGGGACAACCAATAGCATCCATACGGCGATAACGCTTACCTATCTGGTCCTTCTCCTCGTATTTACAATTGAAGTGGAAGCGCAAATCATTGATAATCTCCTGAGCTTTCTCTGGCATACCATCTTTCTTGGTCAAGGGGAATACCGCTAATTTCACGGGAGCCAAGGCTGCTGGCAAGTGCAGGACAGTACGTGTCTGACCGTCAGGTAGCTGCTGCTCCTCATAACTGTGGCACATGATAGAGAGGAACATACGGTCAACGCCGATAGAGGTCTCTATAACGTATGGAGTGTAGCTCTCGTTTGTATCGGGATCAAAGTACTCGATTTTCTTGCCGCTATACTTGGCGTGCTGAGAAAGGTCGAAGTTGGTACGAGAGTGAATACCCTCAACCTCCTTGAAGCCGAAAGGCATATGGAACTCAATGTCTGTAGCAGCATTGGCATAGTGAGCCAGCTTATCGTGGTCGTGGAAACGGTAGTTCTCTGCACCGAAACCAAGGTTCTGATGCCACTTCATACGAGTCTCTTTCCACTTGGCAAACCAGTCGAGCTCTGTACCGGGCTTGATAAAGAACTGCATCTCCATCTGCTCAAATTCGCGCATACGGAAGATAAACTGGCGTGCAACAATTTCATTACGGAATGCCTTACCTATTTGGGCAATACCGAAGGGAAGTTTCATACGGCCCGTTTTCTGAACATTCAGATAGTTTACGAAAATACCCTGAGCAGTCTCAGGACGCAGATAGATGGTGCTGGCGCCGTCGGCTGTACTACCCATCTCTGTCTTGAACATCAGGTTGAACTGACGAACATCTGTCCAGTTGCGTGTTCCGCTGATGGGACAAACAATACCTTCGTCCAGGATAATTTGCTTCATACCCTCCAGATCAATACCGCCCTCGGCATTCATTACCTCCTGATAACGTTTGTGCAAGGCATCAAACTTCTCCTGATTCTCTAATACACGTGGGTTGGTAGCACGGAACTGAGCCTCGTCAAAGGCATCGCCAAACTTCTTCTTGGCTTTTTCTATTTCCTTCTGGATCTTATCCTCATATTTTGCCAGTTGTTCTTCAATGAGAACATCTGCACGGTAACGCTTCTTGGAGTCACGGTTATCAATCAGAGGATCGTTGAAAGCATCAACGTGGCCGGATGCCTTCCAAGTAGTGGGATGCATAAAGATGGCAGCATCAATACCCACAATATTTTCGTGCAGCAATACCATGCTCTGCCACCAGTATTGCTTTATGTTGTTCTTCAGTTCTACGCCATTCTGACCATAGTCATAGACAGCACCTAAGCCATCATAAATATCGCTGCTGGGGAAAACAAAACCATATTCCTTACAGTGTGAAACTATCTTCTTGAAAACATCTTCCTGTTGTGCCATAATAATATTATTCCTTTGTTCTTATTACTTTTGCGTGCAAAGATACAAAAATTCCATGAAAGGTGTACCTACTTTTCACGGATTTATACCTTTCCGTTGATATTTAACTCATTTTACCTTAACATTTTATGCTTTTTCAGATGGGTTGTTTTATAAGAACAAAGAAGCGGCACTTACGTGTCACTTCTTCTTTTCTTAATATTCATCCTCGTTGAAGAGAAAATCTTCTTTTGTGGGATAATCTGGCCAGATGTCCTCAATGTTTTCATAAACATCGCCCTCGTCTTCAATCTCTGAGAGATTCTCTATTACTTCAAGAGGAGCACCACTACGTGTAGCATAATCTATGAGCTCCTCTTTGGTCGCAGGCCAGGGAGCATCCTCCAGTTTTGAGGCTAATTCCAAAGTCCAGTACATTTTTCTATAATTTTTATGTTTTTATTTTCAATTGACTAATGCCTAAGGTCTCTATTTTTTAAGGAAGCATCCTTTTTGAGGCGCAAAGATACAATAATTTCTGGAAAAATCATCCTTTATGCCATAAAATTTCATCTGTACCACCTAAAAAATTTAGCCTACAAGCCAGAACATATAGATAATCGCTTAAACGATTGATATATGCAGTAACGTATTTGTCAACAGGCTCTTCAGCGTTCAATGCACAAATCCTGCGTTCCGCCCTACGGCAGACTGTCCTGCAGACGTGGGCAACGGCTGCTGCTCTGCACCCGCCAGGCAGTGTAAACCCGCGCCAGCCAGGCAGGCCTTCGTTGGCCAGGTCTATACAGTGTTCCAGTTCCGAAACGTCCTCTGCTGTTATCTGGCATTTACATGGTTCCTTACTATCCGAATCGGTAGCAAGGATATTTCCTATGGCGAACAACTGACCTTGGATTCTCTCCAGACATTCGCAGTCGGCTGGTTCGCCAAGATAAGTCATGAGAAGGCCCAATTGACTGTTCAGCTCATCTATCGTACCATAACTCTCTATTCGTAGGCTGGACTTAGGTATGCGTTTCCCACCAACAAGGCTGGTCAGGCCAGCATCACCGGTACGCGTATAGACGTTACATTTTTTCATTAGAAATTTACAATATAGTGTTGTTTGTTATACTTGGTATCAAAAAAGGCTATTCCAATATCGTAAAGGTCAAAGCTAATAACAGAGGGTAGGTTCAGAAACCATTCTTTATGTTTGTCTAAGTTATCCAGCACCAGCATAGAATGCTCATGTAGATGAATGCAAATGTCTTCGCAGGGTTCTGAGAGCCAACATAAATCTACTTGTCCTTCTGGTACATTATTTATTATAAGGGACTTCCTGCATCCTGCCTTTAAATACCGTACCACATTGTTCGACGGCATGAGGCAGAGGATATCCTTTGGCTGTTTCCAGTTGCTGATACGCAACAGGAGGTGTAGTACCTTACGAACCCTCAAACGGTCTTTCAATGGTAAAGACTTATCCAGATCCATGTATGCATAGTATGGCGTCTTCTCGTATATCACATCCGTAATAAAATGAAAGGCAAACGGCGAATGAACACCGTAGCCGCAACGATGTCTGAAGCGGCGAAGCCAAATTATGGGATTGGATAGCCTATACATGATGCGAAGTTACGAATAAGCAAGAACAAAACAAAATAAACGAAGGGAAAATTACTACTACGCCTAGAAAAAATATTTTTCACGTGTACCAGTAAATCTTTCTACGTGTAGCAAAAAAAAAGGCCCGACTAGATGTCGAGCCCTTGAAGTGTTTATTGTGTAAATAAGTTTCCTTAATTACTTAACAGCAACCTTCTTGCCATCAACTACGTAAACACCCTTAACAGCCTTGCTTACACGCTGACCAGCCATGTTGTAGATAACACCGCTCTTTGTCTCATCAGCAGAAATGCTGTTGATAGCGGTCAAAATGGAACAAGTAAAAGGATCAAAATTATATTCAGTTCCCTTTTCTCCTTCTACTTTGCTTGGGACATAAGCCTGTCCATCTTTGAAATTAACAACTTTATCTTTCAGAGTACCTGTTACGGGGATATGGAAGATTGCGCCATCACCAGCCGCAATAACAGGGCCACCATAGCAAGTTACCATTGTGTAGCCTTCTGCTGCATCACGAATATCCATAGACCACTTCTTTGTTCTGCTGTCCTTAACACGATTCTCATCTCTGTCCCACAAAGGGTATGTTTCACCATCTTCAGTATCTGTTACAACTGTAACTCCCTCAGGAAGGAGGAACTTGAAAGAAAAAGAAGAAACCGATTCTTCGTTTTTCAACTTGACGTCAACGCAGCTGTTCGTCTTATCGAATTCAGCGTACATAGACACTACTGTCTGAGCACTTGCTGCCATAGTTAAAGCAAAGACAGCCATAAAAGTAAAAATCTTTTTCATATTTGCTTATTTTTATTGGTTAGTTATATTTTTCTATATCGTAATCAATTTTTTTATGCACCAGCCATAATCTTAAGGATTTCCTCGATGTCACCAACACCTACAGAACCACTGCCATCAAGGTCAGCTGCAGGATTGTTCTCGCCACTAGCCATAAGCTTAAGAATCTCTTCGATATCACCAACGCCTACAGTACCACTGCCGTCGAGGTCACCTCTAATTCCAGTAGCAGGAACAACGGTCAACTTAGCTGATACAGTTTCAGTAGCGGGCTGAGAAATTTCTGTACCATCATCAGCATGCATAACAGTGTTCTTCAGCTCGATGGTATATTCGCCTTCAGCTACAGAAGCATCTACCTTCAAAGTAATTGTGGCAATAGGAGTAGCAGTTGATTCACCCTTTGCAACGGCAGTCTCAGTCTCAGAGAACAATGTGTTTCCGTTTACCTGGATAGCTTCAGTCCAACGACCAGTCTGAGCAACACTTACCAAAGTAACACCCTGAGGTAGAACTAACTCAGCTTGCCAGTTGATAATAGCCTTAGTTGCATTCTTCATGTTCAAGGTTACCTCAACAGTCTTACCCTGCTCACCAGTAGCGGAGCCCAATGTCAGATTGTTGTTAGCGCGGTTAAGAGCAGCATTAGCGCCCACGAAAGAGCAAACTGCCATCAACAGAAATAAAAATCTTCTTTTCATAAGATAAATTTTTAAAGTGAATAATTTGTAATTTTATTAGTTTTCGTTCTTGTTTTTAGTTAGCTTTTTTAGGTCTAAACATAGTTATACGATGCAAACTTACATATTTTTTCTCAATCACCAAAGATATTCCTACTTTTTTTTGATTTTTTTTATTGAAAATGTTTTTTGCATTGTTTTTAATGATAAAATGTGGGCTAGAGTTATATCCAACCGTTCTCCTTGTACCATTTTATGGTAGCTTCTACCCCCTGTTCCAATTTCCATTGGGGCTGGAAGCCGAAATCGCGTTTGGCAGGTTCTATATCACATTGCCAGTTACGCTGGCTAAGGATGTAGAACTTATCATCATTAAGGGCATTCATCTTACCCGTGAGATGGCTTACACGTGTGCTTACCCAGCATATGATACGGAGCAGCCATAATGGTGCCTTGATATGCAGAACCCATGGATTTCCGAGGTGCTGCTGCAACAAATCACTGAACCTACGGCTGTTATATACTTCGCCATCGCTCAGGAAGTAAGCTTTTCCCTGTGCAGCAGGTGAAACAATACATTTATATATAGCCTGTACCACATCCATCATGTAGATGAAAGTAATTTCCTGTGGCTTATATCCTACAGCAAAGTCTATGTGCTGCTTGATGCTCTTCGCCATCATGAAGTAGTCCTTCTCGCGCGGGCCATACACACCTGTTGGCCTGAGAATAGTATAGGGGAAATCCTTTTGCTGAAGCAGGTATTCCTCTGCCTTCAGTTTGCTCCTGCCATAAGCTGTATTAGGCATGGGCGTGTCCGTAAGAAGTATGGGACTGTATATCCAGGGATTCTCTGCAGAAGGTCTCCTTATCGCTTCTTCTCTGACAGCACCAAAGATGCTAAGGCTGCTTACGAAGACAAACCTTTTGGGTGTCATGCCTGCTGTTCGCAACGCATCTATCAGGTTACGGGTGCCATCTGCATTGGTGCGATAGAAATCTTCTTCATTTAAGCACTTAGTGGCTCCAGCGGCATGCACAACATAGTCCCACCCATTACCGTCCATCTGCTCCTTGTACTGTTGTAATTGCTGAAGCAGTTTGTCGGGGTTGGAGAGGTCGAGTTGGGCAAACTTTATGCGTTCGTCCTGCAGATAGCCACGGCTACTGGTACCGCGAACACCTGCCCAGACCTCGAACCCTTTGTCCAGTCCCTCCTGGACAATATAACTACCTATGAAGCCGCTGGCTCCTGTTACAAGTATTGTCATTCTTCGTTGTCTTCTTCTTCAGGGGTGGGGCCGTATGAATCTAAGTTGTATTTCTTAAGAAGGATAGGACTGAGGAATCTATCGTTCTGACCCATAACAAACTTAGGAGGAATATAGCCACCCAAATCCTGACGCATATAGGGAGCTGCAGCTCCAGGCATTACACAGCGGAAGTCAACAAGATACATGCGGCTTCTCTGCTCGGGAATCTCCAACACACCGTCCACAGAGGTGATACCCCAGGGGTTACGCATAGAGAATGCATATTTCTCGGGGTAACGGGTGTACATAACGGTAAAGGCATGGGCAGTAACAGTCTCCAGCGTACCGCAGAGAACACCATTCTGATGGAAACCACCTACACAGATCATGCCATTTTTAAGGGCATAATCAACAGCTATTTTCATCTCGCTGTTAAACAACTGCCCCCAATCGTATGCCCAACTGTCGCCATTACCTGTGAATGGGGGAGCCGCATGCTCCGTGGGAATGCCTTCAATACCTCCTGTCTTAAAACATGTCATCCACTTCATGAGGGCTTTCTCCATGATGGTAGCCCAATTGTACTTGTCATTTTTCCCGCTAAGTTGTGGGCAATAGCCGTCATCATTGCAAAGCAACTTATTATCTACTGCAACCTCAATGGGGTTACCCTGAGGGTCGTACATTTTAACAGTGTACTTCGTAGAACTTACCTTGGTAATAATGCTCTTGATGAAGTCGGGATAAATATAAGCAAATGATGCAAACACGGCACACATACAGCAATCACCAATAGCATGCTGGTTTACGTCAGCAGGGGTGGGTGTACCGCCATTCAGAGGATACAATGTAATAGTTTTGGCTTTCCACTGCTTGTAGTCTTCAAGACCGATAAGTTTAGAATCTGGCTGATTGCTAGCATCTGCCAGCCATTCTTTCTGCTCAGCAGTTGCTGCAGAATACCTGGCATATTTCTCACCCATGGGTGAAATACTTGAATGCGTAGGACTCTTCTTCAAGGCCCATACTTTGGCAGTGTCTGTCAGTTCAGTTCGGTTAGGATAGCGATAGGGCTCTTTTGCCAAATACGCATCAGTCGTTGATCTGAAGAAATAACGGGTTGTACTACCCATCTTTAATACCAACAGTTCGTCCTCAAGGGCAGAAACAGTGTATGTGAGAGTAGTACCATCGTTGCGTGATGTTGCTTTAAAGGTCTTTTTGTTCTCGGCGTATGTCAGGTCAAAAAACTCTTCTTCTCCAGTAGATTTAATCTGCTTCAGAACAGTACCACTGAAAATCCATCTTTCGTCGCCATTCATATTTTTCTGGCTTGAGCTAGTTACACGCCATCCCAGATACCAGTATCCGTCAACCTGTCCAGGTTCAGCCTCTGGCATGAATTCCAAGCTCTTAATTTTGTTAATGTTGTAAGAGATGACAGAATTGTCATCAAATGTAATGTCAAGGCGCTGTGCCTTTGCCACCACACTCACCATCATAACGATGGCCAAAAGAAAAAGGTTTTTTTTCATCTTTTATTGTTAGTTTATTTGTTGAATACTCTGCGTTTTCATAAAAAAGCGACGCAAAGATAATGTTTTTTTTGAGTACAAAGAGTAAATGCTCAAAAAAAATCACACGAAAAGAGCATTCTATCTAATAACTAACAGATAAAGACGTTGTATAATGAAACAAATCTGGTATTTTTAACGCTTCTTCTTAAGAATTGCCTGCAAGATCTCAGGGTCGTTGGTGGTGATGATGTCAATCCCTTTCATTTTGGCAAATTCCGTAAGAGCTTCTTCACCATCAACCGTCCACACATTCACTTCAACACCTAGTTGCTGAGACTCCTGCAACCATTCGGGATGTGCCTTAAAAACACCATGATGATAGTCTATGCCCGTCCATCCCATAGCTTTGATCTCTTTCGGCGCCATATCACCTTTTAGGTAAGCAATCTTAGCTGATGGTTCCTGAGCATGAAGGTATTCACATACATGCTTGCTGAAGGAAATGTACTCTGTACGCTCCTGCAGCTTCAGCATGTGAATCAGTTCCAAACAACGCTGCACAACGCGTTCATCACGTTGTGCAGTGCTGTGAGGTTTGATCTCCAGAATTAATTGACAACCTTCCGTTTTCGTAGCCTCCAAAAGATACTGTTGCAGGGTAGGGAGAAACTCGCCATTAGCCAAGCGATGGTTCATCAGTTCCGCATAGGTAGCATCCTCTATCTTTATTCCATTGATGGTCCCGTCATGGAAAACCACAGGAACGCCATCGACAGTAAGCCATACATCAAACTCGGAACCGTAGCATCCGATGGCAGCTGCCTTCTGCAGCGATACGATGGAATTTTGGGCACTACCATCCGTGCGCCAGTATCCGCGGTGAGCCACTACCTTTGGCTGCGCACACACCATAAGTGATACGCAGACCAAAGCTAATGTATAGAAGGTTTTTCTCATTCTTTATTTTTTACTCTATAACAGCAGCATAGCCGCCATTCTTCATCATCTTGATGTCGAGAGTGCTTGTAGCGCTAACCTGACGCTGCTCCTTGTTGTAGTGCATAGCCTGCCAGTTGGCATTTACACCATCCTTGTAAGCTGTAAGTGTATGGTTGCCAGCGCCCAAGAAATCAAGTTTCAGACTGAAAGTACGAGAATCCTCATCACCATTGCAGATACCGCCAATGAACCACTTGTTGCCTTTACGCTTGGCAGTGATTACGTACTTTCCTGCCTCTGCAGCCAAGCAACGGGTCTCGTCCCATGTGGTAGGAACTGAGGCTATGTAGCGTGTACAATCATCGTTCTGATAATAACGTGTTGGGTTGTCAGCCAGCATCTGGATACCACTCTCCAGTACTACGTAGAGTGCCATCTGGAAACAACGTGTTCCCATTGCACCGCTGTTGGGACGACTGGCATGGTAACGATCAGGCTGCATGTTGTTCATGCCGCCAGGAGTAAAGTCGGCAGGACCTACTGCATTACGGATGAAAGGCAGATAGGTGGTGTTCTCTGGACGGCAACTACCCATCTGCTCCAAACCACGGATACCTTCATAAGAGAGGAAGTTGGGATATTCATATTCCAAACCGGTAGGAGTGAATGATCCGTGCAGGTCAACCAACAGTTTATATTTAGCAGCCTCAGATACTACACGCTTGTAGAAGTTCACCATCCACTGATCGGCATGGTCCATAAAGTCAATCTTTACACCGGCTACACCCCATTCAGCATAAGTCTTGAAGAGATCCCAGTTCTTCTCAACTGTCAACCAAGGCAACCAGATGATAACACCAACACCCTTGCTCTTGCAATACTGGATTAGTTCTTTCAGACGCATGTCGTCATTGGCAGTGTAAGGATCTCTGGTATCCTTTGCCCAACCCTCGTCCAATAGAATATACTCAACGCCATACTTAGCTGCAAAATCTGCAAAATAGGCGTAAGTCTCGTAATTACAGCCGGATACGAAGTCTACATCGGGACCGAAAGGAGCTGCACCGTTCCACCATTCCCAGCTTACCTGACCAGGCTTAATCCAACTGGTATCTGTCAGTGCAGGTTTACGGGACAGCTGCAAGGTGACAGTTTGCTCTACGATACCCTTACTGTCTGTACAAGCAACATAACGCCAAGGGAATGAGCGGGTACCTGCTGTCTTAGCAATAAAGTTACCTTCTGTAATGGTCTCGCTACGGTCACCTCTGGGCTCCCATTTGATAGGAGCTTTGGGGTATGTAGCTTCAATACCTTCTGCAGTAGGCTGCAAGAACAAACGAGGATAGTCATCTACATCGGCCTCACCCATCAGCAACTGGCTGTCGTTGGGACCAGAAAGCAGGCAGGGGATAGTAGATAGCTTACGGTCGCTCTGGTTCCACTGCTCCAAAGTCTCGTGTCTGTATGACTCCTCGTATGAGGTGTTAAAGTTACCAGTGGTCTGTCGGTGAGCTACATAACCTTCGGTAGGAACAAAGGTAAAGTTATCTTCCTGAACCTCAACGTTTCCCTTAATCTTGGTTACGAAACGATAAGCAACGGCATTATCCATCACACGCATCTCCACAGCATAGTTGCCGTAAGAGAGAGTTGCCTGTGTATAGGAACTTTCTACAGTGCTGAACTTAATGGGAACAACGGGTTTGATGGTCTCTTTAGCAGAGGTTGTCTTTACGCTTTTGAAAGGTGTCGTACCTGCGTAATTCTTACCGTTTATCAACATATTTACGCCCTTGATGGTATAAAGGGTTGTACCATTCTTGGTAACGGTCCATCCTAAGGGACTTTGTTGGAGTTGTACATGCAATGTACCATTGGGAGAAACAATCTCTTTTACCTGTGCGGCATGTCCTACTAGAGAGGTGACAGCAAAAAGAATTGCCGCTGCTGTCAGGTTTTTCATAATGTTCATGTGTAAATATAAGTTATTTTGCGTTTAGTATGCCGCAAAGATAGAAATAATAAATGGATTTTGGTAGTTTTTGGGTTGTTTATGTAAACAAATCGACAGAAATCCTGAAAATTACCATATTTACTTCCATTTGGGAAGATGATATTTTGAGTTTTGAACATAAATATGTAATTTCGCAGCGTAAAACTAACATTAATATTCAAATTAACCAAATGAACAAGCCTTTAACTTTATTGATTGCCATGCTGGCATCTATAGCCATGCATGCCCAAACAGATTACTTTACACCTTATCAGCAGACCAAATTGCGTCTGCCATCAAATCCCCTTATTACCAACGATCCCTACATTTCTTTCTGGTCACCCAACAACAAGTTGACAGGCGGAACCACCAGACATTGGACTGGTGCGGTAAAAGCTATGGATGGAATCCTACGCGTTGACGGACAGAGCTATCGTTTTATGGGAACGCAAAAAGATGTTCTTCTGGAGGCCATTGCACCAATGGGGAGCAAAGGACGCTGGGCAGCAAAAATCAAGCGTTCGGGTGTAGCCTCCAACTGGTACGAGAAGGATGCCAGCGAGAGCGGATGGACAACAAGATATGGAGCTTTTGGTTCTATGAACGAATATGACGGTGTCACAACCGATTGGACCGACATCTCAGAATACTATATTCGTCGGCACGTAACCCTTACAGAGGAAGATTTAAAGTCCGATCTGTGGATTGTCTATTCTCATGATGATAATTTCGAGCTGTATATCAACGGTGTTAAGCTGGCAGAAGGAAAAGACACCTGGCGACAGAATGTTAGGGTACATCTGCAAGGTAGCTCACGCGATGCCTTGGTAGCAGGAGACAATGTCATTGCCTTCCATGTTACCAATACACGTGGTGGCGCTTTAGCCGATGTGGGTCTTTTCCGTAATATGCTTGGATTTCATCCGGGCATGCAATCTATAGCTTCTATGGCCGATGAAGGCCCGTGGGATGCACGTGTCCGTACAGCCACGCTTTCTGGCACTACTTGGACAACAGAAGGCTATGATGATACAGGATCCGCATGGCAAACTCAATCTGGAGCTTTCGGATCTACCGGCGAGCCTTATGTTAATACGCCATGGTCAGCTCAGGGTTCCAACGTTTATATCCGCCGCCGTGTCAACCTCACAGCAGAGGATTTACAACGCGACCTGCACATTATCTATTCGCATGACGATGTTTGTGAAGGCTACATCAACGGACGCAAAATCTTCTCTACAGGCGAGACTTGGGTAAAGAACGTTGATTACCAACTGACAAATGACGACAAAGCCGTATTACATGAAGGCGAGAACATTATAGCATATCACGTGCATAACACTACAGGCGGCGCCTTGGCCGACATAGGCCTGTACTATAACATTACCGGCGAGCAAGTTGCAGAACAGACCAACCGTCACGTGCTGGCAACCAACACCTATTACAAGTTCACCTGCGGACCAGTTACATTGGATGTGGTCTTTACGGCACCTATGCTCATGAAGGATGTTGAACTTATGTCCACACCCATTAACTTCATTTCATATCAAGTTACATCTAATGATGGTGAAGAGCATGATGTTCAGTTCTATTTTGCCACTTCACCAGAACTTACAGTCAACAACAACATGCAGCCCACTATATCCTCCATCACAGAGCAAAACGGCATTCGCTATATTAAGTCGGGGGCAAAAACACAGAATGTACTGGGCAAGGCAGGTGATATGATTTGTATCGACTGGGGGTATCTCTATATCCCAGAGATAAACGGAACCATAAGCATTGGCAGCCAAGCAGAAGTTTCAAATACTTTTGTCGCAACCGGCAAACTTCCCGAGGCTTCTTCTGCAACCATAACAAGTTCAGAGGATGCCGACATGCCATTATTGGCATTCTCCAACGATATGGGGAAAGTCACGCAGGCCAGTTCTTATATGATGATTGGATATGACGAGGTAAAGGATATTCGTTATATGGATTTTGATTACAAAGGTTATTGGGCACGCAACGGTAAGACTATCTTCGCAGCATTTGAGGAGTTGCGCGACCGATATGACCAGATTATGACTGACTGCCAGGCTCAGGACAAAGAAATATATGACGATGGCTTAAATGCTGGAAATACCAAATACGCTGAGTTACTTTCTGGCTGCTATCGTCATGTTATCGCAGCACATAAGATTTTTCAGGACAAAAAAGGAAATCTGCTTTTCTTCTCTAAGGAAAACAACTCTAACGGATGTGTAAACACCGTGGATCTGACCTATCCATCCGCACCCTTATTCCTTATATATAATACAGATCTTATGAAAGGTATGTGTACATCAATCCTTGATTACTGCGAGAGCGACCGATGGGGGTTTGATTTCGCAGCACATGACCTTGGTACGTATCCACATGCCAACAACCAGGTTTATTCCATCCGTTTCCCAGATTCCAGTGGTGGTTTTGCAGGTAATATGCCTATAGAGGAATCCGGAAATATCGTTGTTCTGGCGGCAGCCATTTCACTTATAGACGGTGATTTAACATGGGCTAATAAGTATTGGAATACACTCAAAAAATGGACTGACTATCTGGTGGAGAATGGTCTTGACCCAGAGAATCAGCTATGTACCGATGACTTTGCCGGGCATCTGGCACATAACGCCAACCTTTCTCTTAAGGCTATCATGGGTATAACCGGTTTTTCTCTGATGTGCAAACAAAAGGGAGATATGGATAGTTACAACTATTACTTCGGGAAGGCACAGGAGATGGCTACAGAATGGGTACAGATGGCAAAAGACGGCACACATTATAAGTTGGCCTTTGATAAATCAGGCACCTGGAGTCAGAAATATAATATGGTATGGGATAAGGTATGGCAGACAAAACTTTTCCCAGATGCTGTTTACAAACAGGAGATGCTTTATTATGCAGGCCAACTCAAAACATATGGACTGCCTTTGGACAATCGATCAGTATATACTAAGTCTGACTGGATCTCCTGGACTGCTTGCTTAGGTACTCAGGCACAGTTCACTACCCACATGGACCGACTTTACAAGTATGCCAATGAAACAACGTCACGTGTTCCTCTGTCCGACTGGTTCTATACAGACAGTGGAAACTACGTAGCCTTCATTGGACGATCTGTTGTAGGCGGTCACTGGATGAAGGTGCTTTTGGATAAATGCATTTCTGGTGAGTTGATGACAGGGATAGATGCCATTGAACATTCAACATTGAACAATCAACATTCAGTTTACAATTTAGCTGGCCAGAAACTCTCAAAGCCACAGAAAGGTGTTAACATTATCAATGGCAAAAAAGTAATATACTAGATATGTTTGCCCTATAAGCTCATTTTGTGAATCGAGTTTACTCAGGGCTTTTGGGGAGGCATTCTAAATTGATAAAAAAAAGAGACCGCAAGAATCTATGCGGTCTCTTTTTGTGTACGCCTGATAAGACTCGAACTTACACGCCTCGCGGCACTAGATCCTAAGTCTAGCGTGTCTACCAATTCCACCACAGGCGCATTCTTGGTTAAGACGGCGCAAAGGTATAACTTTTTGGCGAAACTGGAAACTAAATC